>Ga0302184_10000353_pt1 | contig 30310 bp, 22 predicted proteins | sample I_Palsa_N3_3_FD_200233 | JGI IMG/M metagenome (GOLD analysis project Ga0302184, IMG submission 200233) | Peat permafrost microbial communities from Stordalen Mire near Abisko, Sweden - I_Palsa_N3_3 | ecosystem: Environmental > Terrestrial > Soil > Palsa > Peat permafrost | place: Sweden...
TGGTCGGTCGTCCTTGCGCCCAGGGCTCGGGAGACTGCAGCTACGTCGACTTCCGCCGGCGCTGCCCGCCTCGGCCGGTCGCCTTTGATGGAAAGCGGCGCAAATGTGCATTGGCCTCCCGTGGACCGAAGGCCGACAGAGCAGCGGGGATGCGCGTCCGCCAAGCGTTGCTTTCGCTTCAAGCGACGACCGCCGGTGGCACCGACTCGTCGACGCGCCGACCGGCTCGCGCCGTGCTCCAGCTCGTGCTCACGCCAGTGCTCTCGCTTGAGGGCCAGTCAAATCCTGGCCATTGCAAGGGCGACGGAGTACTCGTTTCAGGCGCCGGCGCCAGACCACCGCTCGGCCACGAGTTGCAACGCGATCGCCGACCGATGCTGACGATCGCCTTAGCGGTTCAAACCCCGTCCGCCGGACGCTCGCTGTCAACGGCAAGCGCTCATACGCGGAGCGGCTGAGCAGCGGAGTCGCTCGGCGTCTTGATGCTCGACCGGGCGGCGCGTCTGTCCACGCGAAGGGGAGAGCGTCCTGCCGTCTGCGAGCGGACGCCTCCTCCGCACCAACCTCGACGGCGTCGTTGGGCTGGCCGACGTGGCTGCTCTCGTCGAGGACGGGTCCGGCCGAGTTCAGACCACGCTCCGGTCCGAGTCGGTTCAGATACGCCGCAATAGCTCGGCCTTCTTCCCGTCGAACTCCGCGTCAGTCAGGACGCCCGCTGCTCGCAGATCGCCGAGCTTGCGAAGCTGCTCGAGCGCGTCAGGCTCTGCTGCGCCGAGCAGCGCGACGTTCGGCGGTCCGCCTCTCGAACTGGGCCCCTCGCGCCCCGACGCCACTGCAGCGGCTGATCTGCGCGGCAGCGGTGGCGGCAGGCTGATCTTGTCGATCACGCTGATCAGCTCGTCGAAGTGAAACTCGTCGACAATGCCGCCGCGGCCGTTGGCCGTATAGAGGACCCTGCCCTGCGCCTTGATCGCGGAGTGGCCGTTCGACTCGGCTGCTCGAACCTCGGGCATCGCGCGCATCGCCAGCTCGCCCTGTCGCGCCAGCTCGTCGCTCGCGAACAAGGTGACGAACATCGACAGCCTCTCGGTGTCGAGGCCGATGTCCCCATCGATGGGCACGCCGCCCACTTGGGCGCCGGTGTTGCGCGCTCGCTCGACCAGCCCGACATCGGCGAGGGCGACCGCCACCTCGTTGAGCCAAGGATCCCGCGGTCCCGGACGATGGCGCGCCTTTTCGCGGGCGAGGTCGCGCTCCTGCTTCTGCTTGCACTGCGCCACCGCCGCGATGACGACGAGGAGCAGAAGAATTCCCAGCGACACGTACCAGTACTCGACTGCGAGGGCGATCAGCATCATGACCGCGAACACCCCCCAGCATCCGCTGGGCTTCTTCTCGACGACTACGCGGATCGGCTGCTGGTGTGCCACGGGCGCGTCACCTGCCGATGGCCGGCTAAAGGTCCTGACCGGGCTCGTAGAACTGAAATACGAGGCCGTCCCAGCCGTCAGCCTTCTCCTTGCGGGTGCGCACCTTCAGTCCCTTCTGGTCGGCCTTGGCGTGGAGCGTGACTCGCATCGTCTCGGTCGCGATCTCGTAGTCCTCGCCGCGCCGAATCCGCCAGATGTCTCCCTTCAGCCAGCGCGCCCAGTCGTACTTCGAGCGACCCAGCGCCTGCTCGCCCCAGTCATAGCTATCTAGTTCTTCAGCCACCTATAGGGTGATCATAGCATCAAGCTCAGCCTATAGCCAAGAGAACCTCGAACGGATTCTGGTCCGGCCGACTCGGAACACGCCCCCGCGAACGGCAGTAGCGTCAGCGATCCATTCGCGATTTCCCGATCGGGCTGCCCGATGCGGACGCCACGCGGTTTAGGCTTTATCAAGGCAGCCGCTCGATGTTTTCAAGCAGTCCCGCCGAGAACCCGGTGCCCGACTGCTGCCAGAGCTCATGAGATCGCTCTACGACCACCTCAGCATTGGACAAGCCGTCGGCGACCTCCGGATCCGCATCTCCTTGATTCCGGAGGGGCGCCGTGATTTCACACGGCCTGAGGATCGGCTGCTTGCCGCCTCGCTCGACCTGCTCGAGCATGGCGACGTCAAAGGCGCGGAGGCAGGCCTCAGCGACGTCGTTGACCGCGACAAAGAAAGGATTTACCCGTCCGCCGGGCTCCTTCTGCGTGTGTTGCGCCCGCTGGTCGGTACTCGAGTCGATGAGAACGCTCCGCTCCCGACCGTGGGCGAGGTGCGCGCGGAATGGTATCGGGGCTCGCCTTTGCGTCTTGTCTGGGGCTCCGTGCTTGAAGTCCGCACGATGCAAGCCAACCGTGTTTTTTGCATGCTCGGGAACCCCCTGTTCAACCCGGGGGCCCCTCGATGCCTTCGTGGCCTGTGTCGAGCACCGCGCCGAGCCGGAGCGAGCCGCTGAGATCCTCTACTCGCTTCACTTACGGACGCTTGAGCTCATGCCTGTGTTCGAACGGGACGCTGAAGACGCCAGCGCCTGGCTGGAAGGTCTCCGAGCCCCGCTCAAAGTGAGCGCGACTGCCCAGAGCATCATCAGGGACTACACCTGTCCGGAGCTGCGCCCGTCGGATCTCGCATCCGTCGAGCCCTGGCTCGTAGAGCACTTGGTCGACCGGGTCCCGCGTACGCTTGCTCCGTGGCTTGTTGACCTTGGGGCGATGTGTCTCTTTGCCGCCTGCGGGCGGTGGGACCGCGTCCTTTCTGTAGCGGCCAGATCGACCGATGATGCAGCGTCGCCACACCTCTTCAAAGCAGTCGCGCTGGTTGAGCGGGGCATGCCGGACGCGGCCCTGCTAGTCCTCGATGAGGAGATCCGACGGCACCAGAAGGACGAGCCGCCGATTCTGGTCAATGTCGAGCGCTACCACAAAGCCTGGCTTCTCCTCCACATCGGGGATGCAGCGGCCGCTCGCCGCGAACTGGCGAAGGTCTACGCCTCCGACCCTGAGTATCTTGACATAGCTGATTTGCTCGAGGCCGCCTCACCGCCCGGAGCGCCAGGCAGCCCCTTAGCGCGGCGACGGGCCCCGATCCCGGAAGACGTACGCCGAGCCGTGTGGCGTCGAGACGGAGGGCGCTGCGTCGAATGCGGAAGCAACGAGCGGCTCGAGTTCGACCACATCATCCCGCACTCACTCGGCGGATCAGACACCGAGCGGAACCTGCAGCTCCTTTGCGAGCGCTGCAACCGCCGCAAGGCGGCGCGCGTCTAGCACCACGTCTAGTCGTCAATGACGACGGATAAGCGCTCACGCCAGCGCGGCAGATGCAGATCGAGCCACTTCTCGACCTGCTCGACAGGCGTTCGCGAGGCGAGGTGGGCCTCTGGGATCTCGATGGACACGGGACCCACTCTGTCCCCGGGTAGGCAGAAGCTGGGCGCTTCGAGGGCCGCGCGCGCACCGCCAATGTCGGCTTCTGGCTCGCCGGTAACGATTACCTTGATCCTCGCCATGCATGCAGATTATCGCGACGCGCTGGTTCGTCAGGCTTGCGTGGCCGCCGACATCGGCGCTGGATAAACAGTCACTGGGTCCAAGCGCTTGCCGGTCCAATCGGTGGTGGGCGGCCGGCGCGTCGCGACGGCGGCTACGAGGTGCCGTCGATCGACGTGCTGGTGGCGACGAACATGATCTCGGTCGGGGTCGATGTGCCGCGGCTGGGAACGATGGTCGTCGCTGGGCGGGTGAGTGGGCGTCGTGCTCAAGCCAGACGCTGAGAGTTAGAAGCGGATTCAACTGAACATCGCTTTCGTCGCGTGAGCCCCAATGCGGTGGCGACTGCTCCGGCGACGTTCCGTCGCTACGACGTGGTCGGGCCCGACGACTAGCGCACGATCGCATCCGCGGCCGGCGTTGACCCCGCCCAAACGAGCTCAACAGCGACCGAGCGCTCGCGGAGCACGGCCTTCGGATTCGCCGGAAAGCAGGGCGCGCACCAAGGCACGCACGACCGACGATTTACCTACGCAGAGTTGATGCCCGCTACTCGGCTCAGGTCCTCGCCCGGGTCGAGCGCCTGATCCCGGGCTGGCCGAATGTCGTGGCCGTGGCGTTCGTCTCGCAGGTCCACGCGTCGGCCCCGGCGGCGGAGCTCGACTGGGATCATGCGCGGGTCGATCTTGCCCGCGTCCGGACCGAGGCTTTCCAAGGGGCCCGTCTCAAGATGGCGCGCGCAGCCCTCACCTCGCTGGCTTATGCGCGCGGCGATACCGTCAGTCCGATTCCACAACTCTGTCAGGATCTCGAAATGCCCAGCACGACAATCCCTCAAGGTCTCGAAGATCTCCTCGACGCCAAGGTCGCGTCGCTCACGACCCTCGGTCGGGACGGTGACCCTCAGGCAACATTGGTTTGGTTCGCCTACAACCGCGACTTGGCCCGCTTCCAGCTATCGCTCAGCGATGATCGACTCAAGGCAAGGAATCTCCTTGCGCGGCCGAGGGTCAGCCTGCTGATCTTCGATCCAGTCGATCAGTTCCGTTATCTCGACGTGCGCGGAACCGCCCGCGCAGAACCAGACGACGGGTTTGCATGGGCGGATGCGTTCATCACTCCGAAGTACGGCGCCGACGTTCGCGACTTTCCGGGAGCCAACCGGCTCGTGATCACGATCGAGCCTGACAACATCTTCAGCCAGAACGGGGCGGGGTAGATCGTCGCGCGGTCCAACCCAGCGGTGCGCGGTCCGCTGGGCGGAGCAGGATGGAGACTGACTGCCGGTGCGGCTCCGGGGCAACGTACGTCGTCTGCTGCGGGCCGCTCCACAGCGGCACGGCCACCGCGTCGACGCCAGTGCAGCTAATGCGCTCTCGCTACAGCGCGTTCGCGGTCCGCGAGGCGGGTTACCTGCTCGCGACCTGGCATCCGGCGACACGGCCGGCCTCGGTGGATCTCGATCCCGCCGTCGGATGGCGGCGGCTGCGGGTCCGCGGCGTGACCGGCGGCACTGAAGACGACGACGCGGGCACGGTCGAGTTCGTCGCTCACTACTGGGACTTGGTCCGCCGATACGAGGGCGGACGTCGCGGATGCAACATCACGTTCTTTACATGGGGACCGTCCGCTGCCTCCAGCACGGGTGGTCCGCCTTGGTGCGATGTTTCGGTCAGATTCGCCAAACGAGGCTAGAACTCGCGCTAGGCGTTTGACCAGTCGACGGTGACCACGGTGATTGGTTGCGCGAGTCCTCTCACCTCGAGTGGCCGCTCGTTGTGGGCGCGGAAGGTGTCGTGTGCCGCATCGAGCGCCTCACGGCTCGCGATGATTTCGCCTGGGCCGGCCGCTGCCGCGATCCGCGCGGTCGCGTGCACTCCGCGGCCGCCATAGTCGCCGCCACGATCGGTCGCCTCGGCGGCGTGGATGCCAATCCGCACGCGCGGCGCGAATCCGTGATCGCGCCGGTGATCGCGCAGCGAGCGTTGGATCGAGCAGGCGCAATCAAGCGCGCTGTCGGGCTCGGCAAAGGCGACGAAGAAGCCGTCACCCTCGTGCTTGACCTCCTCGCCGGCGCGTGCCTCGAAGCACTGTCTCAACGTACGGTCGTGCCAGGCAAGGAGCGACTCCCACTGCTCGTCACCGAGCATCTCGACTAGGCGCGTGGAGTCAACGATGTCGGTAAACATGAAGGTCCTAACGGTCGTGCGCGGGTCCGTGCCTGCTCTCGAGAGAAGCGCCGCGAGGCGACGCGAGGCGCGCTTCGCCCCGATACGCTCGAAGCTCGCCTGCGCGGCCGTCAGCTCGAGCTCCGCGGCGTCCTGGTCGCCCAGATCGGCGTAGACGCTGGCCAATAGCTCGCGCGCCTGTGCTGCCTCGTACGGGACGTCGATCTCCGACCACATGCGCACCCCTCGGCGAAGGTCGCGGACCGCGTCTTCGGTCTGAGACTCCAACAGCGCGACCCGTCCCCTGGCCACCATCGCGGCGGCGCGCACCGCGGTGGTGTCAAGCAAGTCCGCGAGCTCCTCCAGCTCCCCGAGCGCGGAACGTGCCAGCTCGGCGTCACCCGCGGCAATGGCGATCTCGACGGCGGCCGGTAGCACCAGCCACCGACCCTCGCGCGCCAGGCCATTTTCGTCTCCCAGAGCATCCAATATCGCCCTCCGGGCGACGGTCGACTTCCCCTCGTCGAGGCGCAGGAGCGCCATGCCTGGCTGCGGGTCGAAACCCAGCTCTGCGGAATGCAGGAAGGACTCGACCGCGCCCTTCAAGTTGCCTCGTCGGCGGCGGATCTCGCCGAGCTCGTGCAACCCCCAGGCGGCCCACCGAGGAGCCGCCACCAGCAGCTCGTCGACCGCCTCGCTCGCGTCGAGTTCAGCGCGCTCGAGCTCGCCGCGGAAGCGCATCACCTCGGCCCGGTGAAACCGGCACAGGCCCGGGAATCCACTCAGCGATTGCCGCTCGCACCAGCGCAACGACGCGACGCTCCATTCGCCGGCCCGACCCAAGTCACCACGATTGCGGCAAGCGAAGATCGTCGAGCAGAAGATCTGCCCCGTCGTCCAGAGATCGAGCTCTCCGCCGAGCGCGGCGGCCATCGCCTCATCGATCAGGGCAGTCCCTTCTTTGACCTCGCCACCTAATAGACGAGCGTGACCCAGGGACAGGCGGCCCAGCGCCTCCACGTCGCGATCCTCAAGCTCGCGGCCGAGTTCAACCATCTCCTGGCTCATCTGCAGTGCCGCCGCTCCGTTACCGACGAAAAACATGCCCTGCGCCATGCACATCAGCACCAGGCCACGCTCCCGACACGCAGGCTCGCCCTCGAGTAACCGCCCTGCCCGCGCCAACCAGCCAGCGGCGAGCGCGTCGCCGTGCCGCGCGTGGTGCTCCAGCGTCAGCTTCACGGCCACCCGCGCCGCGGCCCGACGATCCCCAACGCTCTCATAACCGGCTGCAGCGCGCTCGAATATGTCTAGCATCTCGTCGAAGTGACGCGACCAGCGCGCGGCCTCCCCCCAACGCTCCAACTCCTCCGGCGACAGCGACTCGTCAGCATCGCACGAGCGCAGCTCCTCGAACGCGGCCCCCCAAGCCCTCCGCTCGAACGCCTCCCGCCCCCGCTGCAGCCCACCCCTCTCGGTCTCCGGCATGTCCGGATTCTTCCACGCGCGCCAAGCTTCCCGGCCAAACGGACAATCACACGATCACCGCCGCTCGTGCCGACCCAAACGACAGTGCAACCGGCGCAAACTCAAACACCGGGCACGATCGCCCGGTCGAGCTCCCGTTCGGGCGGTCGGTCGTCGTTGCGTTCCAAAGCGTGCCTCAGCTTTCACCACGACGCCGCCCCTGCGGGCATGTTGCGACCCCCAGTGCCGAATCCTCATGCCCAATCGCGATCTTGCCGTGCGGTCCTTGGATCCACAAGCCGCGGAAAGGACAGAAGGCCGTTGTCGGCAGCATCTTTGCGAGCGAGTAGTAATACCCCCAGCCGGATTCGAACCGGCGATTTCCTGCGTGAAAGGCAGGCGTCCTAACCGCTAGACCATGGGGGCCTGGCAGCCATTGTACGGTCGCGCTGGTTGCCGACGGGCGGCATTGGCGGGACGAGGAAGCCCCTGGTTCTCCACAGGTATCCGCCCGTGCATCGGCGCGAGGTCCGGTCCTCGCCGGTAGCGGATCGTCGGTTCAGGAGCTGGACGAACCGGCGTGCCGGTAGGGGTCGGCGGGCGCGCGGTCGGCGCTGAGGGAGTCGCGGCTGCGCAGGACGAGGTTCTCGATCGCGTCGGCAAGGTGGACCGGGGCGATGTTGTAGTCACCGCGCGCGACACGCAGGCGGTGGGCCTCGAGGAGGACATCGGCGTGGGTGTGGCCGGCGGGCGGCTCGAACCGGTAGGAGGCGAGCTCGATGAGGAGACCGAGGGGATCGGTGAAGTAGATCGAGTCCATAAAACCGCGGTCCTTGACCCCGGAGTGGCTGATTCCGCGCTCGTCGAGGCGCTCGACCGCCTGTGCAAAGGTGGCCTGCGAGACGGCGAAGGCGAGGTGGTGGACGCAGCCGGGGTCGGTCGGGGTGCGGGCGGGGTCCGGGATCCGCTGTTCGTTGGTGAAGACAGTGATCAGGCGGCCGTCGCCGGGATCGAAGTAGAGGTGGCTCTCGGCCGGGTTGTCGAGGTTGGGCTGCTCGAACACGAACGGCATGCCGAGCAGGCCCTCCCAGAAGTCGATCGAGGTCTGGCGGTCGGCGCCGACGATCGTGATGTGGTGGACGCCCTGGCTCTGGAGCTTGCGCACGCTCAACCGCACAGCTTGCGCTTGTCTAACCTCCCGCGACCCGGTACGCGTACGGGATCGCGGCCAGCTCGTCGCCCGTCGACTGTCCATACGCGGGTGGCGGCACGTCGTCTTCGAGCGTGTCGACGAACAGGTCTCCCGTGACGAGTGCCCCCGGACTGCCGGTCGGCGTGAAGGTCACCTTGGCCACGCCGGTCTGCCCGGGCGCGAGCACGAGAGGCGTGAACGTCCCACCACTCGAGACGGCGCTGAGCCATCCGTCGCCGGTGCTGCTCGTCACGGCCGAACTCGCGCGTCTCCGCCGTCATCGCGATCGAGTCGGTCGCCGGCGTCGCCGGAGCTGCGTATGGGCCGCACTCCGTCGGCCCGGCGATCCACACCCCGGCGGTGACGCGGGCGTTGGCCGCCGTGTAGTTCGCCAGCGCCGTGTCGGCGCACAGCGGGCCGGCACCGGGACTCGAACTGGCCAGGTCGGGATCGCCCGTCACCGGCTCGAAGTCGAACATCGCGGGCACGCTCGAGGTGCTTGCCACCTCGACGCTCGAGGTCTCGGTCGGGACCACCCAGTAGGGGAAGCCCGCGGTCATCGGCAGCGAGACGCTCAGAGTGCCTGGCGCGAGCGTCAGATCCTCGTACTGGCTGAGGCGGGGGTCGATGAAGTAGTCGGCCCTCGACGCGCCCGTGTTCGTGATCCGCACCGGCACCGTCAGCGACTTGCCCGCGGTCAGCGGGAGGTTGTCGTTGTCGGGAATCAGGAGACCGCGGACGCGAACTGCGTCGAACACAAGCTGCCCGGAGTAGGGCTGCGCGAGCTCATTGCCGACGGTCGGCTCACCGAACACGACGATCAGCGTCCACCTGCCCGGCGTCGGGTTGAGGGTGTATGCCGACAGCCCGGTGCTGTAGGTCGTGCCGGCAGCGGTCACCGCAGAATTCTGGCCGTAGCCGAGGGTGTCGCCGTCGGGGTTGACCAGGTACTCGGCCACCGGGTCCTGCGGGTCGTTGACGAACCTCAGGTTGGCAGTGATGTCGCTCACGCCAGATGGCACATCGAACTCGTAGTACTCCTCCTGCCCCTCGCCGTCGGGCCGCCCGTTGCCGCCAGTCAGGGTGCCGGAGAAGGTGCCGCCCGTATTCATGTCGATCAGGCTGCGGAGCGTCACCGGAATCGAGGTCGTGCCCGCGTTTCCGGCGTCCAGCAGCACCGAGCCGGCGGCATCGCCCGCGGACGCGGGCTCCTGGACGGCGAGCGAGAACGTCTGGCTCTGGCCGGCCGGCAGCACGAGCGTGCCGGTCGACAGCTGTCCGAACGGCTCGCTGTTCTCGACGCCGACCTGCCAGTGCACGGTTCCGTTGGTGCCGCCGTCAGCGGCGACGTCGCCGTAGATCACAGCTTCCCACGTGCCGGCCGGTGGGCTGTTGACCTCGACCGTTCCATACGAGCCGGAGCCCTGCGGCAGCGAGTGCGCCGCCAGCGCTCCGCTCGGATCGATCAGGATCATGCGAACGCGCGAGTTGAGATCTCCGTCGCAGTATTCACTGACGCAGTAGGTGGAATTGACCGGCCACGCGACTGAGCCGACGAGACGGTTCGCCCCCGACGGCACCGTGAAGTGAATGACCGAGTAGTTGGCCTCAACGCCTGCCCAGTTCTCGAACTCCGGGTTGGTGCCGTCCAGTAGCTGCGTGGTGCCGGCCTGGATGTCGTACTCGGACCCGAAGGTCCGGGTGCTCAGGGCGACCGTCTGCGAGCTCGCCGCGGTGTTGGTGACGGTCACCTGGAAGCGCTTGGTCTGGCCCGGGTCACCGGTCGCATTCAGCTGCTCGCTCGAGACGAGCAGCGAGTTGCCGACGGGTGTGGGCGTCACGCCCCCGCCCGGAATCGACTCGGCCAGCTCGACCGCTTTGTAGGCGTTCAGCAGGCCCGCGCCCTGCTCCTGGGCCGGCGCCCCGATGTCGGTCGCGCTGCTGATCAGGATCTGCTTGATCAGCGCCGGTGACGGCGTCGCCCCGCTGTGCGTCTGGCGGTAGGCCTGGATCACGAGCGCTGCCGCGCCGGCGATGAACGGTGAGGACTCGCTCGTACCGCCGCTCTCCTCCACGTCCGACGGCTGCCCGAGGAAGTTGACGCAGCCGGCAAAAACGGCGCTCGCGTCGCATGAGGCGAAGCTGAGGTCGCCGGGCGCGACGAGGTTGACCGTCTGGCCCGTCTCGTCGAAGCCGCTCGAGCTGAGGGAGCTGATCTGATTGTCGTACCAACCGGTCGAGGCGAAGTAGCGCGTCCCGGCATAGTTGGTCTGCGCGTAGAAGCGGAAATCGGTCGAGGCCCCAACCGACATCACGAGCGGGTCGGTCGACGGGGAGCCGATCGTGTTGAACGGACCAGCGTCGCCGCTCGAGACCGAGACGAACACCCCGGCGGCGACCGCGGCATCGTTGAACTGCTTGGTCACGTCGAGCGCGGTAACGTCGGGGAAGTTGTTGGAGCCGAACGACTCGTTGATGACGTCGACACGGTCCGTCTCGACCGCGTAGTTGATCGCCTCGAGGAAGTTCGACGTGGTCGTGTCCTCGTTGTTGCCGAACACGTCGAGCCCAACTAGGCCCACCCCGGGGGCAACGCCCTCGATCCGGATCCAGCACGGGGTCGGATCCGGCTCGGCGCCGAAGTCCTGGACGTTGTATGGGATCAGCCCCTGCCCGGCGATCGTGTTGGCGTCGAGGAACGCCTCGTCCCCGTCGGTCGGCTGGCCGGGGCCATCGCCAGAGAAGTCCTGGTAGTCGCCGCCGTTTGCCGAGCTGAAGACCGACGTCCCGTCGGGCCGGATGAAGTTCTGGTTGTTCGTATCGATCCCGTCGGCGATCCACGCGACCTTGACCCCGGCACCGGTGATGCCGAGCGAGCGCGCGGTCGGCTGCGCGCTGTCGTCGGAGTCGACGCCGGTGAGGGCGAGGCCCTCCGGATCGAGCAGTGGTGCGCTCGCGTTCGAGCTGCACGCGCCGGGGATCGTGTTGAGCGGTGGCGAGCTCGCGCTGGTGGTCGCATCATCGGCACGGAAGGCGAGCGAGCTGCTCGCCGGCGCGGCACCGAGCGAGATCGTCGAGTCGGGCAGCACCCGCGCGACCTCAGGATCGGCGGCGAGACGCGCCCGTTCGGCGCGCGACACGGTCGCCGCCAACGAGTCGACCAGGGTGAAGAGCTTGACGTGCGTCGCGTGCGTCGCGCGCAGCTGATCGATCAGCGGCAGCTGCTCGGCGCGGATCTCATCGGCCCGCTCCAGCGACGCGCGGCTACCGGCAAGCGCCGGCGCGAACTGAGCCTTGAGCAGCACGATCACGTGCTGGTCCACGCGTCGCGACAGCAGTCTCGCGAGCGCAGGCGCTGTGCCGGTGTGGGCGCGACGCCCGCCGCGCGCTCCCGCGGCCGGCGCGGTTGCGGTAAGCACGACCGCCACGGCGCCGGCCACAGCCAGCGCGAGGGCGACAAGCCTCTTGGAGGCGGCCGCGGCCCCTCCGACAGTGTGTGCGTGCATTGCTCTTCCCCCGAGTTCGTACACGGCCCTCATCTCCAACCCGGCCGCCGCTGAATTGTCCTCGACGGATCGAGCCGATCGAGGCCTTCAAGCTACCACCGCGCGCTCCAGCGCGCATCAAGCCGTACAAAAATCCAATCCAGAAGCCCCTGGCCGGGCTAACTCGCCGCGCAAGCGAGCCACGTCAGAGCGCCAGCTGCAGCCGCAGGGCCTGATCGATCGAGGCCATGATCGCCTCGGGCAGCTCGCCGATCCTACCTCTCGCCCAGGATCCATCCATTGACGCACCTAGATAAAGAAGATTGACATCGGGTTCTGGACCAGCTATCAAGGGTGCGTCGCCAGCAGAGCGGTCGGTTGCGCTGGCGACCGCGTGTGATTGTCGTGATATCGATTGGGGGACTTCGATGGCGGGGTGGTTAGGCAGCAGACGAGCCGGATTGATCGGAGGCGGGCTCGCTATCTACGTGGTGCTGGCGCTGTTCGCAATCGCGCCGGCGGCTGCATCGGCGGCGAGCTGGACGTCGGCCGGGCATGGCGTGTCCGACGACCGCGATCAGCCGCTGGAGTCCACTATCAACCCACTGAACGTCAAAGAGCTCAAGCCGATGTGGGTCTTCACCGCCCACGGCTCGGAGTCGGCGACGCCGGCGGTCGCCAACGGAGTCGTCTACTTCCCGGATTGGGGCGGCTACATGAATGCCGTCAACGCGACGACCGGAGCGTTGATCTGGCAGGAACCGATCTCCAACTACGACGGCGTGACCGGTTCGTACTCGCGTGACAGCCCGGCGATCTACGGCAACGAGGTCATCTTCGGTGACGTGCTCCCGGGAGTGCACCCGGCGGGCGCCCACGTGTTCGCTGTCAACGCGCAGACCGGCGCGCTGATCTGGAGCATGCAGGTCGACAGCAATCCGTCGGCGATCATCACCGGCAGCCCACTCGTCGTCGATGGGATGGTGATCGTCGGCGTCTCCTCGGACGAGGAGACGAACGCCTCGAGCACATCGTTCCCGTGCTGCACGTTCCGCGGCAGCGTCGTCGCGCTCAACGCCACGACCGGCTCGATCGTGTGGCAGACGTTCACGGTGCCATCGAACAACGACACGCCGTGCACTACCTACAGCCCACCGGCCGGATGTGGCTACAGCGGCGGCGCGGTCTGGGACAGCCCTGCGGTCGACCTGCAGACCAATCAGGTGTTCATCGGCTCGGGCAACAACTACACGGCGCCCGACGCGGCGGTCGCGTGCGCCCTGGCAGCGGAAGAAAACCACACTTCGGACGCCGACTGCACCGCACCCGACGACTACTTCGACGCAGAGCTTGCGCTGAACCTGACGACCGGCGCCGTCGAGTGGGACTACAAGGCGCAGGGCTGGGACACGTTCACCCTCGCGTGTCTTGGCGCGACCGCGGGCACGAACTGGTGCCCTGACCCCGAAGGGCCTGACTGGGACTTCGGATCGGGGCCGAATCTGATGGCGGTCCCGGCCTCCGGCGGGGGCAGGGTGACGGACGTCGGCGCCGGCCAGAAGGCGGGTATCTACTGGGAGTTCAACCCCGCCAACGGCGACGTGCTGTGGCACACGCAGGTTGGCCCGGGCACCAATCTCGGCGGAGTGATGTGGGGTACGGCGTACGACGGCACGCGCATCTATGTGCACGAGTCAAACCCGTACTTCGAGTCATACACGTTCGCCAACGGTAAAACGGTTCACGGCGGCTCGTGGGGAGCGCTCAATCCAACGACGGGCGCCTGGGACTGGCAGACGGCGACACCTGACGACTGGGCCGCGATGGGGCCGACGACGGTCGCCAACGGCGTCATGTACGCCGGCACGATGGCGCCGTCGGGCGACAACATGTTCGCCCTGAGCGCGAGGACCGGCAGGATCCTGTGGTCATTCGCCAGCGGCGGCAGCGTCAACTCGGGTCCGGCGATCGTCAACGGCGTCGCCTACTGGGGATCCGGCTACTCGGAGCTGTCGTCGCTCGGCTTCACCGGTAACGACGAAGTCTACGCGTTCTCGCTCAACGGCACGGCGCCCGCCAGCGCGCGTTCCAATCGCTGATCGGCGTTTTCGCGGCGCTCCGGCTGAGCATTTGCTTGGCCGGGGCGCCCCGCGTCATTAGGCTGTTGAGGCGAGGAAACGGGGATCTCAGTGAAGCCGAGCGCGATCATCTTGGCTTGCTTGGCGGTGCTGGCCACGCCGACGGTCGCGGCCGCACAGTACACGCCGCCGCCGGCGGGCGGAGACTCCTGGTACTGGGAGATCGACCCGCCGCAGGCGGGGCTGGCGGGGTTGCCCGCCACCAGTGCCGCCTACCCGGCGCCCGGCAGCGCGGAGATCTGGGACACCGATCTGTTCCAGGACTCGAACACGTCGTCCGGCACGACGCTGGCAATTCCGACGGGCGCCTCCCCGGTCGTGCAGGCGATCGATGCCGCCGGCCACTACAGCATTTGTTACGTCGAGGCCGGCGCCTACCAGACGGGCTTCCCCGACGACTCGGACTTCGCCCCGGCCGACTATGGGAACCGTCGCCGGCGCTATCAGATGCAGGGCTACCCGAACGAGTGGTGGTTCAACATCGCAGGCTTTCGCAACTACGTCGCGGGCGAGCCATCGACGTTGACGGGCGCCGCGGTCGACATCGCCGCGGGACTCGGCAAGCGCTTTTCATGGTGCAAGCTCGAGGCCCAGGACGCCGTCGAGCCCGACGACCTAGACGGCTACACCAACCGCAGCGCATCCGGCGCCCGCGGCGGTGGCTGGGGGCTGACGCAGGCCGACTCGGCGGGCTTCGAGCGCTGGATCGCCTATCAGGTCCACGCGGACGGCCTAGCCGTTCTGCAGAAGAACGATCCGGCGAACGCCGCCGTCGACGAGCCGCTGTTCGACGGCGTCCTGACCGAGGAGTGCAACTTCTACAACGACCCGTGCGCCGGTCCCGGCGGCGACTGGGACGCCTACCTCGCAGCCGGCAAGCCGGTGCTCAACGCCGAGTACGTCCAGGACCGCGAGACGACCGCCAAGTTCTGCCCCGCCGACGACGGCTGGGGCATCTGGGGAGCGCTGTTCAGCGTCGGCCTCAACGGCCCAGCCGACTATCAGGTCTGCTGGAACTCGATGAACCAGCTGTGAGCCGCCCTACTCATGCGGGGCCCTCGAGCTCGGTGGTCCTGATGGCGGCTCGCCCGCTGGCGAGCCGCCCTGGTGCGGCGTTTCGGTGCCCCAGCTCGCGGTCTCAGCTGACCTCGACGATCATCAGCGAGTGCCCCTCGGGGTCCCGGAACCAGAACATCGGCGGGACCGGGTCGCCCATCCGCGAGACCTCGGCGTCCACGTCGACGCCGCGGGCGCGAAGCTCGGCGTGAGTCGCATCGGCGTCGTCGGTCGTCAGGCTGACCCCGATCTCCTTGGGCTCCACCGGCTCGCCGGCGCGCGGCGGAGCGAGCGCGATGCCGGTCGTGCCCGTCGGCGGGTAGACCTCGACCCAGCGATACTGCCCGCCGAACGGGATATCGGCTCGCTTCTCGAAGCCGAGCTTGTTGACGTAGAAGTCGATCGATCGGTCCTGGTCGGAGGTCGGGACCATCACGAGGTTGATCCCGCCGATCCGTGTTGCGGTTGTACTCACGTCGTTCCTCCAGCTCGAGGATCGCTAGTTGTATGTGAAGCTCGCCGTCGTGGTGCCATGACCAGCGCCGGTGAAGTAGCTCTCGACCGTCTCAACCGCGACGGGAGCGATGCTCCCCGAGGTCCCCGGCGGGGAGGTCGCGTCCAGGCTCTCCGTCGAGCCGCAGTCCAGGCCCAGGGCGGGAATCGGGCTGAACGAGGTCGCGGCGGTGCTGCCGAAGAACACGCCGAGGGCGCAGCCCAGGTTCTGCCCGCCGACGGTGACGGCGGTGCCGCCGGCGGCCGGGCCTGAGTCGGGAGTGACCGAGTTGACGGTCGGAGCGCCAGGCTCGTAGAGCCACAATTCGTCGCTCGGCGGGTTCAGGCTGCAGCCCGTGACGGTGCACAGCTGGACGTCGACCAGCCCGGCATTCTCCGAGACGGTCTGGGTGTCGACGGTCGTCGCGTTCTGCACGGTGAACGCGTACTGGGTCCCGTTCGAGAAGCCACCCGTCTCCGCGTCGTTGAACTCGATCGGCGCGATCAACTGCCCGGCGAACCCCGCACCGGTGATCTGGATCGCGGTCCCGCCGGTCGCGACCGCGCCGGAGACGCCGTCCAGCTGGGTGCTGTTGGTTGTGTTCACGACCGAACTGACCGTCGGTATGCCGGCGTAGGTGACGGAAGCCGGCGCTGAGCGCCCCGCGAGCGTCTGGATCTCCAGCGGCACTGACGCGGTGTCCACGGTCGCCGGCTCAGCCGGGGCGACGATCTGGATCTCGGTCCCGCTCACGAACACATAGTTCTCGTCGACCGAGGATTCCTCGGCGGGCGGGCCGAACAGCGCCCAGTCGATCGTCATCGGGTCAAAGCCCGAGCCCTTGATCGTGATCACCGTGACGCCGTTCTCGCTGGCGAGGCTGGTCGGCCCAGCGGACGTGGACACCGATGTGATCTGCGGCGCTGGGATGTAGTCGTACTCGCTCGGCGCAGGTTGCAGCTCGCAGTGACATCCGGGCGGTGCAACCTGCGCGCCTTCTGAGTTGACCGCGAACGCTCCCTCCGGCGGCGGGAGGATCCTGCCCGTCCTGCTCGTGCCATTGGCATTGGACACCTCGACCTGGACCTGGCAGATGTCGTTGCCGGCATCCTCGCCGGCGAACACGCCGGTGGTTGGGAGGGGCGCGCATGCCGTGTCGCTGGTGTAGGCCGGCGGCATGGCTGTGATCTCGTTGGGACCGTCGACGGTGAACGTGCTTGCCGCCACCCCTGCGAACGTGACCTTGGTCGCGCCGGTGAAGCCCGAGCCGAGGATCGTCACCGGACCGGGCGCTGGCGCGAGGCCGGCGATCGGTGCGACGCCGGTAACGCTCGGCACGGCCCCCTGCGCGCGCGTGTCCACGTATTCGAAGGTCGAACTGGCGCCGGGCGCGCTGGACTGGCCGTCGGTGAGCGTCACGATCACCTGCGCGGGTCCGGCGCCGTTCTGGGGCGCCGGCGCGTCCGGCGCAATCGTGCGGATCGCGCGTGGCATCGCCACCGTGATCGTCGTGGGGCTGTTAACCTTGAAGTGGCCGGCAGTCAGCTGTGCCGCTCCGACCTCGATCGAGGCGACGTCAGAGCTCTTGCCCATCTCGAAGCCGCTGCCCGAGATCACGACCCGTTCGCCGCCGGCGGTGCTGCCCTGCGCCGGGCTGAGCCCCGAGACGATCGGCCGGGACGCGCCGCCCGCGAGGCTGCACAGATAGAACGCGAGCCCGGCAGTCCCACCGGAGTCGGTGAGTCGTGGCGAGCCTAGCCCGGCCGCCTCGCTGTAGCCGGTCCGCGCCGGGAACACGAGCCCGTTGTCGAGGTCGTAGATGTCGTTGTTGCCGATCGTGATGTTGTTGAATGACGCGGCGTACTCGCTCGGATCAGACGCGACCGCGTACAGCAGCGGGCTCACGAACCCGACCCCGTCGCGCGTCACCGCTTGCGAGGCGCATGCAGGCGAAGCATTGACGTCTGCGATGAGCGCTGCCCAGATCGGCGTCGCCGAGGAGGTGCCGCCGATCGTGAACCAGCCGCCGAACGGCGCCGCGTAGACGGTGATCGCGCCGGTGAACTCGTCCGCCTGGGCGGACACGTCGGGCACGAGCCTGCATGGCGTTGACGAGCTGGCGCCGGCGACGGTCGACTGACAGAAGTTCGGCGCATAGCCGAACTCCTCCTCGACGCTGTTGGCGTTGGTGTAGTCGGCGCTGCCCGGCAGCGCGATCCCGGGCACGGTTGCCGCGCGCTGCCAGCTCGGCATCGTCCACGACTGCGAGATCCCGCCGCCACCACCACCACCACTGGCGCCGTCGTTCCAGACGTGCTCTCCGGCGGGCGAGGTGGCGGCATCCGTGATCGTCGTTCCCCCGACGGACACCACGTACGGCTGGCTCCCCGGGTCGTCGACAGACACCGGGTTCTGACCCGAGACCGGGGTCGGAGTCTCGAACGTATTGCAGTCATCCGACCCGTTGTCGCCCGCCGCGGCGAACACCGACTGCCCCTGCGCCGCGGCCTGCTCGAAGAGAAGATTCTCGGCCTGCTGCAGACCCGGCTGGCCGAGCTGGACGACCTGCTCGCACAGTCCCCAGCTCGAGCTGATCACCCTCGCGGTATCCGACTCGACCATCGGTAGGTACTCGTCGACCGGGTCGTACGCGACCCCGTCGACCCCGTAGCTTGGGCCCTCGTAGACGTCGATCGTCGCGTCCGGTGCCAGCGCCGAGAGATCCTCGACGTCGAGGATCGCCTCACCGCTCCCGGGGCCGGTCGGCTGGCCGCCGTCAACCGGGACCACATGCAGCCGAGCCATCATTGCCGACGCCTGCGAAGCGCCGAAGTAGCAAGTATCGAAGGTGTGGACGTCCGAGCGCAGGAACGGCTCGAGCTCGTAGACGTCGATCGTCTGGCCGGCGCCGAGATCGCCGACGTTGTACAGGCCGAAGGCGCCATACGCGTTGGCGATCTGATCGTCGGTCAGTCCGCCGAAGCTCTGCGCGGCGGTCGCCGCGGCCGGGCACGCCGCGGGGGCGTCGGCCGGGTGTGAGAACGGCGCCGTGGTCGCAGTGGGGATCTTGCCGGAGTCTGCTGCCGGTGCGCGGATGATCCCGAGCGGCTGCTCGTGGACCAGATCGTTGAGGCCGAGGACGGCTGTCACCGACCCCGCGATTGCCGAAGGCACGGTGAGCGCCGTGTCCGGCGCGTAGCCGCTGGCGCCGCCTGCGAGGCGATAGTTCTCCAAGCCCGTATGGAAGGCACGCTCCACATGTGCGGCCGACCCCCGGAAATTCACGAACAGCCCATCGCTGGAGACGCCCGTCACTGTCAGCCCGGACGCGGCGAGCTGGCTGCGCACAGCCGCGATCGTCGTCTCGGTCGGCCCGAAGCGGGTCGCGAACGCGCCCGCCGGCAGGTACTGGTGAAACTGCGCCGACCCGGGAGTGCTCACGGCCGCGATGAAGCTGGTCAGAGCCGCACCGTCGCGCGGCTTCAGCACCACGGAACCCGACAGCGCCGTCGCTGCCGAGATCGCACCGGCCGAGCGGGCACCGGCCGGCACGCGCGGGGCCGATTGCACCCGCACGAGCCCAACCGACCCGGACTGCGCCGAGGCTGACACGACGACCAGTCCCGAGACGACGAGCAAGCCGAGGGTGGCCGCGAGCAGGCGCGAGGAGAGACCAACCCGCCGGCGAGCGCTTCGCCGCCGAACGGAGACGCGGCTCTGTGCAAGCTTGCTGCCGAACCAGGGACCAGTCACGACAGACCTCCCATCCCGCTCGTTTTCCGCGGCTTGCCGTCGCCGCTCGCCCATTCCGTCGGCCCGCTTATACCACCGGCCAAACACCCCGGCAAGTGTCGCACCGGTTTTTGTCCGAGGCGAACTACGCATGACAACCGCCCGGGACGCGCGCATCGTTGGTGTGGGCAGTCGTGAGCTTCATTGTCACGGTCGTCGGGGAGCTGTGCCCCCCTGCTCCCCGGCAGAGAGGCCTCCGGAACGGACTCCGGAGGCCTTGGCCCGTTCCGCCACGCCCAATCGCGAGATTTCGGTGGCGCTCGACTCTGACAAAGTCGGCGGTGGTCGGCGGCGCATCTTGGAGGGAGTATGGTTGGTAGTCAGGGACGTGATCGAAACGCCTCAGGCGTGTTGATGCGTTCACCGCAGGGTGAAGGGAAAGGCTCGGCCGTTCGTGCGGCCAGACAACTCCCAGAGTCGAGACATCAGGTCCACCGGGCCCAGATTGTCGATCGTCGCCCCACCGCCGCAGTTGGCGAGTCCTCGCGATCGGGCGGCGCGGGCCTCGCGACTCGGTGATGCGCTCGCCGGGTTGGCGCAGGACCTCGCGGCCGCGCGCCGCGAGGTCGCGCTGCTCAAGCGCGAGAACGCGGCGTTGCGGTCCGAGCTGAACTCTCGAGAGGCGACAGGGTGAGCGGGGGCGTGCTTCGCGACGGTGAGCTTGCGCTCGCGATCTCCACGGCGGTCGTTCGGGAGCTCGCCGGCACGACTGGTCGCGGTCCGATGCGGGCCAAGACGACGCTCGGAGACAACGCGGTGTTCGTGGTGCTGCAGGACACGTTGACGCGCGGCGAGCGCAACCTTGTCGACGCGGGCGAGAGTGACGCGGTGCTCAGCCTGCGCAGGCTCTGGCAGAAGGTCATGCGCACTAGCTGCAGCCAGGCAATCGAGGATCTGACGGGGCGCAAGGTGGTTGGGTTCATGAGCGACAACCACATTGATCCGGACATCGCCGTCGAGGTGTTCATCCTGGAAGCGCTCGCGCCAGACCTCGCGGGCCGCCCGCCGCCCCGCTCCGACGATCCGCCCAAACCGTGAGCGCCTCGCGCAAGCAGCCCCCGCTGAATGCGCCATCGGCGGCCGATGTCGATGTGACGGACGGTGGGGCGCTTGCGGGGATGTCGGTCGGGCTCGCTCGCGGAATCGCCGAACGGGCGCACCAGGGTCAGCTCTACGGGAGCGGTGAGCCGTACATCAATCACGTGCGTCGGGTTGCGGCGGGAGTGCCGTTGTTCGCCCGGCCGGTCGGCTGGTTGCACGACGTTGTCGAGCGTTCGGGTGTCGATGAGCGGGCGCTCATCGCCGCCGGCGCGAGCCCGGACGAATGCGGCGCGGTGCGGCTGCTGAGCGCCGAGACGAGCGCTCGCTCCGATGCCGCCTACATGCAGCATGTGCGGGCGATCGCGCTGTCGGCGGGCGTGGCGGGCCGGATTGCGCGCGCGGTCAAGCGTGCTGATCTGCTTGACCACGTCACGCACCGGGAGACCCACCCGGAGGGATGGACGCCTCCGTATGGCGCGGCGTTGGTGGTCTTGCTGATGATCATGAGCGAATGGTGATGGACGTACGGACACGAAGCCTGCTCGACGTCGCCGGCAGTGTGCTGGGCGAGCTCGACCTCGAGATCGTCATGGGCAGGGTGCTTGAGTCGGCGCGCGAGTTGACGGGCGCGCGGTACGCGGCGCTCGGCGTGCTGGACGCCTCCCGGACGGGGCTCGAGCGGTTCATCACGCTGGGTATCGACGACGACACGCGCGCGGAGATCGGTCCAGCCCCGCGAGGCCGGGGCGTACTCGGTGAGCTGATCCTCGATCCCGTTCCGCTGCGCCTAGCGGACGTCGGTATGCATCCGCGCTCCTACGGGCTTCCGCTCGGTCATCCGCCCATGCATTCGTTCTTGGGGGTTCCGATCCTGATCGGCGGAGTGCCGTTCGGGAGCTTGTATCTGACCGAGAAGGCGGACGCGGATGAGTTCACCGACGCCGACGAGGAGGCGGTCGTGACGGTCGCCCGGTTCGCCGCGCTCGCGATCGATCACGCGCGACGCTACACGGGTGCAGCCGCGCGGGGCAACGAGCTCGCGCGGACCGTGCAAGCGTTCGAGGCGACCACCGAGATCGCGCGGGCCGTGGGCGGCGCGACCGACCTGGACGTGATCCTCGAGCTGGTCGCCAAGCGCGGGCGCGCACTGATCTGCGCCCGGACGCTGCTGATCGAGCTGGTGGACGGCAGCGAGCTCGTGGTTGCCGGAGGCGCCGGCGACGTGCCCGCGGGTCTGATCGGGGAACGGCTGGCGCTGGCTGATACGGTCGCCAGCACCGCGCTGCGCAGCGGCGCCACCCAACGTTTGGAAGTCGAGCTCAACCGCGCGCGCTTTGCCCAGCGCGGTCTCGGCCGCTTCGGGGTCAGCGCGGATGCGGGATTGGTAGCCCCGCTCGTTTTCCGCGGTCACAGCTACGGCGTCTTGATCGCCCTGGATCGCCTGCATGATGTTCCGGAGTTCACAACCGAGGACCAGCGGCTGCTGGAGGCCTTCGCGACCAGCGCGGCGATTGCCATCGCGACCGCTCGCACGGCGGCATCTGAGCTTCACCGCCAACGGCTCGCTGCGGCCGAGGACGAGCGTGGACGCTGGGCCCGGGAGCTTCACGACGAAACCCTCCAAAGCCTCGGCGGCTTGCGGGTCAGCCTGTCAAACGCCCGCCGGGCCGGTGGTCCCCGCAAGCTGGAGGCAGCTGTCACACAGGCGATCGACGATCTCGACGAGGGGATCACGAACCTCCGCGCGCTGGTCACCGAGTTGCGCCCCGTCGCGTTGGACGATCTGGGTCTCGCAGCCGCCCTCGAGGCGCTGTGCGAACGCGCAAGCCGGCATGGATTGGAGATAGACCGCTCGCTCGCGCTCGCTTACGAGGAGGGACGCGCGCAGACTCGGCACACCGCCGAGCTCGAGACCGCGATCTACCGGATCATCCAAGAAGCGCTGACCAACGCCTCAAAACACGGCCAAGCGAAGCGAGCGGTGATCGAACTCAGTGACAGCGCAGCGGCGGTCGAGCTGATCGTGCGCGACGACGGAGCCGGATTCGACCCAACCACCAGCACCACCGGATTCGGATTGCTGGGCATGCGCGAGCGGGTCGAACTGCTCCACGGAGCGGTCCGCATCGACTCCTCCCCCGGCAAAGGCACCAAGGTCACCGCGAGCTTCCCCGCCACCCGCCGCCCCGCCGAGGCCGCAGCGGCAACCCGGCGTCCGTCACGCCGCGCGGGGACGCCGTAAGGGCCTGTCCGGTGGCGGTGCCTCCATTTTACGATCTGGAGGGCGCCCCTGACGTCCCCGCGGAGGCGCGCCAGGAGTTGTTGGCGCTGAAGTCCGGCGCCTTGTTCGTGTGCGCCCGGCCTGACGGGGACATTCGCGCCGCGGGTGCCTCTGGCGAGGGGCTGTACGCCCAGGACACGCGCCATCTCTCAGAGCTTCGCGTCACGGTCGGCGGATTGCCGCCGGTGCCGCTTTCCTCGGTGATGGAGTCCGGCCATTACGCGGTGATCAATGGCACCAACCCGGTGTTGCGCTCTGCGGTCGGCCTTCCGGTACCGCAGGAGACGCTGAACGTCCGGCGCACGGTGCTGATCGCCGATCGGCTGTTCTACCGGGTCCGCCTGCGCAACTTTGACCTGAACCCGGTCGCGACAGTTGTCGAAGTGACACTGGCCGCTGACTTCGCGGATGTGTTTGAGGTCCGGGGCGTCGTCAGGGGCACGAGGGGTCAGCTATTGGATCCAGTTCGCGATCAGGCTCGGATTCGTTTCCGGTACGTGGGCGAGGACGGGTGGAATGATGAGACGCTCGTCGAGCTGGAGCCATCGCCGGCTCGCGTCCGGATCGACGGTGGACGCGTGCGCGTCGCGTGGGATGTACAGCTCGCCGCACGTGAGTCGGTGTCACTGTGGATCACCGTGACGCCGGCTGGAGACGGAGGCGGGACCGCCGAGCCGGCAGCCGCGCTGGCTGCCGGCGCGCTCGAGGCTTTACAGGCGGAGTGGGTTGGCGCGTGCGCGCAGATCACCACCGACAACGAGCTGTTCGATCGGCTGATCGACGCGTCCGTGCGCGACTTGCACGCGCTGATGATGCCAGTCGGAGATGAGCAACTCCCGGCTGCTGGGATCCCTTGGTATGTGGCGCCTTTCGGGCGCGACTCGCTCCTGAGTGCGTGCGAGTCGCTGATGATCAACCCCGAGGTAGCGCGCGGGACGCTGTTGGTGCTCGCAGGGTTGCAGGCTCGGGCTGATGAGGCGTGGCGCGATGCCGAGCCGGGGAAGATCCTGCACGAGCTTCGGATCGGCGAGCTCGCCCGCACCGGGCACATCCCGCACACGCCGTACTACGGAACCGTGGACGCAACGCCGCTGTTCCTGATGGTCGCGGGTGGCTACTACCGGTGGACGCTCGATCTCGAGACGATGGCCGAGCTGCTCCCAGCCTTTGACGCCGCACTCGCTTGGATTTCTGAGTGGGGTGATCGCGATGGCGACGGGTTCGTCGAGTACGAGCGCCGCGCTCCGGCCGGCCTCATCAACCATGGCTGGAAGGACTCGCACGACTGCATCGTGCACGCCGATGGGTCACTCGCGCAGGGCCCGATTGCGCTCGTCGAGGTCCAGGGCTACGTCTACGAGGCAAAGCTGCGCATCGCTGATGTCTACGAGGCGCTCGGGCAGACGGCGCGGGCCAACGAGCTTCGCCGCGAGGCCGGCGCTCTCCGGGCGGCGTTCAACGAGGCGTTCTGGAACGCGGATGACGGGTTCTTCGCGCTTGCCCTGGATGGACTCAAGGCGCAGGTGCGGAGTGTGACTTCGAACCCGGCGCACTGCCTTTACTGCGGGATCGTCGATGACGACAAGGCGGCGCTGGTCGCGGAGCGACTGATGGCGCCGGACATGTTCTCCGGATGGGGGATCAGAACGCTGTCGAGCAGTTCGCCGGCTTATAACCCGATGAGCTATCACAACGGCTCGGTCTGGCCGCACGACAACGCGATCGCGGCGGCCGGTCTCAAACGCTACGGGTTCGAAGCCGCGACAGCCCGGATTGCCACCGGCATGTTCGATGTCGCGGCCGGCGCGCGCGACTTCCGTCTGCCCGAGCTGTTCTGCGGCTTTCAGCGCGATGGATCCAGAGCGATCGTCGCCTACCCCGTCGCGTGTATACCGCAGGCATGGGCCGCGACCGCGCCGTTCATGCTGGTTCAGGCAATGCTCGGGATCTCGGCGCAAGCTCCCGAGAATCGCCTTACGGTCGACCGACCACGGCTCCCGGACTGGCTCGAGGGCGTCGAAATCCGCGGCCTTCGCCTCGGACGCTCGAGAATCAGCCTCGCATTCCGTGCTTCGGGACACGGCAGCACCGGGTTCTCGCTGCTTGAACAGCAAGGCGACGTGCACGTAACGATGTCGACATGACGCGCTCGCCTGGCGCCCCGACGGCGGGCCAGTCGTTCACTGCATCGCCCGCACGCCGCTTTGAAGCGGTCATCTTCGGTTGGGACGGCGTGCCCGACCGACAAGCAGATATGGCTCGCATGCGGGGCCTTGTCGAGGAGGCCTGCGCGGCGGGACTCGAGCTGGCGGTCATCAGCGACGCGCCCGTGGGCGATGTCGACGGTCAACTGGCCGCACGTCCGACGGGTCCTGGAGGGTTGCTCCTGGCGCCGGGCGGCGGCTCCGAGGTATTCCGCGTCGATCGCGACGGGCCGCAACTCGTGTACCGGCGGCCGGCGAGCTCCGAGGAGGGCTTGGGTGAGTGGGTAATGAAATGGTTCTGGCAGCACGGGATCGGCCACGACCAGGTGCTGAGCAGTGGGGACGAGCTCCGTCCACTCGAGCTTTCGGCGGTACTCGTCGATCAAATCGCGCGCCGTCGACGGGGTGAGCTTCCGATCGTCGTGCAGCATTCGGAGTGGACGCTGACGGTCGACGGGGTCGATCCGCTGCTCGAGCGCGTGCACGAGTCGCTGCTGACGCTGGTCGACGGGTCGCTCGGGACGCGCGGGAGCGTGCTGACCGGGCACCCGCGAGCGAACACCACGGTGCTGATGTCCGGTGTCTATACGCGGACCGGCGCTGAGGCGCACCTGCTGGCCGCTCCGCGCTGGAACACGATCTTGCTGGACGAGTCATCGCCAGGTTCGGTCCATCGTGTGCTCGATCTGCACGCCGGCGTGCTCCAACAGCAGTTGCGATCGGAGATCGGGCAGATCGACTCGTTGTTGCTCTCCTCGCTTGCGCGGCCGGCGACCGTTGCGCTCAGGCTCATCGACCGAGGCGCAGGGATGCGCGTCTCGCGGCCACTCGCGCCGCCGTCCGGGCCGACGTGTGAGGAGGGGGACAGCGATGGGTCCGCCTGGATGCGGGTCAGAGGGCGGCCGGGGTCGATCGTCGCGGCCGCTCAGGACCAGCTGCGCGGCAACGCCTCACACCGGGTGCTCGATCGCGTCGCGGCGTATGAGGGCGTCGCTCGCGGCGTCGCCGATGAGCGCGCAGCGGTCGATCGCCTCGACCAGGCGCTGCTGATCGGGTTCGACGGCCTGCTGAGCGAGCATCGCCGCGCGTGGGCGTCGAGGTGGGAGGACGCCGACGTGCGCATCGACGGCGATCCGGGACTGCAACTTGCTGTTCGGTTCGCGATCTTCCACCTACTCGCGAGCGCGTCGGACGGGGGCGAAGCGGCGGTCGGGGCCCGCGGATTGACGGGGAGCGCCTACCGCGGGCACGTGTTCTGGGACACCGACGTGTATGTCATGCCGGCGCTTGTCGCAACCCACCCGCAGGCGGCACGCGCGATGCTCGAGTATCGCGTCCGGCGCCTGCCCGCCGCGATCCGAGCCGCGCGCGCCCAGCGACGTGCCGGCGCGCGGTTCCCGTGGGAGTCGGCCTGGTCCGGTCGAGACGTGACGCCGCGGCAGGCGCGTGGCAGCCGCGGCGAGCTCGTACCGATCCTCACCGGTGAGCTCGAGGAGCACATCGTCGCCGACGTCGCGTGGGCCGCCGCGTGTTACATCGACTGGACCGGTGACGAGGTGTTCGCGTCTGGCCCAGGGCGCGAGCTGATCGTGCAGACCGCCCGTTGGTGGGCGTCGCGAATCGAGCTCGACGAGCAGGGGCGAGGGCACATCCGCGGCGTGATCGGCCCAGATGAGTACCACGAGGGGGTCGACGACAACGCTTTCACCAATGTGATGGCACGTTGGAACCTCAGGCGAGCCGCAGACGCCGGTTCCGCCGTGCTCGACGGTCGTGAGCGGTTGCGTTGGCTCGAGCTGGCCGACGCGATCGTCGACGGCTACGACGCTACGACCGGCATCTACGAGCAGTTCGCCGGGTTCCACGCGCTCGAGCCACTCGTGATCGCCGAGGTCGCCGACAAGCGACCGGTCGACGCGGACATGCTGCTCGGGCGCGAGCGGACGCGGGCAGCACAGGTCGTCAAGCAGCCCGACGTGCTGATGCTGCACTACCTCGTGCCCGATGAGGTCGCACCGGGATCGCTTGCGCCCAATCTCGACTTCTACGAGCCTCGCACCTCGCTCGGCAGCACCCTCGCCCCGGGTGTGCACGCCGCACTGCTCGCCCGCGCCGGTCGCGTCGTCGAGGCGATCGAGATGCTCCGTCTCACCGCTCGAATCGATCTCGACGAGATCGGACAGGCGGCGGCCGGCGGGCTGCACCTGGCAGCGATGGGCGGCGTCTGGAGGGCGCTGGCGTTCGGTTTCGCCGGGTTGCGACCGGTCGGCGACGCCCTCGCGATCGCCCCCGTTCTGCCGCCCCAGTGGGACGCGCTCGAGCTGCGGGTCCGGTTCCGCAACAGTCGTGTGCGCCTACGTCTTGAGCCTGGCGCGGTCGAGGCGAGCGCCGATCCGCCCGTATCTGCGGTTGGCCCCGCTGGTGAGCGCGTAGAGCTGAGCCGTACCCCCCAGACGTTCGCGTATGAGACGGTGTCCCAGACGACAGTGACGTCTGACGCTTCTGTCGCGGTCAGGCTGGCTCGGCTATGACAAGCCTCAGCGCCCCGTCATAGCTCGTCAGGTCACGCAGATGTCCATGATGGGCATCCCACGCTCCGGAGGCAAGGTCCTCGCGGAGCCGGTCGACGATCCGCTGCTCGACTCCCGGCTCAAGCAGAGCCCACATCGACTGCGAGGCGCGGACCTCGGGGTCAAGCAGCGCCTCGGGTCGTCGCCAGAAAGCTTCGAAGAATCCGTCGACGCAGTCTCCCGGGGTCGGGATGTGCTCGATCCTGACGTGGCCGCCGAGGGCGTCAGCGATCCGTTCCAAAGAAGGGAACCGTGGTCGCTCGATCGTGAGTCCCTCGGCCAGGTAGTCCTGCTGCCATGCGGCCAGACCGTCGAGCTCAAACGTGAAAACCACGACTCGCGAGCGGGCGACGCGGCGCATCTCCGCTAGGCCCGCCTCGGGCGGGTCCCAATGATGGATCGTCACGCAAGCCATCGCGGCGTCGACCGCGTTGTCGTCAAGCGGCAATGCCTCAGCGCGAGCTGCGATCGCCGGGGCGGCATCGGGCGGACGCTGTCCGCGCATCGTCGCGCTCGGCTCGATCGCCAATAGCCATCGATCCCGGGGCTCATAGGAACCCCCGCCCGCCCCCACGTTGACAACGGTACGAGCATCACCCAGCGCCATTTGGATCCGCTGCGCGATCCGTGGATCAGACTGTCGAAACCGGGCGTAGGTACGCCCGTGCCGCTCGTAGTCCACTCGGAGGCTCATCACGCAAGCCTAAGGGAGCGTCCGGAAATTAGGTGACTCGGGCACGAGCGCAGCTCGGGCTGCTGCTCGATTCGGTTGCCCGCGCCCCTTCGCGCGCGCTGCTGTCTCAACGGCAGCAAATGACGAGTGGGTGACGCTTGGGCGCGACGACCAAAACTGCACGGGTGCTGCCCTGGCAGCGGGGAGGCGTGCAGTTTTGGTCGCTACAGCGCCCCGTTCGCGCACCTCACCGCGATTCGGGGACGGTCCGTGCAGTTCTGGTCGTTCTCAGCTGGGGCGTCCACGGTTCATCCAGCTTGCACGACCGCTGTACGCACCGGCGTCGCGTTGGGCCAAGCGCCCTTCAGGCGGTCAATCGAGCATTGATTGCCCGCGGCGCGCACCGCGATTGTCGGGTGCGGACCGCTCTCAGGTCGTACGCTGCGGCGCGCGGTCCACGGCGAAGAGCCGCCAGTTCCCCGGGATCCCTTTGAGCTCATAGGTGCCGCGCTCCGTGAAGGCGATGTCGGAGCCGGCGACCAGATCTTTGACCGTGCTCGACACGAGTACCTCGTCGGCGGCGGCGTGCGCGATCACGCGAGCGCCGGTATGGACCGCGATACCCGCGACCTTTCCGTCGGTGAGCTCGCATTCGCCGGTGTGAAGCCCGGCGCGGATCGACAGCTCGAGCTCATGCACGGCTTCGACGATCGCGCCGGCGCAGCGGATCGCACGCGCCGGACCGTCGAACACGGCAAGGAACCCGTCGCCGGTCGTATCGATTTCACGGCCGCGAAACCGCAGCAGTTCGCGACGCACCAACGCGTGGTGGCGCTCGAGCAGCTCGCGCCAACGACGATCCCCGAGTTCGATCGCCTTCGGTGTCGAATCGACGATGTCGGTGAACAGCACGGTGGCGAGTATCCGGTCCGGCTCGGTGTCCTCCCAACCCCCGGTCTGCCAGACGTCAGTGAGAAACCGCTCCAGCTCGGCCTGGATGTGGGCGCCGCCGGCCTTCAGCGCAAGATGCCCAACCCCGGGAAGTTCCACGAACCGCGCCGACGGAAGGCGTTGTGCGGTGTACGCGCCGACCTCGACGGGAACGATCCGATCCTCGTTGCCGTGCATTACGAGCGTCGGGACGCGCACGGTCGGCAGGACGTCGCGGACGTCGATCTCCCTGTTCATGTGGTACAGCTTGGCGAGCATCCCCGGGCTCGATCCGTATCGGACGAAGTCGATGAAAGCCTCGACCTCGTCCTCGTCTTGCATCCCCAGCGCGCGCACCGCTTCGCGCGCCTCGGCTCGAGGCGCGAACACCCGCAGCGCCTGATCGACCTCACGCTGGTAGGCCTCATCGCCGCGTCCCCAGGGGAAGTCCGGCGCCCACAGCGTCCGCGGTGAACAGCTGCGGAGAATCAGGGCCGCGGTCCGCTCGGGATAGGTCGCCGCGAACAGGATGCTCATCGCCGCCCCCTCCGAGAGCCCGTAGAACGCCGCGCGACGCGAGCCGACCGCATCCATCACCGCCCGAACGTCGTCCATCCGGGTCTCGAGGCTCGGAGCGCCGCTGACCGGATCGGACATGCCGGTGCCGCGCTTGTCGAAGCGGATCAACCGGGAGAACCGGCTCAAGTCCGTGAGGAAACTCCCGAAACCTGGCAGGGTCCATTGCAGCTCCATATGGGTGACGAAACCCGGGACGAAGACCAGATCGAAAGGGCCATCGCCGATCACCTGGTAGGCGATGTGGACATCACCGCTCAGCGCATAGCGTGTCTCCGGCCCCATCTCGACATTTTCGCCCAAGCGGGCCGTCCGCCGGCTCCGTCCCTGCTGCCGCCGCGGCGATCAGCGCGGTGGCGGCGGCGCGGGCGGGCGCGGCGATGGCGACGTCCCGGTCCATCCTGGCGGCGAGCCCGCCGCCGTCGTAGATCAACTGCAGCTGGCTCGCGAGGAGCACCGGGTCTGCGGCACCCGCGGCGGCGGCGAGTTCGGTGAACAGCGCGCGGATGTCATGGCGGTAGGACTCGGCTGCCTGATCGACGCGCCCGCCGGCCGGCGCCTCGGCGGCCGCGGCGGTGAAGGCGCAGCCGTGGAAGTCGGGCGTGCGGAACAGCTGGGCCTGGGCGTCGAACACGGCGAGGATCCGCTCGACCGGATCCTCGACTGCGTCCACGGCCGCCCGGAGTCGTCCCAACGTCTGGGCGTGCCGGGCGTCGAGGTAGGCGCAGACGAGCTGCTCCTTGCTGCCGAACGTGCTGTACAGCGAGGCCTTGGCCACCC
>Ga0302184_10000358_pt1 | contig 30161 bp, 23 predicted proteins | sample I_Palsa_N3_3_FD_200233 | JGI IMG/M metagenome (GOLD analysis project Ga0302184, IMG submission 200233) | Peat permafrost microbial communities from Stordalen Mire near Abisko, Sweden - I_Palsa_N3_3 | ecosystem: Environmental > Terrestrial > Soil > Palsa > Peat permafrost | place: Sweden...
AGGGGCGGAGGAGAGTGTGACCAGCCATCCGCTGCGCGACGTGGCCATCGTGGGGGTGTGCAACTCTCGGCAGGCCCGCCTGCTGGAGGAGGACAACAGCGAGACCATCGCCCTGCGGGCCGCCCTGGGGGCGGTCGCCGACGCCGGGCTCACGCCGCGGGACATCGACGGGGTGATCGGGACCGGGGGCGCCACGGACTTCGTCTACCAGAACCGGATCGGGCCCGTGTGGCGGTCGATGTCCGGCGCCGGCATCCCGGCGGTGCTCGAAGCCGCATCGGCCATCGCCGCCGGCTTCGCCACGACCGTCCTCATCGCCGCGGGCACCGCCGGCGCCTACACCGAGCGGGCCGCCACCGCCCCGTGGACCCGGCCGTCCCACGAGTTCGTCGCCGCCTTCGGGATGTTCACCGCGGCGGAGTTCGCCCTCGTGGCCCGTCGGCACATGGAGGTCTACGGCACCACGACCGAGTCGCTGGCCACCGTGGCCGCCACCATCCGCAACAACGGCCACGTGAACCCCGAGGCCGTCTACCACGGGAGGGGGCCGTTCACACCCCAGGACATCCTCGACAGCCGCATGATCGCCGACCCCTTCCATCTGCTCGACTGCGCCATGACGTCGGAGGGCGGGTGCGCGCTGGTGCTGGCCCGCGCCGAGGTCGCCGGTGATCTGGCCAATCCGCCGGTGTTCGTCCTCGGTGGGAGTACCGACCACTACGGCCCGGCCTACAAGAACCCACCCAGCTTCGACCTGCCCGGGCGAGGCGACCCCCGCCTGGTCAACGGGTGGGCCGGACGCGCCGCCGCGCAGAGGTCCTTCGCCATGTGCGGGCTCGGACCGGCGGACGTCGACGTCTGCGAGTTCTACGACCCCTTCAGCTTCGAGATCATCCGCCAGTTCGAGGCGTTCGGCTTCTGCGCGGAGGGCGAGGGGGGAGAGTTCGTGCTCGGCGGGACGATCGGCGAAGGGGGTCGGTACCCCGTCACCACCGACGGTGGCCTCATGTCGTTCAGCCACGCCGGCGCCCAGGCGCAGATGCTCCAACGACCACTGCGCGCCGTCCAACAGCTACGCGGGGAGTGCCCCACCCGCCAGGTCGAGGGGGCCGAGGTGGCCATGTGCTCGGGAGGCGGCGCCGGGGCGCTGTTCACCGACGTGATGATCCTCGGCACGGAGCGGCCGTGACCCTGCTCGAGCCCCAACACGGCGCCATACCCCACCCCTATCCCTCGCCGATCTCCCGGCCCTTCTGGGACGGCCAGGCCCGGGGCGAGCTCCTCTACCAACGGTGCGAGGTGTGCGGGCTGAGCACCCACACCCCGGCCCTGGTCTGCGCCCACTGCGGCTCGCCGGAGCTCACCTGGGTGCCGAGCACCGGGCGGGGCACCGTCTACAGCTGGACCGTCGTGTGGCGGCCCCAGACCCCCGCCTTCACCGTTCCCTACGCGCCGATCATCGTCGAGCTGGAAGAGGGCTGGCAGATGCTGTCCAACCTGGTCGGCTGCGAGCACGACGCGGTCCACGTCGGCCTGCCCGTCGAGGTCGTGTTCCACCCCCTGGCCGACGGTGTGACGCTGCCCTACTTCCAGCCCCGCGCGCTGGCCGATGAGTGACGGCCCGCGGAACACGGCGCGTGCCGTCCCGCGGGATGCGGCTCGGAACGCCCCGCGGGACGCGGCCAGCGTTCTCAACCGGGCGTTGGTCGAACGACCCGACGCCGACGCTGTGGTGGCCCGCAGCGGACGGTTGCGCTACCGCGACCTCGATGCGCTGGCCGATCGCCATCTGCGCGCCCTGATCGCCGCCGGCGTCCGGCCCGGTGACCGGTTGGCAGTCTCGCTGATCAACGATCTCCCACTCGTCGTGCTCTTCCACGCCGCCATGCGCCTGGGCGCCATCTGGGTCGGCGTGAACCGCGCGCTCGCCCCACCCGAGAAGGCCTACCTGCTCGCCGACAGCGGAGCCGCCTTCTTTGCCGGCGACGAGGAGATGGTGGAAGAGGTCCGGACCGAGCGCGGACACCACCAGGTGACCCGCCTGCTCAGCGTCGACCTCACTCCCGGGTCGGAGTGGAGCGGGCTCTTGGACGAGGAACCCGCATGGTCACCCCCGACCCCCGACCCCCTCGCACCGGCGGCCATCGCGTATACCAGCGGGACCACGGGATATCCCAAGGGGGCGGTGCACTCCCAACACAACCTCATGGTCCCGGGCATGATGGTCAACCGGGCACGCCACTTCGGACCGGAGCTGCGCAAGGCGGACTGCTTTCCACTCACCATCTTGAACCTGCAGATCCTCTCCACGCTCCTCGTCGCCCAGTGCGGGGGGACGGCCATCGTCATGGACCGGGTGGATCCGGTCGGGATCGCCGAGTGGATCGACCGGGAACGAGCGACGATGTGGAACGGCGCGCCGGCCATGCTGTACGGACTGGCGAGCAACGACGACGTCCCGGCGACCTCCCTGCGCACGCTGCGAGAGGTGTGGAGCGGCGGCAGCTTCTGCCCGCAGGCCACCAAGGACCGCTTCCAAGAGAAGTTCGGCCTGCCGGTGTCCTCGACCTACGGCCTGACCGAAGTCCCGACGTTGGCGACCATCGTCCCCCTCGGAGTGGAGGTGGAGGCCACGGCGAGCGGGTTGCCGCTCCCCCATCTGGCCGTGCACATCGTCGGTGACGACGGCGAGCCCGCGCCGAGTGGCGGCAGCGGGGAGATCTGCCTGGGCCCCACGGACGACCCGGAGCTCGCCTCGCTCTACCGCTTCATGCTGGGGTACTGGCACAATCCCGAGGCAAGCGCCCGGACCGTCCGCGGGGATCTCTTGCACACCGGGGACGTGGGATTCCTCGACGCCGACGGGTACCTCCACGTGCAGGACCGCCACGAGTCGCTGATCCTGAGAGGCGGCGCCAACGTCTACCCCGCTGAGGTCGAGAGGGTGATCAACGACTTCCCCGGCATCGCCGCCAGCTGCGTCGTCGGGGTGCCCGACGACCGGCTCGGCGCCCGCGTGGCCGCCGTGATCGAGCTCGAGGGAACCGCACCCGCGGGCGAAGCATACGAGGGAGACGCACCCGACGATCACCGCATCGATATTGACGCACTGCGCGCCCACTGCCGCGCCAACCTCGCCCGGTACAAAGTCCCCGAGGCGTTCGTCGTCCGTTCGCTGCCCCGTAACGCCATGGGCAAGGTCAGCCTGGCCGACGTCCGACGTTCGCTCCAGGACCTCGATCTCGACGCCTGAGCGAACTCCCGCCACCTGACCGAACTCTCGACGCCGGGCCGAACTCTCGACGCCGGGCCGAAGAGGAACTCGTCGAGGCGCCGACTCGACCCATGTCCTACGCTGCACGCATGGCGGGGGCGCCGGAGAACGACGGGCTGAGAATCGGTTTCATCGGGCTGGGCAACATCGGCAGCGGCATGTGCGCCAACCTGCTCGCCGACGGTCACCCCGTCACCGCCTTCGACGTCGACCCGGTCCGCCTCGCCGCCCAGGTCGACGCCGGGGCGTACCCCGGTCACGACACGCGCGACGTGGCGGAGCAGGCAGAGATCACCTTCCTCTCGCTGCCGACGCCCGACATCATGGCCGCGGTGTCCGAGGAGTGGCTGACCGGCGCGGCACCGGGCTCGCTGCTGGTCGATCTCACCACCAACTCTCCGGCGACGGTGCGGGACGTCGGCCGACGTCTGGAGGCCGGAGGCTGCCATCTGGTCGAGGCCCCCCTCACCGGCGGAGCGATCGGCTCCCGCAACCGCCAGCTGGTCTTCATCGTCGGGGGCGACCCGGACCAGGTCGCCCGGGTGGCACCCCTGTTCGACTCCCTCGGGCGCGCCACCTTCCACCTGGGTGGCCTCGGAACGGGGAACGTCGGCAAGCTGGTCAACTCGCTCATGGCCTTCACCACCATGTGGGTCTCGCTCGAGGGACTGGCCCTGGCGGCCAGCAACGACATCGATCTCCGCCAACTCGTGCAGATGGTCCGCACCTCGGGAGGGGCGAGCTCCTACCTCGATCGTCGCGTGGACGAGATCGGGACGAGAGGGCGCCCGGCCGATTTCGCCATTGAGCTCGCCGCCAAGGACGCCGGGCTCATGCTCGAAGTGGGTCGCCAGTCGGCGGTGCCCCTCCCGGTGGCCTCAGCGGTACACCAGATGCTCGTCTACGCCAAGGCGCAGGGTCTGGGGAACCACGACATCAGTGACCTCGTCGAGGTGATGGAGCGAGCGGCGGGGATCCCGCTGGTCTTGGGTCCCGCCGAGGAGTAGAGCGGCGCATGCCGGACGACTCCCCCGCCTCTCACTCGGTGCCGAGCACCGGGGCCGCCGTGGTGAGGGCGGCGACGCCCATGGGCACGCCGGCGTAGACGCCGGCCTGCATCAGCACCTCGATCAGCTCTTCCCGGGTGATCCCCACGTTCAACGCACCGCGCAGGTGCCCGGCCAGCTCCTCCTGGCGACCCAGCGCGGCCAGCATGGCCACCGTGATCAACGAGCGGTCCCGCAGGGCGAGGTTGGGGCGGTTCCAGAACATCCCGAAGCAGAACTGGCGGACCAGGGCGAAGTAGTCCGGTGCCAGCTGCGCGGCGGGTAAGGCGGGGGCCGACGTGCCGCCCACCCGCTCGCCCCACAGCAAACGCTGGATCGCCGCGCCGGCCTCGTCGTAGTCGATCTGTGTGTCGTCGATCTCTGCGTCCATGTCAACGTTCCTCCACGGTGAGCGGTCCAATGTCGGGCAGGTCGTACAGCTTGGCGTAGTTGTCCCACAGCAGCTTCTTCTTGGTGCCGTCCCCGAAGGGAAGCTCGAGGAGGGCCTTCGTGGCGTGGGGGAACTTGGAGTCGGCGTGGGGATAGTCGGTGGAGAAGACCACGTTGTCGTCGCCGAAATCCTCGAAGTAGTGGACGGCCGCCGCCTCGTCCGCTTCGCAGGACAGGTAGCAGTTGCGCACCAGGTACTCCGACGGCTTCAGCCGCACCTCGGGCGCCTCGAACCTGCCGGTCCACTCCCAGTGCTCGTCGAGCCGGTACATCATGAAGGGAGCCCACGAGCAGTTGCCTTCGAGCAGCCCGACCCGCAGGCTGGGGAAACGTTCGAGGATGCCGCCCGAGGTGAAGCAGGTGGCGACGAACATGATGCCCAGCGGCTGATTGAACGAGTGCCACAGCATGAGCTTGTCGAGATGCTCGCTGAAGGCGAAGTCGGGCTTGAGCGACGTCACGCCTCCCCCGTGGAAGCAGATCGGGACGCCGAGACGCTCGGCCTCCCGCCACAGCGGGTCGTACTTCTGATCGTGCCACGGCTTGTTGTCGACGAGGCCGGGCGCCACGAAGGCAGCCACAAAGCCTCGCTCGACATTGCGCGCCAGCTCGTCGACGGCGCTCGACACGTCGTGCGGGGCCAGCATGGCGGCACCGAAGACCCGGCCCGGTCGCCGGCAGTCCGAGACGAAGTCGGCCATCCAGTCGTTGTAGCCCCGGGCGATGGCCGCCGCCAGCTCCGGCTCGAGCCCGTTGGGCCCGATGTGCTCGGCGCTCTGCATCGCCAGGACGAAGAGACCGCGACTGGGGAAGAACACGGCGGAGTCGAGGTGTTCCATCTCCATGGCCATCACCTGTGAGGCGGCGTCCCAGTGGTGCGCCTCGGCGTGGACGAAGGCGGAGTCCTGCGCCGGCTTCCAGGCGCGGCCGGCTGCCTGCGGCCGCATCGGCCCCAGACGCAGCAAGACCTCGTTCTTCACCTTGACCCGCATGTCGCGTTCGAGCTCTTCGAGCCCGACGGGTATGGCGTGTCCCCAGCGCGGATCCATGTAGCGCTGCCAGAGGTCCGCCGGTTCCATGACGTGCATATCGCTGTCGGCGGCCAACCACCCGTTCACTGCCATGATGAACCTCCCTCATTCCGGCCTGGCGCGGTGCGGGACCACGCCCCCCAACCTGCGTGAGATCTCCGACGTCACGCCCGACGGGCCCTAATCGAAGAGGAACCCGTCGATCGCCCGGTGGTAGTTCCAGATCGTCATCTCCTGCTTGGTGTTCAGCCGGTGCCCGTCGTAGTGGCGCGAGTGCAGGCCGGCCGTCACCTCGGACATGTTCGAGAAGTCCTGGGTCAGGACCTCGCCCACGTCGCCGGCGCGCCAGTCCTCGAAGAACTGGGGCAGCGCCGTCGGGAGCCCCGCCGTCGGCGGGAGCTCGAGCCCCTGCACGTCGAAGATGCAGCTGTCGGGGTCGTTGCCGTTGGGCCTGGCCCGGTAGGTGAGGCAGCACCCCATGTCCAGCAAGAAGACCGTGTTCGGGAAAACGTGCCAGTCGTACATGCCGTACTTGAGCTGGTCGCCGGTGAGGTCGGGGCAGTCGATGCCGGCCGCCCGGGCATGCTTCTTGCGCAGCTGTTGGTAGATGGCGTTCCCCGACGGCCCGTCGGCGCCTTCGGTTCCCTGCAGCTCCTCGGCCGCCCCCAGGTCGGTCTTGAGGTAGAGGGCGCGGAGCTCGCGCAGGTTGTAGTCGACGTTGGTGTAGATGGCTCTCGGGTCGACACCGTAGGTCGCCCGCAGCTTCGTGGTGTCGCCGTCGGGCCCGTAGCGGAAGGTGTCGGCGTGGCGCGAGTGGTAGCGGAACAGCTCGTTGAACGTCGCGCCGTACTGCTCGGACTCGGCGATGGTCGGCGGGGTGTGGTGCTTGTCGGGGCGCAGTAGCTGGGGGTGGGTCCCGGGCACGTGCCAGCTCTCGACGAAGGCGTCGATCGAGGTCTTCCAGTTCGCCGGGAGGACGACCGTCTTGTACCAGGCGATCCGCATGTCCTCGAGCTTGAAGCCGTCCAACCGCTCCGGAAGGGGCGACAGGTAGTCCGCCAGGGGTTCGGCCCGGCCATCCATGTTGATGAACACCCATCCGCCCCAGGTGTCCACCCGGCACTCGGGCAGCCAGAGCTCGTCGGGCGGCCGGGGATCGAAGTTGCCGGCGTCCGCCTGGAACTTGAGGGACCCGTCGAGGTTCCAACGCCAGGCGTGGAACGGGCAACGGAATTCCCCGATCCGACCCTGGCCCTGCACCAGACGGGTGCCCCGGTGCCGGCAGGCGTTGAAGTAGGCGCGCAGGCCTTCCTCGGTGCGCACCACGACGACCGACTCGCCGCCGATCTCGAAGTTGACGTACTGTCCCACCCGCTCCACCTCATCGACGCGGCAGGCGTTCAGCCAGGTGCGCGGGAAGAGGCGCTCGAGCTCCAGGGCGAGAAAGTCGGGATCGATGTACCGGCCTCGCGGTACGAACGCCTCAGAGAGACGCCACTGCGGGGGGACCTCCAGCGCGCCGGCCTCGCCCTCCTCCCACGACTCCAGTTTCAGGCTGCTCATCAGCCAACCACCTCCCCGTCCGATCGGTCAGAGCCTCCCGGAGATCACGTCGTGACCTGTCCCCCGGCCGAGCACCGTCGACGCTGCGAGCTTACCGGCAGGCCCCGCCGCCGAGGTGGGTGGGGGGAAACCGCCTGTCCTCGTCGTCATCGGGCATCGTCATCGCCCCTCGGTCCTCACCGGGCCTCGGTCCTCACCGGGCCTCGGTCCTCACCGCGCCTCGGCCCGCCGCAGCGCGTCGTTGGCCGCGATGTGCGAGAAGACCATGGAGGCGGCGATGCTCGCTCCCGCCCCCGGGTAGGTCCGGCCCATCACCGAGGCGGTCGAGTTGCCCGAGGCGTACAGGCCGGCGATGGCGCGGCCCTCGGTGTCGAGGACCCGGGAGTGCTCGTCGCAGAGCAGTCCGCCGCTCGTGCCGACGTCGCCGGGATACAGGGCGACGGCGTAGAAGGGCGGCGCGTCGATCGGTCCGAGGGAGGGGTTGGGCTTGTTGGAGGGGTCGCCGTACCAACGCTCGTGGTCACCCTCGCCCCGGTGGAAGTCGTCGTCGGCGCCCCGAGCGGCGAACCCGTTGAACCGCTGCAGGGTGGCGTCGAGGACGCTCTCGGTCAGACCGCACGCCTCGGCCAGTTGGGCCAGGCTCTCGGCCTTGATCACGAAGTCCTTCGTCTTCCATTTCTCGGGATTGAGGCCGGGGCGCCGGAGCGCCAGCGGATACCGGCGCCGGTAACGGCTGTCGAAGATCAGCCAGCTGGGGATGGCGGCAACCTGCCGGTCGCGCTTGTACATCAGCTGACCGGCCTCCATGTAGGAAACCGCCTCGTTGAAGAACCGATGGCCGGCGGAGTCGACGATGATGCAGCCGGGCTTGCAGCGCTCGCCGTGGACGAAGACGCGTGAGCCGCCGGGCCGGATGGCGGTGGGAATCCACCACGCTTCATCCATCAGATCGGTGGCCGCACCGAGCTTCATGGCCATCTCGATGGCCTCACCGGTGTCGCCCGGATTGGCGTGGGTCCACTGCCCGCTGTTGGGCTGCTCGCCGGAGTACTCCTCACGCATCTCCCGGTTGTGCGAAAACCCACCCGTGCTGAGCAGCACGCCCCCACGGGTGCGGACCCGGACGGTCTTTCCCCGCCGGTCGAGCAGTGCGCCCACCACCTCACCGTCTTCGACCAGCAGCTCGGTGAGGGCCGTCTCGGTCCATATGGGAACGCTCCGCTCTATGAGGACCTTCAAGAGCGAGGCGACCAGGGCCGCGCCGTTGGTCAGGCGGTCCTCGCCCCGGAGCATTCCACCGACGGTGCGACGGATGATCCTGGCAAAGACCCGCGCCCCCTCAGCGGTGCGGATGACCAGCTGTGCCCGGGACGACTCCCCGGTGAAGACGACGATGCCGCCGGTGAAGGCACCTCGCATCTTCTTCTGCCAGGGGCCCAGCTGGCGGGCGTCGAAGACGTCGCACTCCAAGGCCCGGCCCCGTGCCACCCCGCCGCGGTACCCCGGAACGCCGGCGTAGTAGTCGCTGTAGCCCTCGTCGCGAACGAAACGCACCCCCTCGCTCCGGAGCAGATCGACCATGGCCGATCCCTCGTGGAGGTAGGCTCGTCGCCGTTCGAGGGACGACGCCGGCGTGGGCGGCCCGACGACGGACTCGAAGTACTCGAGCCCCTGCTCGAAGGAGTCGTCGACCCCCTCCTCGACCATCAGCGGATTGTTCGGAAGCCAGATCACCCCTCCCGACATGGCCGTCGATCCACCGACGAGGTTCGCCTTTTCGACGACCAGAGCATCGAGGCCCGCGGTGGCGGCCGTGACGGCGCCGGTGAGGCCGCCGCCGCTGCCCACCACCAACAGGTCTGTCAGGTAGTCCCACTCGGTCATGTTCTCTCCAGCAACGTGCCACGGATCGTTCGTCCCGGGAGTTCCGAGCCATCGGACGCCCCAGCCACGTACCCTACGCCCAGAACGCCTCGGTCCAGCGGGGACGGACCAGCGGGGAAGGAATGGCTACGGGGTAAGTTCGGGGCCATGGCGGATGGGGCTTTTCCGGCGTGACCGACGTGACCGACGCAGAGCGGGCGACCATCGACCGCCTCCTCACCACCACCCGCTCGGTGCGACGGCGGTTGGACCTCAATCGCCGCGTGCCCATCGAGACGGTGATGGACTGCCTGAGACTGGCCATTCAGGCCCCCACGGGCAGCAACGTGCAGGGCTGGCGCTGGATCGTGGTCACCGATCCGGCCGTCCGCGCCGCGCTGGCGGAGCTCTACCGAGACCCCACCGGCGGCCCGGGCGGCGACGATCCGCTGGTCGCCGATGCGCTTCGGCGCATGCCCAGGCCAGCGGACTCCCCCCAGCAGCGCCGGGTCACGGAGTCGGCCAGGTTCCTGGTGGAGCACGTCGGCGACGTGCCCGTCCTGGTCGTTCCGTGCACCGCGGAGGCGGGCGCGGCGGCCGGCTGGCAGCCGTCCATCTATCCGGCCGTCTGGAGTTTCATGCTGGCCCTGCGCAGTCGCGGCCTGGGCTCATGCCTCACCACCGCCCATCTCTTTCGCCGCGCCGAGTCGGCGCAGCTCCTCGGCGTACCGCCGGGCTACGTGCAGGCGTGCCTCGTCCCGGTGGCCTTCTACACCGGGCACACGTTCAAGCCGGCGGACCGGCGCCCCATTGAGGAGATCACCTACCTCAACCACTGGGGCAACGCCGTCGAGGCCTGAGCTCGGCGTCGTCTCAGCGGCGTCGTCTCAGCGGCGTCGTCTCAGCGGCGTCGTCTCAGCGGCGTCGTCTCGGCGGCGTCGAGTCAGCGGAGTCGACGGACCGCCTCCGCGATGCGCGACCGCTCGGGGTAGTGCAGGACCTCCAATTCGGTGGCGTAGGGGACCGGCGAGTACGCCGCACCCATCCGCTCTACCGGTGCATCGAGCTCCCCGAAGAGCTCGTGACTCACGACGGACGCGATCTCCGCGCCCGGACCGGCGAACCGTGTGGCGGCGTGCACGATCAGGACCCGCTTCGTCCTCTCCACGCTGGCCAACACGGCATCGATGTCCAGGGGCACCAAGGTGCGCATGTCGATGACCTCGACACTGATACCCTCGCCCTCCAGCTCCTCGGCGGCGGCGAGCGCCTCGTGCACCTGCCAGCCCCAGGTCACCACGGTGACGTCGTCGCCCGACCGCTTGACGTCGGCCACCCCCAGCGGGATGACGACCCGCCCGGGCCGGACCGGTCCGCGGGTGAAGAGCAGGGGCAGCGACTCCATGAAGATGCACGGGTCGTCGTCGAAGATGCACGAGTAGAGCAGCCCCTTGGCATCAGCGGGCGTGCTCGGCACCGCCACCTTGAGGCCCGGGGTGTGCATGATCCAACCCTCGAGCGACTGGGAGTGCTGTGCCCCGAACTGGCGGCCGCCCCCCACCGTCGTGCGGATGGTGATCGGCACGTTGGTGCGGCCACCGGACATATAGCGCAACTTGGCGGCGTGGTTGGCGATCTGGTCCATGGCCACGGCGACGAAGTCCATCAACATGATCTCGGCGATCGGGCGCATACCCACGAGGGAGGCGCCGATGGCCGCACCCACGATGGCCTGCTCGGAGATGGGCGTGTTGCGGACCCTCTCCCGGCCGTACTTGGTGGAGAGCCCCTTGGTGCACTTCATGACGCCACCGATCGGGTCTTCGACGTCCTCGCCCAGGACGAAGACCTCCGGGTCCTCCGCCATGGCGATGTCGATCGCCTGGTTCACCGCGTCGGACAGGGTGCAGACCGGGTTGGCCTCCCCCGTCGTGGCCTGCTGTTGGGGGGTCATCGGGGAGACGCCGCCAGGCTCGAGAAGACGTCGGTCACCAGCTCGCTCGCCGGTGGGGGCTCGCTCGCCTTGGCGAACGCAATGGCCGCCTCGACCTCGGCGCCGACCGCCGCCTCCATGTCGCTGAGCACGGCCTCAGGTACGCCCCGGTCCTCGAGGAGCCAGCGCCGGTTTCGTCCGACCGGCTCGTCCGCCTCGGCCTGAGCCAGCTCGTCGGGGTCCATGTACTCGGTGCTCGAGCCGAAGGAGTGCCCCCCGAGCCGGTAGGTCATGCACTCGAGGAAGGTCGGGCCGCCGCCGGACCGCGCCTGCGCGATCGCCGTCTCGGCGGCCTCGCTCATGGCCTCGATGCTGTTGCCGTCCACCGAGCGGGCACTGAGCCCGTAAGTGGCGAACCGCTCGGCCAGGCTGGAGCTCCGCGTGTAGTCGGCGAACTTGGTGTGCTCCCCGTAGCGGTTGTTCTGGCAGACGAACACCACGGGCAGCTGCCACAGCGCCGCCAGGTTGACCGCCTCGTGGGTCGCGCCGATGCTCGTGGCGCCGTCACCGAAATTGACCACGGTCACCCGGCCGTCCCCCCGCAGCTGGCTCGACAGGGCCAGCCCCACGGCGATCGGCAACCCGCCCCCCACCACCCCGGTCGTGACCATCAGGCCCGAGTGGGGATCCGACAGGTGCATGGGGCCGCCCTTGCCCTTGGACGTGCCGGTGTACTTCCCGCACATCTCCGCTAGAAGCTCGTCGAGTGGGACCCCCTTAGCGATGCAGTCATGGACTCCCCGGTAGGTGGTGACCATGTAGTCCTCGGGGAGCAGGTGCTCGCCCATGGCGGCCGGGATGGCTTCCTGGCCCCGCACGGTATAGAAGGTCATGGTCAGCTCGCCGGAGTTCAGGCCGCGGACGATCCTGTTCTCGGTCAGACGAATCGTCGTCATCGTCCGGAAGATGCGCAGCGCGGCGTCGTCGCTGAGCGATCCGCCCGACCCGCCGGGGCCGCCGGGCGGCGCGGTCCGGTCGGTGGGTGGTGTCATCGCGCTCCCCCGTTCCCCAATCCCATGCCCGTTCCCCATGCCCGTTCCTCAGTCCCCCGCCGGTCAAAAGACTCCGCTGCCGCTTGCCAGGCGGGATCGCAACAGACCCGCCAGACGCGCCCGATGGTAGGCGGCGTCACCGTAGCTGACCCGGTCGAACTGCGAGCGCTTCATGTAGAGGTGCAGGTCGTGGTCCCAGGTGAACCCGATCCCCCCGTGGACCTGCAGCCCCGATGCCATGACCCGCCGGGCGGCGTCCGACGACCAGACCTTGGCCGTGGAGGCCGCGGCGGAGGCATCGGGATCGCCCGCCGAAATAGCCCAGGCGGCGTACCAGGTCGCCGAGCGGATCCCTTCGACGTCCACCAGCATGTCGGCGCACCGGTGCTTGACGGCCTGGAAACTCCCGATCGGGTGACCGAACTGGACACGGTCCTTGGCGTACTGCACCGCCAGCTCGAGCACCCGTCCCGATCCCCCCAGCATCTCCGCGCAGGCGCCCACCGCGCCCCGGTCGACGACGGCCGCGACCAGGTCGGCGCCGCCCAGATACGAGGCCGGCGCCCCGTCGAAGGTCAACCACGACAGCACCCGTGTCCCGTCCATGGCCGGCTCGGCCGGCGGGCGGCCGACCCCCTCCAACTCGACGGCGAAGGCCTGCTCCGCTGTGACCACCACGGCGACGTCTGCCACCGCGGCACCCTCCACCGGTCCCACCCGGCCCGACACCGTCCACCCGTCCCCGGCGCGCTCGGCCACCAGCGCGTCGGGGGCCTTGCTCCACCCCACGCAGCCGATCCGCTCGCCGGAGACCAGACCGGCGACCCAGTCGCCCGGCGGCTGTTCGGCCGCCGCCAGCGCGGTGAGCGCCGACAGGCTGGGCAGGAAGGGGACGGGCGCCGTGTGCCGGCCCACCTCTTCGAGGAGGACCGCCGCCTCCACCCAGCCGAGGCCGACCCCCCCGTCGGACTCGGCCAGCGCGATGCCCAACCAGCCCTGATCGGCCAGGGCCCGCCACAGGCCCACGTCGTAGGGGTGACCCGAGTGCAGATGGGCCCGCACCTGATCGTGACCGGAACGGTCGTCGAGCAGGCCGCGGGCCGCCTCCTGGAGCACGACCTGGTCCGGGGAGAGCTCGAAGTCCATTGCGGTCAGCGGGGCAGACCGAGGATGCGGTCGGCGATGATCGTGCGCTGGATCTCGGAGGTCCCGCCGGCGATGGTCGCCGCCTTGGACCACAGCCATTGGCGCTGCCACTTGCCCGCCATGGGGTTGGCGGTCGCCTCGCCCCACAGCGGGGAGGCGTCGCCGATCACCAGCAGTGCGGCGTCGGACAGCGTCTGGGTCATGTCCGCCCAGTGCAGCTTGACCACGCTCGACTCGGGGCCCGGCTGCTCGCCGTGCGCCAGCCGCGAGAGGGTGCGCCAGTTGTGCAGGCGCAGCACCCGCAGCTTGACCACCGCCTCGGCCAGCGCGTCGGCCACCTCTCTGTCGTCCAGGGTGCCCAGCTCGGCCGCCAGGGCGTAGAGCTCGTTGGCGTAGACCTCGTGCACGACCTGCTCTTTGAAGGGGAAGGTGGTGCCCCGCTCGTGGGCCAGGGTGGTGTTGGCCACCGCCCACCCGTGGTTGAGGGCGCCGATCAAGCAGTCCGATGGCACGAAGACCTCGCTGAGGAAGACCTCGTTGAACTCCGACTCGCCGGTGATGGTCACCAGGGGGCGGATCTCGACGCCGGGTGCGGTCATGTCCACCACCAGGTAGGAGAGCCCGGCGTGCTTGGGGGCGTCGGGGTCGGTCCGCACCAGGGCGATGCCCCAGCGAGCGAACTGGGCGTAGCTGGTCCAGACCTTCTGGCCCTCGAGCACCCACCCGCCTTCGGTCGCCACGGCGCGCGTGGTGAGCGACGCCAGGTCGGAGCCGGCCCCGGGCTCGCTGAAGAGCTGGCACCAGATCTCCTCGGCGCTGAGGATGCGGGGCAGCCACCTCGCCTTCTGCTCGTCGGTGCCGTGCGCCAGGATCGTCGGCCCGACGTGGTTGATGCCGTTACGGTTGACCGGCTGGGGGGCCTTGGACCGGGCGTACTCCATGTTGAAGATGGCCACCTGCACCGGGGTGGCGCCGCGGCCGCCGTACTCCTCGGGCCAGTGGATGCCCACCCAGCGGTCCGCCGCCAGCCGCGCCTGCCAGCGGCGGCCCCACTCGAACTCCTCGTCGAGTGAGCGGAACCCGGCCGGGACCTCCACGTTCGCCTGTAGCCAGCGGCGTGCCTCTTCCCCGAACGCCTCCTCCTCGGGCGTCAGCGCCAGGTCCACCGCAGTCCCCTCCCGGGTGCGTCGGCGGCGGTCGTCGGCCAGGTGCGCGCCGGCATCAGATGGTCACGCGCAACGCGGCCGCCCGCTCCTTGAGGAGGGCCCGGTCGGGCTTGCCCGCCGCCAGGAGCGGCACCTCGTCGATGTGCACCACCACCTCGGGGGTCTTGAACCGGGCCACCCCGTGCTCGGTGAACCAGCGCCGGCACTCCGCCGGGTCGATGTCGCCGGAGCCCACGATGAAGGCGACCACCCGCTCGCCCCACCGCTGGTCGGGACGCCCGACGACCACCGCCTGCTTGATCCCCGGGTGCTGCTCGAGCGCCCGTTCGACCTCCGAGGACGAGATGTTCTCCCCGCCCCGGATGATCAGCTCCTTGATGCGGCCGGTGATCGATAGCCACCCCCCGTCGTCCATCACCCCGAGGTCCCCGCTGCGGAACCAGCCCCGGTGCATGGCGGCGGCGGTGTCCTGCTCGTCGGCGTACCCGGCGAAGAGCTCGGGCCCGCGTATCCAGACCTCACCCTCGTGCCCGGCGGCGCGCCACCGCCCCGTGGTCGGGTCGGCGATGCGCAGGGCGGCGTCCCCCACGGCGCGGCCGTCCGTGTCGCGGCAGCGCTCCGGGGGATCGCTGTTGGTGCAGGAGGACACCGTGGGGGCCTCGGTCGACCCGTAGCTGCGCTTGACGACGGCGCCCAGGCCGGCGCGGGCCGCCTCGATGAACTCGGGGCTCACCCCCATCATCCCGCTGGACACCACCCGCATGGTGGCCACCTTGGCCGGTTCGAAGGAGGCGTCCTCCATCATGGCCATGAACATGGTGGGGGGGCCGATCATGTAGCTGACGCGCTCCTGTGCGATGAGGTCCAGCCCCCGCTGGACGTCCCAGCGCTCCATGAGCACGGCGCGCATGGCGGTCGCCCCGGGCAGCAGCACGGCGTTGAGCAAGCCCGAGATGTGGGCCATGGGCGCGGGCATCAGCGTGGCGTCGCTGGCCGAGAGCCCGTGCACCCCGGCCATCAGCCGCGCCTTGTAGGCCAGGCCCCGCTGGGTGTGGAGCACGGCCTTGGGCCGGCCGGTGGACCCCGAGGTGAAGAGGACCACCGCCAGGTCGGCCGGGTGGTTGGGGCTGGACGACACGGGCGGGCCGGCCAGGAGCTCACCGAAGCGGGAGCCGTCGCTGCGCACGGCGATGGTCCCCTCCCGTTCGGCCAGGGGCGCGGCCGGCGAGGCGAACGCCACCTTCGGTTCGAGCAGGTCCACGGCGTACTGGACCTCGGCCGCACCGAACAGGTGGTGCAGGGGGACGGCCAGGGCGCCGCAGCGCCAACAGGCCCGGTAGAGGACGAGCGCCTCCCACCAGTTCGGCATCTGCCAGGCGACGACGTCGCCCCGGCGCACCCCGAGCCGGCGCAGCCCGCCGGCCAGGCCCGCCACCATGTCGTCCAGCTCGCCGCCGTCGAACCGGCGGTCCCCGTCGACCACGGCCGCTCCCCCGGCGGCGGGCCGCGTGCGCATGACCGAGTCGAGCACCGGGACGTCCCAGGCGCCCCCGGGGGCACGGTAACGGGGCGCATCCGGGGCCCGGTAGGTGGCGCGGAGCTTCATCGGGCCGCCCGGCCGGTTCTCACGCCGAGGTGTCTCCCTCCGACGCCACCCGCGCGTCCTCGGCGAACTGGCGCGGCCGCCGGCCGCCCAGCTTGGACATGAACTCTTTGACGTCGCTGGCCCCGCTGGCGATCTGGCAGAAATCCGCCGTGTTCTGCAGGTGCACGCGCATGCCCATGGTCTCCCAGGCTCGCTTGACGCTCTGCTTCACCGTCATGATGGTGGTGAGCGGCATCAGCGCGATGGTGCGCGCCATCTCCTCCACCGCGGCCTCCAGGTCCCCCCGCGGGACGACCCGGTTGATGAGACCCCACTCCTTGGCTTCCTGCGCGGTCAGGGTCGGCCCCAGATACAGGTACTCGTAGGCCCGCTTGAAGTTCATGAGCACCCACGGCTCAATGATGGTCTGCGCGCCCGGCAGCCCGAAGCCCTGGGGCAACGGCATCTGGAAGTAGGCGTCGTCGGAGGCGACCGTGAGGTCGCAGAGGTAGCCGTAAATCGTGCCGCCGCCGACGCAGTACCCGTGGACCTGGGCGATGGTGGCCTTGGAGAACTCCCACAGATTCAGCGGCGGCCACAGGAAGAGGTCGTAGTTGTGCTTCTTCCAGGTCCGCTCGGGTGTCGGCCCGGTGGTCGGGTAGACCTCGGGCATCTCTTCGGGCCCCACGATGGCGTGGCCGGCACAGAACCCGTTGCCATTGGCCTTGACGATGAGCACCTTCACCTCTTCGTCCCGATCGGCCCATTTCAGGCAGTCCTCGAAGTCGTACACCTGCTGCGCACTCTGGATGTTGGCCTTCTCGGGCATGTTGAGGACGATGCGGGCGATGGGGCCGTCCTTCTCGTAGATGATGGTGGCCAGTTCCGTGCGGTCCATGCTCTGATCCTCCCTCTCGGACGGGAACGCGGTTGTCCCGATTCCCGCACCCTCAGTGCTGTGACTTCAGTGCTGTACTTCAGTGTGACGTCGGTGCTGCCACTTCGGTGCTGCCACTTCGGTACTGCGACGTCGGTGCTGTGACTTCGATGCTGCGACGTCGGTGCTGTGACGCTGACCGGCCTCAGCGGTTGGCCGCGCTGACCGGGCGGTTGGCGGCAGTGACCCGCTCCGCGATCTTCGCCCACGCCCTGAGATCCCGCTCGTCAGCCGGCCGCCCCACCCGGGTCACCGTATCGACGTCGGTGGCCTGCGCCCGCAGGGCCCCGGCCCGGCACTCGTCCTTCGTCCGGTGGGCGAAGGGGTCGAACCGGTAGTGGGCGATGGCGTTGCCATGGGTGATCTTGTCGATCCGCTCGTCGTCGAATCCTTTGAACGTCTCGGTCAGCACCTCGGGTGCATTGGGCCAGATCCCGTCGGAGTGGGGGTAGTCCGACTCCCAGCAGATGTTGTCGATGTTGAAGGCCTCGATGTTGGCCAGGCCGACGGTCTCATCGATGAAGCAGCACAAGATGTTGCGGTGGAAGACGTCCGACGGGCCGTTGACGCCGTCGGGGAAGGTCTGGCGCGTCCAGCCCTTGTGGCGCTCGAACACGTGCTCGGCCCGCCACAAGAAGAAGGGGATCCAGCCGATGTCGCCCTCGGTGAGCGAGAACCGCAGATCGGGGAAGCGGGAGAAGGCGTCACAGAACATGAGATCGCACAGCGTGAGGATGGAGGACACCGGCGAGAGGGTGGTGGCCACGCTGGCCGGCGCGTCGACCGACGTGTGGAAGATGCGCGATGAGGACCCGACGTGACAACACAGGACCGTGCCCTCGTCCGTGGCGGCGGCGAAGAGGGGGTCCCAGGCCCTCGAGTGGATGCTGGGCATCCCGAGCGCCTCGGGGTTCTCCGAGAAGGTCACCGCATGACAGCCCTTGGCGGCCAGGCGCCTGATCTCCTTGGCGGCCAGCTCGGCGTCGAAGAGGGGGAGGATGCCGCAGGGGATGAACCGGTCGGGGTAGGCCCCGCACCACTCGTCGACGTGCCAGTCGTTGTAGGCCCGGATCATGACCTCGTTGACGCGGGGGTCGGGGCCCTGGTTGAGCACCTGGCCGGAGAACCCGGTCCAGTTCGGGAAGTTCAGCCCGGCCAGCTGGCCCCCGGCGTTCATGTCCCGCACGCGCTGGTGCACGTCGTAACAGCCCGGGCGCATCTCCTCGTAGCGGCTGGCGTCAATGTTGAAGTACTCGGGGGATTTGCCGGCGACGGCGTTGAGGCCGAGATTCCGGCCCCGGAGGTTGCCGTAGTACCACTGCTGCACGCCGCCGTCCTCCTCGACGACGCGCGGGGCGAGGTCCTTGTACTTCGCCGGCAGGTGCTGCTCGAACATGTCGGATGGTTCGGCGATGTGGTCGTCCACGCTGATCAGGATCAGGTCATCGGTGTGCATGGTGCGACGTCCCCCGTGTGCCGGTGCTCGAGACACGTCCACCGTGTCCCGCTTGTAGAGACGAAGTGTAGGCAGCACCGCGCCGACGTGCCGCCACAGGTGCACCAGCCCCGTTCGGCCGGGGGGCGACAGTAGCCGTCGCCCGGGGCTACTGTGCGGTCCACTCGGTACGTCCACCAGGGCCGGGGAGAGCCGCGGTCGGCGCAGGGAAGGGGGCAACGTGGAAGATCTCGAAGGCAAGGTGGCCCTGGTGACCGGGGCCAGCCGTGGTGTCGGGGCGGCGACGGCGCTGGCCCTGGCCGAGGCCGGCTGCGACGTGGCCTGCGCCGCCCGGGCCACCGAGAGCAGTCCCCAACGCACGGCGGGCACCATTGACGAGACGGTCCGCCAGATTGAGGCGACCGGCCACCGCGCGCTGGCCGTCCCCACCAACCTGGCCGTCGATGACGAGGTGATCGCCATGGTCGCGGCCACCAAGGAGCACTTCGGACGCCTCGACATCCTCATCAACAACGCGGCGATCACCTTCGTCGGCGACCTCGAGATCCCCCTCAAACGCTACGACCTCATCATGCAGGTCAACCTGCGTGCGCCGCTCATCGCCATCAATGCGGCCACCCCCTTCATGCGTGAGCAGGGGGGCGGCAGCATCGTCAACGTCTCCTCGGTCGCCGCCCTCTACCCGCATCCCGCCCTCCTGGCCTACGGCATCTCCAAGATCGGCCTCGAGCGTCTGACGGTCGACGCGGCACGACAGCTGGCCGAGGCCAAGATCGCCGTCAACTGCTTCCGCATCGACATCGGCGTGGCCTCCGAAGGGTTCGTGGCCAACACGCCCGGCGCCGACCACTCCCGCTGGGAGCCCTCCGCCGTGGCCGCCGAGGGCATCGTGTGGATGGTGCGCCAGCCCCACTCCTACTCGGGCCACCGCGAGAGCATGTTCGCCCTGCGCCACCGCGAGGGCATCATGGCGAGCAGGATCGCCAAACCGGTCACCGAGGCGCCGCCGACCGAGCTGTACGACGGCCTCGTCGCAGAGGCGGGTGAGAGCTTCTTCGAGGAGCCCTACCCCGACGCCGGCGGGCCCGGAGGGGGCGGGGCATGAAGATCGCACTCTCGCTCGGGGCGCTGAACCCGAGCCTGTGGGTCGAGGCGACCCAGGAGGCCGACCGGCTGGGCTACGAGTCGGTGTGGCTGCCCGAGCACCTGGTCATCCCGGTGGCCATGGAGGGCAGCCCGCACGCCGGTCAAGAGCACCCGCCGATCCCGTCCAACGTGCCCGTCTTCGATGCCCTGGCCTACCTGTCCTTCCTGGCCGGAAAGACCGAGCAGATCCACTTCGGCACCCAGGTCTACAACATCGGCCTGCGGCATCCCTTCGTGGTGGCGCGCGCCGTCACCACCCTGGACGTGGTGTCCGGCGGACGGCTGGAGTTCGGGATCGGTGCCAGCTGGCTGCGCGCCGAGTGGGAGGCGGTCGGGCTGGACTTCGACAGCCGCGGGCGGCGGGTGGACGAGGCCATCGGCATCTGCCAGCGCCTGTGGAACGAGGAGGTCGTCGAGCACCACGGCGAGTTCTTCGACTTCGGGCCGGTCATGTTCGAGCCCAAGCCGACCCATCGCCCATGGCCGACGCTCCACATCGGCGGCGACGGGCCGGCGGCCATCCGACGCGCCGCCACCTTGGGCGACGGGTGGATCCCGATGAACCACACCCTGGAGCAGATCCCGGCGGACGCGCAACGCATCGCCCGGCTCCGGGCCGATGCGGGCCGGCCCGGTTCGACCGAGATCACCTTGTCCTCCGGGAGCGAGCTCGACGACCTCCGCCGCATGGCCGACGCGGGCATCGGCCGGGCAATCGTCAAGCCCTGGCAGTCCAGCAAGGACGCCATCTCCTCCATGCGGCGGTTCGCCGACGAGGTGCTCCCGCTGGCGAGCCAGCACCCGGTCACCGCGGCCACGCCCTGACACCGGCGGGACGCTCGGGCGCCGGGTACTAGGCGCTTATCTCTATGCCGAAGTAGCGCTCGAAGATCTCGTCGCCCTCGAGTTCGTCGGCCGATCCCGAGAACACCACTTCGCCGCGGTTGAGCAGGCAGGCCAGATCGGCCAGGGCGAGGGCGCGGGTGACGTACTGCTCGACGAGGAGCACCGAGACCCCCGTGGAGGCGATATGCGCCAGGGTCTCGAAGATGCGGTCCACGATGATGGGGGCGAGCCCGAGGGAGGCCTCGTCGACTACCACGATCTTGGGGTCCGAAGCGATCGTCCGCACCAAGGACAGCATCTGTTGCTCCCCGCCGCTGAGACTCCCCGCCGTCTGCTTCAAGCGGGTGGCGAGTGCCGGAAAGGAGGTCACCGCCTGGTCGATGGTGGCGGACTCCTTGCCCTTGGGCGACTGGAGGATGAGATTGTCCTTCACCGTGAGCGAGGGGAAGATCCCCCGTCCTTCGGGAAGGCTGCACATGCCGCGTCGCGACAGGTAGTACGGGCGCTTCCCGGTGACGTCCTCGCCGTTCAAGATCACCCGCCCGCTCATGGGCCTGATGACGCCCGAGGCCACCCGCAGCAGCGTCGTCTTGCCGGCCCCGTTGGGCCCGAGAAGGGCCAGGACCTTGGAGTCGGGAACGGACAGGCTCACGTCGCGCAGCACCACCGTGTCGCCGTAGCCCGCCGTGATGTTCTCCAGCTCTAACACTCAGCTTCCCCCTCTCGCCGCGCCCGCTCCGTTCTCATGCCGGCTCGACGACGCCTTCGGTCACCGCGACCTCCTGGCCGGGCCCGCCCGCACCGTTGGCGCCGGCGGTCGCCTCCGCCACGCTCTCCGAGCCGAGATAGGCGGCGCGGACGACGTCGCTGGCCAGCATCTCTTCAGGGCTCCCCTCGAAGACCAGGCGGCCGAAGTCGAGCATGTAGATGTGGGCGCACACCTGCCGCACCAGGGCCATGTCGTGCTCGACCAGCAGGATGCCGGCGCCGCGCTCGGCCACCACCCCGGTCAGCACGTTGCCGAACTGGACCGTCTCGGTGGCGTCGAGCCCGGCGGAGGGCTCGTCCAAGAGCAGCAGGTCGAAGGGGCCCGCCAGGACACGGGCCAGCTCGACCAGGCGGCGCTGGCCGGTGGGGAGGAGCCCGGCCTGGACGTCGGAGAGCCGGCCGATCCCGGTCAGCTCCAACGCCTCGTCGACCGCTCGCTGTATGACGCCGCGATCGCGACGTCTCCCCACCAACTGGGTGATGGGGTTGGCCCCGGCCAAGGCGGCCTCGCGCCCCAGGACCACGTTCTCGCGCACGGAGAGCGAGTTGAACAGCTCGGCCTTTTGGAACGTCCGCCCGAGGCCCAAGCGCGACCGCCCCGCCGGCCCCATCCCCGTCACGTCGCGATCGTGCAGCAGGACCCTCCCGGTGGTCGGCTTGAGCAGACCCGAGCAGGCGTTGAAGGTCGTCGTCTTGCCGGCCCCGTTCGGCCCGACCAGTCCGGTGATGCGGGCCATCGGCGCCTCGAGGCTGACGTTATCGACGGCCCGGACCCCGCCGTACTGCACCGACAGCTCGCGCACCGCGAGGCCGGCCTCGCCCGTGGTGCTCACCGCCACGCGGCGGGCCATCTCGCGGTCGGCCCGGGCACTCGCCTTCTCCTCCGCCTCCGCATCCGAGACCAGCTCTTCGAGCTCGCCTTCGTCCAGGACGGTCTCGGGTTGACGACCACCGAGGCGGTCGACGAAGTTGCGGAACGCCAGGGGTAGCTGGGGGATACGGTTCACCTGCACCGCGAAGGTAGCCGCCGACAGCCCGAAGAGCATCGACTCGTAGTAGTTGATGTTGCCGATGTTGATGTAGCCCGGAATGACCTCGAAGGTGATCCCGGCCACGATGGCGTACCACGGATCGCCCATGACGATGAGGACGACGATGGCCACCATGGTCAACGAGGAGAACGAGCTGTAGTTGGTGCCCAGCCCGTAGTCGTACAGGGAGGCCAGCAGGGCGCCGGCGACAGCGGCCAGTCCCGCCGTGATGCAGAACACCAGGACCTTCATGACGTTGGTCGTCGCCCCGTGGGTCTCGAGGGCCACCGACGAATCGGAGAGGCCTCTCAACAGGCGTCCCATGCGGCCGCGCAAGATCGACTGCACGGCGACGACCGTCAGCACCACGAAGATGAGCAGTACGTAGTAGAACCCCTTGTCGCTGAAGAGCTGCCAACCGAAGATGGTCACGTCGGGACGGGGGGTGGGAATGCCCGAGGTGGTCGGCCCGAACATGGGACCGGTTTGGTAGAACATCTGCTCGAGCAGGATCCCGAACCCGTAGGTGGCCAGGGCCAGGAAGACCCCCGAGAGGCGGATGGCCGGGATGGCGATGATGGCGCCCACCGGCATGGCCACAAGCCCGGCCAAGAGCAACGCCCCCAGCCACGGGATGTGCCAGTCGGCGGTGAAGTGCCCGAACGCCGCCGCCCCCACCGCGGCGAAGGCCAGGTGGCACAGCGAGATCTGACCCGAGGTCTTGATGAGCAGTCCGAGCGACAAGAAGAGCATGACGTAGACCAGACCGCTCGACCAGGTGACCAGCTGCGTGCCGACGAAGACGGGCACGTAGGCGAAGAAGGCCAGGGCGATGACGGCCGCCACCAGGCGCATCCGCGTCGGGGCATACCACGACTGGCGCAGCGGCACCGAGGTCACCACGCGCCGTTCGGCCAACCTGGCCTTGGGCATGACGATCAGCACGATGAACAAGACGATGAAGGGCAGTCCGGCCGAGAGCCCGCCCAACCAGGAGATGGTGGCGGCGTACTTGGTGGCCAGGGCGTCCACCACGCCGATGAGCAGGCCACCGACGAACACGAGGGGGAGATTGGAGAAGTAGCCGATGGCCGCCGCGCCGAAGGCGGACACGACCAGTAGGGCGATGGTATAGGCATCGAGGTTCAGCGACGGGGCGATGAGCAGGCCCGCCATGGAGGCGAAGATCGTGCCGATGATCCAGGCCCAGCGGCGCACGACCAGCGGGTTGGTGCCCGTCATGGAGACCAGCTCGGGGTTGTCGACCACGCCGCGCATGGCCACCCCCAGGCGCACGAAGCGGAAGAAGTAGTACAGGACGGCCGTGGCCACGACGGAGATGATCATGACCATGATCTGGTCGAAGCCGATGTTGACGCCCAGGAACCGGACGGTGTTGGTGTCGAGGAACGAGGGGAAGGAGGTGTTCGAGTCGCCGTACCAGATCTCCCCCAGGCCGACCATGAAGAGCAGGATGCCGACGGTGGAGACCACCTTCAAGGTGGGCGTGGCGTTCTCGAGGGTGCGGGCGACCAATTCGAGGACCAGGCCCTCGAGCGGCGAGAGCACGAAGAGGCAGAGGGCCGCCGCATAGGGCCAGGGCATGCCGTGCTCGGTGTGCAACCAGTAGAAGACGAAGACGGCCAGGGCGGCGACGGCGCCGTAGGCGAAGTTGAAGATCCCCGAGGTCTTGTAGGTCAGCACCAGGCCCACGCCCGCCAAGCCGTAGACCGCTCCGGTCGTGATGCCGATGACGATGAACGGAAGGAAATCTGACAACTGAGAATGCCCCCTGAACTGTGGGCGGTCCTACCGGCCGCCTACCGAACTACCCTGACTCCGCTGTTCCGTACCCTTGACTTCGTGCCCGTGAAGCTACGACCACTCAGATGCTGCCCAGCGACACTAGCGCGTGTGAGCGCAGGGCGCGGCCTGGCCAAATGGCTCGGACCTCCAGGGAAGACGCGTTACAACCGGGGATGCTACGCCGGCGGGAGACCTCCGGAGTAGGTCTTCGTCTCGGAGTACTGCTCGAATCCTTCGAAGCCGCCCTGGCGGCCGACGCCGCTGGCCTTGTAGCCACCGAATGGAGCGTCTGCGCCGTACCAGATGCCGCCGTTGACCGAGACCGTTCCGGCGCGGACCCGGCGCGCCACGGCGAGGGCCCGCTCCTCGGACCCCGAGGTCACCGCCACCCCGAGGCCGTACTCACTGTCGTTGGCCACGCGGACCGCGTCGTCATCGTCCTCGAAGGGCACCACGACCAGGACCGGTCCGAAGATCTCCTCGCGCGCGATGCTCATGGAGTTGTCCACATCGGCGAAGAGGGTGGGCTCGACGAAGTAGCCCTTCTCGAGGTGGGAGGGTCGTCCGCCGCCGAAGACCAGCCGGGCTCCCTCCTCCTTGCCCTTCTCGATGTAGCCGAGCACCCGCTCCCGCTGCAGGGCGCTGATCTGGGGGCCCTGGATGTTGGAGGGATCGGTCGGGTCACCGTAGGGGACGTTCTTGAATCCCGCCTCGATGATGGCCATCCCCTCGTCGTAGCGCGACCGGGGGAGGAGCATCCGGGTCATCATGACGCACCCCTGGCCGCCGTGGATACAGATCATCCAGGCCATGGACAGCTTCTGCTCGAAGTCCGCGTCGTCGAGGACGATGTCGGCCGACTTGCCGCCCAGCTCCAAGAAGAGCCGCTTGAGCGAGGGGGCGCCCTTCTCCATGATCCTGCGGCCCACGGCAGTCGATCCGGTGAAGGAGATGAGATCGACCCGGGGATCGATGACCAGATCCTCGGCCACCGCGTTGTCCGAGGTGGTGACCACCTGGAGCACGCCCGGCGGGATGTCGGTGCGCTCGGCGACCAGCCGGCCGATCCGGGTGGCGTTCCACGGGGTGTTCGGGGCGGCCTTCAAGATCACCGTGTTGCCGACCGCGAGGCTCGGCCCGAGCTTGTTGATGGTCACCTCGAAGGGGTAGTTCCAAGGGACGATGGCCCCGACGACGCCGACGGCTTCCTTGGCCACCCGGCGCCAGCTGCGCGCGCCGAACGCCGCGCCCTCCGGCAGGTCCCGCTCCCAGGGGAACTCGTCGATGTACTGGGCCGGCCACAGCAGGCCCTCGGCCAGCGGGGCGTCGAGCTGGGGTCCGTAGGTCAGCGCGATCGGAGCGCCCACCTCGGCGACCAGCTCCGCTCGCAGGAGCTCCCTCTCCTCTTCGAGGGCGGCCTGCAGCTGGCGGATGCAGCGCTGGCGGAACGCTTTGTCCGTCGCCCAGGTCGTCTCGTCGAAGGCCCGCCGGGCGGCGGCGATGGCCTCGTCCATGTCGTCGTGGCCGGCATCGGCCACCGGCCCCAGGACGTCTTCGGTGGCGGGGTTGATGTTGTCGAAGGTCTTGCCGGACTTGGCGTCGACGAGCTTTCCGTCGATCAGCATGCGGTGCTCGCCCTGTGTCGTGCTGGTCATGGCATCTCTCCCCTTCGGCCCGTTCGCCGACTGCGTACGCTGGCTGCCGGGACCAAGACTACCGGCCCGAACTACCCGCCGCCCTAGCCACCCAGGAGAGAGCCATGCTCATTGAACGAGAACGTGTGGAGCAGATTGAGATCCTGACCCTCAATCGGCCCGAGGCCGCCAACTCGCTCAATCCGCCCCTGCTGGCCGAGCTGGGCGTCGCGCTCGACGAGATTTTGGCCGACGACTCCGCCCGGGCCGTGGTGCTGACCGGAGCGGGAGAGAAGATCTTCTGCGCCGGAATGGACCTGAGCACGCTGGGCGGGTGGGAGGGGCAGGGTGACGGTGCCGAGCGCCCCGGGGCGGCGACCCTGGCCCGGTTCATGGGGGGCACCTACGAGAAGCCCCTCGTCGCCGCCGTCAACGGGGCCGCCGTCGGCGGGGGGATGGAGCTGGTGCTGAGCTGCGATCTGGTGGTGGCCGCCGACCACGCCCGCTTCGGCCTGCCCGAGGTCAAGCGCGGGCTGTTCGCCGCCGGCGGGGGTACCCTCCTCCCGCTGCGGATCCCCCAGGCCATCGCCCTCGAAATGGGCCTCACCGGCCGCCTGTTCAGCGCGGTGCGCGCCGCCGAGGTCGGCCTGGTCAACCAGGTGGTCCCCTTGGCAGAGCTCAAGGCCGCCGCGTTGGCCCTCGCCGCCGAGGTGGCGGCCAACGGCCCCCTCGGCGTGCAGCTCACCAAGAAGTTGATGCGCAACGCCCTCACTCACGGGGCAGAGTCGGGAATGGCCAGCACCGAGGAGAGCAGGGCCGTCTTCGGGAGCGCCGACGCGCGCGAGGGCGCCCAGGCCTTCATGGAGAAGCGTCCCCCGGCCTTCACCGGGCACTGAGCGCCCTGGCGGCGGCCGGTGGCTGCGTCAGGTGGCCGGGCGGCGGCCAGCCCCGGGTCGGGTGGCCTGGTCAGGCGGCCGGGCGGCTCTTGGGGAGACCCAGTCGCAGCTCGGAGATGATCTCTCGCTGGATCTCGCTCGACCCACCGTAGATCGTCCCGACGACCGTCGAGCGGAAGTGAGCCTCGAGGTCGCCGCCCATCGGCGCGCCATCCCCCTGGAGCACACCGCTGGCTCCCAGCATGTCGACCAGTTCGGAGTAGTGGCGCAGGGAGGCCTCGCTGGCGAACAGCTTCTGCATGGAGCCCTCGGCGCGCGGCAGGCCGCCGGACTCCGAAATCCACCGCACCCTCATGCCGAGCAGCCCCGCCACCTCCTCGTCGATGGCGATCCGCGCCAGGCGCTCCCGTGTGACGGCGTCGTCCATGTCGATCCCGTACTCGCCTCCCGAGCGACGAACCCAGTCCGCCACCTTGCGGGCCAGCGTGACACCCGCACGGCGGTCGCCCGCCCGCTCGAAGGTCAAGGCGACGTGCATCACCGACCAACCCGCGTCCACCCCGCCGATGCGCGCCGAGTCTGGCACCCTCACGCCGGAGTAGAAGGTGGCATTGGTCTGCTGGCCGCCCAGGGTGTAGATCGGCTGGAGATCGAACCCCGCCGCGGCCGTCGGCACCAGGAACAACGTCAGCCCCTTGTGCTTGGGCACCTCGGTGTTGGTACGGGTGAGCACGAAGACGTGGCTGCACACCTGCGCCGTGCTGGTGAACATCTTCTGCCCGTCGATCACCCACTCCTCGCCGTCACGCACGGCCCTCGTGCTCGCCGCCGCCACGTCGGAACCCGAGTCCGGTTCGGAGTACCCGAGGGAGATGAGCAGCTCGCCCCTCAGCGCAGCGGGGATGATCGTCCGTTTCTGCTCCTCCGATCCGACGTGGGAAATGGTGTTGATGACCATGACCGTCGTCGACCACCCGTCCCACATGAGACCGAGCGAACGGAGCTCGTCCATGACGGCATGGGCGAATCCGGGATCCACGTCGGTGCCGCCGTACTCGGGCGGCCAACCGGCGCCGAGGAGCCCGTCCCGGGCGAGCAGCCGATGCAGCCCGGCCGTCTGGTGGGTCCCCGATTCGTGCTGCTCCTTGGCCCACGCCGGGTCTACGTTGGCCTCGGCCCAGACCCGTGCCGCCTCCCGGTGCTCGGCGAGGTCGTCGACGACGGAGAAGTCCATCTCGTCACTGTCCCCTTTCGTCGAAGAGCAGCCCGGCCAGCCGCTGGAACTCCCGCCGCGGGTCGCCGGCGGCGAGTGCCCAGGCCTTGGCCCGGCGGAAGTACAGCTGTATGTCGTACTCCAGGGTGTAGCCGTAGCCGCCGTGAAAGTGAAGACTGTCTCCGGCCGTCTTGAACGCCGACTCCGAGGCGAAGAGAAAGGACATGGAGGCGAGCGCGCGGGCGTTGGCGTGCTGCTCCTCGGTTGCCCAGGCTGCCTCATAGGCCAGGAGGCGAGCGCCGTCGGTCTCGGTTACATCGTCGGCCAGTCGGTGCTGCACCGATTGGAACCATCCGATGGGTACGCCGAATGCCCGCCGTTGCTTCACGTACTCCACGGCGATCTCCAGCGCGGCGGAGGCCAGCCCCACCAGGGCGGACGCGGTGAGGATCTGCCATTCGGCCACAGCGTGGTCGTGCAGGGACCGGGCCGGGGCACCGGATGCGAGCACCGTCCGGCTACTGCCGTCCGTCCGGCAGTCGGCCATCGGCGCGGCGCCCAGGTTCGCCGGGGCCGACGCCGGAGCCTCGGGGTCGCGCTCGAGAGTCACCGCCACCAACTCATCACCGTCCAGCGCCAGGAGGGTGTCTGCGATGGCGCCGGCGGGCGCCAGCCGAGCCACTCCGCCGTGCGCCGGGCGGACGGCGAGCGACACCAACCGACCCTCGAGCGCGCCGGACAGCAGCTCGCCCGCCACCCCACCGGCGTCCTCCTCGGCCAGTCGGGCCAACAGGTCGTTGGCCGCGGCCGCCTCGATGAACGGCGCTGGGGCAATCCTGCGACCGAACTCCTCTGCCGCCAGGGTCAGATCCCCGAGACCGGCGCCGCCACCGCCCAGAGCCTCCGGAACGGCCATGGAGGGAAGCCCCATCGCCAGCATGTCGGACCAGAGTCGAGCGTCGAATCCGAGCGGTTCACTGGCCCTCACCCGCTCCGTCGTCGACTCCCTGGTGAAGAAGTTGGCCAGGTGCTTGCGGAGCGTCGACTGCTCTTCCGAGTCCGAGAGATCCATGTCGAGCTGAACTGGTTCTAGGTGAAGTGGGTCTGGGTGAAGTGGGTCTGGGTGAAGTGGGTCTGGGTGAACTGGGTCAACGTGAACTGGGTCTAGGCGATCTGGGAACCGCTCGGACGCCTATCGCTGGCCGGCGAAGGCACCCAGGTCGGCCGCCCTGGTCGCCTTCGGCATCTGCGGGCCCTTCCGGGTGGAGTGGACCGCCACGTCCCGGCCGCCGGCCCTGGAGCGAAGCGCTCGTACGGTGGCCTCCTCCTTGGGGATCACCGCGAAGGGGTCGTAGTGGAAGTGGCGCATGGCGTTCTCATGGGTGATCCGGTTGATGTCGTGGTCGGAGAGCTTGCTCACGTACTTCCAGAGCTGCTCGGGCGCCGTGGGCCACGTGGTGTCCGAGTGCGGGTAGTCGCACTCCCACGTCACGTTGTCCATGTTGAGGTAGTCGCGACTGGCCACGCCGAAGGCGTCGTCGATAAAGCAGGTGATGATGTGCTCGTTGAACACCTCGCTGGGCAGCCGGTCACCGAAGTCCTGCCCCGTCCACGCGTGGTGCTTCCGGTAGTTGTAGTCGATCCGCTCGAGGAAGTAGGGAATCCAACCGATCCCACCCTCGGAGAGGGCGATCTTGATGGTGGGGAACTTGCGCAGGACCGGTGACCAGATGAGGTCCGCCGCTGCCTTCACGATGTTGATCGGCGTGACAGTGATCAGTACGTCGATCGGGGCGTCCGCCGAGGTGATGGTCATCTCCGAGGAGGAGCCGATGTGCAGGCACACCACCACCTCTTCGTCGACGCACGCCTGCCAGAACGGGTCCCAGTGGTCGGAGTGGATGCTGGGCCAGCCCAGTTTGGAGGGATTCTCCGAGAAGGTGACCGCATGGGCCCCCTTGGCCGCGCACCGCCGTACCTCGGCCGCCAGGACCTCGGGCTCCCAGATGGCCGGGATCGGGCAGGGGATGAACCGCCCGGGGTGGGACCCGCACCACTCGTCGATGTGCCAGTCGTTGTAGGCCTGCACCATGGCCAGGGCCACGTCCTTGTCCTTGGTGGTGGCAAAGGTCTGGCCGCAGAAGTGGGGGAAGGAGGGGAAGTTCAGCGAGCCGAGTACCCCGTTGGCGTCCATGTCGGCGACGCGCTCGACGACGTCGTAACAGCCGGGACGGATTTCGTCGAGCGACGTGGGCTCCAAACCGAACTCCTCGGGAGGTCGCCCGGCCACGGCGTTGAGGGCGACGTTGGCGTGCTCGA
>Ga0302184_10000359_pt1 | contig 30107 bp, 27 predicted proteins | sample I_Palsa_N3_3_FD_200233 | JGI IMG/M metagenome (GOLD analysis project Ga0302184, IMG submission 200233) | Peat permafrost microbial communities from Stordalen Mire near Abisko, Sweden - I_Palsa_N3_3 | ecosystem: Environmental > Terrestrial > Soil > Palsa > Peat permafrost | place: Sweden...
GGCCGACGATCTCGCGCACGTCAACCTGATCCCGCTCAATCCGACGCCCGGGTCGAAGTGGACCGCGTCGCGGCCCGCCGACCAACGCGAGTTCGTCCGCCGCCTGGAGGCCCACGGGGTGCCGGTCACGGTCCGGGACACCCGCGGCCGCGAGATCGACGGCGCCTGCGGCCAGCTCGCCGCCTCGGCCGCCCCGTGATCCCCCGGTGAGCTGGCTCCGGCTGCTGCGGTGGCGGGCGGTGCACTGGGGGTGGGGTGCGGCGCAGCGGGCCGGCGCGGTGACCGCGGATACCCCGGCCGGGCGGCGATTCGCCGCGTTCGGCCGCGGGTCGATGGTGGCCTTCCCGCCGGGGGCAGTGTTCGGCGAGCGCTCGATCGCGATCGGGGAAGATACCCTGATCGGCCCGTTCGTGAGCCTGTCGGCCGGGATGGTGCCAGGTCAGGATCTCGGTCCGGTGCCGGTGCTCCAGATCGGGGACCGCTGCGTGATCGGCCGGGGCAGCCACATCGTGGCGCATCATTCGCTGGTCATCGGAGACGACGTGTTCACCGGCCCGTATGTCTACGTCACCGACCAGAACCATGGATACGCCGACCCGGACGTGCCGATCGGACGCCAGCTGCCGCGTAACGCCGCGGTCCGCATCGGTTCGGGAAGCTGGCTAGGAGCCGGCGCGGTCGTGCTCCCTGGCGCGTGCATCGGCCGCAACGTGGTGATCGCGGCCGGCTCGGTGGTCCGCGGTACCGTCCCGGACCGGTGCGTCGCGGCAGGCGTCCCGGCCCGGGTCGTCCGGCACTATCAGCCGGGCGACGGCTGGGCCCCTCCAGCCAGCCCAGCGGCCAGACCGATCGGGTCCGGACCGCCCGGGTCCGGAGCAGCCGGGTCGGGGTCAGGCGTCGCCGTCGCCGAACTCGCCGAGGGCGTCGCGCACGGCCCCGACCTGCCGCGCTAGCCGGGCGGTCGCCTGCTCCGCGTCGGCGTCCCTGGTTACCGCGGGGAGTTCGCGCAGCGCGGCCAACGTCTCCTCGACCTCATCCAGCCGCCCGGACACCTGATCGAGCTGCGGGCGCTCGGCCGGTGATCCGGCCGGACCCAGCTGCTTCAGGTACAGGTCGACGAAGATCGACACCTTCGACATGAGCACCCAGGGATCGAACGGCTTGGCCAGGTAATCGACGGCGCCGGCGGCGTAGCCGCGGAACGCCTGCTCGGGTTGGCCGATCCCGGCGGTCAGGAAGATGATCGGTACGTCGCGCGTCTTGGCGTGCCGTTTGATCTGCGCCGCGGTCTCGAACCCGTCCATGCCCGGCATGACGATGTCGAGCAGGACGACCGCGAAATCGTCCTTGAGCAGCGCCTGCAGCGCCTGCTCGCCGGACCGGACGGACACCAGGATCTGGTTCAGCGGAGCCAAGATCGCGTCCAGCGCGACCAGGTTCTCCATCCGGTCGTCAACCAGAAGGATTCGGGCCTGCCGTGACACTGCTCACTTCTCTCTCGCTGCCCGCAATCTAGCAGCCCGCCCCCAGCCGGCTTGACCCTATCGTCTCACGTCCTGACCTGGCCGTCTTCCCCCGCCGACGATAGTTCCTGCCCGGCCGCTCAGGCGCTACCGGCGCCCCTGCGTCCGCCAGTGGGCCGCGGCGCGGCCGGCTGGCTCGCCATCGTCGGTGTGAAGGCCTCGCCGCGCAGCGCGCGTTCGACCAGGCCGACCGCGCGAGCGGTGGCAGCCAGCCGGGCGCCCTCCTTGCGGTAGGCGGCCAGAACGGTGTCGATGGCGTGCGGCGGCATAGCGCCGGCCAGCTCGGTCCTGGCCGTGCGATATCCCTCGCGCGCGCCCTCGACGCATGCCTTGGCGTGGTACCTGGCCATGGCGGCCAGCGCAACCGGATAACGGCGCAAGACCCCGTGCAGCCGGTAATCGGGCGGCACGACGTCGAGCAGCCACCCGATCGCGGTGGACTCGAAGTCCTCGCTCCCAGGCGGGTGCACTCCAGCCGGCCACCCCGGAGGAATGTAGCTGGCCATACCCGCATCATACCCGGATATCGAACCTTTATTCTACCTAGACCATGGCCACCGGATATCCTGCGGTCCCGCTGCGCCGAACCCGCCTTCGCCGACCTGTGTAACACGTATTACGCTTCTTACAGCCACGTCAGCATGACGAGCAGCTCATAGGAGGAGGACATGGACAATACGCAGGTGAACCGCGTCGAGGAGCAGGTGAGATCGGCCTTTCCCGAGGGCGCCGTCGAGCGGGTTCAGGTGCTGACCTATGGCGACGATCCGGCCGTCGAGCCGGGAGAGACCGCGATCCGGGTCTTCATCAGCCGGGCAGGCCGGCCGGAGGGCAAGGAGGCCGACAAGGAGATCATCGAAGCGTTCGAGCAAGCCAGCCACGAGGCCCTCAAACGGCTGAGCGACGAGCTGTCCTTCATCGGGTGGATCGACTTCCGCCCGGCCACCCAGGACGAGTCGGCGAGGTCCGGCGGCCCGTTTGGAACGGGGCCCTTCTTCAGGTTCAAAGGCCGGCGCGAACCGTGCCCGCCGCCAGATGAACTGTCCGAGCAGCTGACCCCTGTGATGACGCGGCTCGGGGCCGCCGATCTGGCGACAGTGGATACGCTGATCGCCGCGGGCATCGCGAGCAGCCGCGCCGAAGTCCTACGCTGGGCGGTGGGCCGGCTCCGCGAAAACCCGGCATACGCCCAGCTCCAGGACCGGGTGAATGACATCAGCGAACTCAAGGCCCAGTTCTGACCTCTGTACGCGGCAACCCCTCCAACTCCGGCAATCCCGCCAGGAACCGCCGCAGCCCCCACCCGCTCAGGCCCGGCCACGGGCCGTGCCGCCACCGGGGCCGATGGAACATGGGGCCGCATAGCACCCAAGGCCACGTACTTAGCGCCTCGCCGAGGGTGTCAAGCTCCGGGCGCAGCATGGCTGGGCGGTGTCGAGGGTGGTCTTGGCGCTGCGAAGGCGCCCGCATGCGCCACTTTCTCCTCGTCCGTACCATTACTTGTGACGGAAAATGGCTGTCCAGCGCATGAATGTGACACCCTACTCGATAGAATGGGTAGGGTGTCACATCCATAGAATACCTGAGCGATATCGGGGCGGCGGGTGGGGTTGGTGGTGTGAGCGGGGCCACGGTGAGCCGGAGCAGTGGACGGCGAAGGGTTGTGCGGGACCTTGACCTGCGCCGCCGGGGCGCTAACCACGCGGCATTGGCATAGCACCGGCCCGATGGTCCATAGGTGTGCCCTGAGCATGGGGCGGCCGTACCCGGGTGCGGTCCGTTTATGCCCGAACCCATGGGCCGGATCAGCCCGTCCACGGGTTCGGCTGTCCCGGGTTGATCTTTGCCTGCAAGCTGGATGCCGAGACCGAGTGCCGCACACCTGTGCCGGAAGCGCATCATGCTGGGCGGCCCACAATTGCCAGTCAGACAGGGACTTCCCCGCTATCACGGTGCCGTTGTGCGCGTCCCACCATGTGCTGAGCTCAGCCCCGCGGGAGCCGGCGCCGGTACCGGACAGCGGCAGCACCTTCCCGTCGGAGTACCACGGCTGGCCAGTCTGCGGCTTGATGGTGTCGCTGTTCAACCCGCACTGCACGAGCAGGGCAGGTGCGTCGCCGTAGCGCAGTCCATAGGCGTCAGAAACGGTCGGCGACGCCGTCGTCTGCGGCTTGGGCGATCCAGTGCAGCCGGCCAGCACCGCAGTCATGAGCCCGGTCGCCAGGATGACCGCCAGCCGACCGAGTGTGGTGGTCACGCGCCCGATCCGCCCTGTTCTCGGAGATTCTCTTGGCGGCCGGTTAGGAGGCGACCGGGGTCGGCATGGCCGTGCTGCCGCAGATCTGCTCGGGCACGTGCTGTTGGCTGTAGGCCTGCGTCTGCCAGGCCGACAGGGTCTTCCCCGCGATCGTGATCACCCCCGTGTTGGCGTTCCACCATTGCGCGAACGACGAGTTGTCGACGATGTGCCCGTCGACCAGCCAGTGATGGGCCGCGGCGTCGGCCGCCCAGTACTTTTTCGGGATGAGGCCCCGGTCGATCCCGCACTGCGTGATCGCCACGGCGTACTGGCCGCGGCTGTATGAGGCCGAGGACGTCGGCGCGCTGGACGAGCTGGCCGACGACCCGCAGGCCGCGACCGTCATCGCGATGGCCGTCAGGACCAGCGCGGAGCGTAGCCCGTGCGGCTTTGCGGACCTTGAGCCGAACGCTACCACTGGCCGTCCTTCTGGTATGCCAGCTGCATGCCCTGGCCGTACTGGTACCACAGGGTCTCGAGCGTCTGGGTGTTCTGGTCGTTCTGCGGCACCGCCCGGCCGGGCGGGGAGTACAGCGTAGGCAGCTGGTAGACGTCATGCCCCTTCTCCGCCTCCCACCAACTCTGGAAGGCGGCGCTGGCTGCGGGGGTATTGAGGTTGATCTTCCCGTCCTGGTACCACTCGGGCTCAGGCTTGACGATCCCCGCCGCGATCAGGCCCTGGGCCATGGGGACGGCGACCATGATCTTCCGCAGCGCCTCGTCCGAGTCGAACTGCGCGGCGGCGTTGGCGGCGTTGTCGGTGCTGAACTGCGGGATCAGCGGCAGCGCGCAACCTTGCAGGTTCCACGCGGCCGCGGCCACGGCGTCGGTGGGGGAGGGAATCACCGCCAGCGATGATTCGGCGATCGACACCAGGGAGTTCAGGGCGGCGTTGCGGGCATCCTCCTGCTGGGCGGCGGAGTAGTGCAGGTTCTTCTCCGCCGTGTCGACCTCCCCGTAGAGCGAGGCGAGATCGTTGGCCAGGTCGCTCGAGGGAGCCGACGAGGGCCCGTACTTCATCTGCACGCCGAAGGCGCGGCTGAAGCTGGTGAGCACCGCCGCCTGCATGGCCGCGGCGTCGCTGGAGTCCGTGGCGATCTGCTGCAGGAACGTCTGCAGCGCAACGTTGTCGTCCGGCAGCTCGAAGATGTACGGGCCGTCGTACTTGCCGTCCACGTACGCCGGCAGCACCTGGCCGTTGGGGCCCTGGTAGGTGCCGTTCACCGAGGCGGCCAGGTCGGGCAGGTAGCGGCCGAAGGTGTCAAGCAGGGCTTGCCGGACCTGGTTGGACAGCACGATGGTGCCGGTACTCGGCGTGTTCTCGATGATGTTCATCGCGGCCGTCGCGGCCTCCCGATCCAGCGGGCTGGTGCCGATCGGCGGCGCCTTGCCGGGGTCGGTCCCCTGCGTGGCCGCGTCCAGGAAGCTGCCCACGATGTTCTGGTTCAGCAGGAGGCTCCAGATATCCGGCCCCTGCGGCTCGGAATTCGGGTCGGGGTTGACCGCCTGGAGGAACTGCGCGTTGTTCGGCCCCTCCGACTCCAGGTACCTGGCCCAGGGCGTGTGCAGCAGGTCGTAGGCGTAGGTCCCGCCGTTGGGGCCGCCAAGCACCTGGGTGGCGGCGATCTTGTTCTGCGTGTCGAGCTCGAGCATGGTCAGGGTCGGGTCGTAGTTCTGGACCGCCTGGTCCAGGTCCTTGCTGTGCTGTCCGTTATCGATCTGCTCGATGTTGATCGGGATCGTGAGCTGGCCGTTCTCCCGCGCGTCGAGGACGGACCTGGTCACGCCGGCCAGCAGGTTCGCGCCCGTCCCGGTGCCGTACGCCGAGCCGTCGGGTCCGTACTTCAACAGCATCGCCGTGGACCAGGGGTGGGCCGAGGCGGCGTTGGTGAAGGCCTCGGTCAACTCGCTGGCCTGCTGGGTGTTCAGCCCGCCGAGCTGGCAGGCAGCCGCCACGGAGCGGGCGTAGGTGGACAGGATCTGCTGGTCGGAGGCGGACAGCAGGTTCAGGCCCTTGCCGTCCTGGCGGTTCAGCACGTTGGCGAGGTTCGCCGTGGAGCTGGCGGCCTGGGGCTGAGACCAGAAATCGGCCAGCCACTGCTTGTCGTCCTGATGGTCCTCCAGGTCCTGCTCGACCGCCTGGATCTGCGCCCGGTTGCCACTGTTCACCGCCGTGGCCAGCTGCTGCGCCTGCAGCTCCGCGTCCTCGGCGTCCACCGTCTTCAGATCCCACGGGATATAGGCCTGGCCGTCGACCACCAGGTCGATGTTGACCGCCTCGGCCATGAAGGCCTGGGCCAGGTTCGAGCGCGAGCGCATCCCCGCCGCGTCCTCGACCGAACGCTGCTGGGCCTGCTGCAGCGCGGCCAGGCTGATCGGCGAGCCAGCGCCGCTGCTCCAGTACTCGTTCATGATGCTCACGATGGTCGGCACGTTGGCCGCCAGCACGTCCCGCAGGTTCTCCAGCGCGCTCGCCGCCTGGCTGAGCCGCCCCGGGTCGACCCCGACCTCGTCGCTGCCGCTCATATGCTCCCTCGTTTGCTGACGCGCTATCTACCCTGACGGCTCGAGGCGCGATCCGGTTCGAGGCAAAGACCGGGCTAGTTTAACCTTGTGCCGCAACGCGGCATCTGGGGCCGCTGAGGCCGTTGCCCGATCGTGTCCAACCCTTCCCGTGGCCGGACCCTGGCCTGGCTAGCTTGCCCGGGCGGCGGCGGCGTGCTGGGTGACGAATTGCTCCGCCTGCCGCTGTACCCCTGCGATGACACTCGACTCGGCCGCGGGCAGCGCGTTCAGGCAGCTCAGCACCGCGCTGTAGCAGGCATTCCAGTCGCCTTCCCAGGCGTCGGCGGCGGGACCGGTCCAGGTCTGCCCGCTCAGCAGGGGCTTGACCTGCCCGATGGCGCCGCTGATGGCGTCGGCCGCGGCCTGCACGGTGCCCATGTCGGCGGCGGCGGCCTGCACCGCCTCCTCGACGAAGTCGTTCACGCGTGGCCCCCTGCCTGTTCTTTAGCCGAATACCCGCCGATGCTACCTCGTATGAGTTTCCGGGACGAGTGGTGTATATAGGCACAGATAGTTATTAACGGTGCTTGAGTACCGCGAAGTTGTGCGATACGTGACCTTCTCCAAGTGATGTGCGTCAGTATGGTGCCGACAAAATGTCCGGGGCCGATCTCGCGGGTTGAGTACGGCACCCATGAGACCACGGAGGGTAATTTCTGGCATGCCTAGTTACATTGGTTACGACCCGGCGGGCGTTCAGTCTCAGATGAGCAAGCTCGAGGCCGCGCACCAGGCTGTCATGGACGCGCACGACAACTACCGCACGACGGCTCAGGGGTTTAACGACGTCACCAGTGGCGCGCACTTCCAGAACCTCAACGGCCAGTGCGAGGACCTGACCAATAAGATCAAGGCGGACCACACCAACCTGCACACGCAGTACCGCACCGACACCAACAAGCTTGTCCAGGGTGTCGAGCAGGTCGCAGGCGCCTGACCGCCAGGCCATCAAATGGGCACAAGACGTGGCCCCGCGGGCCACGTCTTGCCATGTCCGGCCCAGCCCGACGTCCCGCCCAGTCGGCCCGGTCTAGTCCGGGAGGGCCAGCTGCACCGGCGCGATCGTTCCGGGCCGGACCAGCAGGCCGCGGCCGAGCGGGCCCGGCCCGGCGTTGCGTGGCAGCCTGACGCCGAACAGGTCGCCGTCGCCCGGGGAGTCGACCGCGACCAGCACACCGCAGCGTGACTTGAGCGCTTCCTTGATGAACCCGGAGTAAGCCCGGGTCAGGTCGCCGGTGGCGCCCGCGATGATCAGCCCGTGCTCGCTGTCCCGCCCGCTGGCCAGGATCTTTTCCAGCGGCGCGGACAGCGGGCCGTTGAACAGCAGTTCCGCGTCGTCGACCAGCACGACGAACCGGTCCAGGCCGCTGGTCGCCGCGGTCACCTCGTCCGGCTTCGCCTCGCCGTCCAGCACGCCGATGACCCCGTCCCGCCCCAGCAGCGCCCGCAGCGGTGACCGCCGCGGGGTGAGCGCGAGCACCGGCGTTCCGGACTCGAGCAGCGAGGTCGCCATGGTCATCAGAGTGCTCGACCGCCCGGACCGCGGCGGTCCCGCGATCGTCAGCCCGGGTCCCTCGTCGCGTACGTCGAGGCCCTGCGGGACGAGTTCGTCCCCGCCCGCTCCGACCAGGGCCCACAACCCAGACGGCGAAACGAAGCTCGGAGCCAGCTGCCGGGTCTGGCTGAGCGTGATCCGGGTCGGCAGCGTGTCCACCCGCAACGGCCGCTGGTTGCCGCGCGGCGATCCGTGCCGGGCCAGCGACTGTTCACCGAGCCGTCGCAGCGCCGCCACCTGAGCGGGCCCCGACGCGTCGGCATCGAGCAGCGCGACCTGGACCTCGAGCGGATCCGGCACCCCCTCCATCATGATCCGGCCAGGCGGCTGGCGGGTGGGCAGCGAACGCTCGCGGATGTGCGCCTGGCCCGCGTCGCCCGGGTCATTCAGGCGCAGCAGCAGGCGCTTTTCGAAGACGGTCCCGGTCTGCCCGAGCAGGGCCAGCCGGTCGGTGGTCACCACGACCCGCATGCCGACCGCCGCGCCTTCGCGGATCAGCTGCAGCAGGCCGTCGACCAGCCGCCCGTAGTCGTACTTCTCGAACGCGGCGAAGTAACCCTCCCACCAGTCAAGCAGCAGCACCATCCAGGGCAGCCGCTGGCCCGGATCGGCGGTGCGCACCCGCTGCTCGGCGACGCCGGCGAATCCGTCGGCGGCGAGCAACTGCTGGCGCCGGATGATCTCGGCGCGCAGCTTGCCGATCAGCCGCTCGATCCGGTCGGTCTGGTCGCGGGTGACGACCGCGCCGCAGTGCGGCAGCGCGGTCAGCGGCAGCAGTGCGCCGGTGCCGGCGTCGATCGCGTAGATGTGCACGTCGGCCGCGGATTCCCGGGCGGCGATCGATCCGGCGATGGTGCGCAGCAGCGTGGACCGGCCGGTGCGGGCCGCGCCCGCCACCACCACGTGCCCGCCGTGGGCCAGGTCCAGCGTCATGGCTTCCCGCGCCTGCCTGGCCGGGACGTCGGTGCTGCCGAAAGGTATCGGGGCCACCGCAGCGCCCAAAGCGCCCGCGGGTATCTCGTCCAGCGTGACCAGGTCCGGCAGCGGCGGCAGCCACGGGCTCGGCTGCCGGGCGCAGTCCAGCCGCCGCGCGGCGGAGCAGATGGCATCGACCAGGACCGACAGGTCGGTGGTGGTGTTGCCGTCATCGTCGGCGGCGGCCAGCCTGACCTCAGGCAACGGCCGTCCGACCGACCACCACGGCACCGGGACGAGCCGGGCCGGGTCCCGCGTCAGCGTGGTCGCGCCGCGCCGCCTGCCGCCGATCCGCGCCGCCTGCACGCCGACCGGGCTGGCGGCGCCGGACCGCACGTAGCATCGCCCCGGGGTGGTCTTGGAGATCCAGGCCGCGTCGGGCACGTCGATGACGTCGGACGACTCGCTGGCGTCGGTGACCCGCAACGCGATGCGCAGGTTCGTGTTGGCCCTGATGTCCGCGCTGACCACGCCGGCCGGGCGCTGAGTCGCCAGGATCAGGTGCACGCCGAGCGACCGCCCGCGCTGGGCGATCCCGACCAGGCCGGTGACGAATTCCGGTAGCTCCGCGGCCAGGGAGGCGAACTCGTCGATGATCAGCACCAGCCGGGGCAGCGGCGGCAGCCCCGGGTCCGCGGGTCTGACCCGGCGGGCGTCGCCGTAGTCTTCGATGTCCTTGGCCCCGGCGTGCAGCAGGATTTCCTCGCGCCGCTTCAGTTCCGCGGCCAGTGAAGCCAGGGCCCGTTCGGTCAGGTGCCCGTCCAGGTCGGTGACCATCCCGACGGTGTGCGGCAGCCGGGCGCAGTCCTTGAACGCGCTGCCGCCCTTGTAGTCGATCAGCACGAAGTTCATGGCGTCCGGCCGGTTGGCCACGGCGAGCGAGGCGACGAGCGTCTGCAGCAGCTCGGACTTGCCCGCGCCGGTGGTTCCGGCCACGAGCCCGTGCGGCCCGTCTCGCCGCAGGTCGATGGCGAACGGCCCGTCGTAGGACTCGCCGAGGACGGCCACCGTGGACTGGCCGCCGGCCCGCCAGCGCGCGCTGATGAGGTCCGGGCCCGGTGGCTCAAGCCGCAGCACGTCGAGCAGCCGGCTCTCCTCGGGCAGCACGGAGATCTCCTCGTCGTCGCTGGCGTCGCGCACCGCGGCTATCCGCCGGGCCAGCTGGGCGCACCAGCCGGGGCTGACGTGGTCCGGGCGGACGCCGCGGTAGGTGGCCGCGCTCATCTGCTGCACGCGCAGGCCGTCCGGCTCCACCACGGTGACCGCCTGGCACTCGGCCGGCAGCAGCCGCTCGTCGCCGTCCAGGCAGATCGCGTACACGCCGACCTGCGGGCCCTCCCGCAGGACACCGATCGCACCGGGCAGCGACCGTAGCCGGCGGGACCCGTCGAAGACGACAAGCACGCTGGGGTAGAACGCGGCCTGATGGGGTTCCTGCCGGGCCTTGGTCCGGGCACTGATGATGGCCAGCAGCTCGGCCAGCCGACCCGCGACGGTCTCCGCGTCGTTGCCGATCAGCGCGACGCAGTTCGGCGGCGGGTCCGCCGGGGCGGCCGGGTCCGGCCGTAGGTGCGGCAGCCACCGGGCCCATTCCCAGCCGGACTGGCCGCTGGCGTCGGTGAGAATGTAGATCCGCAGGTCGTTCGGGCTGTGCAGGGTAGCCGCCTGGGCCACGAGCCAGCGCCCGATGGCGCGGGGCGTGTCCGCGGGACCGGCCACGCCGAGCACCCCTCGCTGGGCCAGCGGTATGGTCACCGGCGCGTCCGGGATCTCCCACACCACCAGCCTGCGGTGCTCGTCCTGGGCCGGGTCGGTCAGCTCGACCGCTGAGGGCATGTCTGCGGTGCCGGTGCGCAGCAGCAGGTAGTCGGGGTCGGTGCGGCGGCGTTCCCACAGCCGGCGGCGCGGGCCTGAGGCGATGGACAAGACGGTGGCGGGGTCGGGGCAGTCCTCCCGCTTCTGCCGGCGCTCGGCCTCCAGGGCCAGCCGCGCGTCCTCCTCCACGCGGGCCTTGTGCTCGGCGTACTCGGCCATCCGCTGCGCGCTGGTCACCCGGCCGTGCTTGCGGTCGGAGATGTAGTTGCCGATCACCATCACCGGGCTCATCGCGCACAGGGCCAGCATGTAGATCTCGTGCGTCAGGTACGCCAGGCCCGCGCCCAGCAGGACCGGCACGACGGCCATCAGGATGGGCAGCGGCCGACGGTCCTGCTTGCCCGGCGGAGTCGGCAGCGCGAACCTGGTCCGGCGGACCGGGGGCAGCAGCCGGGGCGGGCGGTTGAAGTCGATGCTCGCGCCGTCTTCGCCCGGGTGCAGGGCCGCATCCGGCGGCTCGTACGGGGCGATGCCGAGCAGCGTGTCGCCGATCGCGATGAGCTGCCCCGGCCGCCACGGGACGGTTCCGGTCAGCGGCTCGGCGTCCAAGGCGGCCTGCACGCCCGGGTGCGGCGTTACCTGGCATCCGCCGCCCGAGTCCACGCTGATGTGCAGGGCCAGCGGCGGCACCGACCGGTCGCCGACCCTGATGCTGGCCACCTCGCCGCTGCCGATGTCAGCCTCCCCGAGGCTGATCCGGTGCACCCCGCCGGCGCCCGGGCCGCCCGCGACCCGGATCTCCACCAAGCCGGCCGGCTCGGGCGCCAGGCATCCCGAGGGGTCGCCCAGGCTGACCACCGACCCGTTCCTGATCGGCGAGCTGGCCAGCGTGAGCTGTGGCCCGACCTGCTGGAAATCCAGGTAGAGCGGGATGGGTTCGGCTGGCCGCGGCACGGTGCCGTAGCCAGCCGGAGCCTCAGGAGCCCCAGGGGACCCAGGGGACCCAGGAGCCGCCATGGCCAGCGATCCCCTCGACCGCGGCCCGGGAAACCGCAGCACCCGCCCGCCCGGATCGGTGCCAGGGCCGCCCGGGCCGTCGGGGACGCCGCGCGCACCCATTCCGCCCCGCGAGTTCGCTCCGTAGGCCAGGCGCTCAAGCTCGGCCGCCACATCCGCCACCGGCGTGGCCGGGTCGGCGTCGATCACCACGTCCGCCCAGAATCGCGTCGCGGGCGACACCACCGTCAGCGCCAGTCGCATGTCGGCCCTCCTCCGTCGGGCCCGCACGTGCCCGTTTTGGCCCAGCTTAGAAGCGTTGCAGGTGAGACGAGCGATAGTGCCAGGGATTGCCCTAGGTGGCTGAACCGGAGCCCTGACGCGCTGGTAACGCTCTGTCTCCAGGAGAGAGAGTCTGGGTCATCGGTGCTTACAGATTTGTTATATGTGGGTCGGGATTGGGGTGTATCACGATATCTTCTGGCCCACAGGTGGCGGCGAAATAAGAGCGACATAAGTGCGCCTGAAGGTTCCTCAAGGCGCGCCTGTAGACCAGGGAGACCGCGATCTTATGGTTACCGACCGGGGCACGCTGTCGCGCGGGGCGGCGGATCAGCAGACGTGGGCGGAGCCGACCGCTCCCAGCGGACGGCGGATGCCAAGCGCGCCGCGAGAGCGCAAGCCGGCTCTCGCCGCCCTCGCCGTGCTGCTCGTCGCCCTGGGTGCGGTCGCCGCGGGGCTGCTGGTGATCAACGCCGGGCATCGGGTCGCGGCCGTCGAGATCGTGCAGCAAGTGGGGCAGGGTGAGCAGATCCCGGCGTCAGCCATCCGCGCGGTCGAGATCTCCTCAGACACCGGCCTGGACTATGTGGCCTGGCAGTATGCCGGACGCGTGGCCGGCGTCTACGCCGCGATCGAGATACCGGCCGGAACCCTGCTCACCGAGGCCATGACGTCGTCGACGAACAACCTGGCCGCGGGCAAGGTCGAGGTGGGGCTCTCGCTGAAGGCCGGCCAGGTCCCTGGCAACCTGCTGATCGGTGACAGCGTGGCGGCCTTCGGTGTCGGAACCGCCAGCGGCTGCACGACCGACGCGAACGGAAACAGCGCCGGCACGGACGTCCCGATCGCAACCGGGACGGTCGCCGGCCTGTCCGGTAGCGCTTCGGAAACCGGGAACAACGCCGGGGTGACGCTCGCCGTTTCGTCGGCGGATGCGGGCACCCTGGCCTGCTACGCGTCGGCCGGCGACGTCGCCATCACGCTGCTACCTGGCACCGGGGCCGGGTGATCATGGCGCTGATCGCTATCGCCTCCGACAAGGGAGCGCCAGGTGTCACGACAGCGGCCCTGGCGCTCGCGGCTGTGTGGCCCCGGCCGGTCCTGCTGGCCGAGTGCGACCCAGCGGGCGGAGACCTCGTCTACCGTTTCCCTGCGGCCGGCGGCGGTCATCTTGATCCCCGGCGCGGGGTGCTCAGCCTCGCCGTCGTGGCCCGCCGCGGCATGCAGCCGCGGCAGGTCTGGGAACACACGCAGAAGCTGCACGGCGGCCTCGACGTGCTGGCCGGCGTGACCAATGCCGAGCAGGGTGCCGGGCTGAGCCTGCTCTGGGGCCCGATCGGCAAGATCCTCGCCGCCCTGCCCCAGGCGGATGTCATCGCGGACTGCGGTCGGCTCGGCGCCGACGGCCCGCTGTACGACCTGCTCGCCGAGGCCACCACGGTCGTGCTCGTGACCAAGGTGCACGTGGCCGACGTGATCAGGCTGCGTGACCGCGCGGCCGCCTTCGCGGCGGCGGCGGCGAGCCGGGGCCGGCGAGGCTTCGGCGTCGGCGTCGTGGTCGTGGCCAACCACAAGAAGCTCCGGGCCGCGCTCGGCGAGGTGCAGCAGGTGCTCAGCCAGGTGAATGCTCCGGCCACCGTGCTCGGGGGCATCGCCCACGACGTCAAGGGCGCCGACCTGCTGGCCGGCGAGTGGGGCGGCAACCTGGACCGCACCTTGCTGATCAAGACGGCCAGGGAGGTGGCCCAGCACCTCCTGGTGGGCCTGCCGCCCATCGCGAGCCCGGCCGCCCCCCGCCCGCCCGCCATGAACCCGGAGCCGGTGCCATCTTCGGCCGTGCCATCTTCGGCCGTGCCGCCTTCGGCCGTGCCGCCTTCGGCCGTGCCGCCTTCGGCCGTGCCGCTTTCCGCCGTGCCGCTTTCCGCCGTGCCGCCTTCGGCCGTGCCGCCTTCGGCCGTGCCAAGTGGCGCGTTCAGCCGGGTCCTCGGCACCCGTTCCGCCCGGCACGCCCAGGGACCAGCCAGCCCGGCGCCGCCGGGCCCAGGGCAGGCCAGCTGGATGCCGGACCCGGCCGCCGATCAGGAGCCGGCCGGCCCGTCGATGGGCTCGAGCCGTCCGGGCGGAGGGTGACGGAACATGGACCACACTTTGGTGAAGCGGCTACGCGGCGACGTCGGCGACCGGCTGGCGGAGCAGCGGCGGCTGGACGCGGCGGCCGGGATGCCGCCGATGACGAGCGAGGACGAGCGCCAGTTCGCCCGGGCGATCATTTCTCAGGTGCTCGAGGAGCACGCCAGGAGCGAGATCCTGGTCGGTCGCCCGCCGCTGGGCGCGCAAGAGGAAACCGATCTCGCCGAGGCGATCCACGCGGCCCTGTTCGGCGTGGGCCGGCTGCAGCCGCTGCTGGAAGACCGGAACATCGAGAACATCGACATCAACGGCTGCGACCGGGTCTTCATCGGTTACGCCGACGGCAGTGAGGTGTTCGGCGAGCCGGTGGCGGAAAGCGACGAGGAACTGGTCGAGCTGATCCAGGTGCTCGCCGCCTACTCCGGCCTGTCCAGCCGCCCCTTCGACACCGCCAACCCGCAGCTGGACCTGCGGCTGCCCGACGGGTCCCGGCTGTCCGCCGTCATGGACGTGACGCTGCGGCCGTCCATCTCGATCCGGCGTTCCCGGATGGGCAAGGTCTTCCTGGCCGACCTGGTCGGCAACGGCACGCTCACCCCCGACCTGGCCTCGTTCCTGGCCGCCGCGGTGATGGCGAGGAAGAACATCATGATCGCCGGGGCGACCAACGCGGGGAAGACGACGCTGCTGCGCGCGCTGGCCAACCAGATACCGGCCGACGAGCGGCTGATCACGGTCGAACGCTCCCTGGAGCTCGGCCTGGACCACTTCCCCGAACTGCACCCGAACGTGGTCGCGTTCGAGGAACGGCTGGCCAACAGCGAGGGCCACGGCGCGATCATCATGGCCGAGCTGGTCCGCCGGTCACTGCGGATGAACCCGAGCCGGGTCATCGTGGGCGAGGTGCTCGGCGACGAGATCGTCACGATGCTCAACGCGATGACGCAGGGCAACGACGGGTCGCTGTCCACCATCCACTCCAACTCCTCGCTTGAGGTGTTCAACCGCATCTCTACCTACGCGATCCAGGCTGCCGAACGGCTGCCGGTGGACGCGACCCACATGCTCATCGCGGGCGCCATCGACTTCGTGGTGTTCCAGGAGAAGAAGAACGAATACACCCACGGCGGCACCCTGCGCCGGTTCGTCAGCAGCGTCAGGGAAGTCACCGGTGTAGACGGGCGGGTGCTGTCCAGCGAGGTGTTCGCGCCGGACCGAGACGGCCGCGCGGTGCCGCACGCACCCGTGTCGTGCCTGGATGAGCTGGCCGGATACGGCTATGACCCGTCGCGGGGAGGCTGGCGATGAGCTCCTCAGGCTCGCTTCCGATGCTCGCGATCTTGGTCGGCGCGGTAACCGGTGGCGGCCTGTTCCTGGCCGTCATCGCCCTGCGCGGCCTGCCCCCCAGACCCAAGAATCAAGGGCCGGGCAAGCTGGAGCGGCAGGTCAGGGAGCTTTTCAGCGTCCGCGGGGGGATCGCGCTTATCACCGGGATCCTGGTGCTCGTGGCCACCGGGTGGATCGTGGCCGGGGTCGGCGTGGCCCTGCTCGTCTACAGCTGGCGTTCGCTCGGCGGGGCGGCGTCCGAGCGCAAGACGATGGCCCGGCTGGAGAGCCTGGCGACCTGGACGGAGTCGCTGCGCGACACGATCGCCGGGGCGGTCGGGCTCGAGCAGGCCATCCCGTCCTCGATCCGGGTGGCGGACGTCTCGCTCCGCGAGCCGCTGACCAAGCTGGTGGACCGGCTGCACACCCGGGTGCCCATGCACGTGGCGCTGCGCCGCTTCGCCGACGACCTCGACGATCCGAGTGCCGACATGATCATCGCGGCGCTGATCATCAACTCCCGGCTGCGCGGCCCGGGCCTGCGCGCACTGCTCGGTGCGCTCGCCGTCTCGGTCCGCGAGGAACTGGACATGCGCCGCAAGGTCAACGCCGGCCGGCGGTCCACCCGGCGTAGCGTCCAGATCGTCGTGGCCGTCTCGGTCGGCATGGCGATCGCCCTGGCCGTCCTCGACCACGCGTTCCTCTCGCCCTACGACGGCGTCTACGGGCAGTTCATGCTGGTCATCATCGGGGCGATCTACGCGGCCGGGATCTTGTGGCTGCGCCGGCTGGCCACCTTCGAGTCGCCGCAGCGGCTGCTCGGCACGGCCACGAGCGGTACGGTGCCCGCCGCCGAACCCGAAGCCGTCGCCGCCTGGCGAGGCGGTGCCGCATGAGCCGGGGTGATACCGCATGACGCCCGCGCTCATCATCGGGGCCCTGACCGGCTTTGCCCTGTTCCTGCTGATCTTCGCGCTGATCCCGCGACGGGTCGGGCTGGCCCGGCGGATCGCCGCCTTCGACGCGGGCCGCGCGCCCGCACTGCGGGCCGTGAGTTACCCGGGCGATGGCAAGGAGAGCGCGGTCAGCAAGCGGCTGGGCGCCGCCCTGGCCCGCTTCTGCGCCGAGCAGGGCTGGGAGTTCCGGTCGCTGCGCGCCAACCTCGCCCTGGTCGGCAAGTCCTTCGAGAACTACCTCGCGACCAAGGTCATGCTCGGTTTCCTCGGGCTGATCTTGCCGCCAATCGTGTTGGTGGCACTGGGCTTCGCCGGCATCCACCTGTCGGTCATCGTCCCGGTCTGGGTCGCCCTGGTCTTCGCCGCGGTGTTTTTCCTGCTGCCCGATCTCGAGCTCAGGCAGCAGGTGGACAAGCGACGCAGGGATTTCCGGCACGCCATCGGGGCCTTTCTCGATCTGGTCGCGATGAACCTGTCCGGCGGCCGGGGCGTGCCCGAGGCCTTGATGGCGGCCAGCGAGATCGGCGAGGGCTGGGCGTTCTGGCGGATCAGGGACGCGCTGGCCAACGCCAGGATCACCGGTCAGACGCCGTGGCAGGCGCTCGGCGTGCTCGGCGAAGAGGTACAGATCAGCGAGCTGAAGGACCTCTCAGCCGCACTGAGCCTGGTCGCCGAGGACGGCGCGAAGGTCAGGGAATCGCTCACCGCCCGCGCGGCCAGCCTGCGTCGGCGCGAGCTCGCCGATCTCGAGGGGCAGGCGGGGGAGCGGTCCCAGTCGATGCTGGTGGCGCAGATGCTGCTGGCGGGCGCCTTCCTGATCTTCCTCATGTACCCGGCCATCCAGACGCTGCTTCACACCTGAAAGAGGAGTTGTCATGAACCTGTTCACGCTGGCCGGCGCCGAGAGGGCGGACGCCGTGCGCGCCTTCCTCGGCGCGCACGCAGCGAGGCTGCGCCGCGCCATGCGGGAAAAGGACCGGGGTGCGTCGGCGATCGAACTCGCCATCATCACCGCGGTCCTAGTCGGCCTGGCCGTGGTCATCCTGGCCATCATCTACAAGTTCGCCAACACCCAGGCGAACACGATCACCACGCACACCATCCCAGGCAACGGCAACTAGTGCCATGAGACGGCACCGCGGCACCGGTCGGCGCGGACTGCGGGCTGGGTTCGACGCCTGCCGCGGCGACGGCCGGGACCGCGGCGCGAGCGCGGTCGAACTGGCCATCCTGGCGCCCGCGCTGCTGTTCGCCAGTCTGCTCATCATCCAGTTCGCGCTCTGGTTCGACGCGCGGCACGCGGCCCTCGCCGCCGCGCAGCAAGGCGACCTGGTGGCCCGCGAGGACGCGTTCGCGAACCAGGCCGGCTGGGCCGGCCTGGCGCAGACCGCCGCGACCACTTACTACACCGGACTCGACACCAGCGTGCTCTCAGCGGTGACCGCGCGGGCGAAGCCGGGCCAGGCCAACACCGTCTCGGTCACCGTGCGGGGAAAGCTCACCGGCGTGTGGCCGCTGACGATCAGCGAGACCGTCACCGGCCCGATCGAATGCTTCCGTACCCAGGTCAGCCAGGGGGCAGCCTGCGGATGAGATCCCTGCGACCAGCTCAGCGCGACCGCGGCTCGATGGCGGTCGAGTTCGTCATCGCCGGGCCCGCCCTTGTTGTGCTGTTGCTGCTGGTGAGCGCCGGCGGCCAGTGGCTCGACCTGACCGGGGATGTGAGCGCGGCGGCCCGCGACTCGGTCCGCGCCGCGTCGTTCGCCCGCCAGTACAACGAAGCGAGCGCTGACGCGCAGGCCGCGGCGCAGGCCGACCTGAACGGCATCTGCATAGGTAACCTCCCGAAGGCGCCGGTTTCCCTGTACCAGGGCGGCGCGGGCGTCGGCGACGGCGACTTCGCCAACGCGCAAGACGTCGAGGTCACGGTGTCGTGCCGGGCCAGCTTCAAGATATTTGGCGTTGTCGGCTTCGGCGTCAGCAAGACGTTCACCGACACCGCCGCGGCCCCGCTCGACCCGTTCGTGGACAGGGGCTGATCGTGCGCGGCAGAAAACTACGCGGCAGAAAACTAACCGTGCCCGCCGCCCCACGCGGGCTCGCCGGGTGGCTACGCCGGAACCGCCGGGACCGCGGCTCCGTGTCGCTCTGGGTGGTGATCTTCGCCTTCGTCACCATGGTGCTGCTCACCCTGGTGGTGGACGGCGGCCAGGTGATGATCGCCAAGTCGCGGGCCGCGGACATCGCCGAGCAGGCTGCCCGCGCCGCGGCGGACGACATCGCCACGGGCGCGCTGCGGAACGGGCAGGTCGCGGTCGCCGGAGGCGCCTGCAACGCCGCGGGCCCGGCGGCGGGGCTTATCTCAACCTACGCGAAGGGGGTTGACGTGACCGCGTTGATCCGGAGCTGTGCGATCGGTACCGGCCCCGAGGGGACACCGGACGTGACCGTCGGAGTGCAGGTGTCGATCAAGCCGGCCATCCCGGCGGGCGCGTTCTCCGCCATTTCTGTGACGGCGACCGAGACGGCCTACCTAGCCTGCGGCACCGCTACCCAGGTGGTGGCCTGCTGATGGCGCCGCCGATTCCCGGGCTCAGGCCGCCGGTCAGGATCTCCCGCCGCACGCGCGGCGACGTGCTGGCCGGGGTGGCCGCCGTCATGGCGCTGACGGCGCTGACCATCGGGGTGCCGATCGCGCTGATCACCGTGGTCGGCCTCCCGCTGCCGCACACCATGCCGAGCGCGAGCGTCCTGGACAGTCAGCTCGATATCACCGCCATCCTGCGCATCTTGTCGGTGCTCATCTGGCTGGCCTGGGCGCAGCTTGTCTGGTGCGTACTGGTCGAGATCAAGGCGGCCATCAGCAACGTCGGGGTGCCGTCCCGGGTCCCGCTGGCCGGCGCCACCCAGTCGGCCGCGCATCGGCTGGTCACCGCGGCGCTGCTGCTGTTCACGGCGGCCGCCGCGCTCGCCCCCGCGGTCGCAAGCCCCGGCCCGCCGCGCCCGGCGCCGTCGGTATCGGCGCAGGTTACCCCGGGCGTCGCGCAGAGCACCGAGCTGACCACCCGGGCCGGCCCAGACCAGGCCGCGCCGAACGCCGACAAGGCCTACCTGGTCCAGCCGCCGGTCGGCCGGTTCCACGAGTCGCTGTGGGAAATCGCGCAGAACCATCTCGGTGACGGCCGCCGCTACCGGGAGATCTTCGAGCTGAACAAGGGCCGGGTCCAGCCCGACGGCACCAAGCTCACGATCGCGAGCCTGATCAGGCCGGGCTGGGTGCTGCTGATGCCGAAGGACGCCCACGGCCCAGGCATCGAGGCGGTCACGCCCAAGCTGGCCGGCGAGCTCGGCCCGGACTCGCACGCTTCGGCGGGTCGCGGCGCCGACGGCTGGGGCGGCGACGCCGCGGCCGGTAACACGGCGGCCGGAAACAGTACAGCCGGTGCCACCACGGCCGGCGACGCCCCGGGCGTGGTGCTACCTGGGGTTGGGGGATCGGCCGGGTCCGTTCCGGATAATGGGATTTTCGCCTCGCCTGACTCGGCCGCACACCAGGTCCCAGCCTGGCCCTTTGAGCTTTCTTCGGCCTCGCTGCTGGCCGCGGGGGTGCTAGTCGCGCTCGGCCGGCGGCGGCGGGAGCAGCTGTGGCGGCGGGCGTTCGGGCGCCGGATCGCGGGTCCGGACCCGGACGCGGCGCTGGCCGAGAAGGCGCTGCGGCTGGGCGCGGACGACCCCGCGGTACGCAGGCTCGATACCGGGCTGCGCTACCTGTCCCAGCAGCTCGCCGCCGCGGACAAGACCCCGCCCACCGTGTTCGCGGCCCATCTGGGCCTGGTGAACCTGGACCTGTGGATCGCCCCGCCGGACCCGGACCCGCCGCGGCCCTGGCAGGCCGCCGACGGCGGTCAGGTATGGCGGCTTCCGTACGCCGCCGCGGCCGGGCTCGACCTGCCCGATGCGGGCGGCCCGGGCGCCGCGCTGGCGCCCTACCCGGGCCTGGTGTCGCTCGGCACCAACTCCTCCGGCCGGATCCTGGTGGACCTGGAGGTGGCGCACGGCCTGATCGCGGTGCGCGGCCCGCGTCCGGTGGTACAGGCGGCGCTGGCCGCCCTGGCCGTCGAGCTGGTGACGAACCGCTGGTCAGACCGGATGAAGGTCACCTTGGTCGGGTTCGGCGACGGTTTGACCGATCTATCTCCAGAACGGACACGGGTAGTCAGCACTCTCGATGAGGTCCTGCCGGAACTGGAGAAACACGCGGCGCAGATCAGGGACGCGATGGCCGCGGCCGGCCTGGAGTCGGTGCTGACCGGCCGGTCCCGCACCTCCGACGCCGAACTATGGGCGCCGCACTACCTGATCATGGGGGTGCCGCCGACGCAGGCGCAGGCGGAGCGGCTGCTCGCGCTGGCCCGGAACCGGTACCGGATGGCGGCGGGTTACGTGATCGCGGGCGACGTGCGCGGCGCCACCTGGACCTGGGATCTGTCCCCGGACGGGCGGCTGAAGGCCGGCCTGCTCGGCTTCGATCTGGAGGCGCAGCTGCTGCCGCCGGAACAGTACGCGGCGATTATCGAGCTGTTCCGCGCCGCGTCGGCCGGGGTGGACGTCCCGCTCGCGGCGCTGGCCCCGGGGGGCGCGCCCGCCGCTCAGCTGGCGCCGGGCTCGGCGATGCCGGTGGAGGTCAGCCTGCTCGGCCAGACGGGCGTCCAGGCGCCGGGGCCGATCGAGCCCGACCGGCTCGCCCTGGCCACCGAGCTTGTCATCTACCTGGCCGTACACCCGGAAGGCGTGCATACCAACGTGCTGACCGGCGCGGTCTGGCCGCGCGGGGTCACCGGCGAGGTGCGCGACGCGGTGCTGTCCCGGGTACACGCCTGGCTGGGCACCGACGACGCCGGGCAGCCGAACCTGCTCACCGACGCGTCCGGTCGGCTCCGCCTGGGCCCGGGCGCCCGGGTCGACTGGCAGGTGTTCCGCGCCTTGTTCGCCCGCGCCAGCCAGGCCGCCGCGGCGTCCGACCCGACCGCCGAGGCGGAGTCCCTGCAGCGGGCGCTGGCCCTGGTCCGAGGGCAGTTCCTGGACGGGCGCGACCCGTCCAGGTACGCCTGGCTGGCCACCGACGACATCGAGTACGAGGTCACCGCGGCGATCGCCGACGCCGCGCACCGGCTGGCCACGCTGCGGCTGGCGGCCGGCGACCCGGACGCGGCCATGGACGCGGCCCGGTCCGGGCTCCGGCTCGCCTTCAACGACGAGATGCTCTGGCGCGACCTGCTGACCGCCGCGCACGCGACCGGTCAGGAGCACGTGCTGCGCGGGGTGGTGAGCGAGATCTCTGCCCGGGTCGCGCTGGATGAGGTGATGCCGAGGATGGCACCGGAAACCGAGGCGCTCATCGACGAGCTCCTCCCGTCCTGGCGGACGTCGGCCGCATGAGACCCAGCCGGCTCCCGTATCTCGCGCTCGCCGCCGTGGCCGTGATCGCGCTGGCGGGCTGCGGCTCGAGCCCGCCGCCGCCCTTCAACCCGAGCGGCCAGACGTCCGCGGCCGCCGCGACGCCGGCGGTGCAGTCCGTGCCGGGCGCGGTGACCATACCGCCGTTCGGCAAAAATGCGCACGTGGTGATGACGAGCTGGCGGCCGGAGGACGTCAGCCTCGCCCAGGCCGTGCTCACCGACAAGGATTATGAGCTCGCCTACCTCTACGCCGAATACACCGGGGGACAGTCGGACGACTGGACGTCCTACGTCAATGCGGCGATGCAGGCGGAGATCTCCGGGGTGCTGGCCGGACAGGACGTGACCACGGAGTCGTTCAAGGGCACGATCAGGATCTTCGACATGACGGCGATCCACGACTCGGTCATCCCGGCGGACGTGGACGTGTCCGCCTGCTTCGACAACGCCCAGGCGGTGAACACCAACCTCAGCTCGGGGGCGGTCCTGCCCGGTCAAAGGCCGTCGGACAGCAACTACTACCGGTACACCGACGAGCTGGCGCCGACCTCATCCGGCCAGTGGCAGGTCGTCGCGGCTTATCAGAATATTTATTACCCGCAGGCTAAGGAGTGCAAGCCGTGAAACGCGCCGTCGTCAGGAGATCCCGCCGCTGGAGATACTCCATCGTCATCGCCGGGCTGGCCACCCTGCTCGCGGCCCTGACGGCCAGCCCGGCCGGCGCGGCCGACGGCGGCGGCCCGCCGGTTTCCTGCGGGCCAGGCAGCAGCTGCTACATCCAGATCACGCAGTGGGTCCATTTCAGCGGTGACCACTCCCCGGGCACGACCAACGTGGTCGTCGACATCCAGCCCCCGGCGTGCTCATGGGACCCCATCGGCAACGCCAAGACCGGCAGCCAGTACATCGTCAGCCAGTACGCCGCCGGCGGCCCCTCGCCCAGCGACCCCTACGACCAGTACGCCACGTACGAGCAGGCCAAGAACATGCTGGCCACGGGGTCCACCGAGGCCGGCGAGTGGTATTTCCTGCCGGACGCGCCGTATGACACCCAGGCCCAGCAGCAGCAGTGCGCGGCCCAGCCGCTGTATTTTTTCGCGCAGCCAGGTGAGCCGATCCCCGGGGTCGTCATACCGCCGAAGACCCTCGCCCAGCTCGCCGTGGCCGGGCTGCCTGTCCCGAAGGCGGCTCGGATGTACCTGAGCCCGCAAAGCGGGAACACCTACTCCAACCTGCCCACGTTCGCCCGGGTGACCGTGCTCCGCCCCTACTACACCGGAGCGGATGATATGCCGTACGGGAGGGCCACGGCCGGGTTCAACGGCAACGCCGCCACCGTGTGGGTGTATCCGACCCGGCTCCAGCTCAGCACCGACGACAGTTCGTTCACGCCGTACACCAACGGCTGCGGTTACCTGGGCTCGACCGAGATGATCACCGATCCCCATGCGGTGGCCAGTACCGGCGCCAACGGCACGCCCGACTGCGGGGTGACCTTCCGCGAGCCGGGGACGTGGCACCTCACGGCCACATTGACCTGGCGAACCTGCTGGGTTCCCGAGGCAGTGGGCGGCCCGCCGCCTGCCAACTGCACCCCGGTACCCGGTGCCGAGCTGAACCCGGACAACTGGGCCCGCAACGTGACCGTGCACGAGATCCAGGCCGCCAACGGCGCCAGCTGATGAACCGGCCGGGCCCGGCCAGCCCGCTCAGCGTCGGTCGGCCTTGTCCTGGCCCGCGGCGTCGGCCGCGGCCCGGACCAGCCCGCTGGAGTAGGCGAAGACGACCGCTTGGACTCGGTCCCGCAAGCCGAGCTTGGCCAGAAGCCTGGCCACGTGGGTCTTGACCGTCGTCTCGGCGACGAACAGCTTGGCGGCGATCTCGACATTCGACAGGCCCGCCGCCAGCAGCTCGAGGACCTCCATCTCACGCGGAGTGAGCTGGTCAAGAACGGCCGGAGGCCGGCCCGCCGGGCGGTTGGCCGCGGTGAAGGACTCGATGAGGCGACGCGTGACCGACGGCGAGAGCAGAGCGTCACCTTGGCTGACCGTGAGCACCGCGGCCGCAAGCTGCTCGGGCGGCAGGTCCTTGAGGAGGAACCCGTTGGCGCCGGCCTTGAGCGCGTCGTACACGTACTCGTCCAGGTCGAACGTGGTGAGGATCACGACGCGAACACCGGCGGCGGCGGGGTTGGCGAGGATCAGTCGCGTCGCCTGGATGCCGTCCAGGTCGGGCATCCGGATGTCCATCAAAACGACATCCGGGCAGAGCCGTTCCGCCAGGGCGACCGCCTCGGCGCCATTGGTCGCCTCTCCCACCACCTCCACGCCCGGCTGTCGTTCCAGTATCAGCCGGAAGCCGGCCCTGACCAGCTGCTGGTCATCGGCGATGAGGACGCGCACGGTCATCGGGTCGCCGCCTCGAGGTGACGGGGCAGCTCGACGGTGATCTTCTCGCCGGCGCCGAGGACAGACCGGCTGATATGCCCTTCGCACCGCATGATTTCCTCTCGGGTCATGGCATCCGGCCAGTCCGGGAAGCTTTCCGGGAAGGCCATATCTAGCTCGAGCGCGTCGTCGCGGAAGTGCAGGCCGATCGTCACGCGGCTGGTGGCCGCCCGGCTCGCGTATGCGAGTACGTCGGCGACCAGCCGGTAGGCCGCCACGTCGATGCCGCCGAGCAACGGGCCTGGGCTGCCCGTCACGGTCAGGTCGACTAGGCCGCCGTCGGCGCGGGATCGCCCGATGAGGTCGTGGATGTGCTCGATTCCGAGCAGGGGCCGCAGCTCGGCGGGGTCGTGCTCGGCGCGGAGAAGGCCCAGTATCTGGCGCATCTGCCCTAGGGCCGCACGTCCGGCCGCCTCGATGCGGGCGATCGAGGAGATCGCCGCCTCCGGATCGGTGCAGGCCATGGCCTCGGTGGCCTCGGCCAGCACGATCATGCCGCTGACCTGCTCCGCCACCAGCGAATGGAGGTCGCCCACCATGCGCGTCCGCTCCCCGGCCAGGGCCAGGAATTCGCGCGCCTCCTGCTCGGCCGCCAGCCGCGCCGACGTGTGCTCGAGGTCACCGATCATCGCCCGCTGCGAGCGGACGATCCGCCCCACGACCCAGAGCGCGGTGGCTACGACCACGTTGGGGACGACGCTGCCCACGCCGAGGTGCCAGTAGGCGCCCTCCCCGGCGAAGGCGCCGGCCGTCAGGGCCAGCCCGGTCATGGCGGTGCCGGCCGTCGACCACGCCGCCACCGTCCACAGCGGCACCACGAACACGTAAGTGCTGACCAGAGTAGGGTTGTTGATGGAGGTAAGGCCGTTGCTGAGCGGCAGCGCCAGGAGGTTCACCGCGACCAGGAACAGCAGCGGCGCCCGGCGGCGCCACCACAGCAAAAGCGACATCGCCGCGGTCAGCCCGACATTGAGGGCCAGCGGCCCACGGCGGTCGCCGCTCGTGGCCGCGTCGGCGACCAGCACGGCGAGCACGGTCACGGTCAGCGTCGCCGTACTCCGCCGGAGCAGCCACCCCGCCGCCCGGGCCATGCGTTCCCCTACCTGGGATCGTGTCGGCCCCGGCCACGGGCGGGGGAGCGGGAGCCGTGCGTGCACCTCGTAACCGCCGTCCTGGCGGGACCCGTGCCAGAGCGCACCGCCGCAGGCGTTCACCCGCTCGCGCATGCCGGCCAGGCCATGCCCGGAACGAGCGGGACGGTGCCCGGCCAACCCGGGTGAAGCGTTCGTCACCCAGACGTCGACTTCGCCGGGCTCGAAGGCCACCCGGATCTCGGTGGCCGCCGACGAGGCGTGCTTGACCACATTGGTCAGCGCCTCCTGGACGATGCGGTACAGGGCCAGATCCGTGCTCGCCGGGAGTTCGGGAATGGCGCCCGCCACCGAGAGCTCAGCGGGGAGCCCGCCGGCGCGCCGGCGCTCGACCAGCGCCGTGATCCCGCCGATCCCGAATTGTGGCACGTCCACGTCGGCACCTTGGCGCAGCATGCCCATGATGCGGCGCAGTTCGGTCATCGCGGCCCGGCCGGACGCCGCCACTTCCCGCAGCGCTGATCGCGCCATAACCGGCTCGTCGTGGACGGTGATGCGGGCCGCCCCGGCTTGCACCACCATGACGCTGACGCCGTGGGCCACGACGTCGTGCAGTTCCCGGGCGACGCGGTTGCGTTCCCGGGCCGCGACGGTCGCCAGGCGCAGCTCCTGCTCGCGCCGCAGCTGCTCGTTGGCCACGGCCAGGCGCTGCGTCAAGCTCCGCTGGCGAGCCACCATGACGCCCGCCGCCGCGGGCACCACCGTGATCACCAGTCCGTGGGCCGCGATGTTGGCGACGGTCAGCTCGCCGCTGGCCGCTGCCACCACGACACAAGCCAGCATGCCGTACACCAGCAGGGCCGCCAGCTGCGTCAGGTGATGCCTGGTCATGCCGCGCGCGCCCGCGGTGTAGAAAGTCAGCAGGACCGCGAACGGCCCGACCCCCGTGTCGTGGTCGTGGGTCAGGCCTACGTACCCGGCCAGTCCGGCCGCGGCGACGACCGCGGCCAGCAGCGGGTTACGGCGCCGCCACGCCACCGCGGTCGTGCCACCGAGCGCGCAGGCCACGGCCAAGAATGTCAGGACGCCAGACGAAGCCGGGACCAACACGATCAGGGCACCGACGGACAGCGCCACGGCCACGCCGACATCGGCGAATCCGGCCCGAGTCCCGACCAGCACGCGGGCCCGGTCTACGGCTGCCCGCCCGCGGCTCATACCGGCAGGCTAACGCGCTAGGCAGGGCGCCGGCGTCATCCGCGCGGATGAGCTGGCGTCGTCGCCCAGACGACAGCGCAAACCATCCGGGAGTCCACCACATATCGCTCACGCGACTGACGCCAATCGTGGGTCCCCGGATTCAGGCTTACGGAGGAAACCCGAGAGGCCTGCGGCGCCCCCGCGCCTCGCCTATGCACTGGAGGTACCTCCGTCATGAGCAGCAAGAAATTCCGGGTCACGGCCGGCGTCCTGATCGCCTTCAACATCCTCGGCACCATCTTGACCTGGGTATTCCACCTCACCAAACCAGGGACGAGCGCCGCTTCCGCCATCGGCAGCGGGACCCAGTTCACCGGCCCGCTGGGCCTCGTCGCCGTGGCCCTGATCGCCCTGCTGCTGGCCGGGTCGGCCCGGCGCTGGATCGCCGTGACCGGCACCGTGCTGGTGACGCTGTTCGGGGTCGGCTTCACGGTCGGCGAGATAAGCGAACTGTTCCAGCACAACGTCGGCATGAGCGCGGCCAAGTGGGATATCGTCCTCGCCGGCGCGGTGATCGGCGCCATCCTCGGCATCTGTTCGGCCGTCCTCGGCGTAAGGGCCCTGCTTGCCCGCCGCGCCGCCAGCCGCGCTGACCGGGCCCCGGCGGCGCAGGTCCTGCGCTGAAGCTAACGTCCAACCCTGGCACCGAAGGTACCTCCCTGCCGGTCAAGTTAGTTGGGTTCGTTTATCGGCCGGGTTGCAGCCACCCCGTGTCCCCTTGTGTCCGGTCTGCTTTCTTCATGGGTCAACCTTGGTGGATCCGGCTCGATGGTGGATCAGGTGCACGGGGGTGATTCCGATGGCTCGTTTTCTTCCCGGGCTGCGGGGATGAGTGTCTCGGCCGGCTGCCGCAACAGTTCCAGAATCCGGGCGGGGTCAAGGAGGGCGGCGGCTGACGGGACCGACTGGACGGTAACGGGCAGCGGGTCCTTCTTGCCGCGCTCACAGAGGAGAACTGATACGGAATAGGGACCTGCGCAGAAGCTGGATAGCCAGGGCGGGATGGGAGCTGTCGGTGCGAACCGCCAGATACCCGGATCGCCTTCTGGCGGGCGGGATACCACTGGCGCTTTGGCAAGGCATGACCATCCGGCAGGCGCGCGCATCGAGACCGTGAACGCTGATCGCAGGTCCGGCTCGTCGAAGCAGCAGTAGATGCGGGGAGCCCCCTGGCAGGAGGATCTGCTGTACACGCTGGCGCTTCCGTCTTCCGGGTCGGTCACATAATGCAGGCCGGCGGCTGTTGACGTATAAGCGAACTCCGCTTCAACGGTGAGGGTGTTTTCATCAGCCAGCCGGGGCAATTCGAGGCGGTCGTCGCGGCGGCCTGCGGCGAAGTTGAGGTCCGCGCCATTCAGCGTTGCGCGCTGGATGCTCGTCGCCTGCAAGTCCGCGAAAGCGGTGGTGCCTGCTTGCCGGCAGCGGAACCGCACGTCGCTGCGGGACCAGAATTTGTCCGGGCCATGGGTGAGATCCAAGGCCACGTCATACGACACGATGTTCAAGGTCGAGCTTCGTCCAAGGTCGTCCTCAGCTGACGGCATGAACAGGAGTTTGTCACGACTGGGACAGCGCCCGAAGAAGCGGAGGTCCGGCGCGGAGGCCCGGACCTAGAAGAGAGACGGTGCCTGTCTGCGCCGCTAAGCGCGCGGCGGGCCGGGACGGGGAGCATCCAACCGGGCACCATGATGGAAGCCCGAGTTGCCGTCGCGGGCCGTTCCCAGTCCGGCGGCGGGGAGCGGCCGTTACTCTCGGCGGGGGTATCAGAGCTGAATCGTCGCTTCGATGGTGAGCCGGCGGGTTGACCGGGTGCTTTCACACTTCGCATGTGGCAGGGAGGGCTGATCGTGGTCCGGGTGGACTCGGCGTATTACGTGGCGAAGGTGATCGCCGCGATCGGCCGCGCCGGCGCGCGGTTCTCCGTCACGATCCCGATGGACCCCAGGGTCAAGGCCGGTATCGCGGCTATCCCCGAGGATGCCTGGACCCCGTTGCCTCGCCCGAAACATCCCCTAATTCACCGGTGGATTGAGGCTAAGCGGCATTGGATCATGGTGAGTCCTGGTTAGACGGCGTTATTGCTGGCCTGGCGGATGAGGCGCTAGTTCCGGGTGGCGAAGTTCGACCTGACCGCCGCCGTTCAGGAAGACGCCGAACGTGATCAGGTTGGCGTCCGCCGGGATCTGGGCGGTGACCTCATACTGGGTCCACGCGCCGGTTCCCGTGGCGGAGGCGATGTGGTTGGCCGGGTCTTCCCGGGGATCTGGGCTGGCTGCCCGCGGTGGCGTGGACCGGCCTGGGCTGCTGACGCGGAGTACCAGCCCGGCGCGGCCGTCCGCTGTGGCGGTGCGCAGTTCGCCGCGGAAGGTGACGGTGCGGCCGCGGTAATCGTCGGGTTCGATTTCCTGGGCCAGGAAGGCGAATCCGGCCGGCTCGGGGACGGCCGCGGCCAGGATCGCCCGCCCGTCCCCGGCGGTGGCGGAATAGTCGAACCCGGTGCCCTGGCGCAGGAAGGTGCCGCCGAGCTGCCATCGGTCCAGGCCGTCGGTGAACGCCATGTTGCGGGGCTCGAACCGCCGGCGCGAAGACCTGGGGGATGTCTCCTGGCTGCGGAACTGGCTGAGCAGGTCGGGGCCGGTGACGGGTCTGGCGAGCCGGTCCATGACCGGGTCGTCGACGGCCAGCGGCGCGCCGGTGATGACGGCGAGGGTCAGGCCATCGGCGAGGCTGGCGGTGACCGGCCGGGTTCCGCCGGGCCCGGCGATGTCTATCCGCGTGGCGGTCACTCCCGGGCCCAGGTCGGTGACGGTCACGCCGGCCAGGGTGACCCCGGCCGCCTGCAGCAGCGGGCCGGTCATCTCCTCGGCATGATCGTCATCGAGTTCCTCGTGGTGGTCGTCAGGGCGGCTGAGCAGGCGCCAGAACTTGACGTCATGGCGGCGGAGCCGGACCGGCAGCGCCCGGTGGCCAGCGTCGTCGGCGAGTACGACGAGCACGCTCTCCGGGCGGGTCATCCAAAAAACGGGGTCGGCGTGCGCGATGCGAACAACGGTCATGGGGATTCTCCGGGAGGTGGCGGGGATGAGGTCGGGGCGGTGCGCGGTGATGTACTCGCGCAGCCGGCGGCGGGCCTTGTGCAGGCTGGCCTTGGCGGCGCCGGGCGTGCCGGCGATCTGCCCGGCGGGCTGGTCGGCGTAGTAGAACCGGGTGACGGCGTGGCGCTGCCCGGGGGGCAGGCCGGCGACCGCGCGGCTGAGCACGTCGGCTCGGTCCAGGTCCTCAGCCGACGGCAGGCTGCCGACCGAGGCCGGGTGCAGGTTCTCGGGCCAGTCGCCGAGCAGGGTCAGCGGCGCGCGGCGCCGCTGGGCGCGGCAGACGTTGGCCACGATGCCGCCCAGCCAGCCGGCGAACCGGTCGGGGTCGCGCAG
>Ga0302184_10000363_pt1 | contig 29830 bp, 26 predicted proteins | sample I_Palsa_N3_3_FD_200233 | JGI IMG/M metagenome (GOLD analysis project Ga0302184, IMG submission 200233) | Peat permafrost microbial communities from Stordalen Mire near Abisko, Sweden - I_Palsa_N3_3 | ecosystem: Environmental > Terrestrial > Soil > Palsa > Peat permafrost | place: Sweden...
TCATGGCGTATCCCCCGGTTCGCGGACCCCGAGCCGGCTGGCTCCGTCGTCCTGACCCCAGAGTCACGCCCGGGACCGACCAGCACGGTTCGCACCACGTTGCAGCCACGTAGCAGCCACAAACAGCCGCGATCTGCCCGATCCGGTCGCCGGCTCAGCACAGGTGAGTCGCCGTGCCTTCACGGTCTCAGCGCCAGTGATTCGCAGCGTTAAGGCCGCGTTAAGGCAGCCTGATCGGGCGTTCGGGAGCGGGCTCGCTGGCCAGCAGGGCGCGGGCTCGCAGACCAGAGCGCCGTTGCTTGCTGCGTACTTTATCGGTACAGTAAGGCTATGAGCAACGAGGCCCGGGAACGATCGCGGGTGACGCTCGCCGAGGTAGCGGCCAGTTGCGGGGTGAGCCGGATGACGGTATCCAACGCCTACAGCCGCCCGGACCAGCTATCGGCGGAGCTGCGCCAGCGGGTGCTGGCGACGGCGGAGCAACTGGGCTACGGCGGCCCGAGCGCGGCCGGCCGGGCGCTGAAGAGGGGCCGCAGTGACGTGCTGGGGGTGCTGCTCACCGAGGCGCTGCCGTACGCGTTCGGGGATCCGGGCACTGTCTCCTTCCTGCACGGTGTGACCGCAGCGACGGCCGCTGCTGGCCTTGCGCTGCAGCTCATCCCCGCCCGCGCGGACAGCGCGGAGCGGCTCGTCCGCGACGCGGCCGTCGACGGGCTGATCGCCCACTGCCCGGCCGACGATGACCCGGCACTGGCGGCGGCCCTGCGCCGCAGGCTGCCCACGGTGATCGCCGGCGGGCCAAGCACGGCGGGGCCGGACTGCGTCACCGTCGACAACGAGGCGGCCGCCGCGAGTGCCGCCCGGCACCTCATCGAACTCGGCCATCGGCGGCTCGGCGTCGTAACCTGGCGGCTGCGTCCCGACGGGTACGCGGGCTGGGTCGACCAGACCCGGCAGGCCACCGCGTGCTACGAGGTGTTCCGCCTGCGGCTCATGGGCTACCAGCGCGCAGCGGCCGAGTCGGGGCTGCCGACCACGGCGGTGCAGGTGTGGGAACAGCCCGGCCATAGCATTGCCGACGGCTGCGCCGCGGGACACGCCCTGCTCGGCGTGCCCAGCATTGAGCGGCCCACCGCGGTGCTCGCCAGCACCGACGTGCTGGCGCTGGGGGTGCTGCAGTCGGCCCGCGAGCTGGGCCTGACGGTTCCCCGCGACCTGTCGGTGGCCGGCTTCGACGACATAGAGGAATCCGCCAGGGCGCTCCCTCCGCTCACCACCGTGCACCAGTCCCTCTACCAGCAGGGCCAGGACTGCGCAGGCCGGCTGATCGCGCCCGGCAAAGCACCCACCCTGCTGCACCCGACCCTGCTGCACCCGACCCGGCTGGTGCTCCGCGCGAGCACCGCCCCCCCGCCGGAGTGGCCGTGATTGTCGCGCTGGGGCTGCTATCCGGCCTGCTGACCACAGGCGCGTGGTTGCCGCAGCTGGTGCGAACCTGGCGCCGCGGCCATGCCGACGACATCTCCTACGGCTACCTCCTGGTCTTCGCCACCGGGGTGCTGGGCTGGCTGGCCTATGGGCTGCTTGTCGCGCAGCCCGCGGTGGTAGTCGCCAACCTCGTCACCTTTACTCTCGTCGCGGCCCTCGCGCTGCTCAAGGTACGCCCGCGCCGGTCCACGGACAGGACACCCCGATAGCCGGGCTAGCCTCGGCAGCGCCCGGGGGTCCACGCCAACGCGATCACGTGGTCGGCGCCCGCAGCGAGCGGCCTTGCCGCGGCCCGCGTGCCCGCGGCCCGCGTGCCCGCGTAGGCATGCCTGTGGCGGACACCCGGACACCCGGACACCCGGACACCCGGACACCCTTCAGGCGTGCCCGCGTCGGGCGTGCCTGTGGCGGGCTGACCGCGTCCGGATGATCAGGACAAAGGCAAGAGCGAATATGACCAGGGTGAGCAGGCCGCCAACCAGGATCATCAGCGGCACGTGCGCCCCCGCCGCGGCGGGCTGGTTATCGGGAAACTGCACGGATCCCCGCGCGGTGCCCGACGTGAACCCGCTGACCAGCGTGACAGCGGCCCGCCAGGGGCCGGCGGGCAGCCCCGCGCCCATGGCGAAGATCACGTTCCCCGACTGCCCCGGGGCCAGCGTGACGATCCGCTGTTCCTGGAACGGGCCGGCCGCGGTCCCGCCCGGGCCTTGTGACAGGTGCGCATGGCCGCCTAGGTCGACGGCGCGCCCGCCGTTATCGCGCACGCGGGCCAGCAGCAGCGGCCGGCCGCTGGCGGACCGCTGCGCGGTCAGGGAGGTGATGACGAACCTCGTAGGGGGCGCCCCGCCATGGCCGACGGCCAGGTAAATCCGGATGCCCACCCTGGCCACCTCGTTGATGGCGAAGCCGCTGGCGCTGCGCGCATGCGCGACCTGCTGGACCCAGATGACGCCGTAGTGCTCGCCGCGGGTGGCGACCTTCGGCACCGCGATCGTGACCATGTCCAGGGCGCGACCGTGCGGGGGGAGGGTGACCGAGGGGTGCCGCACCTTGATCCAGCTGGTCAGCTCGCTGCGGGTTTCCCCGGAATCGCCGGTGAACTGGCCGTGGGCAATCTGGGCAGCGTCCGGGTAGACGGTGAAATGCGCTGTCCGCGATTCCTCGTTGAGGACCAGGATCCTGCGGTGGATGACTGTTCCCGACGGGAGGAAGTCGATGATGTAGCGCAGGCCGCGCGGGTTGTGCGCGTCGATAACCGGGATGTCGTACAGGCTGGCCCCGAATCGCTGTTGGCTCGGCCTGGCTCCTGGCGTGGTCCCTGCGGACGCGCTGGCAGCCGGGACCAGGGTCCCGGCTGCCGTCAGCAGTACGAGCATGCTGAGCAGGCGGCGCACGGCGCTCCTCCTGATTCCTGATGCGCTGGCTGTATTCCCTGTATTTCCTGATTTCCTGTCGGCCTGGATCCGGCTGTGCCGGGCCGGGTCCTAGGAGACCGACTCGGTGAGCGTCGAGGTGTAGGCGCCGGCGATTGACTGCGCGGGCGTGACGACGGTTTCCGTCGGGTCCCACGACGCGCTGTTGTCTCCGTCGCTGGCGCTGCCCGTGACGACAGCCGCCGCGGCGTTGGCCAGCGTGATGGCACCGGACACTATGGTGATCGTCCCAGTCGTCGTGACGGTGCCCGGATCGTAGGCCGCGTCGCCGGCCGGGATGGTCTCATCGGCGGTGCCGCCGCCGGTGGTGAAGTCGCTCGATCCCACGGTCGCCGTCCAGCCGCCATCGAGCAGGCCCCGCGCGTCGGTGACCGTCGAAGTACCAAGCGCAGCGGCCAGCGTCGAACCCGGCAAGCCTGAGCCGAGGTCAGCGCCGGTCGGCGCGGTCATCGAGAGGCCGCCGGCGCTGACGGTGAACGTCACCGTCGTGTCCGGGTCGCCCGCGGACTGGGCGCCAGCGGCAGTGGTCTGGGTGAACGTGATCGGGCTGTTCGCCGCCGCGGACGCCGCGGCCGGCATGACGAACGCGGCCCCGACGACCGCTCCGACTCCGAGCGCGAGTGCCAGTGATCTTCGCAAGATTTCCCCCATTGTCCAGAATGCGTCGGCTTACGAGAAGGGCCGCGATAGCGCTGCCCGGTCTCTCGTCAGCCCTGGCGAGGGATTGTTACTGAGAGTACACATTAGTTAACTAAAAGTCACTACTTGCATTAGTGATGATCTGGCCTCGTGCTCATAATGACCCCGGGTAAGGCTATTTCGGATGTGCGGTAATTACCCGGGCCCGCGTCCCTCCAGCAGCGGCGCCTCCGGCCGCCGAACAGTCCCGCCAGCACCGCCAGCCCTGCCAGCACCGCCAGCCCTGCCAGCACCGCCAGCCCTGCCAGGACCGCCAGCACCGGCGGCCCGCCGGCGCCGCCAGGCGATCCCGGACAGCGCCTCCAGCACGACCCGGTTGGCCAGGAACGCCGTGATCTCCGCGTGATCGTATGGCGGCGACACCTCCACCACGTCGATCCCGGCCAGCGGCAGCTCCATCGCGATCCGGCGCACCGCGTCGAGCAGCTGGCGCCCGGTCAGCCCGCCCGGCTCGGGAGTGCCCGTGCCAGGTGCCATGCCTGGATCGACGACGTCGACGTCGACCGAGAGGAACGCCCCGTCACACTCATCGGTCGCGATGGCGAACGCCTCGCCGAGGCATTCGTCCAGGCCCCTGGCCACGATCTCGGACATCTCGTAGCTGCGCATCCCGCGCTCGGCCATCCAGTCGAGCGTCTCCGGCTCCGGCCAGTAGCCGCGCAGCCCGATCTGCAGGAACCGGTCGCCGCGCACCGCGCCGGACTCGATCAGCCTGCGCATCGGCGTGCCGTGCCCGTACAGCGAGCCGAACTGCAGGTCGCCGGTGTCGGCATGAGCGTCGAAGTGGATCATCGAGAGCCGCCCCCAGCCGACGTGCCGCGCCACCCCGGTCGCGTCGGGAAAGGCCACCGTGTGATCCCCGCCGAGGATGACCGGGATCGCCCCGCCCCGGCAGGCCCGGTGCACCGCCTCCTCCAGCCGGCGCAGCGATACCTCGGTGTCCCCGGACGGCATCTCCACGTCACCCGCGTCGGCCACCCGGAGCTCCTGCAGCGGATCGACGCCCAGCGCCAGATGCGGCCGTGATCCGTCGTGCGGCAGGTAGTCGGCGAACCGGATCGCCTGCGGGCCGAACCTGGCCCCCGGCCGGTGCGACGTCCCGCCGTCGAACGGCGCCCCGATGATCATGATATCGGTCCCGGCCCAGGAGGCCGGGTCCGCCAGATCCGCGGCGGCCACGCCGAGAAACGTCGCGTCAGGTCCGTACATCCCGCCGATCCGCGTCATGTCGTCCTCCCGGGGACCGAGCGTAGCGCCCGCCTGCGGGCCGGACGATTCTTGGCGGGCAGCAGGCCGAACGCGGCCGATCCGCGCGCTCGCCCGCGATCGCTACGTCGTACTAGGGGAGGCAATCCGCTCGTCCGGTACTTCCGGTGGCGTACTGAGGTGGGAGTACGCGTCACGCGTCAGCCGCACGGTCACCTGGATGACGATCGCCGCCAGTGCCCATCCGGCGGCGACATCGGTGAACCAGTGGTAGTTGCCCCACACCAGGGCGGCGCCGACAAGCAGGCACCACACGGGCAGGGTCGCCAGGGCGGCACGCCTGATCCAGGCAGGAAGGTAAGGCAGCAGCAGCAGCACCATCAGGGCGTAGCACACCGAGGCCGTGGTGGTGTGACCGGACGGGAAGGAACCCATGCCACCGGACGGCGGGCGAAGGCGGCCGGGCCCCAGCCGGCCGATCAGGATTTTCGCCGGGATGACGGTAACCAGCAGCAAGACGACGGCGACCGCGGCGGTGAGCAGCGGGCGCAGGCTGCGGCGCCGGGCGCTGGCGGCGAGGGCGGCCGCCGCGAGCACGGGGACCGCGACGCTGGGGCTTGCCAGATTGACCACCAGCCGGGCCGGTGCGTCCAGCCAGTGCCAGCCGGCCGAGCCCCAGTGCGACTGAGCGAACACCCGGATTCGCTGATCCGTGCCCACCAGCGGGCCGCTGGCCAGCACGTTGATCGTCAGCGCGACGAAGATCAGCGCGGGAACGCCCAGCAGTACCCAGGGCGAGCGCCATCGAGAGGCGCGGCGCGTGGCCGCCGGCGCGACCCGGGCCTGATCCATTGGCGCAAGGGTACCGGCCGTTCGGCGCGGTTCCCGCGCGGTCTTGACCGCCGAGCGGTCTTCATGTGAGTATCTACTCACATGAAGACCACGCCGTCCCGGGATGGAGGTGACGACCAGCGTGTCTTCCGCGCCCTGGCCGATCCGACCCGCCGTCGGCTGCTTGACGCGTTGCGGGACGGGCCAAGGACGACCGGCGACCTGTGCTCGGCGCACCCGGAGATGACGAGGTTCGGGGTCATGTGCCATCTGGACGTGCTCGCGGAGGCCGGGCTGGTGCTCGTGACCAGGGCAGGCCGCACCCGGCTCAACCACCTCAACCCCGTGCCGCTCAGGCTCGTCTACGAGCGGTGGATGCGGCCGCTCGCCGAGACGTCCGCCGTTGACCTGGTCCGCCTGAAGCAGGCGGCCGAGAGGAGCTGACCATGCCAGCCGACACCACGACAGCGATCGGCGCCGAGATAGAGGCGGAGATCATCATCGACGCACCGCTCGCGGCCGTCTGGCGATGCCTGACGAGCGACATCGGCCAGTGGTGGGACCACACCTTCTCCGACGCCCCCTACGCCGTGGTCCTCGAGCCGACGATCGGCGGCCGCTTCTACGAGCAGTTCGACGAGGCCGGAGCGGGCGCGCTTTACGCCACGATCACCTACGTCAAACCGCTAGAGGTACTGCGCATGAGCGGTCCGATGGGGATGCCGGGCGCGCGCCAGTACGTGAAGACCTACCGGCTGGAAGCGCTCGGCGGATCCACCCGCGTCCGCACCACCGCCTCCGTACTCGGCGTGCTCGGCGGGGAGATGCTCACCGCGTACCGCGACGGCGGCGATAGCCTGCTGCGCTCCCTCCGCGAGCACACCGAGGCGCATGCCCGGCAGATGGCTGGCAACGTCAAGGCCTGAACGGGGCCCTCGGGCATGATCTACCCAGCAGCGGTCAAGCGGGCAGGTGTCCTAAGTAGCCAGACTGAGCGGTTTGACACGGATCTGGCTGACCGACAGATGTCGCCAGCCTGATCCGTTAAAGTCGTCAGCATGTCCGAGCGCGACCCCGATAATGCCGGCACCACCGCCGAGTTCCGCGCGTTCGCCGCGGCGGGTAACGCCGAGACCCAGCCGCCCTGGTCGATGCGCGCGCCGGGCCGGCGCGTGGCCGTCCTCGCCGCCGTGATCATCGCCGTGGCGATCGTCCTCGCGATCATCGCCTTGCTGGTCATCAACGGTTGAGCATTGCCGGCCGGAACTGGATGGATCCGCACCACTGACGGGACCGCCGCGCTCCGCGTGGTCAGCATTCCTGAGCTGCCCGAAGTTACGGCATAACGCATTCGTCGGGCCACTCTCGGCGCGCCGCCGCGTGCGTGCTTGTATGAACGGTCATGGGGGACGAGACCGGTGGTGACCGGCACCGGCTGACCGCACTGGAGGGGCTGGCCGCACTCTCCCTCGACGCGCTGTCGTCCGTCGCGTACGGGCCAGAGGCGATCGTCATCGTGCTGGCGGCCGCCGGGACCACGGGCCTGGCCTACACGCTGCCCGTCACCGGCGCGATCGTGCTGCTGCTCATGGTGCTCGTTGCCTCCTACCGGCAGGTGATCGCGGCGTTCCCCGGCGGCGGCGGCGCCTACGCGGTGGCGGGCAGGCACCTGGGCGTGCGGCCCAGCCTGATCGCGGCTGCCTCGCTCATCGTCGACTACGTGCTGAACGCGGCCGTCGGCGTGTCGGCCGGCGTGGAGGCGCTGACCTCGGCGTACCCGCAGCTCTACCCCGACAGGGTGGTGATCTGCCTGGTCGTGCTCGGCCTGATCACCGCGGCCAACATGTGGGGCGTCGCCGACTCCGCCCGGCTTTTCATCGCCCCGACGGTCATTTTCATCGTGGCGATCTTCGCCGTCATCGCCGGCGGCCTGGTCCGCGCCCACCCGGTCGTCCCGGTGGCGCACGACATGTCGCAGGCGACCGAGGTAGTCGGCCTGCTGCTGCTGCTCCGGGCGTTCGCGTCCGGCTGCTCGGCGCTGACCGGGGTGGAGGCGATCGCGAACGCGGTCCCGTCGTTCCGTGAGCCGCGGGCCCGCCGGGCCCAGCACACCGAGATGTGGCTGGGCATCGTGCTCGGCGTGATGCTGCTCGGCATCGCCGTCCTGATCAAGAAATTCCACGTCGGCCCGTCAGGGTCGGAGACCGTGCTGGCCGAGCTCACCGCCGCGTCGCTCGGCCGCGGCATGGTGTTCTACGCGGTCCAGCTGATCACCACCGTGCTGCTCGCGCTCGCCGCGAATACCTCCTTCGGCGGGCTGCCGGTGCTCGCGTCGCTGCTGGCCAGGGACAACTTCCTGCCGCACCTGTTCCGCCTGCGCGCGGACCGGCAGGTGCACCGGTACGGGGTCGGCGTGCTGGCGGTGGCCGCCGCCATCCTGCTGGTCGCGTCCCAGGGCAACACCCAGGCGCTCATCCCGTTGTACGCCATCGGCGTGTTCGTCGGGTTCACGCTGTCGCAGGCGGGCATGGTGCTGCACTGGCGCGGGCAGCGTGGTCACGGCTGGGCCCGCCGCGCCGCCATCAACGGCGTGGGCGCCGTGCTCACCACGGTGGCGCTCGCGATCGAGCTGCTCAGCAAGTTCACCCATGGCGCCTGGCTGGTGGTCATCGTGGTCCCGCTGCTGGTGGCGATGTTCACCCGGGTGCACACGCTCTACGCCCGGATCGGCGCCCAGCTCGCGGTCGGGCCGCATCCGCCGCCGCCGCGCAAGTTCCGCTCCCTGGTGGTGGTGCCCGTCGACGGGCTGACCCGGCTCACCGTGGAGGCGATCTCGGCGGCGCTCTCGCTCGGCGACGAGGTCGTCGCGGTGACCGTCCGCTTCCCGGATCCCGACGACGCCCACGCGGAAGCTGACTTCCGCGAGCGCTGGGACGCCTGGCACCCGAACGTGCGCCTGGTCACGCTGCACTCGGCGCGCCGCTCGCTGGCCCCGCCGGTGGTGCAGTACCTGCGCAAGATCGAGAACGAGGATCGCTACCACCGGCTGGTGGTGCTCATCGCCGAGGTGCGGCCGGCCAAGACGTCGCAGCGGATCCTGCACAACCAGCGGGGCCTTGTGCTCGACCGCGCCATCCAGCGCGGCACGGTCAACGTGGTCATCTGCCGGCTGCACTTCACGATGCCGGCCATGTTGCACCCGCCGGACCGCGCCCGCCCGCCGGGCGATGGAAGCGGCTGACGGCCAGCGCTAGAAGCTGCCGCCGAACTCGGTCCACGCGTTCCACGCCCCGCCGCTGAAGCTGCCGCCAGCCATCTGCAGGCCGGTGTCAAGGCCGCCGGCCGCCGGGACGCCGCCGGCGCTGAGCCACGCGGCCGGGCTGCCGAGCACGATGCCGCCGGTCGGGGTCCAGCCGGACCAGGCGGCCGCGCCGGTGCCGCCGAGCTGGCCGATGACTCCGAGCTGGCCGCCGGCCAGCCGGGCGAACACCTCGACCCGGCCGTCCGGCCACTGGATCGCCGCCGGGGTGCGCCGGACGCTCTGCCCGGACGCACCGCTGGCCAGCGGCGCGGCCCAGGTCCAGTCGCCGGTGCTCGCGTCGCGCCAGGCGAAGTCCAGCTGGTGCGACGTCGTGGTCGCGAACAGCTCGGTCTGCCCGGCAGCGTCGGACACCAGGGCCGGGTTCGCGGTCAGGCCGGACGGGCTGCCGGGAATCACCCGCCAGCCCTTCCACGTGCCGTCGCGGAATCGGTCGACCGCCACGGTGCCCGCCGTCGTTATGCAGTAGACCGCGAGCCTGCCGGTGGCGGCGGTGAACGGCACCGGCGAGCTCGCGCAGCCGCCGCCGATGCTCCGCCAGGGCGTCCAGCTGCGGTCGGCGTCGGGCGCCGTCTGCCGGGTGACGAGCACGGCGCCGCCGGAGCCGGTGACGAAGACGTCGACATCGCCGGTCGGGCGCCTGGCCGCGCCGGGATCCCCGGTGATGGCGCCGGGCGATCCGCCGCCGACGGGGCCGCCCCACTGCCAGCCGCCGGCCGCGCCCGGCTGCTGCCAGGCGTGCGTCACCTCGCCCGCTGCCCGGCGGGCGAACACGGTCAGGGCGCCGTTCTCGTCCGCGGTGACGGCCGGGTTGCCCGCGATGTCGTCGGGGGAGCCGCCGACCGGCTCGATCCCTGACCATGCCTGGCTGCCGGCCGGGCTCTGGTAGTCGTGCACGAGGGTGCCGTTCGCCGCCCTGGCGAACCACTCCGGCGCCTTGTTGGTGTCGACGGCGACGGCGACGCGGAACCTGCCGCGGGCGGGCGCCCGGTCGGCCGGGCCGCCCAGCGTGGCATCGACATAGTCGTTGTCGATGTCGATGGTGACGGCGCCCCACTGCTCGTTGTGGCCGCCCTGGTACTGATGCAGTCGCTGGTTATCCGTCCACATCGTGGCTGGCATGTAGGAGCTGTCGGTGGTGGCCGCGTCATCCCAGTCCGCGTAGTGGATGACGTCCGGCTCGGTCATGGTCCCGGCGGCGCCGATCAGGTCGGAGATGTTGGAGAACGACTCGTAGACGCCGGAGGCGTAGTCCAGCGCGTCAAGCTCGCTGTCCCAGCTGCTGAGGAACTTCACTACCTCCGGCCCGCATCCGTCGTAGGCCTCCATGTCGTAGATGACGGGCGTCCCGTGCGGGATGCCGAGAGCGCGGGCCTGCGCGGCCGCGTCGACCGCGGCGGCCGCGCCCTCCGCGGCGGCTCGCGACGACCTGATCGTGGCGTCTCCGCCCGCCAGCACGCAGCTGGCCTGCCGGCCGACGTAGAACGGGAAGTAGTGCCAGCCCTGCTGCTGGACCGTGGTGATCCACGAGGGGGTGAGGTTGGCCTGCGCGCAGGCCCGGTTGATGCCGCCGATGTAGATGCCGACGGCCCGGTAGGGCGAGGCGAGCCAGGCCGCCATCTCACTCGTCGAGGGCGCGGCGCAGGTGTCGAACCCGCCGCCCTGGTAGAGACCCTGCTCGGGCGCGGCAGCCGGCGGCCCCTTCGGCCGGGCCAGCTCGGCGGCCCGGCCCGCCGAGGCGATCCGGCCCGCCGAGGCGATCCGGGCCGACCCGCCGCGGCGGGCGGCGGAGCTGATCGCGATGGTCGCCTGGATCCGCCTGGCCAGTGCAAGGTCGCCGCCGTACGACAGGCTGACCTCGGCGCCGGCGGCCGGCAGGATGTCGGTGATCTGATGAGTTACGCCGTAGTCGGGGTTGGTCCGCCCGGGCAGCCCCGCGATCCTCGTTGCCCTCGTCGCCTCGCGCGAGTCAGGGCTGGCCGCGCTGGCCGGCTCGATCTGGACTGTCTCGGTCTTGCCGGACGCCGACGCGGGGCAGGAGGGATCGGGCCCCGGCACGCCGAGGTAGACGGCATGGGTGTTGAGCCTCGGGCAGGCGGACGGATGCCGGGACAGGTTCAGCACCGGCCAGGACCTCGGAACCCGGAGGCTTACCCCGTCGAAGGTCACCGTGTGCCAGCCGCCAGGAGCCGCGGCGCGGGCAAGCGCCGGGAGTCCCAGTACTAACGAGCTTGCGGCAATTGCCAGCACAAGAGTAGTTCTTCGAAATCCCATACAGCCATCTTCACTGGCTGAACGGCGGATTGGGGTCACATTAGCGTAACTGAGAGCAGTTACTCTGCAACTTTGCGTAATCTATTGTACTTTTCGGCCGATAACGTATGGATCAGCTAGCGGCGGCTGCTTTCCTCCGGGCCGGGCTGGTAGCGGTAGCCCATGCCGGGCTCGGTGATCAGCCAGCGCGGCCGGGCCGGGTCCGGCTCGAGCTTGCGGCGCAGCTGCGCCATGTACAGGCGGAGATTGCCGGACGCCTCGCCGTAGCCGGGCCCCCAGACCTCGTTCAGCAGCTGACGCTGGCTGAGCAGCTTGCCGGGGTGCCGGAGCAGTACCTCCAGCAGGTGCCACTCGGTCGGGGTGAGCCTGACGTCGGCGCCGTCACCGCCCGCGTGCCCGGGCGGCCTGGTCACCCGCTTGGCCGCGAGGTCGACGACGAGATCGCCGAGGCGGACTCGCGGCTGCTCGTCGTCCGGGGCCGCCCGGCGGCCGACGGCACGGATCCGGGCGAGCAGTTCCTCCATCCCGAACGGCTTGGTCACGTAGTCGTCGGCGCCCGCGTCCAGCGCCTCCACCTTGTCGGTGCTGTCCGCGCGGCCGGACAGCACGATGATGGGGGCGCTGGTCCAGCCCCGCAGGCCCTGGATCACCTCGACGCCGTCCAGGTCGGGGAGGCCGAGATCCAGGATGACGAGGTCCGGTGGGTGCCGGGACGCCTCCGCCAGTGCCTCGGTCCCGTTCGCCGCGACGGAGACCTCGTAGTGGCGCACCCGCAGGTTGATCCGCAGCGCGCGCAGGATCTGCGGCTCGTCGTCGACGACGAGGACGCGTGTCATCCCGGCACCGCGCCAGGCTCGCCGCCGATCAGCGCGTCCGGCGCGTCCGGGGCAGTCGGCGGGACCGGCGGCCCGGGCGGGACCGCGGCAGCGGGCAGCGACAGGGTCATGGTCAGGCCGCCGCCCGGCGTCTCGTCGGGCTCCAGGGTGCCGCCCATCGCCTCGGTCAGCCCGCGGGCGAGCGCGAGGCCGAGCCCGACGCCGGTGGTGTTGTCGGTGTCGCCCAGCCGCTGGAACGGCCGGAACATCCGGTCCCTGTCCGCCGCGGGTATCCCGGGGCCCCGGTCGACCACCCGCAGCTCGACCCGGCCGGCCAGCGCGCTCGCGGTGAGCAGCGGCGGCGAGCCGGGCGGGGAGTACCGCAGCGCGTTGCCGGTCAGGTTCACGATGACGCGCTCCAGGATGGCCGGGTCGACCCGCACCTCGGGCAGCGAGTCCGGGATCTCCACGGTCACGTCCCTGCTGTCCGGGCCGAGGTCGTCCAGCGAGCGGGCGACGATCTCCTCAAGGCCGGCCGGCCGGGGGAAGACCGACAGTGCGCCGGCCTGCAGCCTGCTCATGTCCAGCAGGTTGTCGACCAGGTGGGCGAGCTTGTCGATCGACTCGTCAGCGGTGGCGAGCAGCTCGTCGTGATCCTCCGCGGCCCACTCGATGTCGCGCGAGCGCAGGCTGGTGACGGCGGCCTTGGCCGAGGCGAGCGGGCTCCGCAGGTCATGGCTGACCGCGGCAAGGAGCGCGGTCCGCATCCTGTCCGCCTCCGCGATGGGCCGCGCGGCCTCCGCCGCGGCGGTCAGCCGCTGCTGCTCGAGCGCGGCGGCCGCGTAGGCGGCGAACGCGCCGAGCACCCTGCGGTCGGTCGCCGGGAGCGCGCGCCCGCGCAGCGCGAGCGTCAGCGCATCGGTGACCTCCACGTCCACGTCCGCGTCCTCCGGCCTGGCCAGCACGGGCTCGCCGGAGCTCGCCACCGCGGCCCACTCCGGCGTCGGCCGCCGCGGCGAGTCGGCCGGCTCGCGCACCCGCTCGAGCAGCGTGACCGATTCCATCCCGAACGCCTCCCGCACCCGGTCGAGCACCGCGGCCAGCGCCTGCTGGCCGCGCAGCACGCTGCCGGCCGTGGTGACGAGCAGTTCCGATTCCGCGGTTGCCCTGGCCGCCTGCTTGGTGCGCCGGGCAGCGTCGTCGACGATCGAGCTGACCACCAGCCCGACCGCGACGAAGACCGCCAGCGCCAGCACGTTGTTGGCCTGGGCGATGGTGAACTTGTGCAGCGGCGGGGTGAAGTAGAAGTTGAGCAGCAGCGAGCCGGCGATGGCCTCGAGCACGGCGGGCAGGAACCCGCCGACCAGGGCGACCGCGATGACGGCGACGAGGAAGGCCAGCACGTCGGTAGTGAGGTTGAACTCATTCCGGAGGCTGGCGAGGAAGAGGGTGAGCAGCGGCGCGAGCACGACGGCCAGGGCGTAGCCGGCCACCCTGCGCTGCCGGGTGAGCCCGCCGCCGGCCTTCGGCAGCCCCCGGCCGCGGCCCATCTGCGCGTGCGTGACCATGTGCACGTCGATGTCGCCCGAGCCGCGGACCGTCCGGTTGCTGACACCGGGCCCGGTGAGCAGCGCCGACAGCCAGGTACGGCGGCTGACGCCGAGCACCAGCTGGGTCGCGTTCTCCGCCCGGGCGAAGGTCAGCAGGGCCTCCGGCACGTTCTCCCCGACGACCTGGTGGTAGCTGCCGCCCAGTGACTCGGCCAGCCTGCGCTGCCCGGCGAGCGCCGCCGGGTCGGCGCCAGTCAGGCCGTCGGACCTGGTCACGTGGACGGCCAGCAGGTCGCCGCCGGTCGAGCGGGCGGCGATCCTGGCGGCGCGCCGGATCAGCGTTTCGCCCTCGGGGCCGCCGGTGAGCGCGACGACCACCCGCTCCCGCGCCTCCCAGGTGTCGTGGATGCCGTGCGCCGCGCGGTACCGCTGCAGGCCCTCGTCGACCTTGTCGGCCAGCCAGAGCAGCGCGAGCTCGCGCAGCGCGTCCAGGTTCCCGGCCCGGAAGTAGTGGCTGAGCGCGGCGTCGATCTTCTCCGCCGGGTAGATGTTCCCGTGCGCCATCCGGCGCCGCAGCGCCTCGGGGGTCATGTCGACGAGCTCGACCTGGTCGGCCGCGCGGACGACCTGGTCGGGGATGGTCTCCCGCTGCGGCACGCCGGTGATCTTCTCGACCACGTCGTTGAGCGACTCCAGGTGCTGGATGTTGACCGTGGAGATGACCTCGATGCCGGCCTCGAGCAGTTCCTCGACGTCCTGCCAGCGCTTCTCGTTCCGGGATCCGGGCACGTTGCTGTGCGCGAACTCGTCGACCAGCGCGATTTCCGGCGCCCGCGCGAGCACGCCGTCGATGTCCATCTCCTCGAAGGAGGTGCCGCGGTAGGCCAGTCGCGCCCGCGGCACGACCTCCAGGCCTGCCAGCTGGTCGGCGGTGTGCTGCCTGCCGTGCGTCTCCACGAACGCCACCACCACGTCGGCGCCGCGCTCCCGCCTGCGGTGACCCTCGCCGAGCATGGCGAACGTCTTGCCGACCCCGGCGGCGGAGCCGAGGTAGATCCTCAGCTGCCCCCGCGGCCTGGCGCCTGGCTGGCTGCGCTGGCCCGGCTGGCTCTGCAGGCCCTGATGGCCCGGCTGGATTGGCTGGCCGCGCTGGCTGTGCTGACTCTGCTGCTCTGGCTGGCCCTGCTGGCCTGTGTAAATCATCAGATTCCTGTCAGCCGCGGTGCGCGTGTCCCACCAGTGTGCCGGCCGCGACCGGTAGCCGCTAGCTGGGGAACTTCTCGTCGAGCGCGATGTTCAGCGTGAGCACGTCCACCCGCGGCTCGCCGAGGAAGCCCAGCGTGCGGCCCTGGGTGTACTGCAGGACCAGCGCCCTGATCGCCGCGGGGCTGACGTGCCGGGCCGCTGCCACGCGGTCCACCTGGATGGCGGCGTTCTGCGGGGAGATGTCCGGGTCAAGCCCGGAGCCCGACGCGGTGACCGCGTCGGCCGGGATCTGGGAGATCGTCACGTGGTCGAAGGCCGCGATCTGCCGCTGGCGCTGCTTGATCGCCTGGATCTCTACCGGGTTGTCCGGGCCCAGGTTGGACGCGGAGGAATACCGCGGGTCGCAGCCGTAGTCGTCCTTGGCGCCCGACAGGATCGCGTCGGACGGCCGCGGCTGGAAGTACTGCGGCAGCGGGTTGCCCTTGGCGGTCACGAACTCCTGGCAGAGCAGGCTGGAGCCGACCACCCGCCCCTTGTAGCTGACCAGCGAGCCGTTGGCCTGGTGATGAAAGGCCCCCTGGGCGATGGCGAAGATGACCAGCGGGTAGATGATCCCGCAGACCACGGTGAACAGGAGCAGGCCGCGCAGCCCGGCAATGCACTGCCGGACGATGCTGGGGAGACGGTTCATGTCGATCACCGGAATCCTGGGATGTACTGGATGATGAGGTCGATGGCCTTGATCCCGATGAACGGGACGATCAGCCCGCCGAAGCCGTAAATCCACAGGTTCCTGCGGAGCATCGCCGATGCTGACGACGGCCGGTACCGGACGCCGCGCAGCGCCAGCGGGATCAGCGCGATGATGATCAGCGCGTTGAAGATGATCGCCGAGGTGATCGCGGACTGCGGGCTGTGCAGGTGCAGGATGTTGAGCTGCCGCAGGCCGGGGATCACGCCCTCGAACATGGCCGGGATGATGGCGAAGTACTTCGCCACGTCGTTGGCGATCGAGAAGGTGGTTAGCGCGCCGCGGGTGATGAGCAGCTGCTTGCCGATCTCCACGATCTCGATGAGCTTCGTCGGGTTGGAGTCCAGGTCCACCATGTTCCCGGCCTCCTTGGCGGCCGAGGTGCCGGTGTTCATGGCCACCCCAACGTCGGCCTGGGCGAGCGCCGGGGCGTCGTTGGTGCCGTCCCCGGTCATCGCGACCAGCTTGCCGCCCTCCTGCTCCTTCTTGATCAGCGCCATCTTGTCTTCCGGCGTGGCCTCGGCGAGGAAGTCGTCCACCCCGGACTCCTCGGCGATCGCCTTGGCGGTCAGCGGGTTGTCGCCGGTGATCATGACGGTCCTGATGCCCATCGTGCGCATCTCGGCGAACCGCTCGGCAATGCCCTCCTTGACGATGTCCTTGAGGTTGATCACCCCCAGCGCCCTGGCCGTGCCGCCGGACCGCTCCGCGACGACGAGCGGGGTGCCGCCGACCCCCGAGATGCCGTCCACCATCGCGCCGAGATCCGCGGGCGGCGTGCCGCCGTTGTCGCGGATCCAGTGCATCACCGACGCCGCCGCGCCCTTGCGGACCTCGCGGCCGTCCGCCAGGTTCACCCCGCTCATCCGGGTCTGCGCGGTGAACTCGACGAACTCGGCGCCGCGCAGTTCGCCCTCGGTCCCTGGCGGCTCGCCGTGGCCGCCGTGGCCGCCCTGATCATCCTCAGCGCCCTGGCGCAGGCCGTAGGAGTCCCTGGCGAGCACCACGATGGAGCGGCCCTCGGGGGTGTAGTCGGCCATGCTGGAGAGCTGGGCGGCATCCGCGAGCTCGGCCGAGAGACGCCGCCCACCGGCAGGAAGTCGGTGGCCTGCCGGTTGCCGATGGTGATCGTGCCCGTCTTGTCCAGCAGCAGTGTGTTCACGTCGCCGGCCGCCTCGACCGCGCGGCCGGACATCGCGAGCACGTTCCGCTGCACGAGCCGGTCCATGCCGGCGATGCCGATTGCGGACAGCAGCGCGCCGATCGTGGTCGGGATCAGCGCGACGAGCAGTGCGACCAGGATCACCGTGCTCTGCGGCGCCTTGGAGTAGAACGCCATGGGCTGCAGCGTTATCACCGCGAGCAGGAAGATGACCGTCAGTGCCGCGAGCAGGATGTTCAGCGCGATCTCGTTCGGCGTCTTCTGCCGCTTCGCACCCTCGACCAGGGCGATCATCCGGTCGATGAACGTCTCACCCGGCTTGGAGGTGATCTGCACCACGATCTGGTCGGACAGCACCCTGGTCCCGCCGGTGACCGCTGACCGGTCGCCGCCGGACTCGCGGATCACCGGGGCGGACTCGCCGGTGATCGCCGACTCGTCTACCGAGGCCACGCCCTCGACGACGTCGCCGTCACCGGGGATGATCTCGCCCGCCTCTACGATGACATGGTCGCCGAGCGTGAGCTGGGTGCCGGGCACCGGCTCCTCGCGACGCTCCTCCGGCCGCTGCCCGGGCCGCCAGGCCACCAGGCGCCGCGCCACGGTCTCCCGCTTTGTCCGGCGCAGCGTCTCGGCCTGAGCCTTGCCGCGGCCCTCGGCCACGGCCTCGGCGAGGTTGGCGAACACGACCGTCAGCCACAGCCAGACCACGATCGTCCAGTTGAAGATCGACGGCTTGACGATCGCCGAGCCGGTGCTCAGCGCCGCGCCGACCTCGACCACGAACATGACCGGGTTCTTGAGCTGGACCCGCGGGTCCAGCTTCCTGAAGGCGTCCGGGGTCGCCTTCAGCAAGGTCCTGGGTTCGAGCAGGCCGCCGCCGACCCGGTGCGGCTGGGTGTCGGCCGGCTTCGGGCCCGGGCTTGCCGGGGCGTCGGGTGCCGTGGTGACTGACATCAGTGGAGCCCTTCTGCGAACGGGCCAAGTGCGAGCGCCGGGAAGTAGGTCAGGCCGACCAGGACGAGGATGACGGCGATGAGCATGCCGACGAACAGCGGCGTCCTGGTGTCCAGCGTGCCCGCGCTCGCGGGCACCGGTTGCTGTCTGGCCAGCGATCCGGCCAGGCCGAGGGCGAAGATCTCCGGCGCGTACCTGCCGAGCAGCATCACGATGCCGCCGCTCACCTGGTACCAGGTCGCGGCCGTGCCCAGGCCGCCGAACGCGGAGCCGTTGTTGTTGGCCATCGAGGCGAACGCGTACACGACCTCGGTCAGGCCATGCGGGCCGGGGTTATAGATCGCGCTCTGCCCGGTTTTCGTCCCGATGGAGAGCCCGGCGGCGGTCAGGATGATCACGGGAAGGGTCAGGAAGTACAGCGCCGCGTACTTCATCTCGGCGGGCCGGATCTTCTTGCCGATATACTCCGGCGTCCGGCCGACCATCAGCCCGGCCACGAACACCGTGACGATGGCCAGCACCAGGATGCCGTACATCCCGGCCCCGACGCCGCCGGGGGCGATCTCCCCCAGCGCGATGTCGAACAGCGCGATGCCGCCACCGAACGGGGTCAGCGAATCGTGGAAGCAGTCCACCGCGCCGGTGGAGGTCACCGTGGTGGACGCGGCGAACAGCGAGCATCCGGCCGTGCCGAACCGGACCTCCACGCCCTCCATCGCGCCGTGCTGGATCCTGTTCGCGACGCCGCCGAGCATGGGGTGGGACTCGAAGAAGCTGATGCCGGCGACCGCCGCCGCCCAGATAGTCGCCATCACGGCGACGAGGGCGTAGCCCTGCCGGTTGTCCTTGACCATCCTGCCAAACGCGCGCGGGGTGGCGAACGGGATCAGCAGCAGGAGGAAGATCTCGAACCAGTTCGTGAACGAGTTCGGGTTCTCGTACGGGTGCGCGGAGTTGGTGTTGAACGGGCCGCCGCCGTTGTTGCCCATGTCCTTAATGACCTCTTGCGAGGCGAACGGCCCGCCGACCACCGTCTGGTGCGCGCCGGACAGCGTGGTGATCGTGTGGTAGGTGACAAAGTTGTCGACCGCGCCGCCGGCCGCCAGGATCAGCCCGCCGACGATGGACAGCGGGATCAGCAGCCGGAACACGCAGTGCACCATGTCCACCCAGAAATTGCCGAGCTTGTCGGTTCGTGACCGGGTGAAGCCGCGGATCATCGCGAACGCGATCACGATGCCGACCGCGGCGGACAGGAAGTTCTGGACCGCGAGGCCGCCCATCTGCACCAGGTAGGTCATGGTGTTCTCGCCGGCGTAGTTCTGCCAGTTCGAGTTCGTGACGAACGAGGCGGCCGTGTTCCAGGCCAGGTCCGGCTGCACGTTGGCCATGTGCGGCCCGACCCAGTCCAGCAGGTAGTGCTGCAGCCGCATCAGGCCGTACAGGAACAGCACGCTGACAAAGGAGAACGCCAGCATGCTGCGGACGTAGGCGCTCCATTTCTGGTCGGCGGTGGGGTCGACGCCGATCAGCTTGAAGACGCTGCGCTCCACCTTCCAGTGCTTCTCGGTGGTGAAGATGCGGGCCAGGTAGTTGCCGAGCGGCACGTAGCACGCGGCGAGGGCGACGACAAGGAGGCCGACCTGCAGCCAGCCCGCGGTGGCGCTGCTCATCAGAACCGCTCAGGCAGGACGAGGGCCACGAACAGGTAGACGGTCAGCAGGACGCCGACGATGAGCCCGATCAGGTTCTCAACGCTCAAAGCGCTCGACCCCCTTCACGATGAGGAAGAGGACGGCGAAGACGAGGATCGTCAGGCCGATGTAGATCAGGTCGGACACGGAGCCCTCCTAGGTGGCGCGTGCTGGCGACGCCAGTGAAGTACCGGAATCGGCCCGCGAGCAGCGCCCATGCGCGACCCATGCGGGGCGGCGGTGATCCCTAACGGGATCCATGCGGGAGTCCTGTGCGGGAGTCCTGTGCGGGAGTCGTGTGCGGGAGTCCTGTGCGGGAGTCGTGTGCGGGAGTCCTGTGCGAGGCCTGGGAATTGCCGCTGAGCTCCTGCGCTGCGAGGCCAGCACATGATTTCTCCCACTCCGGGCCGACGCGGGCGGGTGCTACTGAAAGTGAAAGTTAGCAGACGGAGAGTAGCCGAATGGGCCGGCGCGACCGTTCGGGTGATCTGCCAGATTGCCCGGCCGCACATGCCCGGGAACAAACATCGCCGCCCCGGCCAGTTGACCGGAGCGGCGATGACGTCCCGGCGTCTCGGGCGCGCCCCCGGGGGAGGAGGGTTACCTGTTGACACCGGACCCCCGGGGGAGGGGGGCTTGTGAGCGGCCGTTGGGCCGCGAGTCGTGATGTCGTGCCGTCGTGGGGGAGAGCGTCGGGGCCGGCTTCGGTGTCACCTGGCTCGGTTTCCCTGGCGGCCGGCCTGCGTTCTCCTGACATCAGAGTCGGCCGGTCAGGTTGCCCCCACGGTGCGCGGGCGGTTGCAGGCAGGTAGCAGCCCGAACGGCGCCGCTGGTCAGCGGGTCGCAGCCGGTCAGCGGGCGGCTGGTCAGCGGCTGGCTGGTCAGTCCGCCAGGTTGCGCACGCCGAGCTCGTCGGCTCTGGCGAGCATCTCGGCCGGGTCGGCGTAGACGCGGTAGGCGCCGGCCCGCTCGAGTTCCTCGCGGCCGTATCCGCCCGACATCAGCCCGACGCCGAGCGACCCGGCCCGCCGGGCCGCGAGCAGATCCCAGACGCTGTCCCCGACCACCATGGCGTGCCGCGGGTCCACGTCGAGCAGCGCCGCGGCGGCGAGGAACAGGTCCGGGTCGGGCTTGGCGTGCCTGACCATGTCGCGGGTGATCATCGGGGCGTCCTCGGGCAGGCCGAGCATGCCCAGCGCGTGGCCCGCGGTGATGCGGTAGCCGCTGGTCGCGATCGCCCATGGCACCCCGCGCCCGGTCAGGGCGGCGAGCAGCTCGGCCGCGCCGGGCAGCGGCCGGACTGAGTCGGCCTGGGCGAGGTACTCCTCCCCGTGCGCCCGCTGCAGCATGGCGATGTCGGCCCCGGACAGCGTCCTCCCGGTCTCCCGCAGCAGGGCGGACACGAACAGCCCGCCGCTCATCCCGATCCGGCGGTGGATCCGCCACACCGACAGGTCGATGTCGAGCCGGGACAGCGCGGCACGCCAGGCGATCACGTGCTGGTACACGCTGTCGATCAGCGTGCCGTCCAGGTCGAAGAGGAACGCGGGCGCGGGTGGCTCGAGGTAGCTCGCAGCAGCGGTCATGGCACCAGTGTGCCCATCCAGCGGCCCGGACGCCGCGAAAAGCGGTGGTCCGGAATTGACCCACATGGGGCCACTCCAGCTCAGGCTCGGCGATGGCGCTTCTGCGTTGCGCTAGGATTCAGTAAGAATAGATCAGGAAATTCGCTCAGGCCTTGCGCCGAGGTCGCCGGGGAGAGCGTAATCTGCAAAGCTTGATTATGAGGGAAGAGCTAAGCAACCCTATTTCGTCAATCGTGCGAAATATAGACAGAGCTCGCCGGCTGATTGTGTATTCCAGGAACATCGTGAGGTTTACCTGGACGCATCCCGCGAACGAGGCGGGACGGGCTCGCGCGGTGCTTCGCCTTGCGCGCTTCCAGGCTCGGGGAAGGCTGCTGCATCGCCGGACTCTGGTCCGGCTTGGGGACCGGTCGCGTGTCTGGGCCGACCCGCACCGCTACGGTGCGCTGAAGGTGGTATGCGGCAACCCGCCGGATCATTCGGAAATGCTTGCCTGGCGGCGGGTGCTGCGACCAGGAGACCTCTTCGTCGACGTGGGAGCGAACGTCGGCTCCTACGCGATCTGGGCGGGCGATCTGGGCGCAGAAGTAATCGCTCTAGAGCCGGCCGATGATACCTTTGCGTTGCTGGTAGAGAATGTTGTACTCAACGGTTATCCCACCGAGGCAATTCAGGCAGCCGCCGGGGCAGCCGCCGGCACTGTGCGGTTTACCCGCGGACGAGATGACAAGAACATAATGGATCCCGGGGGCAGCGCCGAGATCAGGATGGTAACGATCGACTCGGTCATCGGGGACCGTACGGCGGCGGGGATGAAGGTCGACGTCGAGGGCTTCGAGATCGAGGTGCTCCGTGGCTGTGAACGCGCGCTGTCCGAGCACCGCATCAGGCTGCTTCAGCTCGAATGGAACGCCACCTCCGCGAAGGCGGTCGGGGCTGATCGCGGGCCGGTCGCCGATCTGCTGGCCAGGCACGGATACAGCCTCTACCGCCCGGACCGCGACGGCATGCTCGTCCCGCTCACCGAGCCAGGCTTCGGCCCGGATGTATTTGCCCGCCCCTCTCCATGACCTGCCCCTCTCCATGACGGGTTTACCCGTGGCGCGCAGATGGTGCGCGCGGGAATCCCACTGCGATCCGGCGCCGCGATCTCGCCAGGCGCAAATGCATTGGCGCCGATAACCGCGTCCGCTCGGGCCGCCCGGCGCTGTCGGCTCCGCGGAATTTCGTCGGCGAGCTTGTGACATACGCCGCTGGTATGCAGTTATGCAGGAAAATTACTTCCTTGATCACTATTTACTCTTAGTAATTGTGTCACTACTATCAGTAACAATATTTAGCGGACATCACAGATCCGCAGTGATGAGGTCGGGGACCATGTCAGCCAGGGCAACGATGGTGGGCAAGGCGAGACGGCGATGGAGGGTGATGTCCGTACTGGCTATCTCGCTCGCAGCCGGGCTGGCATCGCCGGCAACGCTGGCGTCGGCGTCACAGATGGCCCACGGGACATCACGGCCTGTCGCAGCACCCCGGGCAGCACGAGCCGGCGCGTCGCCCAGGACATCACAAGTCAGCGCGTCGCCCCAGGTGACCGCGCTCTCGGCAGGAGGCGAGCACGCCTGCGCCATCGAGAGCGGCGCGGCCTACTGCTGGGGCGAGAATTACTCTGGCGAGCTCGGCGACGGGAACAACACCAACTCCAGCGTTCCGGTGGCCGTCGTCACCAGCGGCGTGCTGGCCGGCAAGACGCTCACCCAGATCACCTCTGGCTACGAAATGACATGCGCGCTGGATAGCGAGGGCACCGCCTACTGCTGGGGCCGCGACTCCGAGGGTGAGCTCGGCGACGGCAGCACCACTAACTCCAACGTCCCGGTGGCCGTCGATGCCAGCGGCGCGCTGGCCGGCCAGACACTCACCCAGATAACTGCCGGCGTCTTTCACACCTGCGCGATGGACATGGCCGGTGCCGCCTACTGCTGGGGAAATAACCACTATGGCCAGCTCGGCGACGGGAACACCACCAGTTCCAGCGTCCCGGTGGCCGTCGTCACCAGCGGCGCGCTGGCCGGCAAGGCCGTCACCCATGTCAGCGCGGGTTACTACGACACCTGCGCTCTGGATTCGGCCGGCGCCGCCTACTGCTGGGGCTACAACGCCAATGGCCAGCTCGGCGACGGCAAGACCACGAACTCCAGCGTCCCGGTAGCCGTCGTCACCGGCGGCGCGCTGGCCGGCCAGACTCTCACTCAGCTCAACGCCAGCTGGTACCACACCTGCGCCGTGGACGCGGCCGGTGCCGCCTACTGCTGGGGCGACAACTCCGATGGCCAGCTCGGCGACGGAAGCACCACCAGTTCCAGTGTCCCGGTGGCCGTCGCTGTCAGCGGCGTGCTGGCGGGCAAGACCATCGCCGATATCACTGTCGGCGACTACGACACCTGCGCCATGGACTCGGCCGGACTGGCCTATTGCTGGGGCGACAACGTCGATGGCGAACTCGGCGACGACGCCACCATCGACTCCAGCGTTCCCGTCGCCGTGGACACCGCCGGCGTGCTGGCGGGCAAGACCCTGACCCAGGTCACGGCAGGTATATGGCACGTGTGCGCCTTGGATACCACCGGTTCGGTGTACTGCTGGGGCCGCAACGTCGCCGGCGAGCTCGGCGATGACAGCAACTCGGCGAGCAGCGTGCCAGTGCTGGTCGGGCCGCAGGCGCCTACCGGCGTCACCGCCCTTCCCCACTTCACCAGCGCCACCGTGTCCTGGACAGCCTCAGCTGACCTGGATGGCGGTACCCTGACGGGCTATACCGCGACAGCGTCCCCGGGCGGTGCGGCCTGCACCACCGCCGGCGCCACCACGTGCATCATCAGCGGCCTCGCCAGCGGCACTACCTATAGCGTCACGGTCGTCACCCAGACCAGCTTCGCTGACTCTGCCGCCAGCACGCTCGTCATCGTCACCACGCAGACCGGCTGCTCGAGCAGCGACAACGCCGGTCGCGGATCCGGTCACTAAACCGGCGTCCGCGGTGAGTGGTGCAGAGCGGATGTTGGCGTCATCATTACTTAGAGTAGTGAAGTAGAGTCATAACGTGACGACAGCGGGTGACTCGACGCTGCGGGGCCGGCTGTACGAGGCGTACGCGTCCCAGCACGCCGGCCGCGGCGACGCCGTGGCCGCCGCCCTGAACTACCGGCGCCGCATTCGCTCCCTGCTGCCCGGGCCATCCAGCGGGCCAGTGACGGACATCGGATGCGGCCAGGGTCAGCTGGTGAATCTGCTACTCGCCGACGGTTACGACGCTGACGGGATTGATATCAGCCCGGAGCAGATAGCGATCGCGCACGCGGCCGGGATCGACCGGGTGCACCACGGCGACTACCGCGCGATGCTGGCCAGCCGCCAGGGCCAGCTGGCCGCTGTCACCGCCACGGATCTGCTGGAGCATCTGACGAAGGACGAGGTGCTCGCCACGTTCGATCTCGTCGCCGGGGCACTGCGCCCCGGCGGGGTTTTCGTCGCCCGCGTGCCGAACGCCGTCAGCCCGCTCGGCGGCTATGTCAGGTACGGGGACTTCACCCACGAGTCGTCCTACACCGGCCGGAGCGTCAGGCAACTGGCTGCCGCGGCGGGATTTTGCTCGGTCACCGTTCAGTCCTGCCCGCCCGTGGCGCATGGCGTCATGAGCGCGGCCCGGGCGGCCGCGTGGATGCCGGTCAGCGCGCTGTTCAAGATCGCGCTCGCGGCCGAGACGGGATTGGTGCGCGGCCATGTGGTGACCCAGAACCTTACCTTCGCCGCCCGCAAGGCGAGTTGAGGGGCATCGAGCTTGAGCGGTCGGCGCCAAGCCAGCCAGGAGAGGATCGTGATGACGGTCAAGGATTTGGTCCGCCCAATCCCGGGGATGCGGCAGTTCTCGCTGCTCCGGCAGCGACTCCGCTTCAGCGGCTCGGCGAGTTTCTGGGAGCAGAGGTACGCGCTGGGCGGCGGCAGCGGCCCGGGGTCCTATGGCATCCTGGCCCACGAGAAGGCGCAGTTCCTCAATGCGTTCGTCCGTGCGCACGGTGTCCGGTCGGTCATCGAGTTCGGCTCTGGTGACGGCAATCAGCTATCCCTCGCTGACTACCCCAGCTATATCGGACTCGACGTATCCCAGGCGGCGATCAGGCTGTGCCAGCGCCGCTTCGCGAACGATCCGGCCAAGAGCTTTTTCCGCTATGACGGCACCTGTTTCGTCGACCGTGCAGGCGTGTTCACCGCAGACCTGGCCGTCTCTCTCGATGTCATCTTTCACCTGGTCGAGGATCCGGTTTTCGACACCTATATGTCGCATCTGTTCGGCGCGGGTCAACGGCACGTGGTGGTGTACTCGACAAACGGCGAGATCCGTGATGATGCTCCGCATGTACGGCATCGGCGCTTTACGTCCTGGGTAGCAGACAATTGCCCGCAGTGGAGGCTCGCGCAGACGGTCGACGGGCCAGGCTCAGGTTCGCGAAGGGCCGATTTCTTTGTCTATGACCGGGTATGACGACGCCCCGGCGGGCGGGCCAGCCATTCTCCCCTTCCGATGAATGTCCATGCCGCGCCGAGCCGGCTGCAGGGCATCGCGACGACACTGCACTGGTCCGGCGTCGGCCGGGCGGTTGCCCGGACTGCCGGATTCAACGTGGCGGCGACCATTGCTGCCGGGCTGGGCGGCGTCATCGTGGCCCGCACGCTGGGGCCCACGGGGCGCGGCGAGTACGCGGCGATCACGGCATGGTTCGGCATCGCGCTCATGGTCGGCGGAATGGGCCAGCCAGCCGCGCTGTGCTTTTTCGTTTCCCGGGATCCGCTGCGCGCTCGTCAGTATGTGGCGACGTCGCGAGCGATGATGCTGGTGACCGGGACGATAGCGCTCGCCGCGGGGGAACTGCTCGCCCCGGTGCTCTCTCGCGGGAACGCGAACGTGACCGCGGGATACCGGATCGCCTTCGGCGCATCGATCGTGGCCTTCGTCGGGGCCAGCTTCACCTTCTCGCTACAGGCGCGGGACATGCACCGGTGGAATGTGGTGCGGGTAAGCCAGCCGGTGCTGAGCATGGTGGCGATGGGCGCGTTGTGGTCGCTGCGGCTGCTCACGCTCCGCTCCGCCCTGATCGTGCTGGCTGTGACGATGGTGGTGCAGTTCGGCTGGGCGTACCGCTGCTGCCGGCTGACCGGGCTGGCGCCCGGGCGGCTGGATTCCAGGCTGGTCCGCCCTCTTGCCGCCTATGGCGTCGCGCAGATAGCCGCGCTGACGCCCGCAGCGCTTAACGCCCAGCTGGACCAGCTGGTGCTCTCGCAGACCGTCCCGCCGGCCGACCTTGGCCGGTATGCGATCGCAGTCTCGCTCACGTTGCTGCCCATCCCGCTGGTCTCGGCCATCGGGAACGTCGCCTTCCCTCGGCTTGCGGCGCGGCGCGTCGTCAGCGAGGCGACTCACCGGCTGCAGGTGCTCGCCGTGCTCGCCAGTGCTGGCCTGGCCGCGGGAATGCTCATACCGCTCGCCGCCGTCGCTTACTGGCTGATCCCGCTGGTGTTCGGCGCGGACTACCGGGGTGCCGTGCCGCTGCTGTGGATTCTTACGCCAGGGGCGGTATTCCTGGCTTGCGGCCAGGTCGTCGGCGACCTGCTGCGGGGCCGGAATCATCCGGCCATCGTGGCATGGGCGCAAGGGCTGGCGGCCATTTTCACCGTTGCCCTCCTCATCGCCTTGCTGCCGGTTGTGGGTGTGGCAGGCGCCGCGATCGCGTCCACGGTCTCCTACGGCGTTGCGCTGGCCGCGATGCTCCGCTCACTGTGGCGGCTGCCGCGCGGCATGCCCCGCACGCCTTAGATTACCTCAGGTGATATAAATATTACTGATAGTGATCAATCAGGGGGGCCTGTGCGAGTCGGCGTGGTTGGACCGTTTGGGCCGGACTATTTCGCGGACAACGTCGGCGACGCGGCGCACCGGATCGGCAACGAGGTCACGCAGCTCGGCCCGGCCATGCCTCCGGCTAGGCAGACATTCGCCGGCCGGGTCGTGTCGGTCGCCCGGCAGGGCCTGCCGCAGCTGGCGGAGCGGGCACAGCAGCGTATCGTGCGGTCCGCTCTGGACGCGGGCTGCGAGGTGGTGATCAACCTCGATGCGCGCCTGATGCCCGGTCCGGTGAGCGAGCTGAAGCGGGCCGGCCTGCGGGTGGGGTTCTGGTTTCCCGACGCCGTTGTCTTCCTCGGGCGGCAGCTAATGCTGCTGGCACCCTACGACGCGCTGTTCTTCAAGGAGCCGCACCTGGTGGAGCATTTGCGTGCCAACCTTGATCTGCCGGTGTACTACCTGCCGCAGGGCTGCAACCCGCGGTGGCACCGGCCGCTCGTCCCGGCCGGCACGGAACCGTACCTGGTCCTGGCCGGCAACATGTACCCCAGCCGGGTCCGGCTGCTCGAACGCCTGGTCGCCAAGGGCATCCCGCTCAGGCTGTACGGTCCCGGCTTCCCCCGCTGGCTCGGGGCCACGTCGCTGCGGGAGGTGCACACCGGCCGCTACCTGGCCCGCGAGGAGAAGGCCAGGGTCTTCCGCGCTGCGGCCGGCGTACTCAACACGATGCATCCTGCCGAGATAGCCGGCGTCAACGTCCGGCTGTTCGAGGCCGCTGGCTGCGGTGCCGCCGTGCTCACGGAGTTCCGCCCCACCGTGCCAGGGCTGTTCGACGTCGGTGCGGAGGTGCTGACCTTCCGTGACTTCGACGAGCTTGTCGACCAGGCGAGCCGCCTGCTGGGCGATGCAGGCCTGACCGCGCGGCTTGGCGACGCCGCTGCGCTGCGCGCCCATCGCGACCACTCCTACGACCTGCGGGTCGCGGCCATCCTGGAGAAGCTCTCGTGATCGCCGTGCCCGCCGGCGCTGGCGGGTCCGCCCCGCCAGCGCCGCGCGGAGGGACAGCGCCGCGCGGAAGGATAACGGCGTCAGCGGAGCCGATCTGGCAGCGAAGGCCAGCGCGGCTGACGGTGATCGGCACCGGGTATCTCGGCGCCACGCACGCTGCATGCCTCGCCGAGCTGGGCTTCGACGTGCTCGGCGTGGACACCGACGCGACCCGGATCGGAGCGCTCACCTCCGGTCGGCTGCCGTTCCACGAGCCAGGCCTCGAGCCTCTGCTGCGGCGCGGCCTGGCCTCGGGCCGGCTCCGCTTCACCAGCTCGTATGAGCAGGCCGCGGCCTTCGGCGAAGTCCACTTCGTGTGCGTGGGCACGCCCCAGCGCGGCGATGGTGACGGCGCGGATCTCGGCCAGCTGAACTCGTGCATTGCCGCACTCGCCCCGCTGCTCCGCTCCCCCTGTCTTGTCGTGGGCAAGTCCACGGTCCCGGCCGGCACGGCGTGCGTCCTGGCTGATGAGCTGGCCCGGCTGGCCCCGGCCGGGAACGCCGTGGAACTCGCGTGGAACCCGGAGTTCCTCCGCGAGGGCTGTGCCGTGCAGGACACGCTGCGACCGGACCGGATCGTGGTGGGCGTCCAGTCGCTGCGCGCTGAGCAGCTGCTCCGGCGGATCTACGCCGGGCCGCTGGCAACGGGCACGCCGTTCATGGTCACCGACCTGACCACCGCTGAACTGGCCAAGGTCGCCGCGAACTCGTTCCTCGCAACGAAGATTTCCTTCATCAACGCGATGGCCGAGGTATGCGAGGCGGTGGGCGGCGACGCCATCCATCTCTCCCGGATCCTCAGCGCTGACCCGCGCATCGGGCCGGCGTCACTCTGGCCGGGCCTCGGCTTCGGCGGAGCGTGCCTGCCCAAGGACATCCGGGCGTTCCTGGCCCGCGCGACTGACCTCGGCATGGGGGAGACGCTGCGGTTCCTCCGCGAGGTCGATGCCATCAACCTGCGGTGCCGGACCCGGATGATCGATCTGGCGTGCGAACTGCTGAATGGATCTCTTGTCGGCCGGTCTGTCGGCGTGCTCGGCGTCGCGTTTAAGCCGAATTCCGACGACATCCGGGATTCGCCCGCGCTGGGCGTGGCGAGGGCAATTCACCACCTGGGCGCTCGAGTCACCGTCTACGACCCCGTGGCCATGGACAGGGCACGACAGGCCTGTCCTGAGCTGCAGTACGCTGACTCGGCGCTGGGCGCCGCGCGTAACGCGGACCTGATGCTCCTGCTCACCGAGTGGCCTGAATTCTGCGATGCCGACCCGGAAGTGCTGGGCACGACGGTCGCGCAGCGCAATATAGCCGACGGCAGAAACGCGCTTGACCCGGATCTCTGGCGCGGGCATGGCTGGCGATACCGGGCACTGGGCCGTCCTGCGATCCGCTCGGATCGCCGAGGCAATGCCGCGGCAGGCGGAAAACCCGGCGCGGGTGACGCCCACCATCCCGGGGTGCCGCGTCCGGCCCGATCTGCAGCGACTGCCAGGTAAAAGCGACCGCCAGGTGAAAGAGCACGTCTTCGCTTCCTCCGGCGCCCCGTCGCTGCCTGGTCACCGTGACCAGGTCGGCGAGCGGCGGCCCGCGACCGTTCCGGAGCAGGCTCCGTGACGGTGGCGCCGCCTGTCCGCTGGCCCCAGGCCCTGGCTACGCCGCCGCGGGTGATGATAGCGGCGGTCCTCCTTGCGACCGCGATCGGGCTGCTCGGCGTCGCCCTGAGCACCTCGGACAGGCCAACGCTGGCTGTCGTATGGGGCAGCCTGGCCCTGGCCGCCTACGCCGGCAGCTTGCTGTGCGTCGTCGGGGGAGGGCGGGGCGCAGGTCTCGGGCTCGGCCGCTGGTGCTTCGGGTCGTGGACCCTGCTCTGGTACGGGATGGCGTTCGGGCTTGCGACCCTGACCTGGACT
>Ga0302184_10000364_pt1 | contig 29803 bp, 26 predicted proteins | sample I_Palsa_N3_3_FD_200233 | JGI IMG/M metagenome (GOLD analysis project Ga0302184, IMG submission 200233) | Peat permafrost microbial communities from Stordalen Mire near Abisko, Sweden - I_Palsa_N3_3 | ecosystem: Environmental > Terrestrial > Soil > Palsa > Peat permafrost | place: Sweden...
GACGATCACCGCCGCGGTGAAGCCGAACACGAAGATCGTGTCCATGCTGTTCGGGTACAGGAACGTGGAGGGTGAGACAAGCACGCCGGCCAGCGCACCGATCAGGCCGGCCAGCGCCCACCCGACGGTCAGCACGCGCGCGACCCGGATGCCGGACAGCCGGGCGATGGTCGCGTTGAACGCCGCCGCGCGCATCCGCAGCCCGGCGGTCGTGTACTTGAACGCCGCGGCGAGCGCCAGCGTGGTCACCAGCACCGCCGCGGCGGTGAACACGTCGAACCGCGACACGCCGAGCGGCGTCGTGCCGATCTTCAGGCCGGTGACCGAGAACGCCGCGGGAAACGACCGGTACTGTCCGCCGAAGAAGATGCCGGCCAGGCCTTCGAGGAGCGTGAGCAGGCCGATCGTCACGATAACGCCGTTGAGCGGCGGCTTGTTCATGGTCGGCCGGATGATGGTCACCTGAAATGCCGCGCCGAGCACGATGCCGGCCGCGAGCGCGACCACGAACCCGGCCCAGTACGAGCCGGTGCGGTAGATGACCTCGATCGCCACGTAGGTGGTGAACATGGCCATCCCGCCCTGCGCGTAGTTCAGCAGCCGGGTCCCCCGCCAGATCAGCACGAGGGACAGCGCCACCGCAGCGTAGATCATCCCGAAGACGATCCCGCTGAGCGTGAACTGAAGGAACTCGACCACTGGCATGCTCTCCTATGAGTGGCTAGAACCCGAGGTAGTGATGGCGTAGGGCGACGTCGGTGGCCAGGGTCCGGGCATCCGCGGAGGCGACGACCCGGCCGAGGTTGAGCACCACGCCGTGGTCGGCGATGGCGAGCGCAACGCGCGCGTTCTGCTCGACCAGGACGATGGTGAGGCCGTTGTCCCGGCTCAGCCGGACCACGAGGTCCATCACCTGGGTCATGACCCTGGGCGCGCGGCCGAGCGACGGCTCGTCGAGCAGCAGGACACGCGGCCGCGCGAGCAGGGCGCGCGCGATGACCAGCATCTGCCGCTCGCCCCCCGACAGCGTGGCGGCCAGCTTGCGCCTGCGGTCGGCGAGCGGCTTGAAGCGCTCGTAGGCTTCGTCGAGAGCGGCCGCCCGCTCGGCCCGGGAGTTCGCCGCCCTGGCGTGCCCGGCCCGGGCCGGTACGGACGGCCGTCGCAGAGCGCCGCGCCAGCTCATCATGCCGACCCGCAGGTTTTCCTCGACGGTGAGTTCCGCGATTACGCCCTGGCCCTCGGGCACGTGCGCGATCCCGGCCCGGACCATCTGCTCCGGGTTGCGGCCCGCCAGGTCGGCCCCGCCGAGCAGGATCCGGCCGCGGCGGGGCCTGATCATGCCGCTGACCGCGCGCAGCAGCGTCGTCTTGCCTGCGCCGTTCGCGCCGAGCACCGCCGTGATCGCGGCCGCGCCCGCCGAGATGCTGACGCCATCCAGCGCGATGACCCCGCCGTATCCGGCGACGAGCCCCTCGATCATCAGAGTCGATGACTCGTCGGCTCCGGCGGGGGCAGCCTCCGCTGCGCTACTCATCGGCGGAAACCTCGTCACCGGTCGTGCCGAGGTAGGCGGCGGTCACGGCGGGATTGTCCTGGACCTGCCGCGGCGTACCCGTCGCGATCACCTTCCCGAAGTCCAGGACCGTGATCGAGTCACAGACCGACATCATGAGATCCATGTGATGCTCGACCACCACCAGGGATCCCTCGGTGGCGAGGTCGCGGATGAGGGCGCCGAGTTCGGCGAGTTCGCTCTCGTCCAGGCCGCTCGCAGGCTCGTCGAGCAGGATCAGGGTGGGCTTGGCCGCCAGCGCCCGGGCCAGCGCGACCCGCTTGCGCATGCCGTAGGAAAGCTCGCCGGGCCTGGCCTCCGCGACGTCGGCGGCCCCGGTCCGTTCCAGGGCCTGCCGCGCCGCCTCGCGCAGCTGTCGCTCATCTCGGCCGGCCCGCGGCAGCGTGAGCAGCGCGGACCAGAAACCGGCCGAGGCCCGGCAGGTCGCGCCGACCATGACGTTCTCCAGCGCGGAAAGCCCGCTGTACAAGCCGACTCCCTGCAAGGTCCTGGCGACGCCGAGGGCGGCGAGCCGGTGCGGCCTGACATTGTGCCGACGGCCGCCGAAGAGCACCTGGCCCTCGTCTGGCCGGGTGAAGCCGCACAAGACATTGAGCAGCGTGGTCTTACCGGCGCCGTTCGGCCCGATGACGCCCATCACGTGCTGAGGCGGCACGGCGAGGGACACGGCGTTCAGGGCAGTCAGGCCGCCGAAACGGACCGTCACACTCTGTACTTCGAGTACTGAACCTGGATTCATAACAGGTTTTCCTCGCTGCTCGGAGCGGCACGTTCCGTCATGAATCCTCATTCAAAACTGGTCGCGGGATGACGGGCAAGCCCGGAACAAATTTGGCATCGTTTCGTAACTGAACCGCAACACGGCGGCGGACCCTGGCGCGTGGTTAAGACCGGGACCCTAGGCTGTTTCAACCGCCTTGATAACGGGAGATCCAGTGACTGCGTTGACGTATGCCGAAGCGCGCGAGCGCGCCCGGCTCATCGACCCTCACGGGTACCACATCAGCCTGGATCTCACCGGCGGCGATGAGGTGTTCGGTTCGGTCACCGTTGTCCGGTTCGGCTGCCGGGCGCCTGGCGCGAGCAGTTTCGCCGAGATCAGGCCAGCCCGCCTGCGCCGGGTGGTGCTCAACGGCCAGGACGTGGATCCGGCGACCCTGGACGGTAACCGGCTGCCCCTCACCGGGTTGCGGGCCGCCAATGAGCTGCGGGTCGAGGCCGACATGCCGTACTCACGGACGGGAGCGGGCATGCACCGCTTCACCGACGACGCTGACGACGAGACCTACCTCGCCCTGCACGCCGGACTGGATAACGCGCAGCGGGTCTTCGCGGCCTTCGACCAGCCGGACCTGAAGGCGGTCCACCGCGCGACCGTCACGGCACCCGGGCACTGGACCGTCGCCGGCAACGGCCTGGCGCGGCCGGCCGGCCCGGGCCGCTGGGAGCTGGCCGCCACCCCGCCCATCTCCACGTATCTGTTCACGCTGGTAGCGGGCCCCTATCACAGCATCCACGCGGACCATCGCGGCATCTCGTTCGGCCTGTACGCCAGGCGGTCGCTGGCCGGGCATCTGCACCGGGACGCCGACGAGATCTTCGCGGTCACCCGGGCCTGTTTCGACCGGTACCTGGAGATCTTCGACGAGCCCTACCCCTTCGACTCCTATGAACAGGCGTTCGTCCCGGAGCTTGAGTCCGGGGCGGTGGAGAATCCGGGCTGCGTGACCTTCCGCGACGAGTTCCTCTTCCCGTCCGCGGTGACGCGGGCCGAGCGGCTGATCCGCGGCGTGGTGATCGCGCATGAGATGGCGCACATGTGGTTCGGCGACCTGGTCACCATGCGCTGGTGGAACGACGTGTGGCTGAGCGAGTCGTTCGCTGAGTACATGGGTTTCCAGGTCCTGTCGGAGGCCACCGCGTTCACCGGGACCTGGACGGACTTCGCCCTGGCCCGCAAGACCCGCGGTTATGACGCCGACCAGCGGGCATCGGCGCATCCGGTAGCGCCGCAGCCGCGGGAGGTCCCGGACACCGATGCGGCGCGTTCGGCCTACGACGACATCTCCTACGCCAAGGGCGCTTCCGCGCTGCGCCAGCTGGTGGCGTGGCTGGGCTGGCCCGCTTTTCTCGCCGGGATCAACGACTACTTCGCCCGCTACCGCTTCGCCAGCGCGGCTCTGGATGACCTGCTCGACTGCCTCGGCGCTGCCTCCGGCGCGGACGTGCGCGGGTGGGCCACGCGCTGGCTTGGCACGACCGGCGCGGACACGCTCGCGGTGCGCCGGCCAGGCCCGGCGGGCCACGCCTGGTCTGTCACTCATGCCGGCGGCCGCCCGCACCGCCTCTGGGTCGGGGTGTACGACGCGGGCCCGGACGGCGGGCTGGCTTGCCGCACCCGGATTCCGGTCCTGGTGCCTGCCGACGCCGTCGAGGTCGCGCTTCCCCCGGCGGCGGTCCAGCCCGAGCCTGCTCTCCTGCTGCCGAACGACGGCGATGTCAGCTACTGCAAGATCAGGCTCGACCCGGGATCGCTGGCCGTCGTGACCAGCTCGCTGGGACGCCTCCCCGATCCGCTGAACCGGGCGGTGGCCTGGAACGCCGTGCGTGATCTGGTCCGCGACGGGGAGCTCGCGCCGCGCAGGTACGCCGAGCTCGCGGTCACGCACCTGGCCGCCGAGACCGACACGTCGATAGCCGGGCAGGTGCTCGCTTACGCCCGTTGGACGGTCGCCGATCGCTATCTGGCGCCCGGGCAGCCGCGCGCGGCTGTCCTGGCCGCTATCGCCGGCCTGTGCCAGGACCTGCTCAGCCGGCCAGGCCGGGGCGATACGGACGGGATGCGCCTGGTCGCCGTGCGAGGGCTGATCGACAGCGCATCCCGGGCAGGCGACATCTCGGGCCTGCGGTCCTGGCTCGCCTCCGGCCAGCTGCCCGCCGGCCTGGACACCGATTCCCGGCTCCGCTGGCAGATCCTGCTGCGGCTGACGGTACTTGGCGCCATCGGAGCGCCCGAGCTTGAGCGCGAGGCCAGCGCGGACACCACCGCGGCCGGGCGGCTCAGCGCGACGCGCTGCCGGGCCGCGATCCCTGGTGAGACCGCCAAGCGGGCCGCCTGGACGGCCATGTTCGACGGCTCTCCTGGCGCTGGGTCCGGCTACCAGCTCGCCGCGATCGCCCAGGGCTTCTGGCAAGCCGACCAGGCCGAACTGCTCGCCGGATACGTGCCGCGCTACTTCCCCGCGCTCGCCGAGGTGACCGCGCGGCGCGGCCCGGAGGTGGCCAGGGTGCTGTGCCAGCATGGGTTCCCCCATCACGCGGCCGACGCCGGCACGCTGCGGGCGGCGCAGGAGTGCCTGGAAGGCGGCGGCCTGACCGGTTCGCTGGGCCGGCTCCTGGCCGATCAGGTGGAGGACCTGCGCCGCTCGGCCGATATACGCTCAGCGTCCTAGGCTCCCAGCGTCCCGCCGTGGCCCTCGCCTCGCCCGCAAGCACCTTGCCCTGGACGGCCCGGCTATGGCACCGTCGGCGATGTGGAGCCGCGACGTCAGGTCCGCCAGGGTGATCTGCTGTGGACCCCGGGGCCTGACCGGGCCGCCGGGTTAACGCCACGGCGTTCTCGCACTGGCTGGCCGCCGAACGCGGGCGCCGGTTCGGTGACTATCACGCGCTCTGGCGCTGGTCGGTGACCGACCTTGACGGCTTCTGGCAGGCGGTCTGGGACTACTGCGGTGCCGGGTACGCGAGGACCCAGCAGGATTACCGTCTCAGCGGAGCGAAAAGGGCCGGCTAATCGTCGGGGTACACCCGGCCGGGCTTGACGTAGCCGAAGAACGCGCGCTTCTTGATGAGCGCAGCCACCTCATCGGGGACCATGGTCTCCCAGGACTCGTCGTTCGCGGCGATTCTGCGCAGCACGTCGCGGCTGAAGATGTGCAGATAATCGCGGCAGCAGTTGTCGAGGTTGACGAAGCTGCCCCGCCCGGCCAGGTAGTCATAGAGCGGCTGGAGCTCCGGCTGGACCTTGATGTCGTCCACGGTCTTCAGCTCGTCATCCGGCCCCGGCTGCAGCGGGTAGACGTAGAGCTTCAGGCCGTTCTTGAACAGCCGCCCGAAGCTTTCCAGGATCCCGCCGGGGAGCTGGGCATGATTCTTCTCGTCGAACAAGTCGATGAGGCTCGGCACCCCCATGACGATGCCGATCCGCTCGGTCGTCCGTTCTCCGATGTAGGCGGCCAGCCGGTAGTAGTCGAAGTAGTCGGTGATCAGCACCGTTTCGCCGCAGGCGGCGAGCAGCTCGGCCCGGGCCAGGAAGTCCCGCCGGTCGACTTCCGCGGCCCCGCCCGCGAGCAGGTTCCGCATGGTGATCTCGGTCAGCGCCAGGATCGGCCGGCCGGCCACCGCCGGGTCCTCCGCGAACTTGGTCTTGGCGGTCGCGAGCATGTCGAGGTTCACATGCGTCGGCGGCCGGAAGCTGCCCCGCTCGACCAAGACCGCCTTCTTGCGCAGCACCTCACTCGGCTGCAGGACCTCGCGGTCGGGACCGAACATCGCCACGCCGCTCAGCCCCAGCTGCACCAGCTTGAGCGCCATCAGCCGGTTGTCCACGCCGCGGAACTCGATGCCACGGAACTGGATCATGTCGATCTCGATGCGGCCCGTGGTCAGCCGGTCCAGCAGGCTCTCGATCAGCCGCTCCGGTTCGTGGTGCTGGAAGAACGCGCCGTAGAGCAGGTTCACCCCGACGATGCCGAGCGCCTCCTGCTGCGACCAGGCCTCGATGTCCAGCATCCGCACGTGCATCACGATCTGGCTGGGCTCGTCGTGGGACTGGGCCTGGAACTTCACGCCCATCCAGCCGTGGCACTCATTGCTGCCCCGGAAGCTGCGGGCGACCACCGTATCGGCGAACGCGAAGAACGACGTCGAATCGCCGCGCTCGTCACCGAGCCGGTCGACGTTGAGCTGGAACTCCTTGTCGAGCATGCCTTGCAGCCGCCCGACGGACACGTACCGCTCCGCCTTGCCGTAGACGGCGTCGCTGACCGCCATGTCGTACGCGGAAATCGACTTAGCGACAGTACCGGCGGCGCCCCCGACCCGGAAGAACCAGCGAACGACCTCCTGGCCCGCGCCGATTTCCGCGATCGTGCCGTACCAGCGCGGATCCAGGTTGATGCGTAGCGCCTTCTGGTGCGTGTCGGACTGCTGAGTGCCGACCATGAGCTCGGTCATGCGTCTCCTGCCTGCTCACCTTGACCGCTGCTGCCGTCTGCGGCAGGCTCAGGGCGGCGGCGACCCGGCACTACCATCACACGCTGGGATTGTACTAATTCCGCGGTATCCACCGCCAGCCACGTCAGTACAACAATCCGCAAACGGGACGCGTCGACGTGCACGTCCGCGCAGATAGAGACCGTGTCACTCCATGGTAAGGACAACCTTGCCGACAACCTGGCCTGCTTCCAGCGCGCGGTGCGCGTCGGCGGCCCGCTCCAGGGGGAACGTCGCGCCGACCTCGACGCGCAGCTCGCCAGCGTCAAAGTGCGCGGCTGCCTGCTCCAGGATCGCTCGCTGGCGCTCCCGGTGCTCGGGCCAGCCGAAAACCGAAGGAGCCGGCATCCAGGTGAAGGAGACCCGCAGGTTCCGATTGTGCAGGGTGGTGATGACTTCGGGTTCCCACTGGCTCTCGACGTTCGAGACGAGGTCGCCGTACGGACGGGTGAGCGAGAAGCACGAGGTAAAGGTCTTGCCGCCGACGGTGTCGTGGACCACGTCGGCGCCGTCCGTCCCGGTCCAGGCGCGCAGCTTCTCTGCGACGTCCTCGTGGGTGTAGTCGATGCACAGGTCCGCGCCGAGCGCGGCGGCCAGCGCGGTTTTCGCTCCTGGCGAGACCGTGGTCGCCACCCGGGCTCCGGCAAGCCTGGCGATCTGCACGGACATGTGGCCGACGCCGCCTGCCCCGGCCTGGACCAGCACGGTCTGGTCCGCACTGACCCGGGCACGCTCCCGCAGCGCCTCCCAGGCGGTGATCGTGACCAGCGGCGCCGCGGCCGCGGCCACGAATGACAGCCGTTCCGGCTTGCGGGCCAGGTACCGCTCGTCGACGACCTTGAGCTCGGCGTAGGTACCCGGCGCAGGCCCGAAGCCGCCGTCGCAGAAGTACACCTCCTCCCCCGGCCACACCCGGGTCACCGCGGGGCCGGCCCGTTCCACGACCCCGGCGCCGTCCCAGCCGAGGATGGCAGGCAGGGCATTGCCGAACGTCCCGTGGCTGCGGAGCTTGTAGTCGACTGGGTTGACGCCGGCCGCCCGCAGCCGCACCAGCACGTCGTGCTCGCCGGTGATCTCCGGTTCGGGCAGGTCCTCCAGCTTCAGGACCTCGGGTCCGCCAACCGCTGTCATCAGGACCGCACGCATGCCACAGCCTCCCACGATCGCCCAACGATGATCGTATGCCGTATGACGCCGAGCGCACCGTGACGGCGTTCGCGGCCCGGCTCCAGGACACCGTGGACCCGGACACGGTCCGCGCCGATCTCGCCTACGTAGTGCACGCCGCCCTTGAACCAACCCATGTGTCGGTGTGGCTCGGCAATTGACATCATTGGCTCGTGAGCAATCTGGATCCGGCGCCGGAGGCGATCACGTTGACGCCGGGCGTGATACGCGCGGTGGACGTTATCGAGGGACGCAAGACCTCCATCGGTGACGGTACGGAGGTCCGCCGGCTGCTGCCGCAGAGGAAAGTACGTACCATCGGCGCGTGGTGCTTCCTGGACCACTACGGGCCCGACGAAGTAAGCCGGGGTCCCGGCATGCAGGTCCCACCGCATCCGCACATCGGCCTGCAGACCGTCAGCTGGCTGTTCCGGGGCCTGGTACTGCACCGGGACAGTCTCGGCAGCAGGCAGCTGATCAGGCCGGGCGAGCTGAAACTGATGACGGCCGGACGAGGCATCGCGCATTCGGAGGAATCGGCGGCCGGGCGGCCCCCGCTGCTGCACGGTCTGCAGCTGTGGATCGCGCTGCCGGAAGCGCAGCGGCACGCCGGACCGCGCTTCGCGCATCACTCCAGCCTTCCGGTGCTACGCGAAGGCCCGGCGAGCGTGACCGTGGTCATCGGCGAGTACCGGGGCGAGCGCTCGCCGGCTGAGGTGTTCAGCCCGCTGGCCGGGCTCGAGGTGGCGGTCCCCGGGGGTGACGAGTTCGTCCTGCCGGTCCGAGAGGACTTCGAGTACGGGGTAGTGGCGGTCGACGGCTCGGCCGTGGTCGACGGCACGCTCATCGCGCCGGGGCTGCTCGCCCACCTGCCGGCCGGCCGGCCGCAGCTCAGGCTCTCGCCCGCGGGCGGGCGCAGCGCGGCCCGGTTCTTCGTGGTCGGCGGCGTCCCGTTGGGCGAGCGCCTGCTGATGTGGTGGAACTTCGTCGCCCGCACCAGCGAGGAGATCGCGCGAGCCCGTGAGGACTGGGTGTCCGGACGCTTCGGGGTCGTCCACGGCTACCCTGGTGCCCCCTTGACGGCGCCGCCGCTGCCAGATATCCCCCTCAAAGCCCGCTGATGGACGTGCTGGGTGCTCGGCGGCACAGCCCGCCACCAGGGTCAGCGCAGCGAGATCGCCGTTCCGGGACCAACAGACGACGCGACCCTTAACGACCGGTGGCGGGCCGGCGCGAATCATCCGGCCTGACGGCGGCGGAAGGTGCTTAGGTAAGGCGCCGACCGTTACGCTCGGGTTTCATGGCAGCAGATCGGGGGGTGGCGCGGGCGCCTTCCCTGTACCGCAAGGTGGCCGATGACATCAAGGCCGCCATCGCTGCGGGCGGCTATGCGGCGGGCACCCGGCTGCCATCGGAAAGCGAGCTGGCCGAACGCTACTCAGTGTCACGCGGCACCATCCGTCAGGCGTTCGCGGCGCTGCGCGCCGACGGGGTGATCGCCTCCCGGCGCGGCGCCCGCCGGGTCGTCCTGGGCGGCCCTAGAGTGCAGAGCTTCGGTGAGCTGCTGTCCTTCTCCCGCTGGGCCCGGGCCCTGGGCGAAGAGCCGGGGGGCAGGGTCGTCGCCATACAGCGCCGGCCGGCCAAGCCGCTGGAGGCCGAACGGCTCGCCATCGCCCCGGGCACGAAGGTCTACCACCTGACCAGGGTGCGGCTGCTGTCCGGTCGCCCGGTCATGGTCGAGCGTGGCACCTACCCGGACCGGGTCGGCGTACTGGTGGCCGGCCTGGACCTGGCTACGGACTCGATCACCGAGCGCCTCGAGGAACTGGGCATTGTCTTCACCGACGCGGAGCACGTCATGGACGCGGTTCCGGCCTCAGCGCAGGACGCCAGGCTGCTCGGCGTCAGCCCCCGGGTGCCGATGCTGCGCGAGCGCCGCCTGACCAGCGACCTGGCCGGGGTCCCGGTCGAATGGTCTGATGATCGCTACCTGGGCAGCGCGGTCGCGTTCAGCGTGCACAACTCGGTCGCGGTCAACGCCCTGTCCCGGAGTCCCGGACACCCGCGGTCAGGACCTCGCCAGGGCCTTCAGTAGCGCCTCGAAGTGGGAGAACTCCGGCGGCGTGACCGCGGGGTCCTTGGCTTCGTCGTCCCAGCGGCGCACCGCTACCGCGTCCCGCGCGAACGGCAGCGCCTCGAACGCGGCCACCTGCCCCGCGGTCATCGGGCCGCCCTGCACCGCCAGCGTGCGGACCGATTCGGCCGACAGCCGCCCGTAGTAGCCGGGCTCGCTGGCGCACAAGTACCGTTTCGCCGCGACGTGCAGCCGCACCGGCTCGGTGACAGCCGCGCCGAACCACTGGCTCAGCCACTGCGCGCCCGCGTCGCCGTGCCGGCTATCCGGTTCCTGACGCAGGTGACCGACGTCATGCAGCAGAGCCGCGGCCACCAGAGGCCGCCCACCCACCTCCCCTGCCCCCTTCATGGCCGCCTCGGCCAGCGCGCCGGCTTGCCGCATATGGATGCCGATCGTCACCGGCTCGCCCAGGTAGTCTCGCGCCCCAGGCCCGTCGAACAGCTCCGCGATGGCCTTGATTCCTGTCATGATTCCTCCTTCAGCTCGTGGTTCCCCGACCGTCTGAGCACGGCCAGGGGTGCTAGCCAGGCCGTCTAGGTCCGCGTAACAGCCCTGCAGGCGGCGCCCCGGAGAGCCCGGCGAGTCTCGCGCAGGAACCCGAAGCTAGCGGCGACCTCGAGCACCATGCCGGGTTCGGTCGGCACGTCGCGCAGCAGCACGAAACCCCAGCGCAGCACGGCGTCCAGGGCCCGCAGCCATACCGCCGGGAAACGCAGCTTACGTCCGCCGATCACCAGCTCAAGCGCCTCATACCCGTCGGCTCGGCGCCGATCCCCGTCGGTCAAGGTGATACCTCCATGGGCGTGCTCCCCGGTGCCGGAAACTTCCGAGCGTTCAAAGTTGGCTATACAAGTTGCAAGATGACTATACTTTTTAGCGTGGCATCCCGGCAACGAGTAATCATCGTCGGCGGCGGCGTGCTGGGCACCATGCACGCGGTGGCGGCGCGGCGGCGCGGCTTCGAGGTTGTTCACCTGGAACGAGAAGCCGAGGCCCGCGGGGCTAGCGTGAGGAACTTCGGCCTGGTCTGGGTGAGCGGCCGCAAGGCCGGCCCGGAACTCGGGCTCGCGCTGCGGGCCCGCGAGCTGTGGCAGGAGCTGGGCGCCGAGGTGCCTGGCCTGGGCTTCCGGGCCGCCGGCTCGCTCACGCTGGCCGCCGATGACGCCGAACTCGGCTTGCTCAAGGAGGCGGCGGCGCTGCCGGACGCGCCGCGCCGCGGGTTCGAGCTGCTCGATTCCGGTGCCGTCCGCGCCGTCAACCCGGCGCTGCGCGGCGAGTTCGCGGGCGGCCTGCTGTGCCGCCTCGATGCGATCGTGGAGCCGCGGCAGGTGCTGCCCGCGCTGCGCGGCTATCTCGCTACCGACGCCTACCAGTGGCTTCCCGGGCGGGAGGTTACCGAGGTCGCGCCCAACGCGGTGCGCGATCACACGGGCACCTGGCACCGCGGTGACCTGGTGGTCCTGTGCACCGGGGCGGCCCACACCGGGGTGGCCGGCCGGTATCTGGCAGGGGGCGGGGCGGCCGCGGTGCGCCGGGTCCGGCTGCAGATGATGCAGACCGCACCGCTGGCCGAACGGATCACCACGGCGCTGGCCGACGGCGATTCGCTGCGCTACTACCCCGCCTATAACCTGCCGGGGCAGGGGCAGCTCACGCCGCAGTCCGCCGCCGCTGCGCGGGCGCGGGCGCAGCTGCTGCTGGTCCAGCGGGCCGATGGCGGGCTCACCATCGGAGACACGCACGAATACGCCGAGCCGTTCGCGTTCGACGTGGACGAAGACGCCTACGATCACCTGCGCGCCCGGGCGCAGACGCTGCTCGGCGTGCCCGTCCCGCGGATACAGCGCCGCTGGGCCGGCGTCTACAGCGAAGTCGACCCGGCGGTGGCCGGCCCCGCGCTCTACCACCGGTCCGAGGTCGAGCCCGGAGTGATTCTGGTCACCGGGCCAGGCGGGCGCGGCATGACATGTTCCCCGGCGATCGCGGAGGAGGCGTTCACATGACCCGTATCACGGTGGCCTGCCTGGACATGGCCGGCACGACGGTGGCCGACGACGGCACGGTGATGGAGGCGTTCACCGCGGCTATCACCGAGCAGAACCTGTCCGAGGCGGCGTACCAGCAGGCCATGACCGACGTGCGGTCGAGCATGGGCCAGTCCAAGATCGACGTGTTCCGGCGGATCCTGGGCGACGAAGCGAGCGCGCGGAAGGCCAACGAGGCGTTCGAGGACCGCTATGCGGCTGCCGTTGGACGCGGCGCGATCTCGGCCGTACCAGGCGCCGAGGACACGATCCTGCGGCTGCGCGACGCCGGCGTCCGGGTCTGCCTGGCCACCGGTTTCTCCCCCGTCACCAGGGACGCCATCATCGACGTGCTTGCCTGGGGCGGCCTGATCGACCTGGCCCTCTCCCCCGCCGACGCGGGCCGTGGCCGTCCCTGGCCCGACCTGCCGCTGACCGCGCTGCTGAAGCTGCGCGGCGGCGCCGTCAGCGAGCTGGCGGTAGCCGGCGATACGAGCAGCGACATCGAGTCCGGGCTGCGGGCCGGGGCCGCGATTGTCGTCGGCGTGCTGACCGGCGAAAGCTCCCGCGCCGACCTTGAACAGGCGGGCGCGCCCATCATCCTGGATACGATCGCGGGCATCCTTCCGCATATCGATTCTTCCTTGGCCTGACGGCACCCTATTCCGCGGGTTAACCCAGCTGGCCGGCGACGGCTGACGCCTGAAGCCAGCTGACCGGCCCGCCTCATGCGGCAGGTCGGCCAGCCGGCTCTGGCGCGTCTGGCTCCCGGGTCAGCTGGCGGTCGGCCGAGGAACGACGTGCACCGCTTCTGGCGGCAGCGTCACCGAAACCGACGTGCCCGGAGCCAGTGCGGCCGCCTCGACGCTCGACTTGTCGATCCGGACAGCGACATCCGTGGAGAGCTGGACCCCGACCCGGGTCACCGAGCCGAGGAAGGTCCGGGTGGTCACGATCCCGTTTCCGTGCTCCGTGAGCTCCATCTTCAGCCCTTCCGGCCGCACCAGCACGTCGACGGCGTTGCCGTCGACCGCGTCGGGGCCCTGGCCACGGACCGGCACATTGGTGCCGAGTACCAGGACCGTCCCGCCGGCTTGCAGCTCGCCGGGGATCCGGTTCATGACGCCGACAAACTCGGCCACGAACGGAGTCGCCGGGTCCGAATACAGCTCGTCGGGAGCGGCGATCTGCTCCAGCTTGCCCTGCCGCATGACGCCGACCCTGTCGGCCATCGACAGGGCCTCCTCCTGGTCGTGGGTGACGAACAGGGTGGTGGTGCCGAGCTGCTGCTGCAGAAGGCGGATCTGCTCTCGCAGTTGCTGGCGCACCTTGGCGTCCAGGGCGGACAGCGGCTCGTCGAGCAGGAGCACCCGGGGCTCGATGGCTAGCGCGCGGGCCAGCGCGACGCGCTGCTGCTGACCGCCGGATAGCTGGTGCGGGTACTGTACGGCCTGACTGGCCAGGCCGACCATGTCCAGCAGCCCGGCGGCGCGCTTGCGGCGCTCCCCGGCGCCCATTTTGCGCATCCGCAGGCCGAAGGCCACGTTGTCGAGTGCCGACATGTTCGGGAACAGGCTGTAGCTCTGGAACACCATGCCCATGTCCCTCCGGGAAGAGTGGACCGACGAAATGTCCTTGCCGTCAATCAGGACCGAGCCGGCGTCCGCGAACTCGAAGCCGGCCACGATGCGCAGGGCGGTCGTCTTGCCGCAGCCCGAGGGACCAAGTAGCGCGACGAGCTCGCCGGGTGCCATCTCAATCGACAGCCCGTCCAGGGCCCGGGTGGCCCCGAATATACGGGTCAGGTTCTCCAGCAGCACGCTCGTTCCGCTACTGCCGTCGGCCAGCCCGATACCAGCCGCCGTCGTGGCGGCGTTCGCGCCGGTGTTGGCGGTCATAACTCTCCCCCAGCTGTTTCTTGACGTGCGGCGGTAAACAACGTGACCGAGCCGCCGCCGCGCTTGCGCGACCGCCGGGTTCCGATCACCGTGATGGCCATCAGGACCAGCCAGGTCACGAACAGCGAGAGCAGCGAGGCCGCGACCGAGACCTGACCGCTGGTCTGGCTGTTGACGTAGATCCACACCGGGAAGGTCTGGTACAGGTCCAGGCTGGCCATAGTGAACTCGCCGAGAACCAGGGCTACCGTCAGCACCACGGAGGAAAGCAATGCCGTGCTGAGGTTCGGCAGGATCACCCGCCACAGCGTGCTGGTCCAGCTCGCGCCTAGTGAGCTGGCCGCTTCGGTGATGGTCTTCAGGTCAAGCGCACGCAGCCCGGCGTCTATGGCGCGGTAGGCGAACGGCATGGCCAGCACCACGTATTCCAGGGCAAGCAGGTACGGTGTGCTCTTGAGGAAGCCCGGGGCGATCTGCAGCACGCCCACAATCAGCACCACGGGCGGGATGACGATCGGCAAGATCGTGATTCCCTCGAGCAGCCGCCGGAGCCTGGGCAGCCGGAGGTGGACATAGACCGCCGTGGGCAGCATGAGCGCGATCGTGATCACCGTCGTAATGACGGCGAGCTTGATCGACAGTCCGAGTGACGACGTGAAGCCTGACTCGCTGATGACCGAGCCGAAGGCGCTGGTTCCGGTGAACCGGAATGCCGCGATCAGCGGGATGAGGAAGTAGATGCCGGCCAGGAGGAGTATCACCCAGCGCCATATCGGCAGGGACCCCCGCCTTCCGGCTCCTCGCGGGCGTATTATCGCAGCCATTTGGCCGACCTCCGCTGCAGCGCGACATAGAGCACCATGGCGACCGCGATGATGACGACCATGCCCAGGCCGAGGGCCTTGCCGATGTTCTCCTGGCCGGCGATGACGTTGCCGTTCAGGAACGACCCGATCTGGATCGCGGTGAGCGGGATGGTCCCTGTGGTCAGGGCCTCGGCGGTGGCGTAAGCGGACAAGGCGCTGCCGAACAGCAGCAGCACGCACCCGAGGAACGACGGCAGCAGCACCGGGCCACCCACGAAGCGCCAGTAGTCCCAGGTCCGCGCGCCCAGGTTCTGAGCGGCTTCGCGCCAGGCCGGACGAAGCCCCTCCAGAGCCGGCAAGATGACCAGCACCATGAGCGGGATCTGGAAGTACATGTAGACGACTACCACGCCAGCCAGCGTGTACAGGCTGAAGCCGTGATCGTAGGGGTTGAATCCGAGATCGGCCAGCCACTGGGTGACGAGCCCGCTGGAGCCGAGAGTAGCGATGAACAGGAAGGCCAGCGGCACCCCGCCGAAGTTGGCGAACACGCCGGACGCGGTCACCGCGACCTGGCGCAGGATGGTCCCGCGCTTGGCCGTAAAGATCGCGTACGCGATCAGCAGCCCAAGGATCCCCGGCACGATGGAGGTGACCACGGACAAGATGATGGTCTGCTCGAATCCATGCAGGTATACGCCGTGGGTGGCGGCGTGAACGTTGCTCAGCGTGAAGCCGCCGCTGTTGCTCTGGAATGCTCCGACCGCGACCGCGATCATGGGCAGCAGCAGGCCGAGCGTCACGTAGACGCCGAAAGGCACGATTCCCGCCGCCCGGCGCAGCCAGCGCAGCACACCAGGCAAGGTCAGCTTGGCCGCCGGGTCCGGCGCCGCCGCGGCGCCGGACCCGGGAGCCCCGGGATCCACGAGGGATCCCGGGGCCCCAGCGGCCGCTATGGTCTGGTCCACTGCTAGCCGATCACACTGGACCACTGCTGGGCGACGATTGATTCTGCCGCCGACTGCTGGGCCTGGGTGGGGAAGGTAACGCTACCGCTCGGGGCCGGCGGCAGTGCCTTGTAGGCCGTCTGGTTGACCGTGCCGGCGCTTACCAGGCTCGGCAGCTCGATCGGCCGGGCCTCGCCCTCAAGCCACAGGTTCTGGCCCGTAGTGGAGTAGAGATACTCCTCCCAGAGCCTAGCCGCGGCCGGGTCCGGGGCGTACTTGCTGATCGCCTGGTCGTAGTAGGCGGCGTAGGACGCGTCCGACGGGATCACGATCTTCAGACCAGGGACGCTCGGCCCGATCTCAGAGGCAAGCAGGTAGTCCCACCAGATCACGATCGGCGTCTGGCCACTTTCCATGGTCGCGGCGCTCGCCGTGACCGGCACGAAGTTACCTGCGCTGTGCAGCTTCTTGAAGTATGCGATGCCGGGCGTGATGTTGTTAAGCGAACCGCCGTTGGCGAGCGCGGAAGCGAACACGGCCGAGAAGGCCGCGCTGGCCTGGGTCGGGTTGCCGTTGATGGCGACTTCGTTCTTGTACATCGGGTTCAGCAGGCTGGCGAACGAGGTCGGCGCGACCTTCACCTTCGCCGAGTTGTACCCGATGGCCACGTAGCCGCCATAGTCGGCGTAGTAGGCGCCGTCCGCCGCCTTGGCGTCAGCCGGGATGTCGCTCCAGGTCGCCACCTTGTACGGGGCCAGGATGCCCTCCTGGTCGCCCTTAACTCCGAACGCCGTGCCCACATCGAGGACATCAGGTGCACGGCTCTGGCCCTTGAGCTGGTTGACCGCGTTGAGCTCGTCCTGGCTGGAACCGTCCGGGTTGGCGTCGTTGATCTTGATGCCGTACTTGGCGGTGAAGTCCTTCATGATCGTGCCGTAGTTGGCCCAGTTGGAAGGCAGCGTAATGACGTTGAGCTGGCCCTCCTTCTTGGCCGCCGCGATCAGCGCGGTCATGCCGCCCCCCGCCGAGACGGAGGTGGCGGTGGCCCAGTTCGTCCCGCCGCTTGTGCTACCGCTCGTGCTACTGCCGCTTGAACTCGAGGACGCGCAGCCCGCAGTGAGCAGCAGGCTGCCGGCAACAGCGGCGCTTGCCGCCATAGCATGCCTTGCTCGCAAAATTTCCTCCCAAACCACGGTCCCCGGGTACGGGGACCAGCCGCCGAATCTTGGCTAGACAAGTCGAAATCATGGCTAGCCAACACAAACCGGAGGTAGCCAGCCCATGGCGGTCAGGCGTTAGTTGGCGGTCAGGTGGGTGACGTCCCTGACCCGCGGGGCGCTCTGGCCGCAGCCCGTCGTGGCGGGAAGGCGTCGGTCTTGAGAGTTGCCCGATGTCCCGGCTGCCATGACGTAGGGCTCCCACGCTGGTCATGCGGTTGGCGAGCGGCGTCGTGGCGCCGAGCCAGCCGCCGTGCCGCGCGCGGTGACGGCCGCCGCTTCGCGCGATGTCTTCTCAGCCGCGGCACGATGCGCCGCGGCGGCCATCTGGCTGGCGGCCTGCTGGGTGGTTAGGATGTGCGCTCAGCGGCGTACATCCGCTCCTTTCGGGGGAAGCAGAGCGTCATAAGCGTGGAAAAGGCCATGACGAGTCAGCAGGGCGGATCGCAGCGGCCGACGGGAATTCGTGACGTTGCGCGCAAGGCCGGCGTCTCAGTCGCCTCGGTGAGCTTCGCCCTCAATGGCCAGCCTGGGGTGGCGGAAGATACCCGCCGGCGGATCCTGGCGGCCGCGGCAGAGCTCGGGTACCGCGCCAACCCGCAGGCCCAGGCGCTGCGGCGAGGGCGCACCACCACCTACGGCCTGGTCATCCGCAACTTCACCAATCCCTTCTTCCTCGAGGTGCTGACCGGGGCCGAACGAGCGGCGGACGAGGCGGGCGTGACCTTGCTGCTCCTCGACTCGCACTACTCGATGGAACGCGAGCGTATGCATGTGCGGGAAATGGCCGCCCAGCGCCTGGCCGGACTGGCCATCGCCCCGGTCGGCGACGGCGAGTCCGTTCGGCTGTGGCAGCAGCTGCGGCCCGGCACCCCGGTGGTGGCGCTGAACGCGTCCATGGACGGCTTCACCGGCGTGTCGCGGGTGCACCCTGATAATGCCCTCGGGGTTGAGCTGGCCATGCGCCGCCTGGCCGAGCTAGGTCACACCTCCGCCGCCTTCCTGTCCGCGCCGCGAGGCATGGCGGCCGACACCGACCGGCTGCGCCATTTCCGCCGCCATGCCCGCGAACTCGGCGTCCGGCCGCACGTGATGCGATCGCCCCTCACGATCGCCGACGTGCGCAAGGCCGCCAGGACCCTGCTGACACGGCGGGACCCCCCTACGGCGATCATCACCAACTCCGATTACACGGCGCTCGGAATCTACAAGACCGCCCGTGACCTGTCCCTGCGGATCGGGCCGGACGTCTCGGTCATCGGCCACGACGACCTGCCGACCTCCGAGTTCCTCGATCCGCCCTTGGCGACCATCCGCATAGACGGCCAGGAAATGGGCCGGGCCCTGATGACGCGGTTGCTGGACTGGGATCCGCCCACCGATTACGTCGCTCCGGTGGAACTGGTCGAACGCGCGTCCCTGCGGGCACCGGACTTTGTCCGTTCACCCAGTGTTCGCAAGGCGCAGTGCGACAACTCGGTAACGTCCCTTGACACCCCTCCAGCGCGTGTGTGAGCATTCGAACTCTAAACGTTTTAGAGGCGTTTATCCTGCACTCTCAGCTGGGGGATTAGTGGGTCGGTAGACCTCCCCGGTACCGCCGCCCGGGTCCTTTTCGGGCCGCCGTGATCCACTTCGGGACAGCAAAGCTTTCAGGAGGCACTGTGAAATTGTCCTATCGCTATGCGGCCGCCGGAGTCGCGGCCGCGGCATTGTTTGCGGCCGCCGGCTGCTCGTCGAGTTCCTCCTCGGGCTCGGGCTCGAGCGGCAGCAGCGTCAACTGGGCCAACGAGACCTCCGCGTCGGCCGGAGGCGGCATGAGCGCTCTGGTCAAGGCGGCCAAGGCGGAGGGCACGCTCAACGTGATCGCGCTCCCGCCGACGTGGGCGAACTACGGCACCATCATCTCGACCTTCGAGAAGGATTACGGCATCAAGGTCAATTCCGCCCTGCCTGATGGCACTAGCCAGCAGGAGGTCGACGCGGTGAAGACGGAGAACGGCACCGCCAAGGCGCCCGACGTCCTGGACATCGGCATGGCCGTCGCCCTGGCTAACACAAGCCTGTTCGCGCCGTACGAGGTCAGCACCTGGAGCAGCATCCCGACGGCGCAGAAGGCGCCGAACGGCCTGTGGGTCCAGGACTACGGCGGCTACATGGCGGTCGGGTACTCGAGCAAGTTCGGCACGATCACCTCGCTCAACGACCTGCTCAGCCCGAAGTTCAAGAACGCGGTCGCGCTGAACGGGAACCCGACCTCGGCCAACGCGGCGCTGAACGGCGTCATGATGGCGAGCCTGGCCGAAGGCGGCAGCGCCAGCAGCATCTCCGACGGCGTGTCCTTCTTCGGCAAACTCAAGGCGGCAGGCAACTTCTCCCCCGTATCCGCCACCGGTGCCACCATCAAGGCCGGCACCACCCCGGTCGTGTTCAACTGGGACTACCTCAACCTGCCGAGCTACGTGGGCGTGACGAACTGGAAGGTGTTCATCCCCGCGAACGCCGTCCTGGGCGGGTACTACGCGCAGACCATCAACAAGAACGCCCCGCACCCGGCGGCCGCCCGGCTGTGGGAGGAGTTCCTCTACTCCCAGTCCGCGACCGGCGGACAGAACCTCTGGCTCCAGGGCGGCGCCCGGCCGGTGGAGCAGACGGCCATGACGTCCGACGGCAGCATCGACACCAGCGCGGCCTCGAAGCTGCCCGCGGTGACCGGGACCCCCACCTTCCTCAGCCCGTCCCAGGCCACCGACGCCGCGAATTACCTGGCGGCGAACTGGGCGAAGGCCGTCAGCTAGCGAGGAAACGTGGCTGTCGCTGCGACATCTGAGACCGGCGCCCGGCCTTCACGGGCCGGGCGCCGGCTTGCCGCTCCCTCCTGGGTCGGTACCGTCCCGTTCCTCGCCTACGTCGCGATCTTCCTGCTGTTGCCGACGGGGATCGTGGTGGTCGATGCGCTCAAGAACCCCAACGGCGCGTGGGCATTCTCCAACGTCACCGAGCTCGGCAACTCGCTGGTGCGCGGTTACTTCATCGGCTCATTCAAGCTGTGCCTGCTCTCGTCGGTGTTGGGGGCCGTGCTCGGCGCGATCCTGGCCTATGCGATAGCGTCGGGCAACCCGGACGGCGTTGTGCGCAGGCTGTACCTGGCCGCCTCAGGCGTTCTCGCCCAGTTCGGGGGGGTCACGCTGGCGTTCGCGTTCCAGGTGCTCATCGGCCCGGCGGTGGGGTTGCTGTTTCACGCCAGCTGGTACTACGACTTCCCGTGGGGTATCGGCCTGATCTACACCTATTTCCAGATCCCGCTGATGGTGCTGGTCTTCCTGCCCGCGATCGACGGGGTGAAGGTCCAGTGGCGAGAGGCGTCGGAGAACCTGGGCGCGTCCGCGTGGCAGTACTGGCGCTACGTCGGCGGGCCGCTGCTGACGCCGGCCTTCCTCGGTGGCCTGCTGCTGCTGTTCGCCAACGCGCTGTCGGCTTTCGCCACCATCCAGGCCTGGGAGAACCAGATCGCTTACATCGTGCCGCAGCAGATCAGCACCGCCCTTTCCAGCGAGGTCGGGTTGAGCAACGTCAACGTAGCCGACCTGCTCGCCCTGGGCATGGTGATCATGGTGGCCATCGTCATGACCGGGTACGCCTTGCTCCAGCGCAGGGCGGCACGATGGCTGCGATAACCTCGCTCGGTGAGACGCCCGCCCCTGCGGAGGCGGCTCGGCCAGGCGGCATGCAGGCTCGCCGACGCCGTCGGCTGAACGTCTTCAGGTACGTGGTGTTCACTGTCTTCGGGCTGTTCTTCGTGCTGCCGCTGCTGGCACTTGGCCGGTTCTCCCTGGAGGGGGCCAAGCTCGGCACCTGGGCGCTGACGGCCTGGCGCCAGATCGCCTCTTACCAGGGGTCTGGCATTCCTCCGCTGCTGAGCGCGATCGAGATCACCCTGGAGCTCGCGGTCATCACCTGCGTGGTCACCATGGTGCTGCTGGTACCGACCATGATCTGGATCCGGCTGCGGGTGAAGTGGCTGGCCCGCACCATGGAGATCCTCTGCCTGCTGCCGCTCACCATCCCTGCCATCGTGCTGGTCGTCGGCCTCGGCCCCGTCTACAACAAGATTCAGCACTATGAGTTGTCCTCACTCATGCTGTTCTGGGCCTACGTGATCTTGGCGCTGCCATACGCCTACCGGGCGCTAGCGGCCGGACTGAGCGCGGTCGACGTGGAGACCATCTCTGAGGCCGCGCGCAGCCTGGGAGCGAGCTGGTTCACCGTGATCTTCCGGGTGATCGTGCCGAACATGCGGCAGGCCATCCTGAACGCCCTGCTCCTCACCTGGGCCCTGGTCCTCGGCGAGTTCACCATCGCCTACCTCCTGCTGTACTCGAACCTGCAGGTCGAGCTGTACTCCATCAGCCGGAACACGCCCAATGCCGGGGTGCTCTTCTCCACCTCATTCGCTGCGCTGCTGTTTGCTTTCATACTGCTGCTGATCCTGTCCTTCGTCGGCCGCCGCCGTCGCGGCCGGGGATGAGGTGCCGTTCATGACTTCTTCACCCGTAACCAGAACGCAGGGCGGCGCGGCTAGGACTGCCGTCGAAGTGCGGATGGAGGGATTGAGCCGGCACTACGGCCCGGTCGTCGCGCTCGACCGGCTCGACCTGACCCTGCATCCCGGTGAGCTCATCGCTCTGCTCGGCCCGTCCGGCTGCGGCAAGACCACAACCTTGCGCCTGCTCGCGGGGCTGGAAGACGCCGACAGCGGCCACATCACCGTCGGCGGCAAGGACATCACCCACGTCTCGGCGGCCAAGCGCGATATGGGCATGGTGTTCCAGGCCTACTCCCTGTTCCCGCACATGACGGTGCGGCAGAACGTGGCCTTCGGGCTACGGCTGCGCCGGGTCGACGCGGCCAAGCGGGATCGGCGGGCCCTGGAGATGCTGGACCTGGTCGGGCTGTCCACGCAGGCGGACCGGTATCCGCACCAGATCTCCGGCGGGCAGCAGCAGCGGGTCGCCCTGGCTCGCGCCCTGGCCATCGAGCCGCAAGTGCTCCTGCTCGACGAACCGCTGTCGGCGCTGGACGCCAAGGTCAGGGCGCAGCTGCGGGACGAGATCCGCCGGATCCAGCTCGAGGTGGGCATCACCACGCTGTTCGTCACCCACGACCAGGAGGAGGCGCTGGCCATCGCCGACCGGGTCGGCGTCATGCGGGAAGGCCACCTCGAGCAGCTGGCGCCGCCCATCGAGGTCTACTCGCGCCCGGCCACCTCGTTCGTGGCCGAGTTCGTCGGCCTGTCCAACCGGCTGTCCGGCACGGTCCGCGGGGGCGAAGTCATCGTCCGCGGCTGCACGCTGCCGCTGGTGGAACGCGATACTCCCGATGGCGAGGTCGTGGCGCTTGTGCGACCGGAAGCTGTGACCCTGGCGTCCCACGCCGCGCCGGAATCCGGTCCGCTGGTCGGCACGGTGATCGCCGTCACTTTCCTCGGCGCGACCAGCCGGGTCACAGTCGATCTCGGCGACGCCTCGGTCATGGCTCAGCTCCAGACTTCGGATGCTACCGCGCTGTCGGCGGGCAGTCGGGTGGCGCTGACGATCCGGCCGGACCCCGTGCTCGTGTCAGGCAGCTCAGCTGCTGCCGACTCGCTGGCCGAAGAAGAGGCGTGAGCGGCAGTCATCCCCCGCTGACCACGCGCCGCAGGCTCGGCCGCGGAGCGGTGCTGCGCCGCGGCCGGTCCGCCTCGTACCGGGCCGTCGAGATCGTCGAGGGTGAGCCGCATCTTATCCGCGACGACCTCGGTGTTTCCGGGCTGGCCGGGGAGCCGTCCCCGGCTGGGCGCGGACGCGCACTGGCCTGCCTGGTGCACATCACCGATCTCCAGCTCGCCGACGTGCAGTCGCCCACGCGGTTCGAGTTCCTCAACGCCCGCTTCGCCGACCCGAGGTACGCCGAGATCGTCCCCGTGCAACGTCCCCAGGAGGCACTCACCGCGCACGCTGTCGACGCCACCGTCCGTACGCTCGGCGCGGCGCGCGGCCCGGCGACCGGGCTGGCGCTGCAGCTGGCCGTGACGACGGGTGATGCCATCGACAACGCGCAGTGGAACGAACTGCAGGCGTTCCTCGCCCTGCTCGACGGCGGGCTGGTGTCGCCGGATTCCGGCGGCCCGGATTATGAGGGCGTGCAGTCGCTGGACTGGCCTGATGACATCTTCTGGCGACCGGACGGCCCGGGGCCGGGCGGCCCGGACTTCTTCCGGCGCGAATACGGCTTCCCGTACCATCCAGGCCTGCTCCGGCATGCGCTGCGCGAGTTCGCCGCCGTCGGCCTGCGCCTACCCTGGCTGTCCTGCTTCGGTAATCACGAGGCCCTCAACCAGGGCGTAGGCACCCAGACACCGGGCTTGGCCGCCGCGCAGGCCGGGGACAGGAAGCCCATCGGGCTGCCGGCTGACTTCGACCATGACGGAGCGCTCAAGTTGTTCACCGAGCACCCCGAGGCGTTCATGGCCGGCCCGTACCGGCACGTCACGCCGGATCCTTGCCGCAGGCCGATCACCAGGCGGGAGTTCGTCGAGGCGCATCTTCGCGCCGGCTCGCGGCCGTTCGGGCACGGGTTCGCCGAGCGCAACCGCCTGGACGGCACCGCGTACTACGCCTACGACACGCCTGCGGTGCGGTTCATCGCGCTTGACACGAACTGCCTGGCCGGCGGCGCGGCCGGGTGCCTGGACCGCGAGCAAGCCCGCTGGCTGGAAGCTCGCCTGGCCGAGGTGCATTCGACCTATCGCGGACCAGACGGGAGCGAAGTCCGGGCCGGCCACGACGACCGGCTCGTGATCCTGCTCTCCCACCATGGGACCAGCACGCTGGACAATAGCTGCGGCACCCACGCGGGGCCCGGCGGCGAGCCTCTGCTCGGCGGCGCCGACCTGCTGGCCCTGCTGCACAGGTTCCCCAACGTGGTCCTGTGGCTGAACGGGCACACGCACACCAACGCCATCCGACCGCACCATGACCCGGCCCGGCCGTCCGGCGGTTTCTGGGAGGTCACCACCTGCGCGGTGGTGGACTGGCCCTGCCAGACCCGGATGGTCGAGATCCTCGACCATGGCGAGTACCTGTCCATCGTGACCACGATGGTCGACCATGACACGCCGGCCGCCGCGGTGACCCTGGAGACCACGGACGACCTCGCCGCCCTGCATCGCGAGCTCGCGGCCAACGTCCCGTGGGGCGCCGCGACTCTGTCCGGCACCCCCCGTGACCGGAACACCGAACTGCGCGTCCTCCCGCCCTTCCCCCTCGGGCGGCTGCCCGGGGCTGACAGCTAAGCGGCGGCTGCCTTCGGGGGCTTGGCCGGTCGACGAATCGCGGAGTTTGGCTCGCAGCAGTTGCAGGTCCTCAGCGCCGAAGCTGTGATCGGTCAGCCACCGGTCGACGCCGCCGTAGCGGGATCCCATCTGCTCGAGGAACACGGCCATCGTTTCGGGCCGCACCCGGTGCGATGCGGCAGGCTTGCTGTCGATGTCCCTGGCGTAGGTCGGGGACCTGCGCAGCCGGGCCACGATGGCCTCGGTGCGATCCCCCGACGCGGCGTAATCGTCGACCACATCCTCCGGACGGACTCCGGCCACGGTAAGCGCGAGCGCTACCACCACGCCGGTCCTGTCCTTGCCCGCCGCGCAGTGGACCAGCGCCGCGCCCTCGGAATGCGCGATGCTGCGCAGCGCGGCCACGATCTGATCGGGACGGTCTTCCAGGTAACCCAGGTAGTGCCCGCAGACAGGATCATCCGGGTAGCGCGACCTGTCATCAGTGGCCTTGGTCAGCAGTGCTTCGGCGATCATGTCAGTGTTGGATCCGACTTCGGGAAGCACGGGGTGGTGAGTATGACGTACTCCCGCGACGGCATCCAGCGGCGCCGGGCCCTCTGATTTCAGCTCGTTCGAGCTGCGCAGGTCCACGACCGTGGTCACGCCGATGTCGCTCACCAGCTTCGCGACGTCCGAAGGCGACAGTTCCTGCAGGTTATCCGCGCGCAACAGCCGGCCTCCCGCGGTTCGCCGGCCATCATCGGTGGGCAGGCCCCCCAGGTCACGCACGTTGACCGCACCGTCAAGCTCAATCCACGCCATGACAACACCTTGGCAGATGGCGCCGTCGGCTCGGCAAGGTGACCGGCATGTGATGTTCCGCGGCCGGCGAGGTGGCTTGCGATGCGCCCGAAGTGGGGCATACTAAAGGGCAACCATGACGCCGCCCAGAGTCCTGCGGCCCGTCGCTAGGTCGATGCTGGCCCCGCATTTTCTTGGATGATCTAAGGAAGAGGCCCCCTGACAGCATCCGGCTGAGATCCTCGCCGTTGCTGGGTGGGAGTCCTCATGATGTGGCTCAGTTCCCCTTTTGCTACGCACATTCTCCGGTCCGCGGCCGACCTGAGGGCACGCCCGTCAGGGGGGCGCTAGTGAACGGCTCGCATGCCCCAGCGGGCGGGAGCAGCCCCATGGCCTGCCGTGACCCTGACCTGCAGGCGCGGGCCACCTTCGCGGCCGACCGGGTCGCGATAGAAGTGAAGGTCGGTACGGCGACGACGACGGTGTTCATCAGCGGTGAGCTCGACCTGGCGACGATGCCGTTCGTTTCCGAGCAACTGAGGCTGGTTCTGGAGACCAGGCCCGAGCGGCTCGTGCTCGACCTGAGCCGGACCGACTTCATTGACTGCGGCTCCGCCCGGATGATCGTCGCGACGGGCCGGTCGCTGCCGGCTGGCCGACTTCCGGTCATCCGGCATCCGAGCCCGGGCGTCCGGCGGCTTCTTGAGCTCACCGGGCTTGACGCGAACTGCGAGATAGAGGGATGACTCGTGGGTAGTATCCGGACGGGCGCCTCGCGAGGCCACGAGACATTTCCGGGAGCGGGCAGATGAGCAGCGTCTCGATGCAGGATGTACGCCACGCGCTGGACGAACTCGGCAGGCTGCGCTTCGGCGAGATGCGAGTCGAAGATGCGATGCACCAGGTCGTCCAGACCACTCACACGATCTTCGCCGTGGACGGCGCGGGCCTGATGCTGGCCAATGCCGACCACCACCTGCTGAACGCCGCGGTATCCGACGTCCGGATGGGTCACCTGGAGGAGCTGCAGATACGCCACCAGGAGGGTCCGTGTATCTCGGCCTTCGAAGACAAGCAGCTGGTACGGGCCGAGGACCTTACGCAAGAGATGCGCTGGCCGTCGTTCAGCAAACATGCGGTCGCCCGCGGGGTACGGGCTGTGCTCGCCAGCCCCATCCCCTACAACCAGGACGCCGTCGGCGTCGTGGCGGTGATGTCGGAGCAGAGCCGTCCCTGGTCCGCTGAGGCCGAGCTCGGGTTGCTGGCGTTTACTGATCTCGCCGCGCTTCTGATCGCCACGATGCTGATGGGCGAGCAGCAGACCGAGCTGGCTGGGCAACTGCAGTCGGCGCTGAACTCGCGGGCCATTATCGAGCAGGCCAAGGGGATCCTCATCGGCCGCCAGGGCATCTCCGCGCATGCCGCCTACCAGCAACTACGGGCGCAGGCTCGCTCTGAGCGCCGCAAGCTCGCGGTGCTCTCCGCCGAGCTGGTGCGCAGCGCGATCCGCCAGGCGGACGGGTCGTCCTGAAAAGATCCGCGTCGGCCAGGCGAAGATTGCCGCGACGCACAGGTTTACCTGAAGCGATCTGCGGCATAGCAAGTAATGCAGTACCAAGGCCGCCCAGAGCCCGCGGTTGCCAACGAAGCCGATGCCCGTCATCGCCTTACGACACTGCGTCGAAAGGCCCTCTGACCGCATCGGCGGAATCCAACGTTCGCTACCGGCGGCTAGGGGAAATCATAATCATACTCGGGATTATCGTCCTGATTATCGGCTTCGTAGCCAAGATCGCTATCGTCTGGACGCTGTCCGGGATCTCGCGTCTGCCTGCGCCTGATTCCGGCGCCGCCTGCTATCGGCGCCTGACCCAGGCGGTTCCGATGCCAGCCTGATGCAAGGCCAGGCAGAGCAGGCCGATAAGCAGCAGGTCGGTAACGGGGAACCACGCGTCTGTGGCGGTGCCCGTGGCATTGATAATCCAGGCGATACCGAAGAGGATCGCCGCGATGATGGCTAGCATGCCTCACTGCTTCCCTGATTGCGCCGCGTTAACCGGGGTTAAACGGGAGGGCGTGGGCCAGTGCCGACCCCCGGGAAGCCTTCATTCGCGGCGGCTCAAATGCCGGAGAAAAATGTCCGCGCGACTAGTCGCACCAGCGCATATGCTCAGTCACCCCAGACCTCGTGCGCGGTCTCCACGATCAGGCGGAGCTTGGCGACCTGCTGATCGTAGGTCAGTGCGTTGCCCTCTACGGTCGAGGAAAACCCGCACTGCCCGGACAGGCAGATCTGGTCAAGCGGGACGTACTTGGCGGCCTCGTCGATGCGCCGCTTGAGGTCGTCTTTGGACTCAAGCTCCGGGCGTTTGGTGGTGACCAGGCCGAGCACGACCAGCTTGTCCTGGGGGACGAACCTCAGCGGCTCGAAACCACCGGACCGCTCGTCGTCATACTCGAGGAAGAACCCGTCTACGTTCAGTTCTGAGAAGAGCGCCTCGGCCACGAAGTCGTAGCCGCCGGAGGCGGCCCATGAGGACCGGAAGTTACCCCGGCACAGGTGCGTGGTGATCGCCATTCCGGTCGGCTTGTCCTTGACCGCCGCGTTGAGCTGCTTGATGTACCGCAGGTGCATGTGCTCGGCGTCCTCGCCGCGTTCGCTGATTTCGGCCCGCTGGGCGGGGTCGTTCAGGTAGGCCAGGGACGTGTCGTCGAACTGCAGGTAGGTGCAGCCAAGCTCGCCCAGCCGCCGGACCTCCTCGGCGTAGGCCGCGGCCAGGTCGGTCCAGAACTGCTCGAGGTCCGGGTAGACGTCCGGATCGAGCATGGCCGGCCCGCCCCGGTAGTGCACCATGTTCGGCGACGGGATCGTCTGCTTGGGCACGGCCGTGGTGACGTGCGCCTTCAGGAACGTGAAGTCCTCGCCGAAGATGGTCTGCTCGAGCCTGACCTTGCTGCCGACGTGCAGCGCGGCCGGGGTCCACTCGATGGTGCCCGACGGGTTGGTGAACTTTACCGCCAGGTTGCCGGGGGCCTTGGAGACCCCGCCGAGGGCGTAGATGAAGTCCATGTGCCACGACGCCCGGCGGAATTCCCCGTCGGTGGCGGACTGCAGGCCGACCTCCTCCTGCATCCGGATGGCCCCGATGATTTCCTCGTCCTCGACGGCCCGCAGATCGTCCGCCGTGATCCGGCCGCCTGCGAAATCGTCACGTGCCTGAAGGAGCCGCTGCGGGCGCAGCAGGCTGCCGACGTGGTCGGCCCGGAACGGCGGGCTGGTTCTGCGGGACATGGACTGACCTCTCCTCCTCGAGTACCTAACCCAACACTTAGCAGATCGGGCGAACCAGTGCGTCAGGCAGGCCAGCCGGTATCGGGCTTACCGCGCTGCGCCCTGACCACAAGATCGTCAGTACCGGCGGCGGCGGATGGGAGCGGGCCGGGCCGCGGGTCCCTGTTCGGCATAGCCCCCGGGGCTGACGTCGGCGGCAGCGCCGGTTCCGGAGCCGAGAAGCGAGCGGGTCAGCTCGTGGCGTTCCCCGTTCATCTCGGTCAGGACCTCGGCGAAATGGGAGGCTCGCAGCACCGGCGGACGCTCACCGGCTCGCAGCGACACCAGGACGGTCCGCCTGATCATTTCCTTTATGAACGAGGCAGTGACGCCCTCGGTGCCGGCCACCACCGGGTCCAGGTCCGCGTCCAGGGTCAGGTCACGGGCGTAGACGCGGAGCAGGCGCTCCCGGCAGCGCTCGTCGGGACGGGGAACCTCCACCGCCAGGTCGATCCGGCCGGGCCGGTCGGCCAGCGCGACCTCGAGCACGTCGGCCCGGTTGGTGGTCAGCACGAAGGTGACGTCGGCATCGGTGCCGATGCCGTCCATCGCTTCGAGCAGGGAGAACAGCAGCGGTTGTCCCCCCGGCGCGAAGTCTCTGTCCAACGCGACGAGATCGACGTCTTCGAGCACCACGACGGACGGCTGCAGGCGGCGGGCGAGCGCTGCCGCCTGGTCGATGAACCTGATCGACAGCCCGGTCAGCAAGATGACGGTGCAGCTGGCCAGGCGTCCGGTCAAGTAGCGCACGGTGTGCGTCTTTCCCGTCCCCGGCGGCCCGTGCAGAAGCAGGCCGCGCTTGAGGTGCTGGCCTGCGCTTAGCAGTTCGGCCGACCAGTCCGCGACGCCGACGATGTGCTGCTCGATGTGCTCGAGTACGCCATCCGGCAGCACCACGTCGTCGACCGCGACCGTCGGCCGCGGCAGGAAGGTAACCAGCTCGTTGCCGTGGTGCTCGCTGGCCGTGAAACTGAGCACCTGACCGCGGAACACGTCATGGGCGCGCATCAGCCGGCCGATCTCGTCGCGCGTCGCGGTGGCCGGCGGCTGGTCCGCCGCGAGCACCTCGAGGTTGCAGAAAGGCGCCCCGAACTGGCTTTCATTGCGGATCCCTATCACCACCGGTGCACCGTCCGGCGCCGCGGTCGTCACCAGGCCGAACATCACCACCTCGGCGTTCTGCTCCGGGCCGACCGCCGCGGTGCCGTAGCTGGCGGCCCCGGGCCTGAGCCCGCCGAACGGCGACGGCATGTTGATCAGGGAGAGCATGTCCTCGCGCGGACGGTGACCCAGACCTGACGCGCCGAACCACG
>Ga0302184_10000366_pt1 | contig 29724 bp, 24 predicted proteins | sample I_Palsa_N3_3_FD_200233 | JGI IMG/M metagenome (GOLD analysis project Ga0302184, IMG submission 200233) | Peat permafrost microbial communities from Stordalen Mire near Abisko, Sweden - I_Palsa_N3_3 | ecosystem: Environmental > Terrestrial > Soil > Palsa > Peat permafrost | place: Sweden...
TGTGCAGCACCGCGCCCATGCTGGGCACCCCGAAGTAGGCCTCCAGGTGCTCGGTGTTGTTCCAGCAGAAGGTCGCCACCGGGTCACCCGGCTTGATGCCGAGCCGGGCCAGGGCGCTGGCCAGCCGCCCGGCGTTCTGCGCCACCTGCGCGTACGAAGTCCGGCGGGGTTGCGCCCCGGTCCAGGTCACGCACTCGCTGACGCCGTACACCTGGGCCCCGTGCCGCATGATGGCGCCGATCGTGAGCGGGTAGTCCTGCATGGTGCTGCGGATCATGGGGCTCCATCCTCGCTGACGGCTTACTACTGGGCGGTACGGTAGGACCGCGCAGCCGCCCACGTCAATTGTCCCCCTGCGGAGGAACTAGTGCCACGTCAGATCGTTCTCGTCTCGCGGCCGTCGGGCTGGCCGACCGAGGGCAACTTCGCCCTGACCGAGGCGGCCCGGCCGGAACTCACCGACGGCCAGGTGCGGGTGCGCAACCTGTTCATGTCGGTAGACCCCTACATGCGCGGCCGGATGAACGACACCAAGTCCTACCTCCCGCCGTTCCAGCTGGGGGAGCCGCTGCAGGGCGGCGCGATCGGCTCGGTCATCGAGACCCGGTCGCCCGACCTGGCCGAGGGTGACCTGGTGCTACACATGCTGGGCTGGCGGGACGAAGCGGTGCTGCCCGCACGGCACGCGCAGAAGATAGCCGACGTAGCCGGGCTGTCCCCGTCGGCTTACCTAGGGGTGCTCGGCATGCCCGCGCTGACCGCCTACGTCGGCCTGCTCGACATCGCCGCCCTGAAGCCGGGCGACGTGGTGTTCGTCTCCGGCGCGGCCGGCGCGGTGGGCAGCATGGCCGGCCAGATCGCCAAGCTCAAGGGCGCCGCCCGGGTGATCGGCAGCGCGGGGAGCGAGGAGAAGGTCAGCTGGCTGCGCGAGATCGGTTTCGACGCCGCCTTCAACTACCGGGCCGCCCCCGTATTCGGGCAGCTCCGGGACGCCGCGCCCGAGGGCATCGACGTCTACTTCGACAACGTCGGCGGCGACCACCTGGAAGCCTCGCTGGCCGTGCTCAACACCTACGGCCGCGTCGCCATGTGCGGCGCGATCGCCCACTACAACGCCACCGAGCTGCCCGCAGGCCCGCACAACCTGGGGCTGGCCATCACCAAGCGCCTCACCCTGCGCGGCTTCATCGTCTCCGACCACCAGGACCGGACGCCCGCCATGATCGCCGACGTCAGCGGCTGGCTGCGCGAGGGCAAGCTCTTCCACACCGAGACCATCGTCGACGGCCTGGACCAAGCTCCGTCCGCGTTCATCAACCTGCTCCGCGGCCACAACACCGGCAAGATGATCGTCCGCCTGTAGCCTGACGTCACGCCATCGGCATCGCGGCGGCCGTGGCCAGGGCCCGGGCGGCGCCGAGCGACGCGACCAGGGGGTGCAGCGCGAACGCCCGCAAGGCCGCTGCCTGCGAGCCGGTCAGGGCGGCGGTGACGATGGCCCGTTCGCAGCTCTTCACCGTGCACATCAGGCCGAGCTCATGTTCCGACGGCCGCGATACCGGCAGCGGCACCGCGCCCTGGCTATCCACCAGGCATACGGTCTCTATGACCGCGTCCGGCCCAAGCGCCGGGATCGTCGTGCCGTTGGGCACATTCACGATCAGCCGCGCCGGTCCGCCCCCGCCCCTCGAGCCCCCGCCGGTCAGCGCGGCGGCAAGTCCGATCGCGATGGACTCATAACCCCCGGCGGCCACGTCGGCGGCGTCCCGCTCACCGGAGCGCAACTCGGCGAAATAACTGCGGTTGCGTTCCTCATTGGCCGCCGCCCAGAGCCGCGCGGCCTGGCCCGGAGCCGCCGCGGCAGCGGCGTAGAACCTCTCCTGCCTGGCCCGGACGTGCTCTCCGCGGGTCCGGTCCGCCGCCATGACGTCACGCAGAGCTTCGGCCTGAGCGTAGTACCAGTACAGGTATTCGTTGGGGATCGCACCGAGCGCCTGCAGCAGGTCGGCGCCGAACAGCCGCCCTTCCTCCATCGCGAGCAGCCGCGCCGGATCGGCCAGCAGGCCAGGCAGCAGGTCCGTTCCGCCGACCCTCAGGCCGCGCAGCCAGCCGAGATGATTGAGTCCCAGGTAGTCGGCTTCGACCCGATCGGCCAGCCGGGCCAGCGACGTGCCCGGATCGACTCCGGCCGCCGCGCAGGCCCGGCGCACCAGCGCCATGGGGGAGTCGCAGACCCCGATGACCCGGTTCCCGAGGCTGGCCGCCATGACCTCGGTGACGATGCCAGCCGGGTTGGTCATCGAGATGACCCACGCCTGGCTAGCCAGCTCCGCGATGCGCTGCGCGATCGCGTCGACGACCGGCACGGCCCGGGCGGCGCAGGCAAGGCCGCCGGCCCCCACCGTCTCCTGGCCGAGCACACCGAGATCCAATGCGGCCCGCTCATCCCGGACGCGGCCGTCCAGGCCGCCGACGCGCAACGCGGCGAAGATCAGGTCGGAACCGCGCAGCGCGGTGTCAAGATCGGTCGTCGCGCGCAGCGGCAGGTGATCACCCGCGAGCACCCCGGCGATCACGCCGAGCCGCTCGGGGGCCACGTCGAACAGCACCACCTCGTCGACCGCCAGGCCGGACAGGGCAAGCTCGCGGCAGATCAGCGGTACCCGAAAGCCGCCGCCGCCGAGAATGGTGACTCGCACCCCAGCGACCCTATCGGGCAAACTGGCCCGGTAGGCGACCACGGCGGAGCTCGTGGGCCCGGGACACCGAAGGCAGAGGCACAGCGAGGAGAGGCGCCATGAACGACCAGTACGACCTGTTCGTACACGGCACCGTGTTCTTCGACGTCGTATTCACCGGCCTGGCGTCCTTGCCGGTGCGGGGCACCGAGCTCCAGGCCACCGGGATGGGGTCGTGCCCGGGCGGCATCGCCAACCTCGCCATCGCCGCCAGCCGTCTCGGCGTGCATACATCGCTGGCCGCGGCCTTCGGTGATGACGTGTACGGGGATTTCTGCTGGTCGACGCTCACCGAGCAGGAGGGCGTCGACCTCACCTATTCGCGCCGGTTCCCGGACTGGCACTCACCGGTGACAGTCTCCATGGTGGTCGAACGAGACCGGGCCCTAATGACCCATATGCACCCGCCGCCCGTTCCGAGCAGCGAACTGCTCGCGACCATCCCCGCCGCGCGTGTTGGCTTCGCGCACCTGGACGCCGAGCCGCGCGCATGGTTCCAGGCCGCGACCTCCGCCGGGATGCTGCTGTTCGCGGACACGGGATGGGACCAGGACGAGAAATGGTCGCCGAGCGTCCTGGACCAGCTAGAGAGCTTCCACGCCTTCCTGCCCAACAGCGTCGAGGCGATGGCCTACACCCATACCGACGATCCCCACGACGCCCTGCACGCGCTGGCTCCGCGGGTCCCCATCGCGGTGGTCACCTGCGGCGGTCAGGGTGCGATGGCCGTCGATTCCACCACCGACGAGCAGGAGTGGGTCCCCGCGCTTCCGGTCAACGCCCACGATCCCACCGGAGCCGGCGACGTCTTCGGCGCCGCCTTCGTCCTCGGCACCCTGCGCGAGTGGCCGCTGCGGCAGCGGCTCGCGTTCGCCAACCTGTGCGCCGCGCTCTCAGTCCAGTACGTCGGCGGGTCGCTGGCCGCGCCGGGCTGGGGGGACATCATCGACTGGCTCGCCCGCACCGGGGCTAAGGCGGCGGCCGGTTCCAGCCACGCCGCTGAACTAGCCAAGGCCTACGGGTTCATCACCGAAGTGCTGCCCGAGTCCGGGCGGATCGCGGTGCGCCGGGCCCGGGCCACCATCGCCCACACCTCCGACGCGGAGACGCACCGAAGGCCGGGGACCGCGCTCTCGTGACCACGCCGCGGCGGGGGGCCACCGGCTCCGTTTGCGTCAGCCGCCGCGGGCGGCGGACCGGACGGCGAGCTCGCGTTCGATGAGGGCGACGAGGTCGGGGTGGGTGCTCAGGCCCCACAGCACCTCCGGGGCGATGCCGAGCTGCCGGGCGGCTTCGGCCACCACGGGCTGGAGCATGTGCAGGGCCTGGGCCAGCCCCTCGTCCCGGGTGTACGTCGGCGGCAGGTCGTCCAGGGACAGGTCGCCGGGCCGCCGGAAGGTCTCGTCCCGGCCGGGCAGCCAGGCCTCGCCCTCCGCGGCCGCGGCGATCGCCGAGCCGGCGTGGTCCAAGTGAGAATCTGAGTACGACTGGAGCACCGACCGCTCGACCACCCCGGCCACCAGGCGGCGGTTCGGCGCGAGCAGGACGTTCCAGACGTATTCCGACCGGGCGTGGCCGGGGTGACGCAGGGCGTAGTCCAGGCCGTCGATCTGCGCGTCGGGGTCGAATCCGTCGAGGCCGCGCTCGTTCCGGCCGAAGTCGACGATGATCTGCACGTAACCGAGCGGATCCGGGGTCCGCGCGCGCACCTCGACGTCGGACCGGACGCCCATGCCGCGGAGCTGGACTAGCCATGGCCCGTAGGCGTCGCCGGCGAACCAGGCGTCGGGGTTCCCGTCGAAGTAGGTCTCCAGGTCCTTGCTGCGCTGGTACAGCCGGGGCGGTCGCATCAGCCGCTGCTCGCCGGTGGCGGCGTTCTCCCCGATGAGGAAGTTCGTTTCCTGCAGCTGCTCGAGCAGTTCGGCCCGGGGGCCGGCCGCGGCCTCGTCCAGAGCCCGGACGACGCATTCCAGGTCGGCGTCGTGCTGGGCCAGGTCGAGTTCCCCGAGATCCAGGTCGCGGTACCTGGGCAGGATGACCTGCAGGACTTCCGCTATCACATCCGGCTGAGCGAGATCCAGCGCGTCCAGGAACGGCCGGGCCGCGGGGGAGTCGGCGATGGCGCGCCGGACCGTGGGCAGGCTGCTGGCGGCTGGCCCGGGCAGGTAGACGGCCGGGCGGTCCTGGGCGTCAAAGGGCGCGACATGACTGCCGTCTTCGAGCCGGATGACCGGCTTGGTCCGGGCCGGACCGGGCTGTCCATCAGCGGATCTCGATGCCCGCCACAGCGCGGAATGCAGGAAGAGGAAGGCGTAGAAGCGGGTGATCCACTCATCCGGCTGCGCCTGGAGAAACGCGCGGCTCACCCGCGAGACCACGCCCTCCGGCGTGACCTCCTCCAGGCCGATCTCCTCCCGCAGGTACCGCCACAGCACCGGGGTGAGGTGCTCGGTGATGCCGTCCGCAGCGAAACGGACCGGGTGTCCCGCGCTGTACAGCGCGCCGAGCTGATCAGCGGTCAGCAGCTCGCGCAGGTCAGCATCCTGGGCCAGCTTCAGCTCCCCGGCCGCGGCGAAACCACCTCCCGCGCCGAAACCACCTCCCGCGCCGTCACCAAGTCCCGCGACCGGAATCAGCGGATCGGCCGCCAGCGCCGCGCGCACCGCGTCGAACAGCGGGCGGAACATCGAGCCGGGCTGGAACCGCGCAACCTCGAGCGGCAGCGTGGTCAGGACCTCCACCGTGAGCAAGCCGTCGTCGCGAAGCTCGCGGAGCACGTCGGTGAGCAGCGCGGCGGTCGCGCGGACGAGCGCGGCGTTGGACGGGTCGTGCTCAGGAATGTTGTCCCGCGCGGGCGTCGTCCGGTACGGGCCCTGGATCAGGAAACCGAGAAAGGTCTCCTTCTCGGTGGGGAAGAACACCGTCAGCGGGGAGCGGGCGGACGCGACGATCCGGCCCGCCTCGACCCGGAAGGCGATCTCGATCCGGGCCAGCCGGTCGCCCAGGCCCGCGACCTGACGATCCCAGACCAGCCACTCCTCCCGCCGGGCCCGGCCCTTTGACAGCAGCACCCGGCGAGGCGCCCCCGGGCCGCTCCCGGACCCGGTCACCGACGCGCGCTCGATGACCGCGTCCGCGACCCCGGCGCCGCGGACCCGCAGGCGTCCGATGTTCGTCAGGAACAGCACGATGCCGGGCGCCAGGGCGTTCAGGGCCGACGATATCTCCTGCGCGCAGACCGCGGGGGAGACGGTGTCGTGATCGAAGGGGAAGACGAACAGGGTCCCGGTGGCCGCCTCGTCCAGCGGCGGCACCAGAAACGGCCGGACGTAGTTCTCGATCCTGAAGTGCTCGCCCGCGCTGTAGACGCGCGGCGTCCTGGTGTAGGCGTATACCGACTTGAACCCGATGCCGAACTTCCCGATCTGGGTGAGGTCGCCGGACTTCCCGCTCTGGCCGACCCCGCAGACGCCGCGGACGTCCGCCCCGGTGAACGGCCGGCCGTCGTGCCGCACCTCCAGCCGGTCGTCGAAGAGCTCGAAGGCCAGCCCGGTCGCGCCTGCGTCCTCGGCGTTCTGGATCAGCTCGAACAGGAAGTGGGTGCGCTCGCTGTAGAGCTGCCCGAGCAGATCCAGCACGGCGGTGTCCCAGCCGTACCGGGCGATGTTCTCGTCCCGGATCTTCTGGTAGTCGGTCGGCACGGCTAACCCCCACAACTCGTCCTGCCGAATGTACCGGCGTCCCGCACTAACCCTGCCACGGCGCTCGCCGGACCCAGGAGAATGAGACGGTCATGGAACTGGCCATCATCGTCATCGGCGCCGTCGTCGCGATCGTCGCGGTCGCGGCGGTGTCGGACCGGATCGCGGTCGCCGCCCCGCTCAGCCTGGTCGTGGTCGGCATCGCGCTGAGGCCGTGCTGCTCGTCGTGCTCACCACGGTCTGTTCCGGGCTGCTGTTCGACACCCTGCTGCCCGGTCTCGGGCTGGCGTCCGCGCTGGCCCTGGGGGCGATCATCAGCCCGACCGACGCGGTCGCCGCGACCTCGGTCGGCAAGCGGCTGGGCCTGCCGTCGCGGCTGCTGACCATTGTGGAGGGCGAGGGGCTGGTCAACGACGCGTCCTCGCTGGTGCTGCTCAGCTCCGCGGTGGCCGCGACCACCGTGACCGTGCACCTGTGGAAGGTCGGCCTGGATTTCGTCTACGCCGTCGTGGTGGCGGTGGCGGTCGGCCTCGTGGTCGGGTACCTGAACGTGCGGGTGAGGTCCATGCTGAAGGATCCGGTGCTGGGCACGGCCGTCTCCTTCATCGTCCCGTTCCTGGCCTGGGTCCCAGCCGAGGAACTCGGCGCGTCCGGGGTGCTGGCCGCGGTGGTGACCGGGCTGGTCACCGGCCATCAGGGCCCGGGCCTGCTGTCGGCCAGGGACCGGCTGGCCGAGACGGTGAACTGGGAGACGGTGGCGTTCCTGCTGGAAAGCGGCATCTTCCTGCTCATGGGCCCCCCGCTCGGGTCCGGGCGACCAAGTGCAAAGTAGCTCTGAGTGATTGCTCCCGTGCAGGTTGGGTTGGGCTCTTGATGGTCTGGGTGGGGTGAAATGTAGCACAGAGCTACGTTGCAGCTTCGCTACGCGAAGATCACGACTCGGTGATACCGGCTGGTAGTCAAACGGCTACAGATCATGTTTTCTCCTGACCATATTGGGTTCAGGAGGAAGGTGCCGGGATGCGGCGGGAATGGGAACTTGAGGAGCTGATCGCGTGCTGGACACTGGATGAGGAGGAGTTCGCCCTGCTGGCGAACAAGTCCGGGGCGACGCGGCTGGGTTTCGCTGTGCTGCTGAAGTACTTCGAGCAGGAGGCTCGGTTCCCGCGGCGGGAGGACGTGCCCCGGGCGGCGGTGGATTTCGTGGCGGGGCAGGTGAAGGTCGGTCCGGAGTTGTTCGCCGAATACGGCTTCGCCTCGCGGCAGGCGGCCAACCATCGGGGACAGGTCCGGGACTTCCACAAGTTCGCCAAGGCGACGGTGCAGGACGAGGACGGGCTGGCGGTGTGGCTGTCCACCGACATGTGCCCGATGGAGACCTCGCGGGACCGGCTGCGGGCGGCACTGCTGGCGCGGTGCCGGGAGCTGCGGATCGAGCCGCCGGCGCCGGGCCAGATCGAGCGGGTGCTGGGTGAGGCCGAGTCGCTGTTCGGCAAGAGCTTCACGGCCTGCACCCAGAGCCGGCTGCCGGACGGTTCGGCGGGCAAGCTGGAGGAGTTGCTGCTGGAGGGCGAGGATGGGGACCCGGCGGGCGGCCGGCGGGGTTTCCTGCAGGAGCTGAAGGAGGACCCGGGGTCGTTCCAGCTAGACACGCTGCTGGCCGAGATCGCCAAGCTGGGGCGGGTGAACGCGATCGGCCTGCCGGCGGACCTGTTCGAGGGGGTGTCGGAGAAGGTCGTGGCGGCGTGGCGGGCGCGGGCGATGAAGATGTACTCCTCGGACTTCACCGCGGCCGCGCCGCCGGTTCGCCTCACGCTGCTGGCGGCGCTGTGCCACGTGCGCAGGACCGAGCTGATCGACGGGCTGGTGGAGTTGCTGATCCAGCTCGTCCACAAGATCAGCGTGCGGGCGGAGAGGAAGGTCGAGGGTGAGATCAATGCCGAGTTCCGGCGGGTGCACGGCAAGAACGGGATCCTGGTGAAGCTCGCGACGGCGGCGCTGGCGCTGCCGAGGTGATCGTCCGCAAGGCCCTGTACCCGGTGGTGGGGAAGCGGACCCTGGAGGACATCATCGCCGAGGCCAAGGCGAAAGAGAAGGAGTTCAACACCCGGGTCCGGACCAAGCTGCGCGGCTCCTACTCCCACCACTACCGGCGGGGGCTGCCCAAGCTGCTGAAGGCGGTGACGTTCAGGTCCAGCAACGAGGCGTTCCAGCCGGTGATGGACGCCCTGGCGCTGCTGGGCCGGTACGCCGATTCTGAGGCCGACTTCTACGACGCCGCTGACGCGGTGCCGCTGGAGCACGTGGTGCCCGACGACTGGCGGGATGCCGTGGTCGATGAGGATACCGGCCTGGTGGAGCGGATCCCCTACGAGCTGTGCGTGCTGGTGGCGTTGCGCAAGGCGGTACGGCGGCGGGAGATCTGGGTGGAGGGCGGCAGCACCTGGCGTAACCCCGATCACGATCTGCCGGGCGACTTCGAGGACAACCGGGACGTGCACTACCGGGCGCTGTCCAAGCCCCGCGATCCGGCCGACTTCGTCGCCGACCTGCAGAAGCGGCACGTCGCCGCTCTGGAGGGGCTGAACACGGGGCTGAGGAAGGGCAGCACCGGCGGGGTGAGGATCACCAGGAAGAAGGGCGAGCCGTGGATCAGCGTCCCGCCCGTGCTCAAGCAGGCCGAGCCGGAGAACCTGGGGGCGCTGAAGGAGGAGATCGCCAGGCGGTGGGGTGTCATCGACCTCCTAGACCTGATCAAGAACGTCGACCACGCCACGGAGTTCATCGGCGAGTTCGCCTCGGTGGCCTCCCGCACCGTCACCGACGCTGCGGTGCTGCGGCGCAGGCTGCTGCTGTGCACGTTCGGGCTCGGCACGAACATGGGGATCAAGCGGGTCGCCGACGGCACGGCGGCGATCCCGGGCATGGAGGCCGACACCGAGGCGGCGCTGCGCCGGACCCGCCGGCTGTTCGTCAACCGCGACAACCTGCGGGCCGCGATCCGCACCGTGGTGAACAAGACCCTGGAAGCGCGGGACACCTCCCTGTGGGGGCCGGGTACGGCGTGTGCGTCGGACTCGCGCAAGTTCGGGTCGTGGTCGGCGAACTTCATGACCGAGTGGCACCAGCGGTACGGGGGCGCCGGGATCATGGTGTACTGGCACGTCGAACGCAAGAACGTCTGCATCTACAGCCAGGTGCGGTCCACGACCGACTCCGAGGTCGCCTCGATGATCGAGGGCCTGCTCCGCCATCTGACCTCCGCCGAGATCGACCGCCAGTACACCGACACCCACGGTGCCTCGATCGTCGGGTTCGCGTTCTCGCACCTGCTGGACTTCAAGCTGCTGCCACGGCTGAAGAACGTCGGGTCGGCTCGCCTGTACCGGCCGGGCCTGGCCGAGGGAGAGGCGTAGCCGGAGCTGGACGGCGTGCTGTCGGGCAAGACGATCGACTGGGAGCTGATCGCCAACCAGTACGACCAGATGATCAAGTATGCGACCGCGTTGCGGCTCAGGACCGCCGAGGCCCACCAGATGCTGCGCCGGTTCACCCGAGGTGGGCCCAAGCACCCCACCTACCGTGCGATCGAGGAACTCGGCCGGGTCATCCGTACCGTGTTCATCTGCGACTATCTCGCCGACGAGGACCTGCGCCGGGAGATCCACGAGGGCCTCAACGTGGTGGAGAACTGGAACGCGGCGAACAAGGACATCTTCTACGGCAAGGCCGGCGACCTCACCGGCGACGACCGCGAGCACGTCGAGGTGTCCGCCCTGGCCCTGCACCTGTCCAGGCCTCGATCGTCTACCTCAACACCCGGATGGTCCAGATCGTCCTGGCCGAGCCCGCGTGGCAGAAGAAACTCACCGACGCCGACCGGCGCGGTCTGTCCGCTCTCTTCTGGACCCATCTGAACCTGTACGGCAAGTTCGAGCTCGACATGAGCAAGCAACTCGACCTCGGACCGGACACTCCCGTCACTTGACGAGCCGGGGCCGGTCTGGCTGTGACGCTGTGCGGACCGGCCTCACTTGGTCAGGTAGCCGTCCTCGGGCCAGTCTTCGTGTCTCGTTTCCGCGCGGGATGCTTGCCGGTAGTGATCTGTCTCACTAGTTGTGATAGATCAACTGCCTTGTGTGAGCGATGGCGCTGTCAGCGGCTGAGCCGGCGGTTGATCCACCAGGTGCAGAATCCGGCGAGGAGGAGGGCGAGCAGGACGTATATGGCGGTTTCTGACCACTGGAATGCCCAGTAGCGGCTGCCGGGCTGGTAGGTGACCACTTGCCGGAGGTGGAGCCTGGCGAGTGCGGCGTTGCAGGCGTTCGTTTGCCCAGATGGTGGGGTGTTCGTTGACCCAGAGGTGCATGCGTGGGGCGCCAGGCCGAGGGAGGTGCTGCCGCCTGGGGTGGTGACCTGGTTGGAGTAGACCCAGGCGCCGGGGATGTTCACCCTGGCTTCCACGCCCAGGCTGTTTTCGGGAAACGAGCTTCCCAGTCCGCTGATGGCGCTGAGGTTGAGCGGCGATACGGTGCGGACGGGCGGGATGAGGTGGGGCCGCACCCAGAGGGGCACGGCGACCTGGACGGCGGCGAAGATCGCGAGGGTGATGGCGATGGCGGGGACGGCGCGGCGGGCGAGCAGCCCGGTGGTGACGCCGAGGGCGAGGGCGAAGGCGGCGTAGCCGACCGGGATAAGGTCGCGGGCGCCGAACAACAGGGCCGATAGCCGGTAGCCGCCGAGCGGATTGAGCTGGTCCATCGGGCTGGACCACCAGGTCACCATGAGGCTGAGCAGACCGGCGGTTGCCATGCTGGCCAGGCCGGTCAGGCCGAGCTTGACGGCCAGCCAGCGGGTGCGGGAGATGCTCTGGGTCCAGGCCAGCCGGAAGGTGCCCGTCTCCAGTTCGCGGCTGATCAGCGGCGCTCCCCAGAAGATCCCGATGATGGCGGGCGTCAGGTACAGGACCACGATGCCGGCCATGTAAAGCCAATGGGATGCGCCGGCATCCAGCGCGCGGTGCGGGGCGCTGACCGCGAGCACGACCACTACGGCCGCGAGCGCGGCGGCGGCGGTCACTGCCTGCGCGCGGAACTGGAGCCAGGTGAGCCTGATCATGACGCCACTCCTAGCTGCGGCCTGCGGGCCGGGATATCGCTCGCCGGGTTCATGTAGGCGATCACCAGGTCCTCCAGGCTGACCGGGGTGACGGTCCAGGCCGGGTCGTGGACGGGCTCGCCGGTGCGGACTAGGAGGACAGTCTGCTTGTCGGTGTGGCTTTCCTCGATGACTTCCTGGCCCGCGGGGAGGGTGCCGGGGTCGCGGCGGGGCCCGGACAGCCGGTGATGGGAGGCGAGCAGCGCGCTCACCTCCCCGGCGATGCGGACCCGGGAGGCGACGAGCACGACCAGGTAGTCGCAGACCCGTTCCAGGTCGGCGACGAGATGGGAGGACAGCACGACGCTGGTGCCGTGCTCGGCGACCGCCTCCATCAGGCTGCGGAGGAACTCCCGGCGGGCGAGCGGGTCCAGGCTGGCGACGGGCTCGTCGAGGAGGAGGAGCTCGGGGCGCTTGGCGAGCGCCAGGGTGAGCGCGAGCTGGGCGCGCTGGCCGCCGGACAGCGATCCGGCCCGCTGCTTCGGGTCCAGGCCGAGCTGCCCGATCCGCCGCTGCGCCAGCTCGTCGTCCCAGCCGGGGTTGAGCCAGGCGCCGAGCCGGAGGTGATCCGCGACCCGCATGCGGGCGTATACCGGCGTGTCCTGGGCGACGAAGCCGACCCGGGCCAGCAGTGCCGGGCTGACGGCGGGATGATCGCCGAGGACGCTGATCGTGCCGCGGGTGGGCGTGAGCAGCCCGGTGGCCAGCTGCAGCAAGGTGGTCTTGCCCGCGCCGTTGGGGCCGACGAGCCCGACGACGCGGCCCTCGGGGATGGCGAGCGTGCAGTCGCGCAGCGCCCAGGTTCGCCGGTACTGCTTGCCGAGCCCGCTGGCCTGGATGACGGCGGTCATCATGCCACCCCTTCGGCGAAGCAGGTGCGGAACGCGGTGCGGTAGATCGCCTCGATGTCATCGGGGCCCAGGCCCGCCGACCGTGCCGAGCGGAGCCAGTCGGTCATCGCGGCGAGGAACCGTGCCTGCGTGGCCGGGTCGGTCCCGGCCGGCGAGCGGGTGATGAACGTGCCGAGCCCCGGCCGGGCGCGTGCCAGTCCCTCCCGCTCCAGTTCGCGGTAGGCCTTGTGCACGGTGTTCGGATTGATGGCCAGCTTGGCGACTACCTGCTGCGCGGTCGGCAGCTGGTCGCCCGGCTCGAGCATCCCCATCCGCAGGGCCTGGTGGACCTGCTGCACGAGCTGCAGGTAGGTGGCGACGCCCGATGTCTCGTCGAGCTGGAACTCGATCATGAGTCTCTCATTCCACTAAGAGCTTAGTGGAATGAGAGTAGCAGGCAGCCGATAGCCGGCGCAAGAAACGGATCAGGACCCGGCGCGGCGGCTAGCGAGGTCTCGCACGTTGGAGCCCCCGGCGCCGGGGAGATGGCGTAGGGCAGACAAAGAGCCGTCCCGGAAACGCTCGATTCCGGGACGGTCAAGATCGCGACACGAAACCCCAGGACAGGCCGTCCCGGAACCCATCCCGGAACGGGCTCCGGTCGTTGAGTTCCGGGACGGATTACGGGACGATCGAACATGCAGACCGCCCCCGTCTACACCAACACCGTCCGGATCGGCTACGCCCGCGTCAGCGGCCGCACTCAAGACCACCAAATGCAGCTCGACGCCCTGGCCGTGGCCAGCTGCCGCGAGGTGATCGTCGAAACTGCCAGCACCCGCGGCGCCCGACCCAAACTCCACGCCACACTCGCCGCCCTCAAGCCCGGGGACACCCTGGTCATCTACAAGCCCGACCGGATCGCCCGCTCCATGAAGGAACTCCTCGTCCTCCTGGAGGACGAACTGCACGCCCGACAGGTCAACCTGGAGATCCTCACCGGCATCTGCGCCGGCTTCCACCGGCCCAACGGCCAGACCATCGCCGACAAGATGCTGTTCATGGTCGCCGCCATGGCCGCGGAGATGGAACGCGACCTCATCCAGGAACGCACCCTCGACGGCCTCGCCGCAGCAGCAGCCCAGGGACGCCGAGGCGGCCGCCCCACCGCCGTCGACGCCGACACCCTCGCTGTCGCCCGCGCACGCCAAGCTCGCGGCGAATCCATCACCGCCATCGCCGCCCACCTGGGCATCGGCCGATCCACCCTCTATCGCGCCCTCTCTCCCGACGCAACCGACTGACGGGCCGAGAGCAAAGGCCACTCAACCGAATGTGGGCAGGAACCCTCTCTTTCGATTACTCAGAGCTACTTTGCACTTGGTCGCACGGACCCGAGTGGAGGGCCCTGATGGAGGCCACCCTCCAGCAGATCCCGGACCTGGCCGAGCCGGGCTGACCGCGGTCAGGGGGCGCGGCGGATCAGGTACTCCCAGCCCGCCCGGAGCTGGCGGTCCGACCAGACGTCGGCGCGCTTGGCGACGGTGTCCTCCCCGGTGCCCCAGCGCTGCAGCGGGCCCGCGGACATCGCGGCCAGCTGGGTCTGGCAGGCGCGGTCGAGCAGGACGGCGGTCATGATCGCGGCCGGCGTGTCCGCGCCGACGGCGACGATGCCGTGCTGCGGCATCAGGCACGCGCGCGCGTCGCCGAGCGCCTCGGCCAGCGCCGCGCCCAGCGCCCGGCTCTTGATCAGGCCGCCGGTCAGCGTGAAGCAGGGGATGTCCGGGTAGCAGAACAGCGATCCGGCGTGGTCGAGCGGGCGCAGCGGCACGCCGAGCGCGGCGAACTGGTTGGCGGCCGGCGAGTGCGTGTGCACCACCGAGCCGACGTCGGGTCGGCTCGCCATGATCTCGGTGTGGATGGGGTACTCGATATGCCGGGGCCCGGTGCTCGATGACGCGGGGTCGTCGAGGACCTCGCCGTCCGGGCTGACCAGGACGATCTTGCTGGCGTCGATTTCCTCCAGACCCCACCCGGCGCTTTTCATCCAGACGCCGCGGCCCTGCGGGTCGCGGACGCTGGCGTGTCCCCAGATCATGTCGCCCTGGCCGGCCGCGGCCAGGGCCCGGCAGGCCAGGACGGAAAGGACGACCGCGCCGGCCGCGTCCGCAGGCTGGTAGCTCACCGGCCCGTTATACCGCACTCCGGCTACACCCGGATTTTTGACACCCGTTGGTACACCCGGATTTTGATACCCGCCTACCCTGTCGTTTAGCGTCGTTTATCTGGTAGCAACCGTTTCTGGGGGGGCGCAGCATGCAGCGAATGTCCGCGGTCTGGAGTCCGGCCCGGATGCTGGCCCTGTCCGGCCCCGGTCACCGCAGCGGCGCGCCGCGGCGTTCACCGGTCGAAATCGTCGCGACGATGGGATCGTACGTCACCCGCACGCAGGCCGCGCAGGTCTCGGGGCTGCGGGCGGGGCCGTTCGGGCGCTGGGCCGACGGCGTGACCGCGATGCGCGAGGACTGCATGGCCTTCGCCGCCCACTGGCGCGCGCACAACGACCAGGTCCTGGAGGCCGATGGGCCGCTGTGGGTGGTGCTCGGCGACTCCACCGCGCAGGGCCTCGGCGCGCCCGGCCCGGACGGCGGGTACGTCGGCCAGGTCCTGGCCGACCTGCGGCAGCGGACCGGCCAGCCGTGGCGGGTGCTCAACCTGTCCGTGTCCGGTTCCCTCACCCGTGACGTGCTGCGGGATCAGCTGCCCCGGATCCCGGCCGGACCCGGCCTCGTGACCTGCGGGATCGGCGTCAACGACATCCTGTACACCAGCCCGGGCAAGCTGTTCGGCGACCTGCGTGCGCTGATCGCGGCGGTCCCGGAGGACACCGTCCTGCTCGACCTGCCGCTGCCCGCGGGCTGCTGGGGTTTCCTGGGCCGGGCCAGCGTGCCCTACGTGACGCGGATCAACCGGACCATCCGCGCCGAGGCGACCGCGCGGGGCCTGCCGGTCGCCGAGGTGTCCGCCCATTTCCTGCCGCCGTGGACCGGGAAGTTCGCCCCGGACTGCTTCCATCCCAGCCAGGCCGGCTACCGCGACTGGTCCCGCGCCCTGCTCGCGGCGATCAAGGTTGCGGAGACAAGCAGCCCGCTTCGTTCGGCGTAAAGATCTTCAATCTCCGGAACGGCACTGCTGCGTCCCTCCGGCACCTTCCCAGCCCCGGGTGGCTGTCCGGTCACGGGTGTGACCAGCCGACTCTCTAACATGGGCAAGTGCAGCACTTTTCTCTCGCCGTTATCGGCTCAGGCTCAGGCAACGTGGTGGTGCCCAAGGACGGCGGTGCCGGTCCGGTCGCGATCATCGAGTCCGGCCCCTTCGGCGGGACATGCATCAACCGGGGCTGTATTCCCAGCAAGATCCTGGTGTACACGGCCGACGTGGCGGCCGGAGTCCGGGCCGCGCCCGGGTTCGGCATCGGCGCCGCGGTGACCGAAGTGGACTGGCCGGCCATCCGGGACCGCACCTTCGCCCGGGTCGATAAGACCGCGGCGCGGGGGCGCCGCGGCCGGGCCGAGTCGGACTGGGTGACGCTGTTCCAGGGCCGGGCCCGCTTCGCCGGGCCGCACGAGCTGGTCATCGACGGCGACACCCGCATCACCGCGGACCGAATCGTGCTGGCGACCGGGGCCCGGCCGGTGGTGCCGCCGGCCATCGCGGAAGCCGGTGTCGGGTTCCACACCTCCGACACCATCATGCGGATCGACGACTTGCCCGCCCGCATGGTCATCGCTGGCGGCGGCTACGTCGCGGCCGAGTTCGCCCACGTATTCTCGGCGCTGGGCGTCGACGTCCGCCTGGTCACCCGGGGACCCCGGCTGCTCGGGTCCTTCGATCCCGCCATCTGCGACCGCTTCACCGAGCTGGCCCGGCAGCGCTGGGACGTCCACCTGTCGGCCACGATCACCGGCGTGCGGCGCGACGGCGACGGGCCTGACGGGTTGGCGTTGCTGCTCGCTGACGGCACCACGGTGGCCGGTGACCTGCTGCTGGTCGCGACCGGGCGCCGGCCGGACACCGATGACCTGGACCTGGACCGGGCCGGCGTCAACCTGCGGGACGACGGACGGATCCAGGTCGATTCCTACGGGCGGACCACGGCCGAGGGCATCTGGTCGCTCGGCGACGCCAGCTCGGCGTTCGAGCTCAAGCACGTGGCCAACGCCGAGGCCCGGACGCTGGCCCACAACCTGGCCCATCCGGACGACCTGCGCCCGTACCCGCACGACTGGGTGCCCTCGGCGGTGTTCACCGACCCGCAGATCGCCTCGTTCGGCGCCCGCCGACAGGACCTGGAGGGCAAGCGGCCCTACGTGGAAGCCGTCCAGGCCTACGGCGACACGGCCTACGGGTGGGCCCGGCAGGACACCGAGGGTTTCTGCAAGCTGTACGCCGATCCGGCGACCGGCAAGCTGCTCGGCGCCCACATCTTCGGTTACCAGGCCAGCCTGCTCATCCAGCCGCTGGTGCAGGCGGCCTCGTTCGGGCAGCGGGTGGCCGACCTGGCCCGGGGTCAGTACTGGATCCACCCCGCCCTCGGCGAGGTCGTGGAGAACGCCCTGCTCAAGCTGCCGCTTTGACGCCGCAGGTGGATAAGCCGTAACTGTGGGCAGTGGCACGTCGCAAGCGAAGGCGATGAGAGGACAACTGCATGCGTGCGCTGGCGTCGGAGGTCCCCGAGCCCGAGTCCGACGGACGCGAGCCGGAGGTCGAGGAGGCGTTCGACCGGCTCGTCTCCGAGGGCAGCGACCGGCTGGCCCGGCCGCTGGTGCCGCTGCTGGCCACCGGGTTCCTGGGCGGTATCGACGTCGGCATCGGCGTGCTCGCCTACCTCGTGGTCTACCACGAGACCAGGCAGCCGCTGCTGGCCGCCGCCGCGTTCCCGATCGGGTTCATCGCCCTGCTGCTGGCCCGCAGCGAGCTGTTCACCGAGAACTTCCTGGTCCCGGTCACGGCCCGGGCGGCCGGCCGTGGCTCGTGGCTCCAGCTGGCGCGGCTGTGGCTGGTGACGCTGGCCGCGAACCTGGCCGGCGGCCTGGTCATGGCCGGGCTGATCGTGGTCGCGCGGCCGGACCTGGCCTCGACCGCGGCCACCCTCGGCCGGCACTACGCGACCCTCGGAATCTCCTGGCGCTCACTGTTGCTCGCGATCCTGGCCGGCGTCGTCATCACCCTGCTGACCCGGATGCAGCACGCCACCGACGACCTCGGGCCGAAACTGGTCGCCGCCGTCGTCATGTCGTTCGTGCTGGTAGCGGCCCAGCTGTTCCACTCGGTGCTGGACTCGATCCTGATGTTCACCGGCCTGCTCGGCGGCGACGCCGCCTACACCTGGGGCGACTGGGCGTCCGCCATGGCCTGGTCGGCCCTGGGCAACATCATCGGCGGCGTCGGCCTGGTCACCTCGATCCGGCTGCTCCGCGTCCCGCACCGGGTCGCCGAAGAACGCGCCGAGTCCCAAGCGGAATGAAATTGCGCCGGTGCTGACTCACCTCCCGGTACGGGCACCGGTCGCCAGGCGTTGGCCCAGATGGAACCGCGCCGGCGCCGCTACGCTGGTGTGCCGTGCAGCAGACGCGCCTGGACACGGCCCGGATCCGGGCGGCTCGCCGGGTCATCGACCCGGTTTTTCTCGACACTCCGCTGTACCGCTGCGAGGCGCTGGAGCCGGGCCTGGGGTGCACGGTGAGCATCAAGCTCGAAACGGCGAACCCGGTCCGCAGCTTCAAGGCCCGCGGCACCGAGGTCGTCGCGAGCCTGCTCGCCGGTCATGGCTCGCGAGCCGTGGTGTGCGCCAGCGCGGGCAACCTTGGCCTGGCCCTGGCCTGGTCCGGTCGCGGCCGGGGGCTCGACGTCACCGTGGCGGCATCCCGATTTGCGCCTGCGGCCAAGCTTGATCGCATCCGCGCGCTGGACGCCAGGCTGGAGCTGGTGGACGGCGACTTCGACATGGCTCGCGAGCGGGCGGCGGCCATCGCGCGGCACGACGGCATCCGGCTGGTCGAAGACAGCCTGGACATCGAGACCTGCGAGGGCGCGGCGACCATCGGCCTGGAACTGGCGGACACCGCGCCGTCGTTCGACGCCGTCCTGATTGCTCTGGGCGGCGGGGCGCTGGCCACCGGCGTGGGTCATGTGATCAAGGCCCGAGCGCCCGGAGTCGAGGTGATCTGCGTCCAGCCGCTGGGCGCGCCGGCGATGACACGCTCGTGGCGCCAGCGCCGCGTCGTGACCACCGACTCGACTCACACCATCGCGGACGGTGTCGCCGGCCGGCGACCCATCCCGGCCGTGCTGGAGGATCTCCTCCTGGTCGCTGACGACGCCGTCCTGGTTCAGGAGGCGTCGATCATCGCCGGCATGCGGATGCTCCTGGACCACGCTGGCCTCGTCGTCGAACCGTCGGCCGCGCTCGGCATCGCGGCGATCCTGGAAGACCGCGACCGCTTCGCCGGCCGGCACGTCGTCACCATCGTGTGCGGCAGCAACGTCGACCCAGACGCCTACCACCGCTGGGTCGGTACGGCTCCCACCCACAGGTCCTGACAAGTGCTCCAAGGCGATGGCAGAGCGGTGCGGAGGAGCGATTGTCAGAGCTGATCGCCCCTCGACCGCACCGGACTGGCGGCTTACAGCTTGCCGCGGTTTCTGGAGCCTGCCGCTGGCCAGTCCGTCGCGGGTCTTGTCGTCCAGGACCAGGTACTGCTCGGCCGACTTGTTCACCCCGATGGCCACCATGGTCAGGCTCTTGAGGTTCTTTTCCTGGCACTCCGGTACCATGCAGTAGTCGTATTTCTTTGCCCGGTCGGGATGCAGTTCGCTCCCGCACGTAATGCACTGGGCCATTGACCTTCCTTCGGATACGCGCTCCCGGCGCGTGATGATGCGTAATTAGAACACGGAGCCGGCCGAGGGTGTTCCTTCCGGAACGGTAACCGCGCGTATTCGATGGTGGCGGGTTCGTAACCCGGGTACTGCGCTTGGAAACCAGGCAAACGGCAGGCATCGAATCATTGCTGGAGCCGGGTGGGGCTCTTGGTTGAGGCCGGCCGGGGATCAGTGGCCAGGATCGCCATGGAGATGACGTCGTGCCGCTGTCCTTCCCAGAGCAGGGCGTCTCGGTGCAGGCCTTCGCGGATGAACCCGCATTTCTCATAGACGCGCTGGGCGCGCGGGTTGAAGTCGTAGACCTCCAGGTGGACGCGGTGCAGGCCGGCGACGTCGAAGGCGTAGTCCACGACCAGCCCAGTCACTTCGGTACCGTAGCCACGCCCGAACACGTGAGGGCCAGCGAGACAGATCCGGAAGGCTGCGGAGGCGTTGTGCTCGTGGAGTTCATTGAGAACCGCGTCACCGAGAAACACGCTGTCCTCGTGACGCACGATCGCCCAGTCGGCGCGGTCATGGTGATCCTGCCGGGTGGCGAGCCACTGGCGGATCCACCGTTCGGTGAACTGCTGGCGAGTGCCGGTCAGGCGCATGGCCTCGGGTTCTGCCAGCATCGACCGGTAGGCATCGAAGTGCTGGCTTCCCAGGAGTTCAAGGCGGACGCGAGGACCGGTCAGGACCGGCTGGTCACGGAAGACATCGGAACTGATCACCGGCCAAGTTAAACAGGGTCCTCGCCGACCAGGATGAATCGCCGGTAACGACGGTCGGCGCCCAGGTGAACAGGCAGCAAAGATTTGTCGACGCAAATTACCTATAAATAAGACCGGTAATAAAGGTAATCGGTAGAGTGAGTGGTTGGCCTGCCTGAAGGGACCTTGCGCATGTCCAGGACTCGCGCTTCGCTTGGATACCTCCGCCGCCCCGGTCCGCTGGTGGTGGTGTCTCTGCTTTACCTGCTGCTGGTGTCGGGCGTGATGATCTGGCGCGGCATCTCGGTGTCACCCGACTACCTGCTGCTGATCCTGGTCCCGGTGGCCCTGCTGAGCGGGCGGTTCCTGAGGTTCCTGCGGGACTGGGTGCCGTTCATCGCGCTCTTCCTCGGTTACGAGGCGGTCCGCGGCATCGCGCGGAAGAGCCGCATCCCGGTGCACTACGGGTACGTGATCCGCATCGACAAGGCCTTGTTCGGCGGGACGGACCCCAGCCAGTGGCTGCAGGCGCACCTGGGTTCACTGCGCTGGCTCGCGATCGCGTGCACCGTCGTCTACTTCTGCCACTTCGTCATCCCGATCGCGGTCGGCATGGTGCTGTGGCTGGTCGACCGGGTGCAGTTCCTGCGCTTCACGGTCGCGCTGCTCGGGATGTCGTTCGCGGCCTTCGTCGTCTTCCTGCTCGTGCCGGTGGCCCCGCCGTGGATGGCCGACCGCCACCACCTGCTGCCGGGGGTGCATTCGCTGATCGCCCTGCCCAGCGCGGTGAGCCCGTACTACAACTGGCTGGACCCCGACGCGGCCGCTGCGTTCCCGTCCCTGCACGCCGCTTATCCGCTGCTGGCCGCGCTGGCCCTGTGGCCGGTTTCCCGCCGTGCCGCGGCGCTGGCCTTCACCTGGTGTGGGGCGGTGTGGTTCAGCGTCGTCTACCTTGGCCAGCATTACGTCACCGACGTCCTGGGCGGCATCGCCTTCGCCCTGGGCACCTGGCTGATCATGACCCAGATCCTGGTGCCGATGGTTCCGGCGCTGCGGCACCAGCCCGCTGCGCCCGCACCTGCTGGTTTCGAGCCAGGCCCGAGCGAGCCGAGCTCCACTGACCTGGACACAGCGGAGCAGGCCGGGACCCAGGAGCGGGCGACGTCGCTGGGGTCCAGCTGATCGTGGTCGCGGGAATGTAAACCCAGCACCGTCAGAACCCGATGCTGGTCAGAGGCCGAACGACCGCCGCAAGGCTTCGTCGCGATCCCGGACGAAACGCCGGGCCAGCGCCGAGCCGGGGGCGTAGGTCTCGAAGGCGTGGCTGCCGCCCGGGTAGACGTGCAGTTCGGTGGGCACGTCAGCCTGCTGCAGGCGCTGGGCGTACTCGATGTCCTCGTCGATGAACAGGTCCAGGTCGCCCACCGCCAGGTAGGCGGGCGGCAGCCCGGCCAGGTTGGCCGCGCGGGCGGGCGCGGCGTAGGGCGACACCCGGTCGGTGCCGGCCGCGTCGCCGACGTAGGCCCGCCAGCCGATCAGGTTCGAGGTGCGGTTCCAGACCCGCGGATCGGTCAGTGCCATGCTGGCCGGGGTGGCGTTGCGGTCGTCGAGCATCGGGTAGATCAGCAGCTGGAAGCAGACTCCAAATTCACCCCGGTCCCGGGCCAGCAGCACCAGCCCGGCCGCCGAACCGCCGCCCGAGCTGGCCCCGCCGACGGCGATCCGCTGCGGGTCCACGTTCAGCTCCGCCGCGTGCTTGTGCGTCCATGCCAGCCCGGCGTAACAGTCGTCCATCGGGGCCGGGAACGGATGCTCAGGCGCGCGCCGCCACTCGACCGACACCGCCGCGCAGCCCACCGTGTCCACGATGTGGTCCATGACCAGGTCGTCCTGGTCGACCTGCCCAACGACGTGCCCGCCGCCGTGAATCCAGTACAGGCACGGCAGCAGGCCGGGCGCTCTGATCGGCCGGTAGTGGCGGACCCGCACGTCCGGAGCCCCGTTGAGGCCGGGGACCAGGTGGTCCTGCCGGACCACGGTCGGGCTCGGCTGAGCGTCGGCGGCCGCGGCGGCCCGCCGTTCCAGCATGGTCACGCGGGCGGCCGGGATGTCGGACAGGTCCATGATGGGCAGTTCCGCCAGCGCCGCTGCGATCTCGGGGTCCAGCCGCCGGTCTAGGTCCATGTTCGCTCCCGTCGGGTCCCGCAGTTCTCCGAGGATGATCGTACGCAGGCCGGCTCCGGCTTACCGGACCGGGCCTGGAGGGTTCTGCCGATAATTCGGTGGACTTCGTGAGCCCGAAAGCTATCCTGGCCCTATGTCGGCCGCAGCTCGCCTGCTTCTCGTTAGGCCGCACTGACACGATCGGTCAGTGCGGCAGCCCCTCATGCGTGAGGGGCTTTTTCATTTCCCCGGGCTGAAACGAGGAGAACCGATGGACAACCAAGCGCCGCCTTTCCGGTATGACGCGCGGCTGGCGAGCCAGATCGAGCAGCGCTGGCAGGACCGCTGGGAACACGAGGGGACGTTCCACTCACCGAACCCGGTAGGTGTCCTGGCGGATGGCTTCGCGCGCGAAATCGGACGGCCCAAGTTCTACCTGCTTGACTTTTTCCCTTATCCCAGCGGGATCGGGCTGCACGTGGGTCATCCGCTGGGCTACATCGGCACGGATGTGTTCGGCCGTTACCTGCGCATGACTGGTCATCATGTGCTGCATCCCTTCGGTTTCGACGCCTTCGGGCTGCCCGCCGAGCAGTACGCGATCGAAACCGGCCAGCATCCGGCCGTGACCGTGCGCCAGAACGCCGCGGTCATGCGCCGGCAGCTGAGGCGGCTGGGGCTGGCGCACGACCGCAGGCGCGAGATCCTGACCAGCGACCCGTCCTATTACCGCTGGACGCAGTGGATCTTCCTGCGGATCTTCGGCAGCTGGTACGACCCGCAGGCGGGCCGGGCGCGGCCGGTCAGCGAGCTGATCGCACAGTTCGTCGCGGGGGACCGCCGCACACCTGACGGCCGGGCCTGGACGGACCTATCTGCCGTGGAGCGGCGCGACGTCATCGACGGCTACCGGCTGGCCTACGTGGCGGAGGTGGTCGTCAACTGGTGCCCGGGGCTGGGCACCGTGCTGGCCGATGAGGAGGTGACGGCGGAGGGCCGCAGCGCGGTCGGCAACTACCCGGTCCACCGCCGGCCGCTGCGGCAGTGGATGCTGCGCATCACCGCGTTCGCCGACCGCCTGCTGGCTGACCTGGACGACGTGGACTGGCCGGAGCACGTCAAGCGCCTGCAGCGGAACTGGATCGGCCCGAGCGGCGGCCCGTACCACCTGAAGGACTGGCTGTTTTCCCGGCAGCGTTACTGGGGCGAGCCGTTCCCCATCGTGTACGACGAGACCGGCCGCCCGGTGGCGCTGCCCGAGGAGATGCTGCCCGTGACGCTGCCGGAGATGACTGACTTCCGGCCGGTTCCGCAAGACGACGCCAGCGACCCGGTGCCGGCCCTGGCCCGGGCGCCCGGCTGGGCGGACGTCACGCTGGACCTGGGCGACGGCCGCAAGCGCTACCGGCGCGAGCTCAACGTCATGCCGCAGTGGGCGGGCTCATGCTGGTACTACCTGCGTTACCTGGATCCCTTCAACGAGACGGCACTCGTCGACGCCGACGTCGAACGCTACTGGATGCCGCCGCGCGGCGTCGACCTGTACGTCGGCGGCGTCGAGCAGGCCGTCCTGCACCTGCTGTACGCGAGGTTCTGGCACAAGGTGCTGTACGACTACGGCATCGCGGGAACCCCCGAACCGTTCGGACAGCTGTACAACCAGGGATACATCCTGGCCGACGCGTTCACCGATTCCCGCGGCATGTACGTGCCGGCCGCCGAGGTCACCAGGCAGCCGGACCGCTGGACGCATGACGGGCAGCCGGTGAGCAGGCGGGCCGGCAAAATGGGCAAGAGCCTGAAGAACGGCATCAGCCCCGATGACATCTACGACGCCTACGGCGCGGACACGCTGCGGCTGTACGAAATGGCGATGGGCCCGCTGGACGGCGACCGGCCGTGGCACACCGATGACATCGTCGGCATGCACCGGTTCCTGCAGCGCCTGTGGCGGCTGATCATCGACGAGACGACCGGGGAGACCAGGGTCACCAGGGACACCGCCCAGCCCCTGGACACCGCGACCGCGCGCCTGCTGCACCGGACCATCGCGGCGGTGCGCGAGGACTTCGTGGCGCTGCGGTTCAACACCGCGATCGCCCGGCTCATCACGCTGACCGCGCACGCGTCCCGGCTGGCCGGCGTCCCGCGCGCCCTGGCCGAGCCGCTGGTGCTGATGGTGGCGCCGCTGGCCCCGCACGTCGCCGAGGAACTGTGGCAGCGCCTGGGCCATGCCTCCACGCTGGCCTACGAGCCGTTCCCCGAGCCCGACCCCGCGCTGGCTACCGGGGACACCGTCACGCTGCCGGTCCAGGTCAACGGCAAGGTCCGCTTCACCATCGAGGTCCCGGCCGGCGCCAGCCAGGACGAGATCACCGAACTAGCGGCCGGTCATCCCGGCTACCCGAAGGACGAGGTGGCCCGCCTCGTCATCGTCCCCGGCAAGATCGTCAGCATCGTCCTGCGGTAAGCGCGCGTCCCCGCCCCGGAAGAAATCGACAAACCCCTGGGCCGCCGACCGGGCTTCCTTGGCCGCTTGCCGGGCGAAGGCGCCGGCTATCGCGCGGGGCGCGTTGACCGGATCCGGCGGAGCGACGTAGTCAGGATCTTCTTCGACCACCCGCGTGCCGGGTGGAAGGTCGGGCTGGAAATCGCCTGGCTCGCCGGAGTAAGCGGTGATGACGTCCCGCAGCTCGTTCCGCGACACGACCCGCGGTCCTGCACGCGAGATCGTGCACAGCAGGAAGCCGAGCTCGGCGTCCACGACCACCTCGTCCGGCACGAAGATGGTCTGCCACCAGCGCGCGGGATCCGAGACCGGAGGCGGGTCAGCCGAGGCGACGGCAAGACGGTAGCCGCGGCGGCCGCCGATCACGATCTCGGTCCCGCCGGTCAGCCGGGATTCCAGCAGCCAGGACGGGTCGAACAGGTTCGCGATCTGACTCAGCGGCGATACCAGCCGCGGTGCCGTCGGCCCGACCCTCACCTCTTCGTCGAGGATCCTCCAGCACCGCTCTCCGTCGCAGACGACGGCCTTGAGTGTCGCCTTCCCGGCGCGGAGCACATAATCGACCCGGTACCTGTCCGGACCGCTGATGCGCACCCGGGATACCTCGTGCTCGGCGGGTACCCGCAGGTCCGCCACGTCAATGAGAGACCCGAACCCGCCGAATCCCGCTCCGCGGAGCTCGTCCGGGAGCTTCGAGAGCAGCGCGGCGAAGTGAGCCCAGCTGTGCAGCGTGGCCTCGATCCCCGGCGCCTGGCGGCTCTCGCTGTCGTGCAGCAGGTGCAGCACCTCGTCGCTGACCGGCGAAGCGTCGGACGGCATGGGCTCGTCCTGCGGCATCGCCGCCTCGGGTTCCTCCCGCGTCGCCTGCCCGAACGGGTCATAGCGCGACTTGACCAGCGCGCCTATGCCCCTTGAGGCCAGGCCCGTCGCGAGCTTGGTCAGCTCCCAGCCGGGACCACTGGCGGACGGGAGCTTCGCGTTCTTCTCGGCCGCCTCCCAGCCGGACGGCGGCTGGAACTGCGCGTCGTCACCCGCTTCGGCCGGATTGAAGCTCACGCTCACCAGCTCGGTCAGGATGAGCGGCTTGCCCTGGAATATCTCCTCGTGCCGCAGCAAGATGCCCAGCTCGGCATCCACGATGACCTCAACCCGGTCTACCGGCCGACGCCACCGCGCCACGGCGTCCCTGATGCTCCGCCGCGGCGTCGCCACCACCCGCAGCCCTTCTCGCCCGAGGGCTGCCGCCGATCCTCCGATCTCCAGCGTGTAGCCGTTGAGCAGCCATGACGGGCGCAGCAGCGTCGCCAGCGGCGGCCGGGGCCCGCCGGTCATCTCGACCAGGCGGCCCTCTTGTTCGAACTCTTGCCAGCTCCGGTCCCCGTCGCATCCGCTGGCGAACCCGGCGCCCTGATACCGGCAGCGGCCGCCCGGCGCGACCAGCAGCGTGGACCGGCTCGTCTCGGTCCCCTGCAGGTCGGTGGCCGCCTCCCACTCGTTCCCGGTCGGACGCGCTGGCCGGCCGGAGCCGGCCACCGGCCCGTCCGGCCCGCGGGGCCTGGTCGGCGTCCCCGTCAAGGACATGCCCGCCTCGGGTCGCCGCGCCTCCAGGTCATGGTCGATCGTGTGACTTACCTCGGCGGCCAGGCTCAGCCGCGTCCAGTCAGCGCGGTACAGCAGGACCACCAGATCAGGCGTGTCGGTCATGCCGCCCACCTTTCCTCCCGAACGATCCGTTCCTCCCGAACGATCCGTGGCTCACCCGCACCGCCCCGATCATCGCATGAAAGACTCGGAGACGACATGTGCACCGTAGTGGTCAGCCTGGCACCAGAAGACCAGATGCCGTTGCTGCTGCTCGGGATCCGCGACGAGTTCACCGGCCGCCCGTGGCAGCCGCCGGCCCGGCACTGGCCCGGCTCGCCGCTGCTCGGCGGCCTTGACGAGCAGGCGGGCGGGACCTGGCTCGCGGTGCACCCCGATGTGCCGCGCGTGGCCTGCATCCTCAATGGCCGGGGCGAGTTCGCGCCGCCGGACCGCCGCCGGTCCCGCGGCGAACTGCCGCTGCGGGCCGCCGAAGAAGGCCAGCCGGCCCTGCGTAAACTTTACGACGACCCGGAGATGCTGGCCCGCTACGACCCGTTCTACCTGGTGTGCGCCGACCCGGCCGCGGTCCTGCTGCTCGGCTGGGACGGCCAGCGGGCCACGCTCACCGAGCTCGGGCTGGCCACCCACGTGCTGACCAACGCCGGGCACATGTACCCGCCCGACAGTGCTACGGCTGATGCGAAGACCGCCGAACCGGACCCCAAGGCGGTCCGGTTCGGCCCGAAGTTCGCCGCGTCCCGGCCCTCAGGTGACCCAGCCGCCACCCTCGAGCACGCCTGGGGCGACTGGCTCACCCTCGCCGCCGCCGACGATCCGTCCGGCACCGAACCAGGCGCGATCATCGTGCGCCGGGAACTGGCCGACGGCCGGGTGTATGCGAGCACCTCGGTCAGCCTCGTCGCCCTCGCTCAAGACGGTGGCCTGCGCTACGACTTCCAGCCCGTCCCGACCGACCCGGCGACCTGGTACTCCGTCGCCCTGGCCTAGAAGTACCGCTAGAAGAACTCGAAGTACTCGCGCATCTCCCAGTCGCTAACATCCTGGCCCTCCGGGACCGGCTCGACGACCAGCGCGTCCTCGTACCGCCCGATCTCGGACCGCTTCATCATCACCAGGTACGCGATCAGCGCATCACCGAACGCCTTGCGGTAGAACCCGTCCGCGTCCAGCGCGTCCACCGCCGCCGCCAGCGACATCGGCAGCGCGGGCGCCTCGACGGCGTACGGATCGGCCGACACCGGCGGCGGCGGCTCCAGGCCCCGCCTGATCCCGTCCAGGCCCGCCGCGATGTTCGACGCCAGGTAAAGGTAGGGGTTCGCGGCGGGCTCGCCGACCCGCATCTCAACGTGCGAGCTGGTGTCGCCCGCCGAACCCTGGACCCGCACCAGCGCGCCGCGGTTCTCCACCGCCCAGCACACCCGGTCGGGCGCGAAGGAGTAGGGCCGGAACCGCTTGTAGCCGTTGACCGTCGGGACCCCGAACATGGTCATCGGCACCGCGTGCTCGAGCAGCCCGGCCACGTAGTGCCGGCCAAGATCAGATAGCGGCCCGCTCTCGCTGGCGAACGCGTTCGAGCCGTCCGTGCGGGACAGCAGGGACTGGTGCAGGTGCCAGCCGGAGGAGAAGAAGTTCGGCAGCGCGGGCCGGCACATGAACGTGGCCAGCAGCCCGCGCCGCTGGCACACCTGCTTGACCGCCGAACGGAACAGCACGGCGGCGTCGGCGGCGGCCAGCCCCGTGATCGGGCTGAAGCTGAACTCCAGCTGGCCCGGCCCCCACTCGTCCTCCATGGACCGCGGCAGCAGGCCGATCGCGTCGAGCGCGTCGCGCAGCGCCTCCAGCGTGTCGCCCATGCCGTCCAGCCGCACCTCGGACAGGAACTGGTAGCCTCGCTCGAACGCGCTGACCGGCGGCGGGTCCGGGGTGAAGCCGGCGTTCTCCGGGGCCAGCTCCTCTGCGGAGCGCTTGACGATGTAGTACTCGACCTCGATCCCGGCCAGGAAGTCATAGCCCGCGTCGCCGAGCGAGGCGAGCGTGCGGCGGAGCAGGCCCCGGCCGTCCAGCGGCATCGGCTGCCCGTTCCCGAAGTAGACGTCGCACAGCATCCAGCCGGTGCGGTCCGCCCAGGGCAGCACCTCGAAGGTGGCGGGATCGGGTACGACCACCACATCGGGAAACCCGGTGAACTCCTCGATCCCGAAACCGCCGCCGGCCGCGAACGCAGGCACGAACACCTGGTTGCCGGTGTCCAGGCTGTAGATGGCGCCGGAAAAGTCGAGCCCGTCGGACATCGCGGCGATGGCGGCTTCTGGCGACAGCATCTTGCCGCGCGGCACGCCGTGCTGGTCGACGACCGCCAGCCGGACGGTCCGCAGGCCGAGCTTGCGGATCCGGGCCGCGACCTCCTCGGCCACGGCCTGCCGCCCCGGGTCAGCCAGGTCGTACCTGGCCACGAAGCCCGGCTGTCCGACGCCGGAAATATCAGTGCTCATCGCGCTCCCTCGAGGTCAGTCGTCGATGGCTTGATATCAGACCGCGGTCACGGCAGGTGCGGCGCCAGGCCGAATGCCGGGAAGATCCGCTCGGTATCCAGGAAGAACGTCAGGCGGCTGATCCGCCCGCCCGACACCTCGTGCACCTGCAGCCCCCAGGGCATGTACCCGCCGGCCGGATCCGGCTTGTACTGGGCCCACGCCGGGACCCCGTTGACCTGCCCCGCGGGCACCAGGATCGAGCCGCGGCACAGGCTCGGCGACGGCTCGAGCATCCAGCGGCAGACGTTCTCGGCGCCCCTGACCCACATGGCGTACGGCGGCATCGTCATCAGCGCGTCATCGTGCAGCAGCGTGACCAGCTGGTCCATGTCGTAACGCTGGAACGCGTCGACGTACTTGGCCAGCAGATCCGCCTGGTCCGCGTCCACCGCGGCGGGACGCTGCTCCTCGGGCAACGCGGCCAGGGTGGCCCGGGCCCGCTGCAGCGCGCTGTTAACCGCGGCCACGCTGGTGCCCAGGGTGGCGGCGGCCTCGGCCGCGGGCATCCGCAGCACCTCGCACAGGATCAGCGTGGCCCGCTGCCGGGCCGGCAGGTGCTGCAGGGCCGTAACGAACGCCAGCCTGATCGTGTCGCGGGCCACCGCGATGTCGGCCGGGTCGCCGTGCTCGGGCACGACGTTGCTGTCCGCCATCGGGGAGATCCAGATATCGTCCGGATGCCAGTCCCCGAGCATGGCCTCGACCGGCGGCGAGGCCGGCCCGAGGTCGATCGGCAGCGCCCGGCGCTGGCGGCCGCGCAGCATGTCCAGGCAGATGTTGGTGGCGATCCGGTACAGCCAGGACCGCACGCTGGACCTCCCCTCGAACCCGTCCGCCGCGCGCCAGGCGC
>Ga0302184_10000372_pt1 | contig 29462 bp, 27 predicted proteins | sample I_Palsa_N3_3_FD_200233 | JGI IMG/M metagenome (GOLD analysis project Ga0302184, IMG submission 200233) | Peat permafrost microbial communities from Stordalen Mire near Abisko, Sweden - I_Palsa_N3_3 | ecosystem: Environmental > Terrestrial > Soil > Palsa > Peat permafrost | place: Sweden...
GGCTCATGCCGACGTACACAGCATGGGGTTCGTCGCGGCTGTCGCTGTAATCGAGCAGCACGAGATAAATGTTGGTGCGGCCGCGGCCGGGCGCGTGGAACTGCGCGCAGATCTCATACGCAAGCGGCAGCCATTCGATGTCGCGCATCGGCAGCCAATCCGGGATGGATTGCGCCGCCCTCCTCCAGAGCTGCTCGAGCGCCGTGTCAATATTGACGGCCAGGTCGCGCCGCATCCAAAGCTCGTGAATGCAGTGCGCGCCGACTGCGCCATCGGCCGCCGTCAACGCCAGGGTGAGCTGCGATCGCAACGCAGAAGCGGCCGCTAACTGCAGAGGACGGCGCGCCGGCGCGGTGCGCGGCGCGGCCTGCGAGAATTCGCGCCACCATGCTGCCGAGTGCTCGTAGGCGCGGCCGGCGCCACTCGCGTCGCGGCTCACGGAGTTGCGAGGCATCCGCGCCATCGCAGCACCATGCTAAGATGAAATCCAATGTTGGAGGTTCGGCACCGATTCGAGCGGAGACTGGAGCTGATCATGCGGCGAGCGGTTGCATCCGCGTTATTCGCAGGCCTCCTGGTCGTGCCCTTGGGCGCGCCCGCAGATGACGCGCCCGCCGCCCAAGTAGCGCCCGAACACCACAGCATCGCAAGTCAGCCGAAGTCAAAAGCGACGGCGAAACCGCCGGCGGCCTCGGCCCGGGGCGAGATTCCGACAAACTCGGACGTGGGCCCGGTTGCGATTACCGCAAAACGGGCTCACCCCCGACTTGAACTGCGACTCACCTCCGACAGGCTCACTCGTGTGCTGAATGAGTCAGGGGTCGAGCCGGTCGCCGAATCGGATCCGGCCGTCGACACCATCGAGGTGACGGCGCGCCGCGTGCAGCAGGAGCCGATCACACCAGGCATCCCTGCGATCTACTACGGCATCACGCATCCGACCGAAGCCTGGCGCATATTCGCGCCGATTCAACCCTAGTTGGTCTTGGGCGTATCGCTCGCGGCGGCTGCGGCCGCAGCCTTCTGGCGATGCTTCTTCATCGCCTTCTCCATGTCCGCCACTGAGATCTGGCCGCTGGCATCCTTCGGCAGTAGGCTCCAATGATTCGCCTCATAGCTCATGAACTCATCCTTGCTGATCGTGCCGTCATGGTCAGTGTCCATGGACTTGACTTTGACGTGCATGCCGCCGCGCGCAAAGGCCGAGCTGGCATCGCTCACGGACATCGATCCGTTTGAGTCTTTCGTCATTTGGTCCCACATGTCCGCGTGGTATTTCATGAACTCGTCCTTGGAGATCATGCCGTCATTGTCGGCATCCATCGCTTTGGCGCTGAAATGCATGCCACCCTGGGCAAGGGTGGTGGATGAACTGTCTTGCGCGAAACTGACGCTCGTCAGAGTCGCGGCTGCGAGGAATACAAGTAATCTAGTCATGGGCTACCTCGATGATGATGATGGGGCGAACGCTTTGAATCATTGGACTGGCTTCGTGCACTGCACCAGTCGATCTCGGCGCGAGCATGGTTGGGATCCCGCCCGAAAAATCTGCGCAGAGCTTATACCAGATCCGACGCGCTACCTCATCCGCCCGATCAAGTAGCTTCCAGCGCCTTCAGGATCGCAGCACCCTCGGGGCTTCCCCATCCGCTGCACGCGTCCCACCCGACGGCCGCGGAGTAGGCGCCGTTGTTGCCGGCCGTGATGTCGCGGCAGAGTCCTTTGGCGGAGAGCGATCCGTACAGGAGCGGATTGAGAAATCCGACCGACGTACCGAGTTTTTGATTGCACAGTGCGAGGAGCCCTGCCCATAAGGGCGCAACCGCGCTCGTGCCGCCGAAAACCAGGTTCTCGCCGTCGACGCGTACCTGATATCCCGTGTCGGGGTCGGCATCGCCGGCCACATCCGGAATGCCGCGGCCGACTCGAGCGCCCGGATTGGCCGATGGCGGCACATGCGCAGCGCTTTGGTAACTGGGCAAAGGGAAGACGTCACTGACGCCGCCGCCCGTGGCGCTCGTGGGACCGTCATTCCAGACGGTTTCGCTCTCTATTGCATTGCCGGCAGCCACGAGCGTGGTGCCGCCGCAGGCAAGTGCGTGCGGACTCGAGGCCGGGAAATCGACGTGCGCGAGCTTGCCAGTCTCGCCGTCTGAGGAGCCGCTGTCGCCCGCAGCGATGCAAATGCTCACGCCCAGTGCGGCGGCCGTTTGAAATGCGGCATCGAACTGCTGCATCGCCTGCCCCGTCCAGGTGGCCTCGGCGCCTCCCCAGCTGATCGACAGCACCGCGGGCTTGTTCTGCGTGTCGTGGAGCGCCGTCGTTACGGCGTCAAGAAAGCCGCTGCTGGTATTCGGGGCGAAATACACGGCGATGCTGGCTTTGGGTGCGATGCCTGCGGCGACTTCGATATCGAGCATCACCTCGCCGTCCGGCCCGCTGGCCGTCGTCGGAGTGTTCGCGCCGTGATCGACGCTGACTGCCGTGACCGTGGGCACGGGGATTCCGAGTGCATTGAAGTAGGCGTCAATATCGGCCGGGCGGAAGCCGCCGCCAAGCTCAATGAGGCCGATGCATTGGCCCGAGCCATCGAGGCCGGTTGGAAAATCGTAGAGCCGGGCGAGTGCGGGCGCGGTGAACGCTGCGCCGGCGTGGCGCTTCTTCGCGGACGCCGCGCCTAAAGGGCGTGGCAATTGGAAATGCGGCGTTGCCTGCGGCCGATTGTCGAGTCCAAATACTCCCTGAACAATCCCGGCGAGCGATTTCGGCAGTCGGATCGAGCCGATGCGCCCGCGGTAGCTCCCCTGCGGATGCGAGTAGTTTCTCAGCGTCACGCCAAAGGCGGCGCTGAAGGCTGCAACGGTGCCCGAGAGTACTGTGCTGTGGCGCGCGGCGCTCTCCTCGACGACGATGAGACCGAACCTCTTTGCAAACGCCCGCAACTTCTGAAAATCCGCGGCGCGGGTGCCGAACTTCTTTTCGTAGGTCGCGCGGCTGAGGTAGCGCCGCCCGCGCAGGGGCCCGTCGCGCAGATAGGCTGCGCCGGCGGGCAGAGGCGCCGCCGGCCGAAGCCGTACGGTGACTTCAAATCGCTCCTGCGGGGAGATCCTGCCGCAAACGCGGGCGCCCGGCATGGCGCTGCGTTCACTGCCGCCGAGCTTAACGCGTCGCACGGGTTGCACAGCAGGAGCTCCTCAAGTTGCCAATGATTTGGGACGCTACTCCCGGCGCGGGAGCAATGCCAGTTGTCGCCGATTCGGTACAGCCGCGCTGATGCGCCGTTCAATCTTTCCGGCTTACGCTGCGCCCGGACGGGCGCTCGCATGGCGGCCGCCGCGCAGGTCCGGCAGAAACACGGTCAGCAAACCAATGAGGGGCAGAAACGAGCACACGTTATAGACGTATTCGATGCCGCGGACGTCGGCGAGCTCACCGAGCAGCGCCGCCCCGATGCCGCCGACCCCGAACGCAAGACCAAAGAACAATCCTGAAACCGTTCCCACCCGGCCCGGCAGGAGCTCCTGCGCGAACACGAGAATGGCGGAAAAGGCGGAGGCAATGGTGAGCCCGATGATGAAGACCAGCACGCTTGTCCATGCCGCGTCCGCATACGGCAACAGGAGCGTGAATGGCGCGACCCCCAGGATCGACACCCAGATGACGCGCTTCCTGCCGATGCGATCGCCAACCGGCCCGCCAACGAGCGTCCCCAGCGCGATGGCAAACAAGAAGCCGAACAGATGCAGCTGCGCCGACTGAATCGACAGGTGAAACTTGCTGATGAGATAGAACGTGTAATAGCTGCTCAGGCTTGCAAGATAAAAATACTTCGAGAACACCAGCGCCACGAGAATGCTCATTGACCAGGCGACCTTGCTCGTTACCGGAGCCAGCTGCTCCCGGGCCGCGCGCAGCACGGACTTACCTGCCGGCAGCGCGTGGTGCCGCAGATACCAGTCCCCGATCCTCCACAACACGAAGATCGCAACCAGCGCCGCAAGAGAAAACCAGGCGACGCTCGTGCGTCCATAGGGGATGATGATCCAGGCGGCGAGCAAAGGTCCCACCGACGAGCCCGCGTTGCCGCCCACCTGAAAGATCGATTGCGCAAGACCGTGTTGACCGCCGGAGGCGAGGCGCGCGACGCGCGAGGACTCCGGATGAAAGATCGATGAGCCCGAGCCGACGAGCGCCGCGGCGATGATGACGGTGCCGTAGTTGGGAGCGATCGCCAGGAGCAAGAGCCCAATCAGCGTGAAGCTCATGCCGATCGAGAGCGCGCGTGGCTGCGGATGCCGATCCGTGTACATCCCGATGAAGGGCTGCAGCACCGATGCGGTGAGCTGGAAAGTGAGCGTGATGAGCCCGATCTGCGCGAAACTCAGCTTGAAGTCGCTTTTCAGAAGCGGATAGATCGCCAGAATGAGCGACTGGATCATGTCGTTCAAAAAGTGCGAGAAACTGATCGCACCGAGCACCCTGAAGCGCGTCGGCTGATGTAGGGGCGTTTCGGCGGCAGGCAGCGCTTTGGTGAGCATAATGTGAGCGATCCGGCACCTTCACGCGGTGCAGAATCGGAGGCAAGATCGTTACAGGCAGGGGTGCGGCGTCATTGTATTGAAGCCGCCGGCACAGCACAATTGAGCGTCGCGCGCGCATCCTCAGCCGCTACGCGTCCCGCACTGCTAACATAGGCGCTGTTTGGGTCTTCCGCCACTGCGCGCGACCCGCCGCAATCGTACAACTTGTTCATGGCTGCCGACCGGCACTCCTCTCACAACGCAGTCAGCACCAGGGCGGCAGGCATCGTCGGACTTGCCGTCATGTGCAGCCGCATTCTCGGCTTGATCCGCGAGCAGATCTTCGCGGCGCTGTTCGGTGGCGGACGCGCCATGGACGCGTTCACGGTCGCCTTCCGCACTCCAAACCTGCTGCGCGACCTCTTCGCCGAAGGGGCGTTGTCGACCGCGTTCATCACCACTTTCTCCAAGACCATCGCCACCGACGGCGACGGCGCCGCATGGCGTCTGGCGAACAAAGTCGCGACGATGGCGGCCGTCGTCTTGAGCGCGATCTGTCTCATCGGGATCCTGATCGCACCGCTCCTGGTGGCGCTGTTCGCGCCCGGATTCGATGCCGACAAGGCGCATCTGACCGTAATCCTGGCGCGCATCATGTACCCCTTCATCCTGCTGGTGTCGCTCGCGGCACTCGTCATGGGAATGCTCAACGCCAAGCATGTGTTCGGCGTTCCCGCCCTCGCGTCGAGCTTCTTCAATCTGGGATCGATCGCCGGCGGTGTCATCATCGGGCGCTGGCTTGACCCTCATTTTGGCGCACGTGCGCTCGTCGGGCTTGCCATCGGCACGCTCATCGGCGGCGCGTTGCAGCTCGCGGTGCAGCTGCCGTCGCTGGCGCGCTTGGGCTACATCTTTCGGCCGGACTTTCGCTGGCGCGATGCGGGGGTCAAGAAGATTCTGCGGCTCATGGGCCCGGCCGTCATCGCCGCAAGCTCCGTGCAGCTCAACGTGCTGATCAATTCCATGTTCGCATCCACGCTCGGCGACGGCCCGATCTTCTGGCTCGCGATCGCCTTTCGCCTGATGCAGCTGCCGCTCGGGGTCTTTGGCGTCGCGCTCGCGACGGTGACGCTGCCGGTGCTGTCGCGGCTGGTCGCCGCCGGCGACAGCGTCAGGTTCCGCAGCGAGCTTGCCCGCGGCCTGCGGCTGGCATTTCTGCTCACCGTTCCTGCGACCATCGGTCTCATCATCCTCGCGCAGCCCATCATCTCGGTCCTCTACCAGCACGGCCGCTTCAACGCCTATCAAACCCTGCAGGCGGCCGCGGCCCTGCGTTTCTACGCCATCGGGCTGACCGCCTATTCGGCGATGAAAGTGCTGGTGCCGGCGTTCTACGCCCTTGATCGGCGCAAGACCCCAATGATCGTGAGCTTCATCGCCGTTGGGGTGAACCTGTTCTTCAACTGGCTCTTTACATTCCGCCTCGGCTGGGGACACCGCGGGCTTGCCCTTTCCACAGGCTGCGTGGCCGTGACCAACTTCCTGCTCCTCTATGCGCTCATGCGCCGGCATGTGAGCCGCATGCATACGGGACTCCTCGTGGCGCTGTTGGCGAAAGTGTTGTTGGCGGGAGCTGCACTGGCCGCGGTGTGCTGGGCAGGAGAGCACTGGCTGCTCGCGCAGTGGCAGGTGCAGGCTACCGCGCCGAAGGCGCTCGGTCTCTTGGCAACCATCGCGGCTGGCACGGTGGTGTTCTTTGCGCTCGCCGCCGCATTGCGCATCGACGAGGTCACCCAGGTCATGGCTCTCGTGCGCCAGAGGCTCAGCAGGCCCAGACCGCGCTCGTAGAAGCACTCCCTCTTAGGTAGGCTCGCCCCTATGGCAATGAAGTTGAGCATCCGCGCGCAGCCGAGTGCGCGCAGGTCCGCGCCGGAGCCCCGAGCGTTCCACCGCATGCGGCTTTGCAGCTGCCTTGCCGCCGCGCTCCTCATTGCAGGCGGCGCGCCGGCACGCGCCGAGTGGATGGCGCGCGACGAGGCCATCATGGGCACGCGCATCACCGTGCAGCTGCGCGCCGCCGACGCGGCCAAGGGCTCGGCGGCCATCGATGCCGTAATGGCCGAGATGCGCCGCATCGATGAGCTCATGAGCCACTACAAGCCCGAGAGCGAGCTCTCGCAGATCAATCTGCATGCGGCCGACGCGCCCGTGACCGTCGATCGGGAGCTCTTCGATCTACTCAAGCTGTCGCTACATTTCTCGGAAATCACCGACGGGGCTTTCGACATCACCTATGCGGGCGTCGGACATCTGTATGACTACCGGCGCCACATCCGGCCCACTGAAGCGCAGATCCAGGCCGCGCTGCCGACGGTCAACTGGCGAAACCTCATCCTCGATTCCGACAAGCTCACCGTGAAATTTGCCATGCCCGGCATGCGCATCGATGTCGGTGGCATTGGCAAGGGCTACGCGGTCGACCGCTGTATCGGGATTCTGCAGTCGCTCGGCATTACGCACGCGCTCGTCACTGCGGGCGGCGACAGCCGCATCATCGGCGACCGCGACGGGCGCCCGTGGATCGTCGGCATCCGCCATCCGGACGACCCGAACAAGATCGTGACGCGGCTGCCGCTCGTGGATACCGCGATGTCGACCTCGGGAGATTACTTCCGCTTCTTCGATGAAGACGGTGTGCGCTACCACCACATCATCGATCCGCACACCGGGCACTCGGCGAGCCGCGTGCGCAGCGCCACCATTCTCGGGCCCACGGCGACCGAAACGGACGGCCTTTCAAAGACGGCGTTCGTGCTGGGAGCGGAAAAAACCCTGGAGCTGATCAATCGCATGCCGAAGTTCGATGCGATCTTCATCACGCCCGACGGCCGGGTGCTGTATTCGCACGGCCTCGAGCCGCCGGCAGCGCCAACTAAAGAGGCCAGGAGCCCCTGAGGACTCCTGGCAAAAAGCTTGCGCGCCCGCGCGCGCGGCTACTGCGGCGCGGCGCCGTGATGCGCGCCGAGGAGCGCATCGACCTCGCGTTCGGCGAGGAGCCAGTCTTCAAGCTCGTAGCCGCTTGCGAAGCCGCGCTGCTCGGCCCGCAGATACGCAGCCTCTGAGATCATCGCCCGGCGCACCTCGTCGGACACCGCGGCGGAGGACGCAGTGGCTGAGCGGGGAGTCGATTCGGACGTGGTGCGCGAACGCGCACGCTTTTTGGATGGGATAATTTCGGGGTTTCGCGGTGAGTCGGGAGTTCGGCGAATCGCCATACACGCCTCCTTTGCGATGCGGCACGCATAGCTTGCACGCGACAGTGATGCAGATGCAAGCGCTGCCGTGGCGCATTTGAGACGGCTCAATGTGTCATAAACCGCGCGCCGGTCATTTGCGCTTCTTGCGCGCCCCCGCTCGCGCCACCGAATGCAAATATTTGCCGAAGTCGCGGCCGAGCTGGCCATGCGCCAGGGCGTACTCCACCGTCGCCTGCAGGTAGCCGAGCTTACTGCCGCAGTCGTAGCGCTTGCCCTCGAAACGGTGCGCGTAGACGGCCTCCTCGCCCATGAGGGCGCCAATCCCGTCCGTGAGTTGAATTTCGCCCCCGGAGCCGCGGCCGATCCTCTCCAGGTGCGAGAAGATTGCCGGCGTCAGGACATAGCGCCCGACCACCGCGAGCGTCGACGGCGCAGCGGCGGGCTTGGGTTTTTCGACGATGCTGCGGATGCGGCTGGTCGCCGAATGGGGCGCTTCGACCGCCACGATGCCGTAGCGCTCGGTCTCGCGGCGCGGCACCAGCTCCACGCCGAGCACGCTGGCGCGTTTTTCGCTATACACGGCGGCCATCTGCTGCAGGCAGGGGACTTCGCTGCGGATGAGGTCATCCGCCAGGTGCACGAAAAAGGGCTCCGCGCCGACCGCCGGTTGCGCGCACAGCACCGCATGGCCGAGTCCGAGCGGCGCGGGCTGGCGGATGTAAATGCAGGCGGCATAAGAGGGCAGCACGCTTCTGATCTGGTTCAGAAGATCGCTCTTGCCCTGGGATTGCAGCAGCTGCTCGAGCTCGGGATCCGAGTCGAAATGGTCCTCAATGGCGCGCTTCGATGCGCCCGTGATGAACACCAGGCGCCGAGCGCCCGCTGCCAGGGCCTCCTCGACGGCGTACTGAATGAGCGGTTTGTCGACGACGGGCAGCATTTCCTTGGGACTTGCTTTGGTCGCCGGCAGAAACCGCGTGCCGCGCCCCGCCACAGGAAACACCGCCGTACGGATCGCGGATCTCACGCTCATGCGGCGCTCCCGTATGGGTATTGACATTGATCTCACCGTCAAAGTGCGCGTGCCGCCTCATCGGTACGCTCGGCCCATTTGAACACGACCGGGTGCAGAGTGTCCCATGCGCGGCATTTGGGGCAACGCCAATACCAGCCGACGCTCGGCAGACCGCAATCGTCGCATTGATAACGCCCGCCGACATCGCCCATGCGCATCAGCAAGGCGCGCAGCGAGGACACCTCGCCCGCGCCGTCAGCGACTTCCTTCGCCGGCACGGCGGTGGCGAGTAGCCACGCAAGCTGTCTGGCGCTCACCTTGCCCGTTGCGCGCAGGCGCGAGCTCACGTCCCCCAGGAGCTGCGCTTCATCTGCGCCACCGACGAGCGTAAGCACGCGGGGAATGATCTCGAGTGCAAGCTCCGGTGCGGCTTCGAGCGCCTGCAGATACAAGGCGAGCGCGCCGCTGGTATCGCCGGCGGCGGCGGTCATCCGTGCGCTCAGGATCTGCGCCCGCGGCAGCTCGGCATCGTGGGCCCGCGCCTGCTTCAGGAGCACCTGCGCGCGCGCAGCGTCGCCCTGCAGCACGGCATGCTCGGCAAGCTCGCACAGGTAATGGGCCGCAACCCGGCGCCGCTCGGTCTGCACGGCGCTCGGCAGCTCGTGAAACACCCGCAGCGCATTGGCCCAGTCGCCCGCCTGCTCATGAATGCGCACCAGATGATCGAGCGCCGCGTGGCGGTACTCGCGCGTGGCCGCGAGCTCCTCGAAGAGCCGCTCCGCGCGGTCCATGAGCCCGGCGCTCGAATAATCGAGCGCCAGCGCAAATGCGCCGCGCTGCGCAACCGCTGCGGTCGCGTCGCTGCGCAGACGGGTATGTATGGCGATCGCCCGATCCACCTCGCCGCGGCGCCGAAACACGCTGCCGAGCGCAAACTGGATTTCCACCGCGTCGCCGTCGACCTCGGCCATGCGCGCGAACACCTCCGCGGCGCGGTCGAAGCGATCATTGATGAGGTGGTCAAGACCGACGTAATAGTCGCGCGGCAGGCGCACGGTGCGTGCAACCCCGCGGCCGTGCCCGAGCCCCCAGGCGATGCCGCCGACGACAATGAACGCAAGAGCCAGAAGCAGTGGCGACAGCTCAATCATTGCGGTCCGCTGCGGCGGTCAGTCACGGATCGGCCGATCGGCTCCATCGTTGACGCGTTCGCGCAAGTCTTTCCCGGGCTTGAAGTGCGGCACGTACTTGCCCGACAGCGCAACCGCCTCGCCGGTCTTGGGATTTCGGCCCTGCCGCGGCGGCCGAAAATGCAACGAGAAGCTGCCGAATCCGCGGATCTCGATGCGCTCGCCCTGCGAGAGTGCATCGCTCATGATCTCGAGCATCTGCTTCAGCGCAAGCTCGACGTCCTTCGCGGGCAGATGCTTCTGCTTCGCTGTGATGATTTCGATGAGTTCCGATTTCGTCATGGCTCGCCCGATTCCCCGCGAGGCGTCTCGATCAGTCCTGCTCCGTGCCGATCTGCTCCTTCAGAAGATCTCCGAGGCTCGTGCCGGCGGAGGCCTGGTCGGAGCGATAGCTCTGCACCGCCTCGGCTTCCTCGTGCGCCTCCTTGGCCTTGATCGACAGTGAAATGGTGCGCGTCTTGCGATCCACGCCGGTGAACTTGGCCTCCACCTCGTCCCCGACCTTCAGCACCATGCGCGCATCCTCGATGCGATCGCGCCCGAGCTCGGCGGCGCGCAGCTGCCCGTCGACCCCGTTGCCAAGATCAATGACCGCGCCGCGCGCGTCGACTTCCTTCACCACACCGCGCACGATCGTGCCCTTGGGGTTCTCGGCAATGTAGGCCGAGAAGGGATCCTTGGCGAGCTGTTTGATCCCCAGGGATATGCGCTCGCGCTCCGGATCGATCGCGAGCACCATCGCCTCGAGCTGCTGGCCCTTCTGATAGTTGCGCACCGCCTCCTCGCCAGGCTGATCCCAGGAGATGTCGGAGAGGTGCACGAGGCCGTCGATGTTGCCCTGCAGGCCGATGAAGATGCCGAAGTCGGTGATGGACTTGATCTGTCCTGCGACCTTGTCGCCGCGGTTGTAGTTCTCCGCGAATTCCTTCCAGGGATTTGCCTGGCACTGCTTGAGGCCGAGGGAGATGCGGCGCCGCTCCTCGTCGACGTCGAGCACCATGACCTCGACTTCCTGCCCCGTGTGCACCACCTTTGCCGGATTGACGTTCTTGTTGGTCCAGTCCATCTCCGAGACGTGCACGAGCCCTTCGACGCCGTCTTCGATCTCAACGAAAGCGCCGTAGTCGGCGATGTTCGTGACCTTGCCAAAGACGCGCGTGTGCGGCGGGTAGCGGCGCGCGATGTTCTCCCACGGGTCCGCACCGAGCTGCTTCAGGCCGAGGCTCACGCGCGAGCGCTCGCGGTCGAACTTCAAAATGCGCACTTCGACCTCATCGCCGACCTTCACCACCTCCGAGGGGTGTTTGACGCGCTTCCACGCCATGTCCGTGATGTGCAGCAGACCGTCGATGCCGCCCAGGTCGACGAACGCCCCGTAGTCGGTGAGATTCTTGACGGCGCCGCGCACGACGGCGCCTTCCTGCAGATTGTCCATGAGCGCGCTGCGCTCGGCCGAGAATTCCTGCTCCACCACCGCGCGGCGCGACACGACGACGTTATTGCGTTTCTGATCGAGCTTGATGACCTTGAATTCGAGCGGCTTGCCTTCGAGGTAGGACGTGTCGCGCACCGGGCGCACGTCGACGAGCGAGCCCGGCAGAAAGGCGCGCACCGTCTCAATCTCAACCGTAAAGCCGCCCTTGACGCGTCCGGTGATCACACCGGTGACGATTTCCTGATTGTTGAAGGCCGTCTCGAGGCGCGTCCAGGTGCGGGCGCGTTTGGCCTTTTCGCGCGACAGGCGCGTTTCGCCGGTTCCGTCCTCGACCGAGTCGAGGGCAACCTCGACCTCATCGCCCGCCTTGACTTCGAGCACTCCCTGTTCGTTCTTGAACTGCTCGACCGGAATCACCGCCTCGGACTTGAGGCCCACATTGACGATGACGACGTCGTCGGAGACGTCAATGACGAGGCCGGTCAGGATCATCCCCGGGCGGATGCGCTGATTGGCGAGACTCTGCTCGAACATCTGGGCAAAATTTTCGGTCATACCTTCACTCGCACGTCAAATGCGTGCATACGCCCGGACGCCATCCAGCGTCGCGGGGATGATGAATACCGGAGCGGCCTTCCGTTGGCCAAACCGCCACGACTACACAATAAGAACCGTCACCTAGCCCCACAAGGAGCGATTGCGACCCAGCACGAGCACACGATCAACAACCGCATCGATCGCAAGTTGAGTCGAGTCGATCACGTGGGCATCCGGCGCCGCCTTCAGGGGACTCGCCTTTCGAGTCGAATCCCGCAAATCCCGCTCGGCGATCTCGCGCGAAAGGGCGGGAAGGCTAACATCGGAACCCTTGTCTTTCAACTGCTTATGGCGCCGCAGCGCCCTCTCGGCGAGCGTCGCCGTGAGGAAGATCTTCAGGGGCGCATCAGGGAAGACGACGGTGCCCATATCGCGGCCGTCAGCTACCAGCCCCGGGGGGCGGCGGAAGGCGCGCTGGCGCTCTAGGAGCGCGGTACGCACCTCGGGCCACGCCGCGACCCGGGAGGCACCCTGCCCGGCCGCCTCCGAGCGCACCGCGAGCGTGACATCCCGGCCAAAAAGCGTGACCTCTTCGCCGCCGTCCGCGCCCGTCCCGAAACTCATCTGCATGGCTGCGGCAAGCTTGGTATGCCCGGATATGTCATCCGGGTCGAGGCCGCCCTCGAGTCCTGCGAGCGCCACCAGGCGATAGAGCGCACCGCTGTCGAGGAGGTGCCACTGCACCTGCCGGGCAAGCGCACGGCTGATCGTGCCCTTTCCCGAACCGCTCGGGCCATCAATGGTTACGACGCCGGCGCCGGACATAGCTCGATCTGCAGACCCACTTCGCGGGCACTCGCGACGAAATTCGGAAAGGAGGTGGCGACGCTGGCCACGTCGCGGATTTCGATCGGCCCGCGCGCGCGCACCGAAGCTGTGGCGAAAGCCATCGCGATGCGATGATCGCCCTGACTGTCGATGGCGCCGCCGCTGAAGCCGGCGGAGGTGCCCCGGATCCACACCCCGTCAGCCAGGAGCTCAAGCTCCACCCCCAGGCGCGCAAGCCCTGCGGCCATCGCGGCGAGCCGATCGCTCTCCTTGACGCGCAGCTCGAGCGCGCCGCGCACCAGCGTCTCGCCTTCGGCGCAGGCCGCGGCGATGAAGAACACCGGCAGCTCGTCGATCGCCAGGGGAACCGCGGCTGCGGGAACCTTGATGCCGCGCAGCGCGCTTGCGCGCACTTCGATGTCGGCGACCGGTTCGGTGCGCGAATGCGCCGCCGGACTTGACTGATCCCAGGGTCGCACCCGGATATCCGCGCCCATCTCACGCAGTAGGTCCAAAAGTCCCGTACGCGTGGGGTTCAACCCGACGCCGCGCATGATGAGCCCCTGCGGCGCAGCGAGGCAGCCTGCCACGATGAAGAACGCCGCCGAGGAGAAATCTCCCGGCACCTGCACGCGCGTCGCGTGCAGCTGCTGCCCGCCCTGCAGCGCAATCGTGTCGTCCGAGTGCAGCAGCTCCACCCCAAAGGCGGCGAGCATGCGCTCGGTGTGGTCACGGCTCGGCGCGGGCTCGCGGACCCGCGTGCGCCCGTCGGCGCGCAGCGCCGCGAGCAGGATCGCGGACTTCACCTGCGCGCTCGGTACCGGCATCTCATAGTCGATAGCGGCGAGCGTGGTGCGGCCGTGGATCTCAACCGGCGGCCGCCCGTCGTCCGTGCCGATGTCCGCGCCCATCAGGCGCAATGGAACCGCGACCCGCTCCATCGGACGACGCATCAGCGAGGCGTCGCCGATGAGACGCGAGTCAAATGGCTGGCTTGCCAGGAGCCCCATGAAGAGGCGCATCGCGGTACCCGCATTTCCCATGTCGAGCGCGCCGCGCGGCGCATGCAGCCGCCCGGCCCCCGCTCCATGCACGATGACGTGGCCGTCGTTGGGCCCTTCGATGCGCACGCCCAGGTGCCGCAGGGCGAGGAGAGTCGCCAGACAGTCCTCGCTCTCGAGAAAGCCGTGGATGTGCGTGTCGCCCTCGGCAAGACTGCCGAGCATCAACGCGCGGTGGGAGATTGACTTGTCCCCGGGAATGCTCGCGGCGCCATGAATATGGCTGCCTGGCTGAACCACGTAGCGCGACTGGGCGGGCGGCTTCAAGACAGCGCGCGCGGGTAGGATCCGAGGATTCTGAAGAGCGAGGCGCGCCGCTTGAGCGCGGCGAGCGCCTGCGCCACCGGCTTGTCGGCGCAATGGCCTTCGAGGTCGATGAAGAATACGTAGTCCCATTTGCGCCGTCGCGACGGCCGCGACTCGATGCGCGTCATGCTGACGCGGTGCCGCGCCAGGGGCTCGAGCAGACGGAAGAGCGCCCCCGGCGCCTGCCCGTGACTCACCGACACCAGGAGCGTCGTGCGATCCTCGCCGCTGGGTGCAAAGAGCTTCCTGCCGAGCACGAGGAAGCGCGTCGTATTGTCGGGTCGATCCTCGATGTCGGTGGCCAGCACTTCAAGATTATAGACCTCGGCGGCCGTTTGCCCCGCGATGGCTGCGGTGCCGTCTTCATCGCGGGCGCGGCGCGCGGCCTCGGCGTTGCTCGCAACGCTGATGCGCTCCACCTCCGGCAGGTGGTCCTGCAGCCAGGAGCGGCACTGCGCGAGCGACTGCTGGTGCGAGCACACGCGCGCGATGCGCTCGAGCGAGGTCATCCTGCCCATCAGGAACTGGTGGATGCGCAGCTCCACCTCGCCGCAGATCTTCAGCGGCGAGATTAAGAAGCGGTCGAGCGTGTGATTGACGGTGCCCTCGGTCGAGTTCTCGATCGGCACGACGCCAAAATCCGCATTGGCGGATTCCACCTCGTGAAACACCTCATCGATCGAGGCGAGCGGCAGCGCGCGCACCGAGTGGCCGAAGTGTGTCAGCACCGCGGTCTGCGTGAACGTGCCCTCCGGCCCCAAAAAAGCCACCTTGAGCGGTTCCTGCTGCGCAAGGCACGCCGACATGATTTCCCGAAAGAGCCTGAGCACCTCCTCGTCGCGCAGCGGTCCCTTGTTGCGCGCGCGTGCCATGCGCAACACCTGCGCCTCGCGCTCCGGCATATAGAAGTCCGCCGTCTGACCGGCGAGTGTCTTCGACACGCCGACCGCCTGCGCAAGCTGCGCGCGCTCGTTGATGAGGGCCTGGATCTTTACGTCGACTGCATCGATGCGCGCGCGCACGAGTGCAAGATCGGCGCGCGGTGCGGGCAGGCGCGCCTTCCGCGCGGTAGCCGCGGCGGTGGAGCGGGAGGTCTTTTTGCGCGGCATGCTGCTAAGGCGGCGCCGCTGAGATCATCGGCGCCGCGAGTACTCCTTCGATTCGGGCCAGTTGGCCGATGCGATCTTCGCTCACGGCACCGTCCGCGTCGATGAGCGTGTGCGGGGAGACGCTCAAGGGCTCGGGCGCTTCAAGTGACGGCGTATCGACTATCCGCTACCAGCGCATGCGAACTTGAGCCTGCGGCCCCGCGGCCCCGGCATCAGCCGTGGCGGCGCTCGAACTCCTGCATGAAGGCGACCAGAGCCGCAACGCCCGCAAGCGGCATGGCGTTATAGAGACTCGCACGCATGCCGCCGACCAGGCGGTGGCCCTTAAGATTGGTGAGTCCCGCCGCCGCAGCCATGCTCAAAAACCTGTCATCAAGGCCGCCCTGCGTCAGGGTAAAGGGGACGTTCATCCACGAGCGGCAGTTCCTCGCCACCGGATTGCTGTAGAAGCCGGACGCATCGATCGTCGCGTAGAGAAGCTCGGCCTTCGCACGATTGCGCTCGCCCATCGCCTCAAGGCCGCCCTGCGCGCGCAGCCATTTGAAGACGAGGCCGGCCACATACCAGGCGAACGTCGGCGGCGTGTTCAGCATTGAGCGCTGCGCGGCAACCTCGCGGTAGTCCCACACCGCCGGCGTGCCGGCGCGCGCGCGCCCGAGAAGATCATCGCGCACGATCACCACGGTGAGGCCGGCCGGGCCGATGTTTTTCTGCGCGCCGGCGTAGATGAGCCCACAGCGCGCGACGTCGAAGGGCCGCGACAGGAGGGTCGAGGACATGTCCGCGACGAGCGGCGCTGCGCCCGAATCGGGAATATAGGGAAACTCGACGCCGCCGATCGTCTCGTTCGGCGTGTAGTGCACGTAGGCGGCGTGAGCGCTGAGTGCGAGGGCGCGCGCATCCGGAACCGTGCAGTAGCCCGACGCGGCTTCATCCGCGGCGATATTGACCCGGCAGTAGCGCCTCGCCTGCGCGGATGCTTTGATCGACCACGCGCCGGTCAGAAGATAGTCGACTGAGCTCTCGGGCCCCGCAAGGTTCAGCGGGATGGTGGCGAACTGGGCGCTGGCGCCGCCTTGCATGAAGAGCACCCGATAATCACCGGGAATTCCGAGGAGCTCGCGCAGGTCGCGCTCCGCATCCTGCGCCACCGCAACGAAAGCGTCGCTGCGGTGGCTCAACTCCATCACCGAGCTGCCTGAGCCCCGCCAGTCCATGAGCTCGGCGCGCACCTCCTCGAGAACTTCCGTCGGCAGCGCGGCAGGACCTGCGGCGAAATTGAATGCGCGCATGGGAGTCGCAACTGCGCAAGATGCGCTACAGGGCGATAATCTTCAGCACTGCCGCACGCGCGGCGCGGTCACACTTGCGGCGGAACTTCGGCACTGACCTCATCGGTGCCGGGCGCGCCCTCCAGGCTCTCATCGATCTGCTCGATTCCCGTCAGGCGCTCCCCTTCGGCAAGCCTGATCAGGCGCACGCCCTGCGTGTTGCGCCCCACGATCGATACTTCATCGACCGGAGTGCGCACCAGGGTGCCGGTGGAACTGATGAGCATGAGCTCCTGCCCCGGCGTCACCTGCACCGCGCCCACCGTCGCGCCGTTGCGATCCGTCGTCTGCAGCGCAATCACCCCCTGGCCGCCGCGGCCGTGCACCGGGAAATCCTCAAGCGGCGTGCGCTTGCCGTAGCCGTGCTCCGAGGCCGTCAGGATGTGACCCTCGCCGACGACGATGAGTGCGATGAGCTCCTGCCCGTCGCCCAGCTTCACGCCGCGCACGCCTGCCGCCTCGCGGCCCATCGGCCGCACTTCCTCTTCGGGGAAGCGGATCGCCTTGCCGCCGCTTGTGACCAGAATCACCTCGCGCTGCCCGTCGGTGAGTGCAACTCCCACCAGGCGGTCGTTGTCGTGCAGGTCGATTGCGATGATGCCCGCCGAGCGCGGGCGCGAAAAGGCATCGAGCGGCGTCTTCTTCACCGTGCCCTGGCTCGTCGCCATGAATACGAAATGCTGCTCGTCGTACTGCTTCACCGGCAGCACTGCGTTGATCTTCTCGCCCTCCTCGAGCGGCAGGAGATTGACCATGGGTTTGCCGCGGGCGTTTCTGCCCGCCTGCGGCAGCTGATGCACCTTGAGCCAGTACACCTGTCCGCGGTTCGAGAAGCACAGGACGGTGTCATGAGTGTGCGCGACGAATAATTTTTCCACGAAGTCCTCATCCTTTACGGCTGTTGCCGCTTTGCCGCGACCGCCGCGGCGCTGTGTTTGATATTCGGCGACGGGCTGCGACTTCGCGTAGCCCGCGTGTGAGAGCGTCACGACCACATCCTGAGGCTCGATGAGATCCTCGGTGGTGAGATCCAGGTGGTCGCGGCTGATCTCGGTGCGGCGTGCGTCGCCGTAAACGTCGCGAATCTCCACGAGCTCCGCGCGCACGACCTGCGTCAGGCGCTCCGGGCGGGCGAGAATATCGCTCAAATCGCTGATGCTGCCCAGGAGCTCACGGTATTCGCTGACGATCTTTTCCTGCTCGAGCCCCGTCAGCCGGTTAAGGCGCATGTCGAGAATGGCCTGCGCCTGCGCCTCGGAAAGATAATACCCCCCCTCGCGCAGGCCGAGATCAGCCGCAAGTCCGCTCGGGCGGGTCGAAACGCTGCCCGCGCGTGCCAAAAGCTCCGGCACGATGCCCGCAGGCCAGGGACGCATCTGCAGGGCGTCGCGCGCCGCCGCCGGCGCGGGCGCCGCCTTGATCACAGCAATGATGGCGTCGATGTTGGCAAGCGCCACCGCGAGCCCTTCGAGCACGTGCGCGCGCTCGCGCGCCTTGGCAAGATCATGGATCGTGCGCCGCGTGACCACTTCGCGCCGATGGCGGATGAACGCCTCCAGGATCTCCTTCAATGACAGCAGCTTCGGCTGCCCGTCCTGCAGCGCCACCATGTTGATGCCGAACACGGTCTCCATCGGCGTCTGCGCATAGAGGTTGTTGAGGACGATCTCGCCCACCTCGCCGCGGCGCAGCTCGATGACGACGCGCATGCCGTCCTTGTCGGACTCATCGCGCAGCTCGGAGATCCCCTCGATGTCCTTCGCCCGCACCAGATCCGCGATGCGCTCGAGGAGGCGCGCCTTATTCACCTGATAGGGAAGCTCGGTGACGATGATCGCCTGGCGGTCGCCCTTGCCGATGTCCTCGAAATGCGCGCGGCAGCGCACCGACAGGCGCCCGCGCCCGGTGCGGTAGGCGGTCGCGATCTCCTGCGCGCCGTTGATGATGCCGGCGGTGGGGAAATCCGGACCGGGAATGTGCTGCATCAGCGCCGCAAGCGGCAGCGACGGCTCCTCCAGGAGCGCAAGACAGGCGCTCACCACCTCGGTGAGATTGTGCGGCGGAATATTGGTCGCCATGCCGACCGCAATTCCCGATGCTCCATTGATGAGGAGGTTCGGCACCCTTGCCGGCAGTACCGACGGCTCCGTCTCCGACTCATCGTAGTTCGCGACGAAATCGACGGTCTCCTTGTCGATGTCGGCGAGCAGCTCGCTTGCGATTTTCGACATGCGCACTTCGGTGTAGCGCATCGCCGCCGGCGGATCGCCGTCGACGGAGCCGAAATTGCCCTGGCCGTCAATCAGGAGATAGCGCATGGAAAAAGGCTGCGCCATGCGCACCATCGCGTCGTACACCGCCGTGTCGCCGTGCGGATGGTATTTGCCGATGACGTCGCCGACGACGCGCGCGGATTTCTTGTAGGGCCGGTTCCAGTCCGTGCCAAGCTCGCGCATGGCATGCAGCACGCGCCGGTGCACGGGCTTCAGCCCGTCGCGGATGTCGGGCAGTGCGCGCCCGACGATCACGCTCATGGCATAGTCAAGGTAGGACTGCCGCATCTCGTCTTCGAGATTGACGGCCTGCACTTCGCGGGCGATTTCGGGCATGCGAACCGGCTTGAGCTAAAACGAAATTTTAGCACAGTGCCCGCTCGCGCAGCGCAGCGACGCCGTTGCATTGCAAGGGATCTTGAGGCGCTTGCAGGTGCGGCCCGATATACTCGCGGGCCTGGATTCAGCGTGCTTTTTGTGCATATGCCACCAACCCCCGCAAACGCTGCCGCCGCCGCGGGCGCAGCTGCGCCGCGCCACGCGGATCGCACGGAACTTGATAAGTTCGATGCGCTCGCGCCGCACTTCTGGGATCCCGCAGGCGAGTTTCGTCCGCTGCATCTGCTGAACCCCGTGCGCGCGCGCTTCGTGGCCGAACGCGCCCCTCTCGGCGGCGCTCGTGTGCTCGACGTCGGCTGCGGGGGCGGGCTCTTGTGCGAAACGCTGGCGCGCGCCGGCGCGCGCGTCACCGGCATTGATCTCGCGCCGGGCATGATCGAAGTTGCGCGCCTGCATGCAGCGGCCGAGAAGCTTTCGATCGATTACCGCCTCGAGGATGCCGCCGCGCTTGCCGAGGCCGCGCCCGCTGCATTTGACATCGTCACGTGCATGGAGATGCTCGAGCACGTGCCGCAGCCGGCGGCGACGCTCGCGGCGCTGGCGCGTCTGGTGCGCCCCGGGGGCGCGGTATTCATCTCAACCATCAACCGCAACTTGAAGTCCTTCATGCTCGCCATCGTCGCGGCGGAGTACCTCCTGAAGCTCATTCCGCGCGGCACCCACGAGTACCGGCGCCTCATCCGGCCCGCCGAGCTTGCGCGCTGGGCGCGCGCGGCAGGTTTGCGCATGAGTGAAATTGCGGGCATTGATTTCAGCCCGTTCACGCAGGCGGTGCGTTTGACGCACGATCCGGCCGTGAACTACATCGCGCATCTTGAGAGCTGACGCATGAGCCCCGGGGCCGTGGTCGCGGTGGCGCTCGCGGCGCTCATCGCGGGCGCCGCCGTCGGCATGCTCGGCGGCTTCGTGCTGGCGCAGTGGCGCGCCGCGCGCGATCTTGCGCGCGCGGATGCGCGCCTGCGGAGCACCTTCGATTCGGTGGCGGCCGAGACGCTGCGCGCCAACAGCGAAGTCTTTCTGCGCATGGCACGCGAGGCCCTGAGCCGTGAGCATGTCATTGGCGAGAGCGCGCTCAAGGAACGCGAAGTCGCCATCGGCCAGCTCATCGAGCCCCTGCGGGTGGCGCTCGCGCGCACCGAGGCGCAGGTGCAAAGTCTCGAGCGCGAGCGGCGTGAGGCCTTCGCCGGCCTGCGGGTGCAGCTCGAGACGCTCGCCGGCGGCCACGCGCAGCTGCAGCGCGAAACGCGCGCGCTCGTCACCGCGCTGCGCCGGCCCGAGGTGCGCGGCCGCTGGGGAGAGCTCACGCTCCGGCGCGTGGTGGAGCTGGCGGGACTGTCCGCGCACTGCGACTTCACGGAGCAGCAGCACATCGCAGGCGAGGATGGTGTGCTGCGGCCCGATCTCGTCGTGCACATGCCCGACGGGCGCGACCTCGTCATCGACGTCAAGACGCCGCTCGATGCGTATCTTGAGGCCCTCGAGGCGCCGACCGAGGAGGGCCGGCAGCTGCACCTGAAACGCCATGCGCAGCAGCTCGAGGCGCATGTGCGGCAGCTCGCCTCCAAGGCCTATTGGGCGCAGTTTCAAACGAGCCCCGAATTTGCGGTGCTGTTTCTGCCGGGCGATCAGTTCCTGAGCGCCGCGCTCGCCGAGCGTCCGGAGCTCATGGACAATGCGCTTAAAGTTGCGGTGATCATCGCCACGCCTTCGACTCTGATTGCGCTTTTGAAGTCGGTCGCCTACGGCTGGCGGCAGGCGGCGGTCGCGCAAAATGCCGCCATCATCCGCGACCTCGGCCAGGAGCTCTACAGCCGCCTCGGCACATTCACGGGACATCTGGGCAGGGTGGGTCAAAGACTGGGCACTGCGATCGAAGCCTACAATGCCGCCGTCGGTTCCCTTGAGCGCCAGGTGCTGCCGCAGGCGCGCCGCTTCACCGACTTGGGAGTCACGTCCGACTCCGTGCTGCCGGCGCTCGACCCGGTGACGCAGCTTGCACGCCAAACGACGAGTCTGCCGGGGGCGGAATCCGCGCCTGCCGCAACGCGCGACTCGCCGCCCTCATGAGCGCGGCTTCAAGCTTCGACCCGCGCGCCATTCAGCCCCGCGCCGATGAGCTGCGCGGCCGGGTGATTGCGCTCACCGGGGCAGGCGATGGCATCGGCCGCGCTGTCGCGCTCGCCTGCGCCGCGCACGGCGCTCAGCTGGTGCTCATCGGCCGTACGCCCAAAAAGCTTGCGGCCGTGCACGAGCTGATTGAGCAGGCGGGCGCCGGCAGCGCGAGCATCGCGGTGCTCGATCTTGAGACCGCGCTCGCGCGCGACTATGACGCGCTTGCCGCGGCGATCCTTGAGCGCTATGCGCGTCTGGATGGACTCGTCCACAATGCCGGCATCCTCGGCATGCTCGCTCCCATCGAGCATTACGACGTGCCCACCTGGTGCCGCGTGCTGCACGTCAATCTCACTGCCGCCTTTGCCCTGACCCAGGTGCTGCTGCCGCTCCTGAAGGCCTCCGGCGATGCGTCGGTGCTCTTTACCACCAGCAACGTCGGGCGGCACGGGCGCGCCTACTGGGGCGCCTATGCGGTATCAAAATTCGGGATTGAGGGGCTGACGCAGACCCTCGCGGCGGAACTTGAAAACATCACCGCGATCCGCGTCAACGCGCTCAATCCCGGACGCGCGCGCACGCGCATGCGCCGTCAAGCCTTTCCGGCCGAGGACCTCGAGACGCTGCCTCTTCCCGAGACCCTGACGGATCCGTACATCGCGCTCCTCGGGCCTGCCAGCCGCGGCGTCACTGGGATGAGCTTCGACTGTCAGCAGTAGCGGCGCTCAGCGCCTGCGTCTCATCGGCCGTGAGCTTGCGAAACTGGCCGCGCGCCAGATTGCGCTCGAGCGTGAGCGGGCCTAAGCGCGTGCGCAGCACGCGGCTGACGAGGACCGCCTGACGCTCGAATAGCTGCCGCACATCCTTGCCGCTGCCGCCGCGCGCGCTCAGGGAATACCAGCGATTGGCGCCCTCGCCGCCCGCGCTCTCGCAGCTGTCGACGAGGAGCGCCGTGCCGCGGTCGAGGATGCCACTCAGGATGCCCTGCCTTTGGGCATCGCTCAACTCGCCGCGCACGCGTACGCTGAATTCGCTCGCCAGATGCCGCGCCGCGCGCTGCAGCTTCACTGCAAGCTCGCCGTCGGAGGTCAGGATCTCAAGGCCGCCGTCGCTGCGCGGCATCGGGCTCACCGCGATGAAGCGCCGTCCTGAGCGTGCGGGCAGGCGGCTCATCATCGCAGCCGCGCCCGGCTCCTCGTGCGGGCGCCCGAGCGGCTCTCCGGGGGAGCGATGGCACAGAAAGACCGCAAGCTGCAGCGCCTCGTGACGGCGCACCACGCGGCCGTCGAGGCGCACCTCATCGCCGGGTGCCACGCGCACCCCGAGGGTCGCCCGCTCGCCGTTGATGGTCAGCCGTCCGGCGCGGATCCACGCCTCGGCCTCGCGCCGCGAGGCAAGTCCGAGCTGCGCCAGAACCTTCTGCAGACGTTCGGCGGGCTCGGCGCGCCGCGAAGCACTGGTGCGCAACGCGCTCAGGAGTCGAGCGGCGGGCCGGCCGCCACGAGCTCACTCGCCGCGGCAGAGGATGCCGGGCGTTCGTCATCCTCAGCGCCGTCCTCGTCCAATAGCGGCGCCGTGCTCGTGTCGGCAGCCGCGCCCCGCGCCTCTGCGTCCTCACCCAGATCAAGCTGCAGGTTGACGTCCGCCATCGCCGTAAGCTCGGCAAGCGGCGGCAGTTCATCGAGCGTCCTTAAGCCGAAGTAATCGAGGAATTCGCGCGTCGTGCCCAGAAGCTCCGGATGGCCCGGTACGTCGCGCTGGCCGACGACGCGCACCCAATTGCGCTCGAGCAAGGTCTTTATGATATTGGGATTCACCGCAACCCCGCGCACCGCCTCGATCTCCGCACGCGTGATCGGCTGCCGGTAGGCGATGAGCGCGAGGGTCTCAAGCAGAGCCCGCGAGAAACGCGGCGGCCGCTCGGGCCAGAGGCGTGAAATCTCGCTCGCAAGCGCGCCGCGCACCTGCACGCGAAAGCCGCTGGCGGTCTCCTTCATCTCGATGCCGCGCGTCGCGTAGTCCGCGCTCAACGCCGCAAGCTGCGCGCGCACCTCGGCCGCGCTCGGGCGCACATGCTCATCGAAGAGCTGCGCGATCTGGGCGAGCGTCAGCGGCCGGCCGGCGGCGAACAGCGCAGCTTCAATGACGTTCTTCAGGTATGACTCGTTCATGAGCTGCCCTCAGGGGAAGGGGAATCCGCGACCAGATGCAACGCCGTGCGCGGCTGCGCGGCGCGCACGTGCAGCGGGGCAAATGCCTGCGCCTGCACAATCTCAATCAGTCCCTCGCGCACCAGCTCCAGGATAGCGACAAAGGTCACCGTCACCCCCATGCGCCCCTCGTCGGCGCGAAAGAGCTGCGTGAATTCTACGAAACGGCTCGCCGCGAGTGTAGTGAGGATATCCGTCATGCGCTCGCGCATCGACAAGGGCTCGCGCTGCACGTGGTGGCGCGCGAAGAACTCGGCGCGCACCACGACTTCCTTGAACGCGACCAGCATCTCCTGCAGGGTGGTCTGCGGCAGTAGCTGCACCACCTTGCGGTCTTTGACGTCGGCGCTGGCACTCCACACGTCGCGTTCCAGCCGCGGCAGCCGGTCGATGTTCTCCGCCGCGCTCTTGAAGCGCTCGTATTCCTGCAGGCGGCGCACGAGCTCGGCGCGCGGATCCAGGTCCGCCTCGTCGCCCGCGAGCTGCGGCCGCGGCAAGAGCATGCGCGACTTGATCTCGGCGAGGGTCGCGGCCATCACCAGGTACTCGCCCGCAAGTTCCAGCTGCAGCTCCTGCATCACCCCGATGTACTGCACATACTGGCGGGTGATCTCCGCGATCGGGATGTCGAGGATGGCAAGGTTGCGGCGGCGGATGAGGTAGAGCAGAAGATCGAGCGGGCCCTCAAAGGCCTCAAGAAACACCTCGAGGGCCTGCGGCGGTATGTACAGATCGCGCGGCAGCTCCATCACCGGCTCGCCGTTGACGACGGCAAAGGTCATCTCCACCTGCTCGGGCTGCACCACGGCAGCGGCTGCGGGCGCAGGCTCGTTCGAGGCCACGAGCGTCAACTCAGGTTTCATGAGCGGCTCCTCATTCGGCGCGCAAATGCATCGCGCGGCGCACGTCTTCCAAAGTCTGGCGCGCAACTTCCCGGGCCTTCTCGGCGCCCTCCGCGACGATATCGCGAATGAGCTCCGGGTGCTCCTCGAATTCCTGGCCGCGCCGGCGCATCGCGGTCACCTCCTCGACGATCTTGTCGATGAGGGGCTGCTTGCAGTCGAGGCAGCCAATGCCGGCGCTGCGGCAGCCCTCGCTCGCCCAGTTGCGAACGGCATCGTCCGAGTAGATCTTGTGCAGATCCCACACCGGACACTTGTCCGGGTCGCCCGGATCGGTGCGGCGCACGCGCGCCGGATCCGTCTTCATGGCGCGCAGCTTCTGCGCGACCGCCTGCGGATCCTCGCGCAGTCCTATGGTGTTGCCATAGGACTTCGACATCTTGCGGCCATCGAGGCCGGGGACTTTCGGCGCGGCGGTCAGGAGCACCTGCGGCTCGGGCAGGATGCTCACCGAGGAGCCTTCGAGATAACCGAGCAGGCGCTCGCGGTCGGCGACCGTGATGCGGTTATTGCTCTGCACGAGCGCCTGCGCGCGCTCGAGCGCGGCAGTCTCGCCAGTCTCCTGAAATTTGCGGCGCAATTGCCGATAGGCGGTGGAGTTGCGGCCGCCGAGACTCTTCACCGCGCGCTCCGCCTTGGCTTCAAAATCCGCCTCGCGCCCGTAGAGGTGGTTGAAGCGCCGCGCGATCTCGCGCGTCACCTCCACGTGCGAGGCCTGATCCTCCCCGACCGGCACGAATGCCGGCCTGTAGAGCAGGATGTCGGAGCTCTGCAGCACCGGGTAGCCGAGAAAGCCGTAGGTCGCAAGGTCCTTCTCCTTAAGCTCGGCCTGCTGATCCTTGTAGGTCGGCACGCGCTCGAGCCAACCGAGCGGCGTGATCATCGACAACAGCAGATGCAGTTCGGCGTGCTCGGGCACGTGCGACTGGATGAAGAGGGTCGCAACCCCGGGATTGAGTCCGGCGGCGAGCCAGTCGATGAGCACGTCGCGGATGTACTCCTGCAGCCGCGTCGTGTCGTCGTAGCCGGTCGTGAGCGCGTGCCAGTCGGCGATGAAGAAGTAGCACTCGTACTGGTACTGCAGCTCCACCCAGTTGCGCAGCGCGCCGTGGAAGTTCCCGAGGTGCAGTGGCCCCGTGGGTCGCATACCTGACAGAACCCGGCGTGTTCCCGCGATGGCGCTCATGACATACCCTGCGTCAAAACGGGCTTTCGCAAATTAAGGATTGGTCGCGTGCGCGGCAGACGCCGTGGATTATAGCCGAAGGCGCCTCAGGCGCGTTGCGCGCCCAAAATCGCTTGCACCGGCCCTTTGCCCACCCGCACCACCACCGGCGGGCTCAGCGCCAAATCGATCACGGTGGTGGGCTCGACGCCGCAGTTGCCGCCGTCGAGCACCGCATCGATCTCATGCTCGAGCCGCGCCCGGATTTCGCGCCCGTTGGTGAGCGGCAGCGCATCCCCGGGCAACATCAAGGTTGAGCTCATGAGGGGCTCGCCGAGCTCCGCGAGCAACAGGAGCGGCACCGGATGATCGGGGATGCGCACACCAATGGTGCGGCGGCGCTCGTGCTGCAGGCGCCGCGGCGTCTCGGTGGTGGCGGGCAGGAGGAAGGTGTATGGGCCCGGGGTGCAGGCCTTGATCAGGCGGAACTGCCAGGTATCAAGCTTCGCGAACCGCCCGACATCGGCGAGGTTGCGGCATACGAGCGTAAAGTGATGATGGCGGTCCGCCTGGCGGATGCGGCGCAGGCGCTCGAGCGCCGTCTTGTCTCCGATGTGGCAGCCAAGCGCGTAGCACGAATCGGTCGGATAGGCGATGACGCCGCCGGTGCGCACGATATCGGCCGCACGCCGGATGAGCCGCGTTTGCGGCGTGAGCGGGTGCAATTCAAAGTACTGACTCACGGTAGATGGCCTATCAGCTATGATACGCGGCCTTTGCCGGGGGCTGCCGGCTCACGCACCAACCTCAATGCAGGCACTGCTCGAGTTCACACCGCTGGGCGTCTTTCTAGTCGCGTACTACGCGGCGGGGCTGTATGTGGCGACCGCCGCGCTGATGGCGGCAATGGCCGTCCTCCTCGTCATCGACTACGCCCGCGGCCGGCGCGTGCCGCCCATGCATGCCTTAAGTGCGGTGCTCGTATTTGCCTTCGGCACGGCAACGCTCTTGCTGCACAATCAGCGCTTCATCCAGTGGAAGCCCACCGTCTTCTTCTGGCTCGCAAGCGTCGCATTTCTCGGCAGCTTCTGGATCGGCGAGCGCACTCTCGCGCAGCGCCTCCTGAGTGCGGCTCTGCCCGGCGAGGCGCACGTCAGCGCCGGCGTGTGGCGGCGGCTCAACTGGATCTGGATCGTGTTCTACGGCTTCCTCGGCATCTTGAACCTCGTCATCGCCTTCAATGCGAGCGAGCGCACCTGGGTCAACTTCAAGGTGTTTGGACTGACGCTGGCAACCTTCCTCTTCATCGGCGCACAGATCGCCTGGCTGTCGCGGCGCATCGACGCGCCGGTGCAGCGCGCGTGAGCGCCGAGCGCGTGGCGCGCCTGCGGGCGGCCCTCGAGCAGGAGCTTGCGCCCTTGCAGCTCGACATCACCGATGAGAGCGCTGCGCACGCGGGGCATGCGGGTGCGCGCGAGGGCGGCCACTTTCGCGTGAGCCTGGTGAGCGCCGCATTCCGCGGACGCCCGCAGCTCGAGCGCCATCGCCTGGTCTATGCCGCCGTCGCGCCGCTTTTGCACGGCGACGTGCACGCCTTGAACATTCGGGCATTTGCCCCTGAAGAAGTTACTTGAGTATTATCGTATAAGTCACTGAGATATCTATATGAGTTACCCGCGATTATTGATCCTTTGCGCCTTGGCGGCGCTCGCCGCCTGCCAGCAGAAAGGCGCATCTTCCACACCTTCCGCCGCCGGCGCCGCAAGCACCTCCGGCACGCCTGCGCCGAGCGCGGATAATTCCGCGCCGGTCGCGACCGTCAACGGCACCCCTATCAGCCACAGCTTCTACGACTATTACGCCAAGGGACTTGCGGGCAAGAATTCCGTCGCAGAGCTCACGCCTGAACAGAAGCAGCTCGCGCTCGATAATCTCGTGCGCGCTGAGGTCATCGCACAGGAGGCGACGAAGGAAGGCCTCGATAAGGATCCCGGCACTGCCGCGCTCCTGCAGCTCGCACGGCTGAACGTGCTGCAGCAGGCGGTCTCCGATGTGTATTTGAAGGACAAAAAGCCGACCGAGCAGGAAGCGCGCGCCGAGTATGAAACTCAGGTGGGCCTCCTCGCGCACCAGGAATACCACGTCGCTCATATCCTCGTGGCAACCGAAGGCTTTGCACGCAAGATTATCGGCGAGCTGGAAAAAGGCGCCAACTTCAGCGACGTCGCCAAGCGCGAATCCATGGATCCTTCCAAGACCAATGGCGGGGATATCGGCTGGCTGACGCCGGACCGCATCATGAAACCCTTCGCGGATGCCATGGTGGCGCTGAAGAAAGGCGAATACACCCACAAGCCGGTGCAGACTCAATATGGCTGGCACATCATCCGCGTGGATGATATCCGCGATGTGACACCGCCCTCTTTCGACCAGGTCCACCAGAGGCTCGACCAGGTGGTGCAGGCCAAGAAGTTCAAGGCTTACACCGATGGCCTCATGAAGAACGCGCAGATCGAAAAGAAGCTCTGACGATCGCTTCAACTATCGGGGCGTGCGGGCGCCTCAAGAAGCTCAAGCAAGGCGGCTTCGTCGAGCAGCCGTACGCCAAGCTCGCGCGCCTTGGCGAGCTTGGAGCCGGGATCAGCGCCGTGCACGAGGTACGTCGTCTTCGCTGACACGCTGGAGGAAACCCGCGCGCCAAGGCTGCGCAGGCGCTCCTGCGCCGCCTCGCGCGAGAGGCTCGCAAGCGTACCCGTCACGACGAAGGTCATCCCCGCAAGCGGCGCAGCGCGAGCCGCCGTGCGCTCGATATCGGCCCAATGCACGCCGTGCGCGCGCAATCTGGCAATCACCTTGCGATGGGCCGCGGAGCCGAGAAACATCGCAACCGAAGCTGCCACCACCGGCCCCACATCGGGCACTTCCTGGATGGCCGCGCCGTCGGAAGCCAGCAGGCGCTCGAGGCTGCCGAAGTGGCGCGCGAGCGCGAGCGCCGTCGCCTCGCCGACGTCGCGGATCCCAAGCGCGAAGAGGAAGCGCGGCAGCGTCGTCGCCTTGCTCTTCGCCAGCGCCGCGACGAGTTTTGCAGCGGACTTCTCGCCCATGCGCTCGAGCCCCGCGAGCTGCTCCAGCGTCAAAGAATAGAGCTCATCGGGGGAGCTCACGAGCCCCTCCTCCACGAGCTGCTCGACGAGCTTGTCGCCGAGCCCCTCGATGTCGAGGGCGCGCCGGCTCGCAAAATGCCGCAGCGCCTCCTGGCGCTGCGCGCGGCAGGTAAAGCCGCCCGTGCAGCGCGCGGCCGCCTCGCCCGCCACCCGCAACACCGGGGATCCGCACACCGGGCAATGCGCCGGCAGCACGATGGCACGGGTGCCGCGCGCGGGCCGGCGCTCCAGGACGACCCGCACCAGCTCCGGAATGACGTCGCCTGCACGGCGCACCACCACCGTATCGCCGATGCGGATGTCGTTGCGCTCGATCTCATCCATGTTATGCAGCGTGACGTTACTCACCGTCGCGCCGCCGACGAATACCGGCGTCAAGCGCGCAACCGGCGTCAGCGTGCCGGTGCGCCCCACCTGAAATTCGACGTTCTGCACCTGGGTGAGCTCTTCCTGCGCAGGAAATTTGTGCGCCAGCGCCCAGCGCGGCTCGCGCGACACGAAGCCGAGCTTCTCCTGGTCGTCGCGGCGGTCAACTTTGTAGACCACCCCGTCGATCTGATAGGGAAGCGCGGCACGCCGCGCGGCAAGCTTGCGGTAGTACTCGAGGCAGCCGGCAAGCCCGCGCACGCGCTCAGCTTCGCTGCTGGT
>Ga0302184_10000373_pt1 | contig 29457 bp, 26 predicted proteins | sample I_Palsa_N3_3_FD_200233 | JGI IMG/M metagenome (GOLD analysis project Ga0302184, IMG submission 200233) | Peat permafrost microbial communities from Stordalen Mire near Abisko, Sweden - I_Palsa_N3_3 | ecosystem: Environmental > Terrestrial > Soil > Palsa > Peat permafrost | place: Sweden...
GAAGGACACCCAGGAAGAAGTGGTACAGCAACATGTTCGATGGCTCCTTTGGTGACTCAGTGGCTGGAGACCGCGCCACCGATGTAGATGGCGGTCAGAATGGCGAAGATGAAGGCCTGGAGGCCGGCGATCAGTATGGCCTCGAACAGGTAGATGACGATCCCGAGCGGCAACAGGGCCCACGAAATGAACACCTGTCCGACGAGGACGCCGAGCTCCCCTCCCATGAAGGCGATCAGCAGGTGCCCGGCGAGCAGGTTGGCCCACAACCGGACGGTCAGTGAAATCAGTCGTAGGAACACCGACAGGATCTCGACGACGAAGATCAACGGGAGCAGCCCGCGACCGATTCCACTTGGGATCAGGCTCTTGATGTAGCCGATGAACCCGTGGTGCTTGATCCCCTCGTAGTTGAAGAGGATGAACACCCCGAGCGCGAGGATCAGTGGGAACGCGACGTTCGTGTCGGCCGCGTAGATCTGGAACGACGGGAGATGCGCGCCGAACAGCGTGAACTTGTCGGTCGAGTTCACGGGCAGCGGGATGTACCCGATCAGGTTCGTCACGAGGATGAACACGAACAGCGTCGCGACGAGCGGGAAGTACTTGCGTGTCAGCTGCTTGTCCATGCTGTCCCTCGACATGGACTGGCACAGGTTGTAGAACCATTCGACCGCGACCTGCAGCCGTCCGGGACGCTCCTGCAGCCGCTTGGCGATGTAGAGCATCACGCCGAGCGTGATCCCGACCGTGATCAGCAGGTACAGGACGCCCTTGTTGAAGTCGATCGGCCCGAGCTTGAACCAGGTGTCGAGCTTGAACTCGTTGGTCGGCGAGAACACGTTGTCCGCGACGCTCTTGGCCTTGTGCGGCTTGATCCCGTAGATCACCGCGAAGAACACGATCCCCAGCAGCCACACGGCGAAGATCGACCAGCCGATCTTCTTGGCCGGGCTCATCGGCTTCCGTTTATGCGAGCCGTCGGACCGCTGCTCGGCCGGCGGGGCATCCGCCGGCCGCGTCTCGATCGCGGTTGCGCTCATCGCGCGCTCCCGTGCCTGGCGCGATTGGCGGGCGGCCCGCTGATCACCCTGATCGCGAACGCGATCGAGTAGGCGCCGAAGATCAACAGCGCCGCGGTCAGTCCGTCGGCACGGTATCCGGCGACGCCCGCGATGACGATCGCGATCGCTAGCAGCCAGATGCGCCCGAAGGCCTCGAACAGGCGGGCGCCGAGTTGCTGGCGCGGCTCCGTCAGCCTCGCGAACAGCACATGGTCGTTCGCCTGGATCGCGCGCTGCAGGATCCACGCGCCGGCACCGATCACGTACCCGAACACGGGCGCGCCGAGGATCAAGGCCGGCGCAGCGGCGAGCACCACGACCACCACATCCAGGTAGCGGAGCAGTGGCATCGTGCGCGATTCCGGAACCGCCTTGGCCGCTACCGCCAAAGCAGTCTCCGTGAACGCGGCGCGGACATGGCGATCGCGCTGCGGTCCCGCCCAGCCAGCCCGAAGCGGGCGCCGCGGCGCGCGGCTCCGTCGAAGTCTTGGGCGATTTGATACAAAGTCGTCATATCCTTGGGGCTGGTGGCGGTGCCCGGGAATGGGCGCAGGATGCTAACGAACTTGTGGCCTTTATGGCCCGCTGATGCTTGCGTGCTTGTCAGCCGGTGATCGCCCTCGGCGCCACCGGGCGGCGCCTGGGGAAATTGGGTCGCGGGAGCGTTGGCTTGCGCAGCTGGCCCTCGGCCCACATCGCGCCGACGCTCGCCCGAGGCAGCCCGAGCCACCCCTCGTAGACGAAGTAGCGCGGCTCCCAGCGCGGGAAGAACTTGGCGTTGAATCTGTACAGGCTCTCGATCTGGAAGTACGGGTTGAAGACGCGGGCGAGCCGACCGAGCAGCCGCTGGAGCGATCCGTGCGGGTCGTGCATGTAGCGGGCTGCGGTCGCGAAGTTGAGCGACATCTCGCGCAGGCCACGATCGCGCAGAAGCTCGACGGCGCTGCAGACGAGGAACTCGGTCAAGCCGTTTGGCGTGTCGGGGTCGCGGCGCATCATCGACAGCGACGCCGCCGGCCGGCCGTAGCACGGGACGAAGTGCAGCAGCCCGCGGACCGGGCGGGCGGGATCCGATTCGTCGCGCGCGAGCACGAACAGCGTGTCCTGCTCGTTCTCCCCCCGGATCGAGTCCATTGCCATCGAGAAGCCGATCTCGGGCCCCCCCATCCGGCCGAGCACGACAACCCGCTCGATCTGATCGATCGTGTCGGCGTCGAGGTCCGCGAGGGTGCGCAGCTCGGCCACGTAACCCGCCTTCGTCAGGCGGGTAACCGACTGACGCACCTTGCGGATCGGTCGGCCCTCGAGCGAGAAGCTGCCAAGCTCGATGATCGCCTCGTCACCGAGGTACATCGTCCGCAGGCCGAGGCCGCGATACAGCTCGCACATGCGTTCGCTGGCGCCGACCGCGCCGAGCTTCAGCGCGCGCGCGGTCGCGAACGCGCGGACCTCGGCCAGCAGCCCGGTGAGCGCCTCCTGCGGGCCGACCGGATCGCCTGACAGCAACATCACGCCGGCCTCGGTGCGGTAGCCGACGAACGCCGTGCGGTCTTCATTGAAGAAGTAGTGCTTGTCGGCGCGCAGGTTGAAGAACGACAGCGTGTCCCGTCCATGCGCGCGCACGATCTCTCCGGCGAGGCCGCGCACCGCCGGTCCGGGAAGCGACTTCGGCGCGGCGATCGGCTTGAACACGACATAGGCGATCGCCAGCAACCCGCCGATCTCGACGAAGTGGACCGCGAGCGGGATCCACGCGAACTGGTGGATCAGGACCGTGTGCCGCTCGAACGACAACGGCCCCTTGTGAAAGCGCAGCAGGGCGCCGGATTCGGTGAGGGCCGCCTTCAGCTTGTGGCCACCGTGCGAGACCCAGTCGGCGAGCGTGATCAGTGCGACCCCGACGACGCCGAGCAGCGGCACGCGCCAGATGGCCGAGCGCAGCGAGATCGGGGCCGAGACGACCTTGAACTCGCCCCGGCCCAGGTACAGGCCGCCGGCGGTGAACCAGCCGAGCAGCGTCTCCTCGTAGTCGAGCCCCTTCAGAAGGTTGACGACGCCCACCGCGAGCATCAGCGCGATCGCAACCCGGAGCGCGCGCTCGCGCCGGCCGAGCAGGTAGGGCGCCACCAGCACGAGCGCGGCGCCGGCCGGCAGCGCGAGCGCGTGGAACACGCGCATCGTCTGGATCGCCTCGACCTGGAGGAGCAGATGCCCGCGCCAGCGGATGTCCGGCGTCAGCGCCGAGGCGATGTTGATCAGGCCGACGAGCGCCGTGACCGCGGCGGCGGCACGCGGAATCAACCGGCGGTGGCGGAAGGGGTCAGATGGCGTCAAGTGGTCCTGGCTCCTGCCGTCGCTTGATTCCCCGGCGGGCCGGTCCTCCGGCCCGCGACTTCAGACGGCAGTGCGATCGAGTCTTCTACCGCATTATCGGCGGATGGTTACTCGGGGCGGGGCGTCGACCCGGTCCCGTTGCGGCTGCACTACGCCGGCTGCGCCAGCTTGCTCGCGACGAGCGCCGCCTTGTCGAGGAGCCCCTGCTCGAGCGCCCGAAGCTCCGCGAGGCGCCCGCGCACCAGCTCGAGCTGGGTGGCGATGTGCCCCTGTGACTGCTCCAGCAGCTGACGCTGGCGCTCGGGGTTGTCGGTCTCGCGATACTCGCGGCGGATCTCGGCCCGGGCCGTCTCGGCCTCCACGAGCTCGGACAGCTGCTCGAGCGAGACTCCGAGCAGGTCCCGTAGGCGGATGATCTCCCTGACCCGCTCGACGTCGGCTTGCGTGTAGCAGCGGTGCTTGCCCTGCTCGCGGTCCGGTGCCGAGCCGAGCAGCCCGATCTCTTCGTAGTAGCGGATCGTCCGCACGGTCGTGCCGGCGAGCTCGGCGACCTCGCCGATCCGCATCAGCCGTCCGCCGTCGCCCGCTCGGGCGCCCGCTGCCTCGCCGGCGGTGAGGCTCATCGGGCCACCGCCTGCGCCTCGCTGCCGACCGGCGCCTGCACCTCGCTGCCGACCAGCGCGGGCGCCGGCGGGCCAGCCGGCGCCGTCGCCTCCTCGGGTACGTGCTTCGGCCGCGCGAACGACACAACCGCGCCGAGAATCGAGACGGCGCACAGGCACCACAGCGCGACGTGCATGTTGGCGAGGAACGGGTTCAACTGGCCGGTCGAGAGACCGTGGGCGAGCCCCGAGAACACCTTGAACAGCACCGTCTTCGGAATCGACGAGGTGACCACCGCCAGCACGAACGCAATCGATAGCACCGCACCCGTGTTCTGCACGAGGACGCGCGCACCCGATGCGATCCCGCGCCGGTGCGGCGCCACCGTCCCCATCATCGCCGCCGTGTTCGGGGAGTTGAACATCCCGGAGCCGATGCCGACGATGAACATGAACAAGCCCGGCTCCCAGTACGCCGTGTCCCGCTGCAGGATCGTCATCAGTCCGAGCCCGAGCGCCGTGACCAGCATCCCCAGCGAGGCAAGCGCGCGGGACCCGTTGCGATCGGCGTAGGCGCCTGCCAGCGGCGAAGAGATCAGCATCCCGACTGCCAGTGGCGCCAGCTTCAGGCCGGCGAGGATCGGCGTGTTGCCCTGGACGCCCTGGAAGTAGAAGACGAACACGAACATCAGCGCGAAGCGGGCGAGCCCATTGAGGAATGCCGCTGCGGACGCCGCCGCGAACAGGCGGTTGCGGAAGATCGAGAGGTCCAGCATCGGCGCGCGCTGCCTGCTCTCGACGAGCACGAACAGCGGCAGCAGCACCGCCGCGACCACGAGCGCGCCGATCACGAGCGGCGAGCCCCATCCGGAGATCCCGCCCTTCGAGATCCCGTAGACAAGCCCGGTGAGGCCGAGCAGGAACGTGATCGTGCCGGGGAAGTCGAAGCGGGTATCGCCCGAGCGGCCCGTGATCTCGCGCAGCACGATCCACGCCCAGGCGCTGCCGACCACGGCGAACGGAACGTTGAACCAGAACACCCAGTGCCATGAGATGGCAACGAGCGCGCCACCGAGAACCGGGCCGATCACGAGGCCGATCGCGGCGACCATCGTGTTGGTCCCCATCGCGACCCCGAGCTGTTCGCGCGGGAACGCGTCGGTCACGATTGCCGCGGCGTTTGCGAACAGGAACGAGCCGCCGATTCCCTGGAGGATCCGCCACAGGATCAGCTCGGTCCCGTTGCCAGAGAAGCCCGCCCCGAGCGAGGCGACCGCGAACACCAGAAAGCCGGCGATGTACGCCTGCTTGCGGCCGAACTGGTCCGACAGCCGGCCGGCGCTCAGCACGAGCACGGTCGACGCGATCATGTACACGAGGATCACCCAGACGAGCTCGAGCAAGCTCGTGTGAAGGCTCCTCTCCAGGTCCGGCAGGGCAATGATCAGGGTCCCGGAGTTGATCGTCGCGAGCAGCATCCCGACGCTCGTGCACGACAGCGCCCACCACTTGTAGCGGTCGTGCCCCGCGTCGACGCCGAGCCTGCGCCCCGTCGCCGCCCGCGAGCGGATCGCGTCTGTCGTCAAATCGTCTCCTCGGGAGAATCGAATTCTTACGTAAGCGTCAGATTACCACGCGCGAAGATTCGAAGCCGGCCGACGAGCGCCCCGCCACACAACACAAACGGGCTCAGAGCCGCCAACCGGCTCTGAGCCCGCAAGCTGCTGGCCCGGGTGACGAGCACCCGGGCCAGCCGTCACCGCTACCGCTTGGGCCGGCGGGTCACCGCCGGGCCCAGCGCCCGCAACCGCGCCAGCACGAGCGCGCCCCCGGATGCGTCCCGGACCGCTTTCGCCACACGCCTCGGCCCCATCCCAGGACCGTAGGCGACCTTGACCGCTCCGAAGTTGTTCTTGTAATTCGGATCGATCGTCTTGAAGGACAGCGAACCACCGACGATCGTCGCTGACCCGGAACCCGAGCTAGGCACCGTCAGATACACATCCAACGTGTACGACTGCCCGGGGTTCATGTACGGCAAGCACAACACGAGCAACTGTCCATGTTGCGTCGCGCCGTTGGCGCTCACGATCGCAAACTTCTTCGGCACCAGAAGCGCCGTGCAGACCTGCTTCGCGATCATCGGTCCGGCATTCGTGACCGTCACCGGCACGAACTCCGTGCCGCCGTTCCCGATCGACGTCGTCGTGCCCGCCAGCGAGAACTGGATGTCCGCGCCACCACTCGGCGGCGTCACGTCCACCGTCTCCGAGCCGCATGTGCTGCTCGACGGCGCATTGTTGGGATCGCCCGAGTACGACGCGACGTAGTAGTAGGTCCCTGGCGCGAGCTCGATCGGAGTCGAATTCGGAACCGTCCCGCCGGTCACCGTAACCGTTTCCGGAGTCCCGACCACATCCGTGCAACCCGAGTCCGAGTACACCGTGTACGTCACGGTGCCGCCGGCCGAGCTGACGTTCGACCCGCTCAGCGTGGCGGAATCAGACTCGGACGAGCCGGACGGCACTGCGATGTTCAAGCCCGACCAGTAGTCGGTGCCGAGCCAACCACCCAACCACGTCGACACCCAGGTCGGCTGTGCGACCGAGGTCACCGTCTCGACCTCGGAGCCACACATGCTCGTCGAGCCGTCGTTGGCGCTGTCGCCGCCGTACGTTGCCTGCCAGTAGTACGTCCCCGGCGTGCTCAGCGTCACCGACGCCGATGACGGAATCGTCCCGGGCGTCGTGATGCCCTCAACGTCGGGACCACTCACGAGGTCCGTGCAGCCGCTGTCCGAGTAGACGTTGTAGGTCACGCTACCGGTTGCGGTCGAGGCGTTCGTGCCGATCAACGTACCCTGGTCGGTCACGGCCGTGCCCGCCGGCACGCTGATCGTCGCGCCGGACGAACCGCCGCCGCTGAGCGACGTCGACAGCTGCGTCCCCGCCGGACCGGAAGAGGTCCAGGTGATCGAGGCGGTGCCCTGCGTCGTCACGCCGCCGTTGATGCTCGTCGCGACGATCTGATCGGTGCCCGTCGAGCCGTCGTTGGTGTAGGTGAAGCTGACGTTCCCCGAGCCGTCGGTCGTGCCCGTGAACGTCTGCCCCGCATCCGGGCCGCTGGTGACGTCGAATGTGACCGACGCGCCGGACACGGGGCTCGTGCTCCCGCTCGGACCCGACACCAGATTTGCCGTGACGGTCCCGGCGGTGCTCACCGGCAGCGTTTGGGTCGCAGGCGTCACCGTCAGGTCGGAGGTGACGGTGATGCCGCCACCCGAGATCATGATGTATGGCGAGCCTGAAACTGAGGCTCCGGTATCGACGTCGGTGCCCGTGTATGTCACCGGCACCCCCTCGTCGGTACCGGTCGCCAGCGCCAGCGGCGTGTAGTCCGCCGGGAAGGTGTCGAAGAACTCGTGCACCGAGCACTCCCAGTTCGCCAGGTCGCTGTCGGGGAGCCCGGCCGTCGGGCCGGTCGCCGCGATGATCGAGACCGGGCCGTCGCACGGCGCGCCGCCGACCGTGAAGCTCCCCGGTCCGAACGTGCTGAGGCCATCCAGCAGCGGCACCGCCGTCCCCGGCGAAACAGACGAGTAGGTGCAGCTCAGATCGACGTAGGCCCCGGTCGCACCCGCAACCGCGCCCGCGTAGGCGATCCCGTTCTCCTCCAGGATGTTGGCGTTCGGGCCGCTCCCGCCGTACCAGTGGAACGTCGGGTCGGTCCCGATCAGCACCTTGTTGCCGCCGCTCGCCATCACGACCGGCTCCCAGGTGCTCTCGTTCGTGACCGCCGCCTGGAACTGGTAGCCGATCCCGTCATACGGGGCGCAATCCGGGTCGCCGATGATCAGCACCTGGTAGGAGGCGAACTGCGCCGCCGTCATCGAATCCCAGGTCGCGCCGTCAACGACTGTGACGTTGTAGCCGTCCTGCTCGGCCTCGTACTGCTCGATGCTCTCGGTGGGCGTCGCGCCCGGAAGACCGGCGTAGGACGGCAGTCCCGGGTAAACCGAGTCGCCGAGGACAAGGGCCTGCGGCGTATCGGCACGCGCCACACCTGACTGAAGCGCCAGCACCGCGACCATCACTACAAGCGCGGCGCCGAGGAGCGCTGCACCACGAACACCGCCCCGCAAACCTGTCCGCAAAGCTACGGTCGGGTGACCTCTCATCTAAGTTCCCCCTCGTGATGTCGATGTTGCGGCGCGAGCCGGGTGCTCGGTGCCATGCAACGAAAAGCGGTAGGACTCTATAAGGATTTGGTCAGCAAAGCGTTAGCGGCAGGTTAGGACCTTACGGCCACGTCGCTTTACTCGATCAACGCGCGGCGCCGCCGGTTTCTTCTTCGACGCTCGAGCACGACCAGAACCGCGGCCGCCACCGGGACCAGCAACAGCTCCCAGGGAAAACCCGACCCGCCCCCGCTGGATCCGCCCCCGCCCTCACCGGCGGGTCCGCCCCCTCCTGGCAGGGTCGGGATCGAGATCGGGTGCCCCACGTGCTTGGCGAACCGCGCAACCGCCAGGATCGCCGCCCGCGCGAGGCCGTTCGACTGTGCGGCCGAGTCGATCTTGATGCCGGCCAGCGCGGGCAGCGCCGATGGTGGGTAGGTCCCGAACCCGTGGGGCATCACGACCAGCAGCGGCGGTACGGTGTTGTACGAGATCTCGTAATCCAGGAACTTCGCGTACTGCTCTGGGTGACCGAACAGCTGGGGGATCGCGCCGAGATCAAGCGGGCCGGTGATCAGCGCCACCTTGATCGGGAAGCCGGCCGCGTGCGCACGGCTGATCGTTGTGTTGAGTGCGGTCTGGAAGGGCTCACTGACGGGCGGCGCGTAGCTGTAGAAGACGTTCTCGATCAGCAGGACGTCGCTCGCGGGATCGCCATCCGCGCGAGCCGGCGCGGGCGCGAGCAGCGCTGCCGCCGCGATGACGGCAGCCGCGAGCGCGGCACCACTCAGCGCGTTACGAACGTGAAGCGCCCGACTACCGCGTATCGTGTTGGGTACGTGCGGCATGGTGGTGCGGACGTGCTGGTCCGGGGCGGGCAGCTCGGGTTTGTCTGGAGGAGCACGCGCACGTTGTATGGCCCCGCGCACCACCCGAGCACGAACGGCGGGCGCAGAACGATCTCCGCCCGGGTGCCGAACCTGGCGGCGTCGAGCTCGGTCCACTGGCCACAGCGGGGGTGGATGCCGGCCATCAGCACCTCGTAGTCGAGCCTGGCGTAGCCGTGGGCGCCGAGGTGCGAGCGGACGTTGAGATGCACGACGAAGACCGTCTTCGTGGTCCCGCTGGTCGGCGTCACGGTCGGCGCGGTCTGATCGGCCGGCGGAGCGGTCGGGTAATGGATTCTCAGCTGCGGAAGGATCGAGCTTTCCGGCCTCGAGGGCAGCGTTCTGGACGGGGATGCGAGGGTGGTCGAGGTGGCCGACGTTGCCCCGCCGGTCGTTCGGGTCGTGCTCGCGTGGTGGCCCGAGCCGCCGCACGCCGCGATCCCCGCCCCGCCGCCGACCGCGAGCAGGACCGTCGCGGCTCTGGGGGCCCGCGACAGCGCAGCGCGAACGGCAACAAGCCCCCTCGTCCTGGTCACCCGTCTCACTGGGTCAATGGTAAGGCCAGGGGACGGCCGTCATCGCTCGAACGCGGCCACGGTCGCGAGGATCACGAATGTGGCGATCAGCGCGACGCCCTCGAATGGCGTCGCCTCGCCGTCACCGGTGATCTGCCAGACGAGGACCGCCGTCCCGAACAGCGCGCCGATATACACCGGCGGGATCGCGAACGTCAGGTGGCTTGCGGTGAGCAGCGAGACCAGCACCAGCACCGGGTAGAGGAATGCCGCGATCTGCGCGACGGAGTTCTTGACGATGCTGATCGCCAGGTTGGCCCTGCCCTTTGCGGCCATCACGATCCCGGCCACGTTCTCGACGGCATTGCCCGCGATCGAGACGATCACAAGCCCGGCGAACGCCTGGGAGATGTGCAGGGTATGGATCGTCGGACGCAGCGCGTGGATGAACCAGTCAGACGTGAGCGCGGAAGCGGCGCCGGCCAGCACCAGCAGCCCAATCGCCGCCGGCATCCCCAGGCGAGCCGGTTCGGATGGGCGATCCCGCGACTCAGGCGACGTCAGGTACTGGCGCAGCCAGACCGCGTAGACGACGAGGATCGCCACCGCTCCGACCACCGAGATCGCGCGTGTGTGGTGGCTCGCCGGGTCGCCGGTCGCGTCGACCAGCCCGACCAGGACGATGATGAACGACGCGACGAGCAGCAACGTCGCGGTGTCGTTCGGCAGCTTGGCGCTGAACCGCATCAACGTGTTCGGGGATCGCAGCGAGCCGACGACGAGGACGAGCCCCAGGACGAGCAGCGCGTTGACGAGGATCGAGCCGATGATCGCGGTCTCGGCCACGGTCCGCTCCCTTGCCTGCAGCGCGAACAGGACGACGAAGAACTCGGGCAGGTTGCCGACGGTCGCTTGCAGTACGCCGGTGAGCGACGGTCCCAGCCGCCTGCCAACCTGATCGGCGCAGAGGGACACGATCCACGCCTGACCCGCGAGCGCCAGCGTCGCGAGCACGAACGCGCCGACGTGCGAAAAGCCCGAGACGTAACGGCCGGCGGCCGCGAGCGCTGTCAGAACGGCGACTGCGACGAGCAGCGCCGCCTCGATTCTCGCCAGGCCGCGCAGCCGCCTCAGCGCCCCGTCAGCACCGTGTCGTGATGCGAATAGGCGGGGGCGCAGGAGCACAACAGGACGAGCGGGCGATCGCCCGTGTTCCACAGCTTGTGCGGCGTCCCCGGCGCGATCACGACGCAATCGCCGGCCTGGACCGGCGCCTCGTCGGACTCCCCGAGTCGCATGCGTCCGCTCCCGGCGACGAAGTAGTAGATCTCCTCGGCCTGCGGATGGAAGTGCTCAGCCGTCTCGCCCGCGGGCGGCACCGTCGCCTCCGCCAAGCTCTGGTTGCGCGCCGCCGTCCAGCTCGGGTGCGCCAGCTCCCTGATCGACGAGCCGTCGGCGGTGATGAACGCTTCCAACTCCTCCAACCGAGCTAGCTGCACTACTTGGCCACCGTCTCGAACTCGCCGGTCTCGATGTCGCGCTCGGCCGCCTCCTCGAGCTCGTGCTCGTCGGTGTCAGGCTCGAGCCGCCTGATCTGCATCACCCGCAGCCCCTTGAACTTGAGGATCTCGAGCACGTAGACCAGGTAGACGCTGGCCGCGGCGGCGATCACCAGGATCGCCGCCGTCACCAGCGTCCAGCCGAGGCGGTAGTGGCCGTCGTGCCCAGGGTCGTACGGAATGACGCTCAGTAGGATGGCGACGACCGCGAGCATGACCGTCCACGCGTACAGGTAGCCGATCGTCTTGCGCTGGCTGAACCCGATCCGGGCGAGCCGGTGGTGGAAGTGGTTCGCGTCGGCCTCCCACGGCTTGCGGTGGTACTTGAGACGCTTGGCGACGACGAAGCTCGTATCCATGAACGGCACCGCGAGGATCAGCAGCGGCACCGCCAGGGCGATCACGGTGCCCGTCTTCAGCGAACCGATCACGGCGACGACGCCGAGCAGGTAGCCGAGCAGGTTCGCGCCGCTGTCGCCCATGAACACCTTCGCCGGCGGGAAGTTGAAGAACAGGAAGCCGAGCGACGCGCCGGCGATCAGCGCGGCGAGCACGGGGACCACGCTGCTGCCGCCGAGGACGTCGAAGATGATGATCGTGAAGGCGACCCCATCGATCGTGCACAAGCCGGCAGCAAGCCCGTCGAGCCCGTCGGAGAAGTTGACGATGTTCATCAGCGCGACGAGCCAGATCCCGCTTAGCACGCCACCCTCGTTCGGGAACTGGAGCGATCCCGCGAACGGCAGCGTGATCTCGGTCACGTTGACGCCGGCCTCGACCGCGATCACCGCAGCCGCGACCTGGCCGACGAGCTTGGCGGCTGGAGGCAGGTCGCGCCAGTCGTCGATCGCCCCGACCAGCGTGATCACCAGCGCGCCGGCGAGGATCGCCCAGGTGTGAACCGTGCCGCCGCTCGAGCCGCGCGGCGTGTGCGGCACGTGTGCCAAGGTGATCGTCGATGGCAGCCAGATCAGCGAGGCGACCAGGACGCCGGCGAAGATCGCCAGCCCGCCGAGCTTCGGCGTCGGCTTCTGGCTGAGCCCGCGCGCCCGGGGGAAGTCGATCGCGCCGATCCGCCGCGCCAGCCGTGCGGCCAGCGGGGTCAGCGCCGCGGCGGCGACCATCGCGATCAGAAAGGCAAAGACGGCATCGGAATACCGCATGGCGTCGGCCATAGCATGCCAGCCCGGGCCGACTGCAAGGCTCGATCGGCTCGGGACGCGGACTACGCGAGTGCGCTGGCGCCGAGCGACGTGTACAGCGGGTAGCGCTCGGCGATCGCGGCGGCGCGCTCGGCGAGGTCGGGGCGCCGCTGCTCGAACGCGTCTGGCTGGAGCGCCTCGGCGAGGATCCGGCCGACCTCGACGAAGTCGTCGAGCTGCAACCCCCGCGTCGCGAGCGCCGGGGTTCCGATCCGCAGGCCGGAGGTGACCATCGGCGGACGCGGATCGAATGGGACGGCGTTGCGATTAACGGTGATCCCAACCGCGTGGAGCCGGTCCTCGGCCTGCTGGCCGTCGAGCTCTGACTTCCGCAGGTCGCACAGGACCAGGTGCACGTCGGTGCCACCGGTCAGCACAGACACGCCGCTGCCGGCCCCCAGCAGCTCGGCCGCGACGGCGCGCGCCCCGGCGACGGTCCGCTGCTGGCGCTCGCGGAACTGCTCAGAGGCGGCGATCCGCAGCGCCACCGCCTTGGCGGCGATGACGTGCTCGAGGGGACCGCCCTGCTGGCCCGGGAACACGGCCGAGTTGATCTGCTTGGCGTACTGCTCGCGGCACAGGATCAGTCCGGCGCGCGGCCCGCCGAGCGTCTTGTGCGTGGTCGTCGTCACGACCTCGGCGTAGGGAACGGGGCTCGGGTGCAGCCCGGCCGCGACTAGGCCGGCGAAATGGGCCATGTCGACCATCAGCAGCGCCCCGACCTCGTCGCAGATCTCGCGGAAGCGCTCGAAGTCCAGGAACCGCGAATACGCCGACCAGCCGGCGACGATCAGCTTCGGCCGGTGCTCGTCGGCAAGCCGCGCGACCTCGTCCATGTCGATCACGCTCGTCTCCGGGTCGACGCCGTAGGCGACGATCTTGTAGAGCTTGCCAGACACGTTGAGCCGCATCCCGTGGGTGAGGTGTCCGCCGTGCGCGAGCTCGAGCCCCATCAGTGTGTCTCCCGGATCGAGCAGCGCCTGGTAGGCGGCGGCGTTGGCCGTGGCACCCGAATGGGGCTGCACGTTGGCGTGCTCGGCGCCGAACAGCGCCTTCGCGCGGTCGATCGCCAGCTGCTCGGAGATGTCGACGAATTCGCAGCCGCCGTAGTACCGCTTTCCCGGGTAGCCCTCCGCGTACTTATTGGTGAGGACCGAACCCTGGGCCTCGAGCACCGCCATCGGCACGAAGTTCTCCGAAGCGATCATCTCGAGGGTCGACTGCTGGCGCTCGAGCTCGGAGCGGATCACGTCGGCGATCTCGGGGTCGACCTCGGCGAGCGGTGCGTTGAAGTGGTCGGGCGGCAATGAGTTCATCGCCGCCAACGGTACCAGCGCACCGAGACACCCTCATCTTGCGCCGGCGACGATCACCGCAAGGTCGCCGCGCTCCCACACCACCCGCGCGCTGAAGCCGGCGCCGGACAGCCACCGGAGCTGGTCGGCGACCGTGTCGGGCTTGTCGTAGCCGGGCGTCAGAGACGCCGTCGCGTCGCGCCGATCGAGCGGGACGACGACGTCGCCGAGCACAAACCTCCCCTTTGGGCGCAGCACTTCGCGCGCGCGCGCGAACAGATCCGCCTTCTCGTCAGCGTCGAGGTGATGGACGCACAACGCGCTTGCGACGAGCGAGAACGGCCCCGGCGGCAACGGGTCCTGCAGGCGCCCGACGTGTAGCGAGACCGCTGAGCCGAGCCCCGCCAGGGCAAGGCGCGCGGCCTCGAGCATCGAGGCGCTCTCGTCGACCCCGACCAGCGCCGCCCCGCGGTGGCGCACGAGCAGGCGCCGCGCAGTCTCGCCGGTGCCCGTCCCGAGCTCGAGGATCGACGCCGCCCCGTCGCCGCTCGCGTCGACGACCGCGTCCTGGAGCTCGTCATACGCCGGCAGGTCCTCGCGGATGAGCTCCATGTAGGTGGCCGGGTTGAAGTGAAACTGGCCCGCCAGCGCCTCGGCGATCTCGGCGCCGGAGACCGCTCCGCTACGCAGCACGTGGACGCCGTCGATGCCACCGTCCTCGAACCGCCTCAGATCGACAACCGTGGAGGCCACACCGGGCAATGAGCCGCCGTCGATCACCAGGTCCGCTCCCGCGCGGATCGAGTCGGGCACATCGGCGAGCCGCCGCGCATCCGGGCCGCCGGCCAGATTCGCGCTCGACTGCAGCACCGCCACCCCGACCCCCGAGAGCGCCGGCACGGACACGACCCGCAGTCCGAGCGTCTGTGGATCGGAGCCGCACGCGAGCGGAAACCGCCGGCGCCGGTTCGGCAGGAGCACGGTGACGGCGCCTGGCAGCAGCCGCTCGAGCGCCGCCCGCGTCTGCTCGCCCAGCTCGGGCAGCGCCGCCAGGGCCGCCCCGAGCTCGAAGAACATCACCGCCGACGCCTTCGACGGCGCCCGCCCCTTGAGCTCGTACAGCCGCCTGACCGCTTGCTCGCTGCCCGCGTCGCACGCCAATCCGTACACGGTGTCCGACGGGAACACGGCCACGCCCCCGGCGGCGATGCACTGCTCGAACGCTCGAGCCGCGCTCATCGCCGTCCCGCGATCACGCGCTCGTGGCCGGCGAGGTCGCGGATCCGCCAGACGTCGCCGAACCCCGCGCCGGCGAGCAACCCGGCGACCGCATCGGCCTGGTCGAACGCAATCTCCAATCCGACCAGCGAGACGTCCGCCCGCCGCGTCAGGACCGCGACGAGCCGCCGGATCGCGTCCAGCCCGTCCGCCCCCGCGAACAGCGCCCCCGCCGGCTCGTGCAGCGAGATCTCCGGCTCGAGCGCGGCGCCGAGGGCGACGTAGGGCAGGTTCGCGAGCACCGCGTCATAGGGCTCGCGATCGAGCAGATCGGCCTGTACGAAGCGGACGTCGAGCGCCAGCCGCGAAGCGTTCAGCCGCGCCACCGCCAGCGCGTCGGCGCTCACGTCGATCCCGGTCACGGTCAGGTCAGGGCGCTCGTCGGCCAGTGCCAGCGCAACCGCGCCACTGCCCGTCCCGACGTCGGCGACCCGCGCTCCGGCCGTTAGCGAGCTGATCGCCAGCTCGACGAGCAGCTCGGTCTCGGGGCGGGGGATCAGGACCCGCCGGTCGACCGTCAGCGACAGCCGTCTGAACGGCTTTGATCCGAGCAGGTAGGCGACCGGCTCGCGGCCATGCGCGCGACGCGCGAGCAGCTGTGCATAGGCGCCGGCGGCGTCGGGGCTGACGGGGTCTCGGACGGCGAGCACAAGCTCCATCCGCGGCACCCCGAGTACCCACGCGAGCAGGAGCTCTGCATCCAGCCTCGGCGTCTCGACGCCCGCGCCGCGCAGCAGCGCCGTGCCCCGGGCGAGCTCGTCGGCGATCGCAGGCGCCGCGAGCTCGTCACGAACCACGAGACGCCTGCTCCTCGAGCCGGCGGCGCTTCTCGTCGTCCTGCAGCGCGTGGGTCAGCTCGTCGAGCTCGCCCATCAGGATCTGGTCGAGGTTGTGGAGCCGCAGGTTGATCCGATGGTCCGTGACGCGACGCTCGCCGTAGTTGTAGGTGCGGATCTTCCCAGCGCGCTCGCCGGTCCCCACCTGCGCCGAACGCGAGGCGGCCTCCTCCGCCTGCTGCTCGGCGAGCGCCCGGTCGTAGAGCCGCGCGCGCAGGACGCGCATCGCGCGCTCGCGGTTCTGCAACTGCGACTTCTCGTCCTGCATCGAAACCACGATGCCAGACGGCTTGTGCGTGATCCGCACGGCGGAGTCGGTCGTGTTGACCGACTGGCCCCCGGGGCCGGTCGACCGGTAGGTGTCGATCTCGAGGTCGTTCGGGTCGATCGCGACTTCCAGCTCCTCGGCCTCGGGCAGAACCGCGACCGTCGCCGTGGAGGTGTGGATCCGCCCCTGCGACTCGGTCTCCGGGACGCGCTGCACGCGGTGGGTGCCGCCCTCGAACTTGAACACCGAGTAGGCGCCATCGCCCTTGACGGCGAACGTGTAGGTCCCATCCCCGATCGCCAGCGGCTCGGTCTTGAAGCCGCGCCGCTCGGCGTAGCGGGTCAGCATCCGGTACAGGTCCCCGGCCCAGATTCCGGCCTCGTCGCCACCGGCACCGGGCCGGATCTCGATGATCACGTTCTTGTCGTCGTTGGGATCGCGCTCGACCATCGCCAGGCGGATCTCCTCCTCGAGCTCGCCGATCCTGGTCCGCGCTCCGTCGAGCAGTTCGCGCAGCTCCGCGTCATCGCCGTCCTCCGCGAGCAGCTCGCGCGCGCCAGCCGCATCGTCGGCCGCGCGCTGGTACTCGGCCGCCAGCCGGGCCGCCGGCTCCAGTTCGCGATACGCCCGCGAAGCGGCGGTGAAGCGAGCGCGGTCGCCGATCACCGTCGGGTCCCCGAGCTCGTCCTCGAGCGCGCCGAAGCGCGCGACTATCTGCTCCACTAACTCGTCGATCACGACAAGCGAGTTTAGGTCGTGGGAGCGTCCTCGCCCGGCAGCATGACCGTCCCGAGGATCCGGCGACGGCGCCCCGGCGACGGCGGGTTCGCGAGACGCGGGGCCAGCACGCGAATCAGGTCGCGGCCGAGCGCCGCCGCCTCGGCGTCGTCGAGCCAGAACGCCGCCATCCGGTAGCCGACCCCATCGCGCAACAGATCGACGTCGTCACGATCGAGGTACCGGTCGAACTCGCCGAGCAAACCGGCAACGAACGCCATGAACGCGTGCCGGTGATCGTCCCGCGTCATCCGCTCCAGCTCGTCGAGGCTGACGCTCGCGGCGGCCGTTCGCAGTACGTAGGTTCGCTCGGTGGCGCCGCGCACCCGCCGCTCGCCGACGACGCTGAGCACGCCGGCGGAGACGAGCAGCGCGACGTGGCGGTAGAGCGACGCGGGCGACACGTCGGGGAGCTCGGTGCGAAGCTGCCCGGTGGTCAACGCGCGGTCGCCGAGGAACGCCTGCACGATCCGCAGGCGGACCGGATGCAGCAGCAGGTCGGCGCTGGTCACCCGTTCTCATTCATGGTAACGTTCTCATTCGTAATATTATCGTGTCCTGGACGAGGAGCCGAAAGTGCCGAAGTCGAAAGATCAGCGCCGCCGCCTAGGCATGTCGATCGCGCTCGCCGCCGTCACCGTCGAAGTGGGCAGTCTGTGGCTGCAGACGGGCCGGCTCGGAGGCCGGGTCCCGGTTCGCTGCCTCGAGGGGCACGTGTTCACGACAATCTGGATTCCGGCGGCGTCGGTCAAGGCGCTGCGACTCGGGCCCTGGCGCGTCCAGCGCTGCCCCGTCGGGCACCACTGGTCGCTCGTCAGGCCGCTCCGGGAGTCGTCGCTGACCGACGAGGAGCTTCACAGCGCAGCGACTCATCGGGACCTGCCGCTGCCCTAGATGCCCCAAGTAGCTGGGGCTGCTGCTCGATTCGGCTGCCCCTCAGACGGGACGACCAAAACTGCACGGGTGGCGCCCCGGCAGCGGGAAGCGTGCAGTTTTGGCTCGTGTAGCGCCCCGTGTGCGCAACTCACCGCGATCCAAGAACGTCCCGTGCAGTTTTGGTCGTTCGGCGGCTGGAAACCGTCCGGCCGCTCCCATTCGATGCTGCGTCTAAGCCTGGATCCCGGAAAGCGCCGGACAACCGGCATGCAAGAAGGGAATGAAAGGATCAGCGGAAGGCAACATCGCGGCTCGTCGCGTGATAGCGGCTGTTAGGCAGCGGATTCACTCGGCTGCGAATGTATGCTCTCCACCCGGGTAAACCGTGGCAGATCTGTTCGTGTCGTACTCCCGCCGTGATGGCGAGTTCGTCGACCGGCTGGCGCGGTCGCTGGCCGCGCACGAGCGAGAGGCGTGGGTCGACATGCATCGGATCGAGGACGCCGAGGTCTTCCCCGCGGCGATCCGCGCGGCAATCGAGAGCTCGAACGGCTTCGTGTTCGTGATCACACCGGACTCGGTCGCGTCGCGGTTCTGCGGGCAGGAGGTGGAGTACGCGAGCGGGCTGCAGAAACGCATCGTCCCGGTGTTGCGCGAGCAGGTGCCCGACGAGGCGCTCCCCGTGGAGGTGCGCGACCGCAACTGGATCCCGTTTCAGGATGACAATCGCTTCGAGGAGTCGGTCGAGCGGCTGCTCGCGGCCTGCGACCGCGACATCGAGCTTGCCAAGGCCCACACCCGCTGGCTGGTGCGTGCAATGGCGTGGAACAACGCCGGCCGCGACCGCAGTTTTCTCTTGCGCGGCAGCGAGCTGACCGCGATCGAGGACTGGTTGGCGCGCTGCGGACCGCAGTCTGACCCGCAGCCGACCGAAGTGCAGCGCGCGTTCGCGCTGGAGAGCCGCCGTGCGAGCACCCGGCGCGGGCGAACGCTGACCGGGGCGATGGCGGCGATGCTCGTCGTGGCGGTGGCGCTCGTGATCTTCGCGCTGATCTCGCGCTCGCAGGCGGTCAGCGCCCGGACGTCGGCGCTGGCCCAGGAATACGCGGCCAGAGCCGACGGGTTCCTGACGTCCGACCCGCAGATCTCGCTCGTCTTTGGCGAGCGGGCGGTGCGCACCGATCCGCTGCCACAGTCGCTGTTCGCGCTGCGCGCCGCGCTCGACGCGTCCAGCCTGCTCGATCAGTACGACCCGCCGAACGGCATCGACAGGGCCTGCGGGGCGCTCTCGGATTCGCGGGGCGTGACGGCGTCGGCCGCCTACAACCCTGCCGGCGGGCAGCTTGCGATCGCGACCTGCGACGGGCGGATCACCCTGCGTGACGCGCAGACGGGCCGGGTGCTGACGAGCCGCCGGGTGCACCGCGGACTCACCGGGCCGCTCGTCTACAACGCGACCGGATCGCGGCTGGCGTTCGGGACGACCGGCCGCGTGTACATAGTCGACGCGCGAACGCTGTCCGTCCAGCGGACACTGCCGATCTCCGGCTACGCCTCCGACCTCGCGTTCAGTCCGAACGGGCGCTCGCTCGCCGTCGGCGTCCAGGGCGCTTCCGGCAACAACACACTCACGAGCTTCTCGGTTCAGAGCGGACGCGCCCGGACGCTGGTCGGGCCGGCGATCGTGACCGGGATTGCCTACGCGGGGCGCCTGCTCGCGGTCGGCACGAGCCTCGGGATAACGGAGCTGCTCGACCCCCAAACCGGCCTGCCGGTGCGAACCCTCGCGACAGGGGGCCTGGACCCAGTCTCCGACACGACGGTTGCCGCCTCTGCGGGCGGGTCGCTCCTCGCCGTCGCGACCTTCACCCCGTTTTCGGCGGGGGGGCTCGTGTCGCTGTGGCGCACGAGCGACGGCAAGCGCATCGAGACCGTCACCTCGGTGCCCAATGTGCAGGTGGCGAGCATGGCCTTCAGCCCGGACTCGAGCCGGCTGGCGATCGGCGACGCCGACGGCAGCGGCAGCGTCTGGCTCCTGTCGGCCGACCAGGAACTTACGACCTTCGGCGGACAGACCAGCGCGTTGGCATGGACCTCGTTCAGCCCTGATGGCTCGCGGGTCGCCACCACGGCGGCCGACGGGACAATCCGGGTCTGGCGCGCGCGAGGACCCGAGGACTTCGACACGCCGCTCGACTTCACCAACCAGTCCGCCAATGCCGTCGCCTCGGGACCGACCTCCGCCCGCGCCCTCGTCGATACGGGTGCAAGCGTGATCGCGCTGAGTGCCGCGCCTCCGGAGACGCTCCGAACCTGGGCGGTCCCGAGCGGCCGGCTGATCGGGTCCCGTCAGGTCCCGGGCGGCTCCTTCGACGACCTCAGCCGGGACGGTCGCTACATGCTTGTCGTCACCGGCACAATCATCGAGGATGTAGACGAGGGCGATGTGCGCGTGCGCCTGTACTCGCTGGCGCGCCGCGCCTATGTCGGGAGCTTCCCCCGTCCGACGAGCCCCTACGGAGCGTCAGCGTGGGCCCCGGACGATCGTTCCCTCTTCCTCTGGGGCAACAGCAACGTCGACCCGCTCTCGGCGACACCACGGCCGGAGATCGTGACCGTCGGAGCTCCGCGTCCGACCTTCCTCGAGGACGCACCCGCCGTATCGCAGTGGGGAGCGGACGCGCAAGTCGCCTACAGCCCGGACGGACGGCTGATCGCGGTCGGGTTCTTCCCCGGCCAGGTCGAGATCTGGAGTGCCGGCAGCCGCCGGCCGGTGCAGCGTTTCACCGAGCCGGGAGAGATCTCCAGCGTGTCGATCAACCGCTCGGACACCGAGGCTCTGGTCGGCTCCTGGGACGGCGTGGCCACGCTCTGGAACCTCCACACCGGAAAGGTCATCCGCAACCTGATCGGCGCCGAGGGCGGGATCGAAGACGCTGCCTTCACCCCGGACGCTCGGTATGTGGTCACCGCCTCGCTGGACCGCACGTTGCAGATCTGGGATGCCGCCAACGGCCGGCTGCTGCGAAGCTACACGTTGCCGGACGAGCTTGAAGGGGGGGCTCTCTCGCAGGACGGCGGCAGCATCGCCGCGTTCGACAGCGCGGGCATCCTGCGCGTCTACGACACGTGCACCGATTGCCAGAGCGCCAAGGGCCTGCTCTCACTCGCCGCCCAACGCGGCCCGCTGACGCTCAGCGCCCGCGAGCAGGCGGCGATCAACGCCGCTTAGCACGTCCGCTTTCGCTCTAACTAGGAGGACGCCCGAAGGGGCGTAAGCAAACGTTCCTAGGCGGCGACCTCGAGCCCGAGCAGGTCCCCAGCGGCCATCTGCCCGGGAGTCTCGCGCTCGAGCACGGCCGACAGAGCCGCGATCGCGACGGCGAGCTGGTCGCGATCGGGCTCGCGCGTGGTCAGCTTCTGCAGCTGCAGTCCGGGCCAGATGATCGCCTGCACCCAGCGGCGACCGCGGTTGCGTCCCGCGAAGCGGATCAGCTCGAACGACAGCCCGGCGATCAGCGGCACGCCGATGATCCGCGTCAGCACGAGCAGCCACCACGCGGGCAGTCCGAGCGGCGCGAACACGAAGATCGCGACCACCATCACGACCAGCAGGAAGCTCGTCCCGCAGCGCGGGTGCAGTCGGCTGTAATGCGCGGCGCGCTCTGGGACGAGCTCGTCGCCCGCCTCGTAGCAGGAGATCACCTTGTGCTCGGCGCCGTGGTATTCGAGTACGCGGCGCAGGTCGCGCATCCGCGAGAGCGCCACCAGGTAGGCGAGGAAGATCAGCGTCCGCAGAACCCCCTCCACCACCCAGAACAGCCACGAGGAGCCGAGCTGGTGCTTGACGAGGCTCGTCAGCGTGACCGGCACGACAAAGAACAGCCCGATCGCGAACACGACCGCGACCACCACGGTCGCGACCCACACGCCGCCGGACAATTCGGCCTGCTCCTCGCCCGCCGGCAGCTGTGCGTTGGTCGCGATGCCGAGCGCGCGCATCCCGATCGCCATCGACTCGATCAGTGCCACCACGCCGCGCACGAGCGGCAGCCGCAGCAGCCGCGTACGCGGGGAGGCACGGCGGCGCAGCTCGAACGTCTCGGTCGCAATCGGTCCCAAGCTGTCGGTCGTGCCCTCGGGCGCCGGCTTGCGGACCGCCACCGCCCAGTGGGCGACGCCGCGCATCATCACGCCCTCGAGCACAGCCTGCCCGCCGACGGGGGCGTCGCTGCCCGCAGTCAGGCTCGGTTGACCAACTGGAGCGTCGACGCCCGCGGTCAGGCTGGCTTCCGCGACCGCGTCAGCCATCTGCGCCGGGGGTCAGCTGCCGGTGCGGGCAGCGCGGCGACCCTTCGCCACGCGCCGCTGGAAGCGCTCGACGCGACCGCCGGTGTCGACCAGCTTTTGGCGGCCGGTGTAGAACGGATGGCACGCCGAGCAGATCTCGACGTGGATCTCGGGCTTGGTCGAGCGCGTCGTGAACTGGTTGCCGCACGTGCAGACGACGTGCGCCTCGACGTAGTCGGGATGGATGTCGGTCTTCATGGTCAGACCTAGGATAGCGGCACCAGTGGTGCCGGACGGCACCACTCGCGTCAGCCCGAGACCGGAATGCCGTCCGCCAGACCACTGCCCGGACTCGGCGTGCCGGCGGCAGCCGGCGAGTCCGACGAGCCGGCGGTGCACTGCGCGGCGAGCGTCGCCTGGGCCCTGCTGTAGACGTCGACGTGGTCGGTCGGGTCGACGGTCACGGTCGGCGGCTGCGTCGGGTTGCAGGCTGGCCCGTCTAGCTTGACGGTGATGCTCGCATGGGCGGCGAGGTGCACGACGGTCTTGTCCATCAAGGCAGAGCCGCCCTCGCTGAGCTCGACGGTGAACGGCCCCGCGCCGGTCAAGCCGAGGTTCTCGATCACCGCCAGGTAGGCGGCGCGGGAGGCACCGCTCGGACCGGGGACGACGGAAATCGACTCGACCGCCAGGTCGGGGCGCAGCTCCGGCTGGCGGCAGACGCGGCCGAGCCGGGTGGTGGTCTGCAGAACGCCCCCGCCCGACCCCAGCCACCGGAACGTGACCTCGAAGCGGTAACTCGCCGGCGCGTTCAGATCGGCGACCGGCTTCTTCACGAACCACACGTCGGACGGCTGCTGCCCGAGGCTGGCCGGATGGGTGGGCGATAGCCAGACGCCTAGCCCAGGACCCGCGACGGGCGCCCACGCGGCGCTTGGCGCGGCCCGCTCAAGCAGTTGGAACTCGACCTGGAGCTTCTTCGTCCCCGTGACCGGGCGCATCACCGCCGTGACCGATACCGCGCGCGCCGGTGGGTCGAGCGCCGCCTGGCAGACCTGCCCGACGAGGAGCGCCCGCGGCGTAGCGGCGCTCGCGGCGGAGCCACCGACGGCGAGCACCGGCACAAGCCCCAGCAGCACCGAGACGGCGAGCATGCGAAAACGCGGCATCACTCGTACTAACAAATCTATAACCCGGAAGTTTCGCGATTCCGGGTAATACCAATCGGTGTGGTCGGTGCCGCTCTCTGGTGAAGCCCGCCTCGGACCTCAGGTGATCGTGTAGAGCGGACCGTCGCCGCCCTCCGGCGGCGTCAGGCGTCCGCCCTTGGCGGTGATCGCGCCGCACTGCACGCAGTTGGTGTAGTTGACGATCACGTCGACCGGCCCGCTCGACGGCGCGTCCTCGGGGATCTCGTAGACGCCGGCAGGGCACATCCAGCGCCACGCCTCGGCGATCTCGCGCGGGACCTGCTTCGCGACGCGAATGTGGTTGGGCGCGTCGTCGCGGGTCGCGTTGCCGCTGATGTAAACGCTCGAGAGCTTGTCGAAGGTGTACTTGCCGTCGGGCTTGGGGTACGACGTCGACGTGTCGCCGACGAACAGCTGTTGCTGGTCGTTGCGGTGCCACGGGAGCCGGCCGCCGGGGAGCCGGCCCTTGGTCGCGATCGCGAGGTTGACGATCGGCCCGCCCCGCAGGAACCCGCGCTGGAACGGCTGTCGCGTGTTGCGCACCTCCCACAGCTCCTTGCCGGTCGAGGAGTTGTCGATCATCGCCTCGTAGCGCTCGAGCGGCCGGCCCTCGGTCAGGTTGGCGTAGATCGCCTCGGCCGCGAGCTTGCCCGACTGGATGCAGTGGTGCACGCCCTTGAGCGCAACCGTGTCGACCATCCCGCCCGCGTCGCCGACGATCACCGCGCCCGGCATCGACAGCTTCGGCATCGACCAGTAGCCGCCGCCCGGGAGCGCCTTCGCCCCCCAGGCAACACGCTCGCCGCCGGCGAGGATCTCCCGGACCATCGGATGGGTCTTGAACAGCTGCAGCAGGTCGTGGGCGGAGGTGGTCGCGTCGGCGTACTCGAGGTCGACGACGAAGCCGATCGAAACGAGGTCCTCGCCTGTCTTGTCGTCCTTCATCGGGTACAACCAGGTGCCGCCGATCTGGCCGTACCTGGCGCTCAGCTTGAGCGGCCACGGCCCGATCGTGTGGATGATCCGGTCGAGCGGCTTGGGGACCTTCCACACCTCTTTGACCCCGAGCTCCCAGACCTGCGGCTCGCGGTCCGCGGCTAGGCCGAACTCCCTGATCGCGGCGCCGGTCAGGTGGCCCCAGCAGCCCTCGGCCAGCACGGTCACCTGCGCGTGGATGTCGGTCCCGGGCTCGAAGTTCCGGAGCTCCTCGCCGTCCTTGCCGCGGCCCTTGTCGCCGGAGCGCACCCCAACGACCGCACCATCCTCGACGACCAGCTGCGTCACCGCCGTCTCGGTCAGGATGTAGGCGCCGGCCTCCTCGGCCATCCGCTGCTGGAAGCGAGCGAGCGCCGACACCGACACGACCTCGTTGCCGTGGTTCTTGAACGGCGGCGGCGTCGGGATCCGGAGCTTCGAGCTGGCGCTCGGCAGCATGTACACGGCTTCCCTGGTCACCTCGCCAAACGCGAACCGCTCTCTGCGCCAGTCCTCGCGGGTCAGCTCGGGGAACAGCTCCTGGAGCGCTCCCGGACGCATCACGGCGCCCGACAGGTTGTGCCCGCCGCAGGTCTTGGCCTTCTCGAGCACCGCCACCGGGACCTCGCCGAGGCTTTCGAGCGTCTTCGGGTCGTCGGCCAGCAGCTTCAGCAGGCGGTTGGCGCAGGCGAGCCCGGCGGTGCCGCCACCGACGATCGCGATGCCGACGTCGATCCGCTCGTCCTCGCCGTCCAGCTCGCGTTTGATGAACTCGCGGACCGGGTCGACCGGCGGCGGGAACTCGCTCGGTGCGTGCGGTCCCGGACCGAACCCGTTGGCCCTGGCGCTCGTGCCTGCTGCGTCGCTCACCGACATTCGTGAACCTCCTCCTCGCCGGTCTTACGAGTCCTTCTTCGCCTGGATCGCGTCGATCAGCTTGGGGACGATCTTGTTCAGGTCCCCGACGACGCCGAGATCGGCGAACTCGAAGATCGGGGCGTTCGCGTCCTTGTTGATCGCGACGATGTTCTCCGATCCCTGCATGCCGACCTTGTGCTGGATCGCGCCGGAGATCCCGGCCGCGAGGTACAGCTTCGGCGAGACAGTCTTGCCGGTCTGGCCGATCTGCGCGGCGTACGGATACCAGCCGGCGTCGACGACGGCGCGGGTCGCGGCGACAGCGGTGTTGCCGCCGAACGCCTTGGCGAGCCGCTCCATCAGCTCGAACCCCTCGGCCTTGCCGAGCCCGCGCCCGCCGGCGACGAGGATGTCGGCGCCCTCGATATCGACATCGGCCCCGCGCTGCTCCCCGCGCGTGACCATCTTCGCCCGGTTTGACCACGGTGAGTAGTCGACCTCGACGTCGACCACCTCGGCGAGGTCGGACCCGGGTGCGGATCTGATCTCGAACGCGTTGATCCGGCCGATGATGATCCCGAGCTCGCCGCGGTAGCGCGACACCGAGATCTGCGAGTCGCCGAGGATCGGGCGCTCTGCGACGAGCTCCCCGCCCTCCGCGCGCACCGCGGTCACCTCCATCGTCACACCCGCCTGGCGGCGGGCCGCCAGCCCGGCGCCGATCTCGAACCCGAGCAGGCCGCCCCCGAAGAGCGCGTAGCGGTGGCCGTGCTCGTCGATCACGTTCGCCATCACGTCGACCACCGGTTGCGCGAGGCCCTCGGGCCCGCCGGCGCGGAACACCTTGGTCGCACCGTAGCCGCCGAGCGTCCTGCACAGCTCGATCGTCAGATCCTCGCCCCCGACTACCACCGCGTGGCAGCTACCGCCAACCTCGGCCGCCCGCGCGGCGCCCTCTGACACGGCTCCGAGCGAGTTCTTGTTGAACGCGCCCTCGTAGTGGAGGACGTAAACCAGGACGTCGGCCATCAGATCAGCTTCCTTTCATCCAGCCACGCCACGACCTTCGCGACCGTCTCAGTTGTGTCCTCGTCCTCGATGATCTGTCCGGTCGCCTTCGCCGGCGGGGCGTGAAAGTCGCCGCACACGACGCGCGAGCCGTCGGTGCCCACCAGCGCCGGGTCGATCCCGACGTCCGTAGCCGAGACCGTGTCGAGCGGCTTCTTCTTCGCGCCCATGATCGCCTTCAGCGACGGGTAGCGCGGCTCGTTGATCGCGTCCCCGACTGAGATCACCGCCGGCAGTTCGACCTGCACGGTGTCGTACCCGTACTCGGCCTGGCGCTCACAGCGCAGGGCGTCGTCTTCGACATCCATCTTGATCACCTGGGTCAGCGATGGCATCTGCAGATGGTCGGCGACGACGGCCCCGATCGTGTAGCACTCGCCGTCGTCGGACTGCTGCCCGAGCAGCACGAGATCGGGTGACTCCTTCGTGAGCGCTCGGGCTAGCGCGTAGCCGGTCGCCGCGACATCCGACCCGGCGAGGGAGGAGTCGGTCAGATGGATCGAACGGTCGGCGCCGAGGGAGACCGCCTTGTGCAGCGCGCGCACCGCCGACTCCGGTCCCATCGTCACGGCCACAATCTCGTCGACCTCGATCGCGCCGCCCTCGCGCAGCTGCATCGCCGCCTCGATCGCGTGGGTGTCGTAGGGGTTCAGGTTCTTCTCACCCGATCTGTCCATCCGCCCCGTCGACGGGTCGATTCGCTTCTCGACGGCGGCGTCCGGGACCTCTTTGACCAGGACGCAGATCTTCAACACGGCCTCCTAGGTTTCTGTTGAACGCGCAGATTCTAACGATTGACTGACGAGTCAATCGGTTCGGCTCAAGGACGAACCGCGCCGCGAATGAAGTCGATGGCCGCCTGGGTCGGCGCTCCGGGAGTGAACACCTCGGCCACCCCGAGCTGCTTGAGCGCCTCCACGTCGTCCCCCGGAATCGTCCCGCCGACCGTCACCACGACGTCGGTGACGCCCTGCTCCCGGAGCAGTTCGATCACGCGCGGCACGAGCGTCATGTGGGCGCCCGACAGGATCGACAGCCCGACCGCGTCGGCGTCCTCCTGGATCACCGTCTCGACGATCTGCTCGGGCGTCTGATGCAGGCCCGTGTAGATCACCTCCATCCCGGCGTCGCGCAGCGCGCGCGCAATGATCTTCGCGCCCCGGTCGTGCCCGTCGAGGCCCGGCTTGGCGACGACGACCCGGATCTTCTTTTCGGTTGAGGTGGTCATGGCTCCGCGCTGCGGCACGCGATTCTAGTGACGGAGGCGTCGCACAGTTGCCTCGCGGAGCCGCTCACCGTAGCCTGATAGCCGATGACGGTGCTGCATAGGCGCACGCCGGCGATCCCGGTCGTGGCCGTGCTCGCATGGTTCGCCCTCGTTCCGTGCGCGCGGGCCGCAGGGAGCTTCACATCCTCGGCGGTGACGAGCCCCGCAACCGGCTCAGAGCTGTTCTACGACTTCGACACGTCCAGCGGCAGCGTGACGGTGCAGGGCACGGTGACGCCCGCGGTCACGACGACGGGCAAGATCGTGTGCTACTCGGCCCCGGAGAAGTACCTGCTCGACTACGGCGTGCCGATCGCGAACGGCGCTTTCCAGGCGAACGTGTCGCTCGCCTTCGCGGCGGGACAGACGTGCGAACTGGAGATGATTCCGCTCGACACGAGCGTCCTGACCCTGCCCCTCCCCGGCTACACGGGGCCGGTGATCAGCATCTCCAGCCAGAGCACGCTGTCGAGCGGGGGCAGCACGTACGGCTACCAGATCAACGTCGGCGATCTCAGCTGGGGGTTCGCTCTGGGTTCGCTGGCGGACTGCCCGATCAGCGCGTCGTATTCGACCGACCCGACCAGCTTCGGGAACTACTCGCTGTTCTGGGGCGACGCCTGCCTACCGATCGTGTCCGGAGTCGGGGAGGCCCCGAGCACGAACCGGTCCGCGGTCCAGATCGATGGTCTCAACGCCTATCCGCCGGACTTTCCCCTGACCGGACTCGGCGGCTATGCGCCCCTCGGATACAGCGCTTCATGGGATGCCATCCACGACTCGGTGACCGTGTCAGAGACCGATCCGTTGATGCTCTGCTCGGCGCCAGGGACGTTCCCGCCGGGAGGCACCACTCCCTCCCCGACGGGTGTAGCCGAGTCCAACTGCCCCAGCCTCGAGAGCTCTGGGATCCAGGTGCAGCAGACGACGGCGGTACTGCCGGGAGACCAGGTCGCGCGGGTCTCCCAGACGTTCACCGACGTCGACCACGCCCCGCACACGCTCGACCTGCTGGTCTCACAGTCGGTTCACGCCTGGGACTCGGGTGAGACGCCGGGCTTTCAGTTTCCCGAGCAGCCGGTGTTCGCGACGCACGCGTTCCCCGACACCTACTCTCCCTTCCCGAGCGGCCCCGGCTCGGTGTACGTGATCGCGGACGCGGCGGCGCCCGCGGCGCTCAACAACCCAGTCGGCGCGATCACCTACGGCACGGAGCCCCTGAGCGCGTCGTTTGTCAACTCGCGGGCCACGCAGACGGGCACCTTCCTGATGCACTACGTCGCGTCGCTCCCCCCGGGTGGCAGCTACACGCTCGCGTGGTCCTACTCGCAGGCGACGAGTGCGGCCGCGCTCCAGCAGCTCGTGCAGCTCGAGACCGACCGCTTCTACACGCCGACCGTGACCCTGTCGGCGCCGGCGTCTGGGTCCACGAGCCACGACCCCGAGGTGCCGGTCTCAGGTCAGGCCCACGACCCCGAGGGGATCTCGACGGTGACGGTCGACGGCCGCGACGCCGCGATCGGATCGGGCGGTGCGTTCACGACGCTGGCGCCGCTGACGCTCGGGGTCAACAACATCGAGGTGACCGCGACCAACCTCGCCGGCGTGCAGGCGACCGTCGCGCGAACCGTCGTCTACGCGCCGCTGCCGTGCGTGGTGCCGAGGCTGACGGGCCGCACGCTCGCGCGGGCCCGGGCGCTGCTGGCCACGAGCGGCTGCGCTCCCGGCAAGGTCGTGCGGGTCCACTCCAAGCGGATCAGCCGCGGGCGCGTCGTCTCCACCTCGCCGCGGGCCGGCACCCGGCGGCTCCACGGCACGATCGTGCGGATCACGTTGAGCGACGGCGCCCGACGAGCACGACGGCGGTGAGCGCCCCGGCCAGCGCCGCGACGACGGTCGCGCCCAGCGCGGTCAGGCCGAGCCCGAGCCGGTCCAAGCGGACCACCTCCCAGCCGTTCTGGTGAGCCAGCCGCGTCAACTCGGCATCGGGATTGACGACGATCGCGTGGCCCACGGCCTCGAGCATCGGCAGGTCGGAGATCGAATCCGAGTAGGCATAGCTCGCGGCGAGGTCGTAGCCGCGCGCGGCCGCCAGCTCACGGATCGCGTGCGCCTTCGCGTCGCGGTAGAGAAACCGGC
>Ga0302184_10000374_pt1 | contig 29456 bp, 27 predicted proteins | sample I_Palsa_N3_3_FD_200233 | JGI IMG/M metagenome (GOLD analysis project Ga0302184, IMG submission 200233) | Peat permafrost microbial communities from Stordalen Mire near Abisko, Sweden - I_Palsa_N3_3 | ecosystem: Environmental > Terrestrial > Soil > Palsa > Peat permafrost | place: Sweden...
GAGCGGGTCGATCGGGTAGCCGCCGGCGGCCTGCCAGCCACCGACCCACATCTCGAAATGCAGGTGCGGGGCGGTCGCGTCGCCGGTCTGGCCCGCCTTGCACAGCGACTGCCCGGCAGCCACGCTCTCACCTGTGCTCACGGCGAGCGATCCGGCCTGACAGTGGGCGAACATGAAGTCGAAACCCACGCCCGTGTGCTCCACGGCGTAGTAGCCTGCACCGCCGGCCTGATAGCTGGTCGTGAGGATCGTTCCCGCGAGCGGCGCGACCACCGGCGTGCCTTCCGCGGTCAGCACGTCCTGGCCCTGGTGCGTGTATCCCGCGCGCGGCGCCCCGAAGCGATTTTCCGGGCCGCCGAAGTTGTGGGCACCGGCCACCGGGAATACCGCGCCGTCTGCGACCGTCTGGGCGGGGGTCGGCACGCCGGCCGGTGGCGGAGCTCCGGTGGGCGAGACCGCCGGCGGCGCGGCCTTTGCCGGTGCTTTCGCGGGCGCCTTGATCTCGAGAATCGCCTCGCCCGTATGGTGGGCGCTGCGCACGAGCGTGCCGCCGCGATGGTCGTGCGCAGTCAGGCTCACCTCATAGCTCCCGGGCGACAGCGTTCCCCCGCGAGGCCAGCTCACCGTGTAGGTGCGAGCCGTGTGCACCCAGCCCATGTTCACTGTGATGACCGCTGTGTGCGTGGTGAGGCTGATGAGGCTCACCACGGCATCCACCGTGCCGACGCCCGGCTCGTCGATCCGCAGAGACAGCCGCGGTGGACTGCCGGCGACAGCCGTCGCCGGAATCCTCATCGTGCTCGGCCCGGGCCCCCTGATGACGGGCTTTGGCACCGTGATGCCGTATTGGACGCCTCCCGCCAGCGGCGCCGCCGGTGCCTGCGCACCGCCCGCGCCGTCACCGTGGGCGCTCGCCGGCGCCATGTAGAGGGCGAGTGACAGTACGCTCAGCGCGGATAGGGCAACCCGAAGGGCAGACCTCATACGAGCACTCTCGCCCCACCGGGACCCAACCGTAAGGCGTGCGCGCCGAATTGCAGGCCCGCGATGCGCTCACGAGGCTCGCGGACGAGCGCGGAGCGCTACACGCGCTCGAAGTCCTCCAGCAGCGCGTCGTAGGTCAGCTTCAACCCCTGTTCGATCGCCACCTCGGCCCGCCATCCCAGCTCCCGCTCGGCCCTGCTGGTGTCCAAGCAGCTGTGCTTGAGCTCGCCCGGGCGCAGGTCGGCGAGTTGTGGTTCGAGGTCTGAGCCGGCGAGCGCGCGCAGCTCGTTCCACAGCGCGATCACGTCGGTCTCCACGCCGGTGGCGACGTTGTAGGTGCCTGAGCGCCCCGACGCGGCGCGCAGCGCGCTGACGACATCGGCCACATACACGTAGTCGCGAGTCGGCTTGCCGTGACCATAGAGCGTGGGCGCGTGTCCGGTATGAAGATGATGGGCGAAGATCGCGACGACGCCCGCCTCGCCGTGCGGGTTCTGACGTGGCCCGTAGACGTTCCCTAGCCTGCACACGGCGTGGGATATGCCGGAGGAAAGCGCCCAGGTCTTCACATATGCCTCCGCCGCCCACTTCGATGCGCCGTAGGGAGAGAGCGGTTCGGGTATCCGATCCTCGGGCGTCGGCATTGGCGCGTCATCCCCGTACAGCGCGCCGCCGGTCGAGGTGAACACGACCGGCGCTTCGACTCTGCCGGCGGACTGCACGACGTTGAGCGTGCCCTTCACGTTCACTTCGCAGTCGCGCCCGGGATCCTCGACCGAGGCCACCACGCTGGCCTGGGCCGCGAGGTGGAAGATGGCATTCGGGCGCACCTCCTGGATGACCGCATCCAGGGCGCCACCGTCGACTATGTCCAGCTCGCGCAGCGTTGCCTGCTCGGCGACGCGGCGAGCATCGCCGGAGGAGAGGTCATCGACCACGGTCACCGCATAGCCGTCGGCGACCAGCGCGTCGACCAGATGCGAGCCGATGAAGCCGGCGCCGCCGGTCACGATTGCGCTGTTGCTCACGTCCGCAATCTACATCGACGGCACGGGCTGCGGAGCTGACAGCAGCTCCTCCACGGCCTGCACGGACTCATCGATGCGCTCGAGCACCGGCATGCCGCTGTGCTCGCGAGGCATGCTGCGGCTGACCGCCGCGCCCCGCAACATGATCGGGATGTCCGGGTGCCTGGCGCGCAGATCCTTGACCGCGCGTGAGACCGCGGCCACCGCCGTGCCGACCGTGCCCCCGAGGACGATCAGCTCGGGTGGCTGGCTGTCGACCTTGGCCAACAGCTGCTCCACCGACAGATCGGTGTCGAACATCGTCTGGTAGCCCGCCGCCGCGAGTTGGTCGTGAACCATCTGCAGCCCGAGCGTGTGCGGGTCGCCGTCGAGGACCGCCAGCAGCACGCGCTCGCGCGTGGGCTCGGTGGCGGTGAGCATGTATCGATACAGGGTCGCGAGCACCCGGCGGGTGATCGCGAGGGCGAGATGCTCGCGTTCGTGGTCCATCTCGCCGGCCTCTGAGAGCAGGCCGATGTGGTGAAGCGCGGGCGCGATCACGCCGGCGTGGAGAGCCGCGGGAGGGAGCCCGTCCTCGATCGCCGCGGCGATGACGCCCTCGGCCATCTCGGCGTCGCCGCGCTCCAGCGCCACGGCGTAGGTCTCGAGTGTGCTGTCCATCAGCAGATCCGGATCGGCCCTCTCCAGCTCCCGCGCATCGGGACCGGACTTCCCCAGCACTTCCATGAAGGCATCCAGCACCACCGGGTCGAAGTGGTGCCCGCGCTCCTCGCGCATCATCCGCACCGCCTCCTGGACCGGGAACGCTTTGCGGTAGACACGGTCGCTGGTGAGCGCATCGAACACATCCGCGACCGCGACGATCCGTCCCTCGATCGGGATTTCCTCACCGGCGAGCCCTCGCGGGTAGCCGCTTCCGTCCCACTTCTCCTGGTGTGAGAGTGCGATCGTCGCAGCCATGTCGAGGATCGAGGAGGAGGATCCCCGAACGAGCCTGTGGCCCTCCTCGGCGTGGGTCTCGACGATCGCGCGCTCGGCAGCGGTCAATGGCCCGGGCTTGAGCAAGATCGCGTCGGGGATCGCCACCTTGCCGACGTCGTGGAGCGGCGCGGCGTGGCTGAGTCTCGCGCAGAACTCCGGGTCCATGCCGAGCTGTTCGGCGAGCAGGGTCGAGAAGCGCCCGATCCGCTCGATGTGAGCACCGGTGTCCTCGTCGCGGAACTCGACTGCCATGGACAGGCGTCGCACGGTCTCGGCCTGTGCGATCTCGAGCTCCGACAGTGCGTCTTTGAGCTCATTGGAACGGCCGTTGATCTCCTGTTCGAGCGCAGCGCGAGTGTCTTCGCCAAACCGCCAGCCGAGCAGCATCGCTGTGCAGGCCAGCACGATCACGCAGGCGGTGATCACAGCCGAGGTCCCTACCACCACAGCGACGACGGCGGCGCCAACACCCAGCACCGCCCAGAGGGCGTGCGAGACGTAGGAAACGGCTGACATCCTGTGCGTGCGCTCCCGGCTCCCGCGCGGCCCGTGCGCCGTGGCGCCGGTCGTTCGGCTCTCGGAGAGAGCGAGGCTGCTCGAGCCCGATGCGGCTCCCCGCAGGCCGCTCCGCACGGGCGTACCGTTGACCTGACGACTGCCCGTCGCAGGCCGGGGGGTGGCTGCCCCACGCTGGGCGGGCCGCCGGAAGCTGACTTGGGTTGCGCCGTTCACTCTGGAGCTCTCACTTACTGTCCAGCCCCGCGATCGGCTGCTGAGGGGGTGCCCTTTAGCCCCCATGAGGGCGATAGACAGATGTCGAACGAACTCTCTAGTGCCCCGACTGCAGCTGGGGAACGTCGATCGCGTTTGGCGGTGCGAAGACCGACACGGGCTGATTCCAGCCGGCAAAGCTGATGCCGCCGCCCCCTCCGCTCATCGTGATCTGCACCGGATACGGGGGCCCGGTGGTGGCCACGTAGAGCGTCCCCCCCGTCGAGCTGTCGGTGACGCCGATGACCTTCTGCCCGTTGACGGACGTGACGGAACCCTTCCTCAGCGGTCCGTGCGCCGTCAGGGCGGTGTTCAACAGCGTGCTCAGATCGGTGAGCGACGCCAGCGGAGCGAGGTTGCCGCTGCTCGCCGGCGCCTTCAGCCACCTGCCCTGAAGCAGCTTGGCGGCCGCCGGCCCGGCGATCTGCTGATAGAACGCGGCGCTCCCTTTGATGTAAGCGTTGCCGTGGATCTGAATCAGTTCCAGGCTCAGCCCGTTCTCGATGATTTGGCCGCGCCCCCCCTTGCCCGCGAGCAGGACCATGTTCAGCGTTATCGGAGACGTGCCGGTGCGGACCGTTCCTGAGACGTGCACGGATTTCGCCGCGTCCGCCAGGATCTTGGCGCCGGCGACGATCTGCGCGGGCGTCTTGGACGCCACGCCGTTGCCTTTGGAGGAACTGCCGCAGCCGCAGAGCACGACGACAGCGAGCGCGGCTGCGACCAGCAGGCCGGCCGGGGACGTAGGGCGTGGGCGCATCGCCGCGCAGACTCTAGCCATCGACCCGGCCGATCAGCCGATGGCGATTGCGCACTAGGCTATGGGACGCCATGACCGCGAACGGCTCAACGCTCACTTCCGCTGAGCGCCCTCGACAGAGCTCCTCGCGGCTCACGCTCGACCGCGACGTGCGCTCGCTCTACCACAAGCACTTCGGCGATCGCCGCAAGGAGCGCCAGCTGTTCTCGACCGGATCGTTCTTCCTGACGTTTGCGGGCGTGCGCGGTATCACCCACGCGATCCGCGCCGAACGCGGGCCGTTCAAGAACATAACCCCCGGCGGGCGCCACATCCACCACATGACCTTCGGGATCGCGGGCCTGCTCAGCGTCGGCTACCTGTGGCTGCTCGAGATCGGCACGAACGACCAGCGGGGAGCCTCGCGGGCGACCTCGGTCGTGTTCGGCAGCGGCGCCGCGCTCACCCTCGACGAGTTTGCGCTATGGCTCAACCTCGCGGACGACTACTGGACCAAGCAGGGGCGCGAGAGCATCGACGCGGTGGTGCTGTTCGGATCGCTGCTCGCCCTGAGCGTGCTCGGCAAGGGCTTCTTCGCGGAGCTGCTTCGCCCGGAGCGCGAGCTCGAGTCCCATGTCTAGATCCCCATCGCCACGTACTTGGTCTCGAGGTACTCGGAGATCCCCTCGAAGCCTCCCTCGCGGCCGAAGCCCGACTGCTTGACCCCGCCGAAGGGCGCGGCGGCGTTTGAGACGACTCCCTGGTTGAGGCCGATCATGCCCGTTTCGATGGCCTCGCACACGCGGAACGCGCGTGAGAGGTCGCGTGTGTAGACGTAGGCCACGAGGCCGTACTCCGTGCGGTTTGCCTCCGCGAGTGCCTGCTCCTCGGTTGAGAAGGTGGAGATCGGCGCGACGGGGCCGAAGATCTCCTCGCTGAAGGCGCGTGCGTCCTCGGGCACCTCGGCGAGGACGGTCGGAGCGAAGAAGTAGCCGCGGCCGTTCACCGGCTCGCCGCCGAGCAGCACGCGCGCGCCGCGGTCCACGGCGTCGCCGACGAGCTCTGTGACCTTGGCGCGCTGGGCTTCGTCGATCAGCGGTCCCACGTCAACGCCCGGCTCGGTGCCGCGGCCGACCTTCAGCGCGCCCATGCGCTCGGCCAGCCGGCGGGCGAACTCATCGGCCACGGACTCGTGCACGTGGAAGCGGTTGGCGGCCGTGCAGGCCTCGCCCACGTTTCGCATCTTCGCGAGCATCGCGCCGTCGATCGCCGCGTCGAGGTCCGCGTCCTCGAACACCAGGAAGGGCGCGTTGCCGCCGAGCTCCATCGACACGCGCAGGACCTGCTCGGCGGACTGTTCGATCAGCGTGCGCCCGACCTCGGTGGAGCCGGTGAAGGACAGCTTGCGCGTGCGCGGGTCCCGCAGCAGCGGCTCGATCACCGCGCCCGAGTGCTTGGCGGTGATCACGTTGAGCACTCCCGCCGGCAGGCCCGCCTGCTGCAGGATCCTCGCCAGCGCGAGCATCGACAGCGGCGTCTGCTGGGCGGGCTTCACGACGACCGTGCAGCCGGCGGCGATGGCCGGGGCGAGCTTGCGCGTGCCCATCGCCGTGGGGAAGTTCCAGGGCGTGACGAACACGCACGGTCCGACGGGCTGGCGCATCGTGAGGATGCGTCCCTTGCCGGTGGTGTTGACCATGTAGCGGCCGTGTATGCGCACGGCCTCCTCGGAGAACCAGCGGAAGAACTCCGCGGCGTAGGCGATCTCGGCGCGCGACTCGGCCAGTGCCTTGCCCATCTCGAGCGTCATGATCAGCGCGAGGTCCTCGCTCTGATCGACGATCGCCTGATAGGCGCGGCGCAGGATCTCCCCGCGCTCGCGCGGCGCCGCCACCCCCCACTCGGCCTGCGCGTCCGCCGCTGCCGCCAGCGCCGCCAATGCATCGTCCACCTGGGCGTCGGCGACCTCCACGAGCGGCTCGCCGGTGGAGGGATCCTCAACAGCGAGCGTGCCCCCGGCAGCGGCCGCCCTCCACTCACCGGCGATGAACAGCTCGGTGGGCACCCCGTCCAGAACCTCCTGCTCGCGCGCGACGGTGGTCATCGTGCAGCGCTCATCCGCGCCCGGCACGCGACCGAGGAGGAACATATGCGATCTTTTCTGCGCGCAGCATCGTTCGCCATATGGGCGGGTCGCTCTGCGCGCGGATGCTCTTCATGAGCTCAACCTATCACCGCCGTTCTGCGCTTCGGCTGATCGTTTCCACGGTGGCCGCGCTGTCGCTGTGCGCCGCACCGGCGGCCGCCTCGACGCTCGTGATCACGGGCGCGGGCGATGGGCACGGCGTGGGCATGAGCCAGGACGGAGCGCTCGGCTACGCCCAGCACGGCGCCACCTATGAGGCGATCCTCGCGCACTACTACACGGGGACGGCGCTCGGCCAGGCGCCCGCCGGCGCCGTCGTGCGCGTGCTGGTGGGCGCGAAGGTGGAGAAGATCCCGCTCGAACGCTACGTGCGCGGCGTGGTCTCGGCCGAGATGCCCTCCAGCTGGCCGCTGGCGGCGCTCGAGGCGCAGGCGGTTGCCAGCCGCACCTACGCGCTGACCGCACACGCCGGCGGGTCGCGGTTCGACGTTTATGCGGATACCCGCTCGCAGGTCTACCGCGGGGTGATCGCGGAAACGGCGCAGACGAACACGGCCGTCACGGCCACGGCGGGGCAGATCGTCACGTATGCGGGGCAGCCGGCGATCACCTATTTCTTCGCGAGCTCGGGCGGTGAGACGGAGAGCATCGGCAACTCGTTCCTCGGCTCGGCGCCCGAGCCGTGGCTCGTGGGAGTCGCCGACCCCTACGACAGCGGGCCGGCCTATGACTGGAAGCTCGCCATCAGCTTCGGCGCCGCGGCGGCGAGGTTGAGCGGTCTCGTGAAGGGCACGTTCCGAGGCATCGAGGTGATCAAGCGCGGCGTCTCGCCGCGGATCGTCTCGGCCGCGGTGCTGGGGACGCGCGGCGACACGAACGTGAGCGGACCGGAACTGGCCGCCCGCCTGGGCCTGCAGAGCACGTGGGAGTTCTTCAGCGTGGAGAACGGGAAGACGGTCACCGCGGAGCCCGACGTGAGCGCACAGCCCGGGCCTGCGCCGGCGACCGCGAGCCCCGCCCCGAGCGGCCCGCAGGGCGGCGCACAGGCGCCGGGCGCCACGGAAGCGACGCTGGCGGGAGGCGCCGCGGCGGGGTAGCCGGCCGCGGTGCACCTACGATATGCGTCCGCTGCGGGCACACGTTCGCGTGAAGGCCTCATCAAATCAGCGTTCGCGGCCGACAGGCATGGGCATGGCCCTCACGCGCGGCATCGCCATGCTCTCCTGCGCCGCCCTGCTCGCATTGCCCGCGAGCGCGCCGGCGGCACCGTCCACCGGCAACGCTGGGCAGATCGCGTGGATTCGCCAGTCCGCAGGCACCTTCGTGGCCGCCGAGCTGGCCGGCAACGGCGCGGGCGCCTGCGGCCGTCTCACCGCCGCCCAGCGAGCGACCGAGCACGGTCGCACCTGCGCGGAGCGCTGGGACGCGAAGCTCACGAAGCTGTTGCGCGAGCCCGGTGAGCGCGCGGGTCTGCGCAAGGACGCGCATGCGATCGGAACGGCGGCGGTGCTCGTGCATGGCAACATCGCCTCGATCGACCTGCCGACGCCGTTCCTGGGCGGGGACGAGAGCCGCCTGGTGTGGACCGAAAGCTGCTGGATGGTGACGGGCTGAGCACCCGGCGCGCGGTCGCAGCGCCAGGCCGCGGCGCGCAGGCGGCGGGCAGCTCGAATACCGCGGTTGCGGGAGGCGATGCGGCGGGGTGGCCAGGAGCAGTGCCTACCCTGAAGTGAATGCCCGCCCCACTGCTGATCGCCGACGTTCCGTGGCTCCTGTACCGCTCATTCTTCGCGCTCCCCAAATCGATCGTGGACGCCGAGGGCCGGCCGGTGAATGCTCTGCTCGGCACCGTCAACGCGCTCTTGACGGTGATACACGCGCGCCTTCCGGCGCGCCGTCCGCGAGGCGTGGCCGCGTGCATGGGCGCGGAGGAGGCGTCCTATCGCGTGGAGCTGTACCCGGCCTATCACGCCCACCGCGACCCGATGCCCGCTGAGCTGGCCTGGCAGTGGGAGCGGGCTCCCGCTCTGCTCGCGAGCCTCGGCTGGACGGTGGCCGGGAGCGATGACCTGGAGGCCGACGACGTGATGTTCTCGCTCGGGCGAGTGGAGGAGGAGAGCGGCGGGCGGGCGCGCATGGTGACCGGCGACCGCGACCTGTTCGGCGCGGTGAGCGATCACGTCGCCGTCGTGGAACTGCGAAAGGGGGGCGAGACCGCCGACCTCGGCCCGGCGGAGGTGCGCGAACGCTACGGCGTCGGGCCGGCGCTCGTGGCGGACTTCATCGCCCTGCGCGGAGACCCGTCCGACGGGCTCCCAGGCGCTCGCGGAATCGGCGCGAAGACGGCGGCCGAACTGCTGCTCAGATATGGCTCACTGGAGGCCGTGCTGGCGGCCGCCGGAGTCCCCGTGGATGCCGCAGGAGGCGAGCTCCCGGCCGAGGACCGCGACATGCGCCCGCGGACGGCGGCGGCGCTGCGGCAGAGCGCGGAGCTGCTGCGCACCTTCAAGCGCATCGCGACGCTTCAGCGAATCGACATCGAGCGCCCACCGGACCGCCCCACCGAGTTCGCGGCCGGAGCGCGCGTGGCGCGGGAGATGGGCATAAACGGCCTGGCCGAGCGGCTCGAGCAGTTCGCCGCCGGCGCCGAGTCCTGAGCGGGCGTCGCTAGGGGGTGAACTTGACGGTGATCACGTCGCCGTCGGCCATCGCGTAGTCGCGGCCCTCCAGGCGCAGCGTGCCGCGCTCGCGGGCTCCCGCATAGCCGCCGGCGTCGATCAGCTCACGCCAGCCGATCACCTCGGCGCGCACAAAACCCTTCTGGATGTCCGAGTGGATCTGCCCCGCGGCGTGCCAGGCGGTGAGACCGTCGCGCAGGTGCCAGGACTGGGCGGGCTTAGCCTCGCCGGCGGTGAAGAAGGCGATCAGATGGAGCAGCGAGAAGGCGCCGCGCACGACGCGCTCGAGGCCGGACTCGCTCACGCCGAGCTCCTCGCGCATCGCCGCCGCGTCGTCATCCTCGAGCTCTGACAGCTCGGCCTCGATGCGCGAGGACACGGCCACCGCCCCCGCGCCCTGCGCCGCGGCATGATCGGCGACCGCCGCGGGGACGAGCTCCGAGCCCTCGTCCACGTTCGCCACGAACAGCACCGGCTTGCTCGTCAGCGAGCCGAGATCGCGCGCCGCGTTCGGCGCCTCCTCGGGGAGCGGCACGCCGCGCGCCGGGCGGCCGGCCTGCAGCTCATCGATCACCTTGCGCAGCCATGCCTCCTCGGCGATCGCCACGCGGTCGCCGCCTTTGGCCTGTTTGGCGACGCGCTCGACGCGCCGTTCGGCCTGCTCGAGATCGGCGAGCACGAGCTCGGTCTCGATCGTCTCGATGTCCGCCAGCGGATCCACGCGGCCCTCGGGATGGATCACGTTCTCATCGCCGTGCGCGCGCACCACGTGCACGATCGCGTCAGTCTCGCGGATGTTCGCGAGGAAGCGGTTGCCCAGCCCCTCCCCCTCGTGCGCACCGGCCACGAGCCCCGCGATGTCGTGAAAGTCGACGGTGTCCCACACGATCTCAGAGGCCCCCACGGTGGCGGCCACCTGCTCGAGTCGCTCGTCGCGAACGGGCACCACGGCGACGTTCGGCTCGATCGTCGTGAACGGATAGTTGGCCGCCTCCGCGCCGGCTTTGGTGAGTGCGTTGAACAGCGACGACTTGCCCGCGTTGGGCATGCCCACGATGCCGATCCTGGTGCTCACCCCGTCTCCTCGGCCGAGTGGCGCTGAACGTGAGTGACGCATCCGCCGACCGTCGTGCCGAGCACCGCCCCCGCGAGCACGTCTGAAGGAAAATGAACGCCCAGGTACGGACGCGAGATCGACAGACCGACCGCGAGCGCGTACAGCGGCAGCGCCGGCACGCCCAGCCGCGAGTAGCAGAGGGCCCCCGCGAACGAGGTCGAGGCGTGCGCGCTGGGAAAGCTGAACTGCGTGGGCGTGCTCGTCAGCTGCGGCAGCCCCGGTAGCTGCGGCCTGCGCCGGCGGACGGTCAGCTTGATCGCGGTGTTCAGCGCATACACGCCCGCCACCGTCGCGGTCGCCCGCCGCCAGCCACGCCGCTGTGGCCCATCCATCGTCTGTCCCAACAGCCCGATCGCAAGCCAAACACCCGCGTGCTCCCCCAGCCGCGAGAACCGAGCCACCTCACGCTCGGCGCGCGGAGTGTGCGCGGTCGTGCGAGCCACCGTCAGCAGCCGTTCATCCAGGTTCGGCTTAGGGCGAAACAAGCGCTACGAAAAGCCCACGTGCAGCTCGTCACTCTCCGCGCTCAGATAGACGATCTGGGCGAGGTCCAGGCGCACCGGGCCCTCCTCGCTTGTCACCTCGTGCCATCCGCCGCCGCCCAGCGCCTTGCTGAGTGCCTTCAGCTGCTCATCGCTGACCCGCAGCGCCAGCACCTGACCCCCCTGGAAGCCGATGCTCACGCGCCTTGACGAGGGGGCCATCAGTGGTCCCCCAGGCCGGCGGCCGGCTCGACGATCTCCGTCAGCACGCCCTCGGTGGCAGCGGGGTGCATGAATGCCACGCGCGAGCCGCGGATGCCGATTCGCGGCTGCTCGTCCAGCAGCTTGAGCCCCGCCTGCCTGAGCGCTCCGAGCGTCGCATCGATGTCGCTCACCTGGTAGGCGACGTGATGCAGCCCGGGGCCTCTCTTCGATAGGAACCTTCCCACGGGCGTGTCCGGGCCGAGCGGCGCCAGCAGCTCGACGTGGTTCTCGCCGACGTCCAGCAGCACGGCCTCGACGCCCTGGTCCTGCACGACCTCGCGATGGGCGACGCGCAGCTGGAAGCTGTCGCGGTAGAGCTCAAGCGAGGGCTCGATCTCCTCCACCGCCACGCCGATGTGATCGATGCGGGTGAACACCCGCCGCAGTCTATAGCCGCCTGGCCGCTATAGCCGCCCGGCCCCGCCCTCGTGCGGGGCGCCCCCGGCGCCGCCATTGGGGAGGTTCGGCCCGCTCGAGCCGGCCGGGAGATGAGGCACGTTGATCGGCCCCGAGCCGTTCGGGGCGGCATGCGCCCTGGCCGCAGCGACCACGTGCAGGCCGATTTCCGGGCGCTCGAGGCGAGGCACTCCCTCCATGATCCGTTCGATCGACTCGCGCTCCAGCACCTCGTGCTCGAGCAGCTCGTTGGCGAACGCGTCGAGCTCGTGGCGGTGGGCGACGATGATCTTCTGCGCGGCGCGCCCGGCTTCCTCGACCAGGTCCTTGCGCTCCTCATCGCGGATCCGCAGGGTCGTCTCCGAGAGCACCTCCCCGTCCGGAGCGCGGCCCACACCGGCCGTCCCCATCGCATAGTCGTGAACCATCGAATGGGAGATGTCCGCCACGCGTTTCAGATCATCAGACGCACCGGTGGTGATCGCACCGAACACGACCTGCTCAGCCATGCGCCCGCCGAGCAGCATGGTCATGTAGTCGAGCAGCTCATCGCGCGTCTTCAGGTAGCGGTCCTCGGCCGGCAGGTTCAGCGTGTAGCCGAGCGCCTGCCCGCGCGGGACTATCGAAATGCGGTGCACGCGATCGACCGACGGGAGCAGCTCGCCGCACAGCGCGTGCCCGGCCTCGTGGTAGGCCACCACGCGCTTCTCGTGCTCGTTGAGCACGCGCCTTGACTGCACGCCCGCGACCACCCGCTCGAGCGCTGAGTCGAAGTCCACCATGCCGATCGCCTTGGCGCCGCGACGGGTCGCGAAGATCGCGGCCTCGTTGCAGATGTTCGCGAGGTCGGCGCCCGTCAGCCCGCTGGTCTGCTGGGCCACCAGCCCGAGGTCCACGTCCGCCAGCGGCTTATCGCGCGTGTGCACGCCGAGCACGCCCTCGCGTCCCTTGACGTCCGGCGGCACGACGAAGACCTGACGGTCAAAACGCCCCGGGCGCAGCAGCGCCGGGTCGAGCTTGTCGAGCAGGTTCGACGCGGCGATCACCACAACGCGCCCGGTCGAGGAGAAGCCGTCCATCTCGACGAGCAGCTGGTTGAGCGTCTGGTCCTTCTCGCCGGAGACGTCCATGCCGCGCCGCCCGCCGACGGCGTCGAGCTCGTCGATGAAGATGATCGCCGGTTCATGCTTGCGCGCGACGTCGAACAGCCGCCGGATGCGCGCCGCTCCGAGGCCGGCGAACATCTCGACGAACGAGGCGGCCGACTGCGCGAAGAACTGCGCACCGGATTCGTGCGCCACGGCCTTCGCGAGCAGCGTCTTGCCGGTCCCGGGCGGCCCGTGCAGAAGTATGCCCTTGGGTACCTTCGCCCCCAGCTCCTGGAAGGGCTTTGGATCGCGCAGGAACTCGACGATCTCCTGGAGCTCTGACTTGGCCTCGTCCACGCCCGCGATGTCCGCGAACGACACGGCCTGCTTGGAGCTCGGTTTGATCTGCTGCGGTTTGACCCGCGGCATCACCTTCAGCGTGCGCCAGAGGATGAAGATGATCGCCGTGAAGAACAGGATCCCGACGACCGGCTCCCATTGCAGGGCCGCGTTTTGAATGCTCTGCACGATCGAGGTGTGCACTTCGGCGACGGGCGCGGGCGCGGTGCTCACGGGCACAACCGAGGCGGTCGGCTGATGGGCGTAGACGAGCAGCGCGTGGGCGAGCCGGGCGGGCGGAACGGTGGCGACGGCGTGCTTGAACGCCAACACCGCCGTATTCACCTGTTCCAGCAATTCAGCCATCCTTGGCATCGTCGACTAAGTATGGCGGGTCGAGGAGTCATCGGCAACAAATTTCCCCCCCGCACGAAATCTTTCGGCCACGGACCTCTCGGCGGTCCGCCGGCCGCCGCGGCATCGTCGGCGCCGCCGTCAGCCCAGCACGCGCGTCGCGAGATCCCCGAAGAACTCGGTCGCGAACGCGAGATCGCGCACGTCGATGCGCTCGTCGGAGGCGTGGATGAGGGGACTGGCCTCCAGCAGCGACTGGTGGCGCTGCGGGAAGAAGCCGTAGGCCACACACTCCGGGAACGCGGCGCGGAAGTGCCGCGAGTCGGTGAAGCCCGGCAGGATCAGCGGCACCACCTCGGCGCCCGGATCGTGCTCTGAGATCCATGTGGAGATCGTGTCCATCAGCGGCGAGTCGATCGGCGAGCGGTTGCCCGCCATCTGCTCGGTGAACTCGATCTCAAAGCCGCCGGCCGCCTGCTCGCCGAGCACCTCGGCGATGCCCCTGCGGACCTCGGCCTCGCCGAGGCCGGGCGGCACGCGGCAGTCCACTTTCAGCTCCGCGCGGCTGGGGATCACGTTGATCTTCTCCGAGGCTTTGATGCGCGTGGGCGTGAACGTGACGCCAAGCATCGGCTCGAACATGATCGCCAGTCGCGCATCCACCTCGCGCAGACGCTGCACGGCGCCGGCCGGGTCCGAGGGATCCTCGCCGATGCCCGCGAGGAACGCCTGCGGCTCGGCCGTGAGCTCGTAGGAGGGCTGGCGCGCTGCCAGCCGCTCGAGCACCGGTCCCATCTTCAAGAGCGCGTTCTCGCCCATCCCCGGCATCGATGCGTGCCCGGCCACGCCGCCGGTGCTGACGGTGAAGCGGAACACGCCCTTCTCCGCGCAGCACACGCCGTAGCGGCGGCGGCCCTCGTACTCGAACACCGCGCCTCCGCCCTCGTTGACGAGCAGGTCACAGCGAACCTTCTCCGGGTGGGTCTGCGTGATCCACTGGGCCCCCAGCTCGCCTCCCGTCTCCTCGTCGACGACGGCCGCTATCAGCAGCTCGCCGCCGGCCGGGCGCCAGCCCGAGCGCGCCAGCGACGCCGCGGCGGCGATCTCCGCCGCCACCTGCGACTTCATGTCGAGCGCGCCCCGCCCCCAGAGGTACCCGTCGGCGAGGTCCCCCGACCACGGGTCATGCGACCACTCGCCCGCGTCCGCCAGCACGGTGTCGACGTGGCCCAGGAAGCACAGCGTGGGTCCGTCCACTCCGCCGCGCAGCCTCGCCAGCAGGTTCGGGCGCCCGGGCTCTGCGCCGAGCAGCTCGCACTCGAAGCCCGCCTCTGTGAGGTACGCCGCCAGGTATTCCTGGGCGGCGCGCTCGTTGCCCGGGGGATTGACCGTGTTGAAGCGGATCAGCTCAGCGAGCAGCGTCTGCGCCTCGGCGCCCGCCTCGCCGATGTTCGATGCGAGTGTGCTCATCGAGCAGATCGTACGCCGATCTCCGTCGCCTCCTCGCGCGTCAACGGGAAATGGCACGCCACCTGCGTGTCCGAGCCCTTGTTCTCGAGCTGCGGCTCCTCGATCGAGCAGCGCTCCTCTGCCTTCGGGCAGCGGGTGTGAAAGCGGCACCCGCTGGGCGGGTTGGCCGGGCTGGGCACGTCGCCGCTGAGCAGCGTCCGCTGATCTCCGTGGCGGGAAGGGTCGGCGACCGGGACCGCCGCCAGCAGCGCGCCCGTGTAGGGATGGCGGGGAAAGTCATACAACGCCTCGTTCGGCCCGATCTCGACGATCTTGCCGAGATACATCACAGCCACGCGGTCGCACATGTGGCGCACGACCGACAGGTCGTGGGCGATGAACACGAGCGTCAGCCCGAGGCGGTGCTGCATCTCGCGCAGCAGGTTCAGAACCTGCGCCTGGATCGAGACGTCGAGCGCCGACACGGGCTCATCGGCGATCAGCAGCTTCGGGTTCAACGCCAGCGCGCGCGCCACCCCGATCCGCTGGCGCTGACCTCCGGAGAACTCATGTGGGTAGCGGTTGAAGTGCTCCGGGTTCAGCCCGACCATCTCCATCAGACCCTGCACGGCGCGCCTGCGCTCGCCCCTGTCGGTCTCCAGGCGGTGGATCGCGAAGGGCTCTCCGATGATCGAGCCGATCGTCTTGCGTGGGTTCAGCGAGGAATACGGGTCCTGGAAGATCATCTGCACCTCGCGCCTGACGGCCTTCAGCTTTGCGCCCTTGATGCGCGTGATGTCAGCGCCTGCGAACTCGATCTCGCCGGCCGTCGGCTCGAGCAGGCGCATCACGAGCTTCGCCGTCGTGCTCTTGCCGCACCCCGTCTCCCCGACGATCCCCAGCGTCTCACCGTGCCGCACCTCGAAGCTGATCCCGTCGACCGCCCTGACCGCGCCGATTTTGCGCCGGAAGATGATGCCTCGCGTGATCGGGAAGTGCTTGACCAGCCCGCGCACGTGCACGAGCGGCTCCGCCACGGCCGCCGGCTCCTCGAGCGCGTCGCTCGCGTCGCTCCTGTCGACGCTCACGGGAGCGCTCCCCCGAGCCCGACATCGATCAGCGCCTCTTCAGGCATGCGCCCGGCCTGGAGCTCCGCCCACAGGCGCCTGCGCGTCTCGCGTTCGAGCAGGCAGGCGACCTGATGGGCCGGCTCGCCTGAAACCGGCTGGAGCAACGGATCGACGACGGCGTGTTCGGGCTGGGCGTAGGGGCAGCGCGGATGGAAATGACAGCCCGACGGAGGGCTGATCAGGCTCGGCGGCGCACCGGGGATCGGCACGAGCTTCTCCTCGCGCGGGCCGTGGAGCGTCGGGATCGACTTCAAAAGGCCCCACGTGTAGGGATGTTCCGGGTGCGAGAAGATCAGCTCGGCCGATGCCGTCTCGACGATCCGCCCGGCGTACATGACGGCGATCTCGTCCGCCATCTCCGCGACCACGCCGAGGTCGTGGGTGATGATCACAATCGCCATGTCCAGTTCGCGCTGAAGCCGTTCCAAGAGGCCGAGGATCTGCGCCTGAACCGTCACGTCGAGCGCGGTCGTCGGCTCATCGGCGATCAGCAGCTTGGGGTCGTTGGCGAGCGCCATCGCGATCATCGCGCGCTGGCGCATGCCGCCGGAGAACTCATGCGGGTAGTCATCAACGCGCCGGCCCGGGTCGGGGATGCCGACGAGGCCGAGCAGTTCGATTGAACGCTCACGAGCCTTGGCCTTGGAGACATCCTGATGGGCGAGCACGGCCTCGATCAGCTGGCGGCCGACCCTGTAGAGCGGGTGCAGCGCCGACAGCGGATCCTGGAAGATCATCGCGATGTCGTTGCCGCGGATCGCGCGCAGCTGCTCCTCCTCCATCGTCACGAGATCCTCGCCTGCGAACAGGATGCGCCCGGAGATCTGCGCGCCCTGGCGGCGGGTGAGACCGAGCGTCGTCAGCGAGGAGACCGTCTTGCCCGATCCCGACTCGCCGACGATCCCCAGCGTGCGCCCGCGCTGGACCTCGTAGCTGATGCCATCGACGGCGTGCACGACCCCGTCTTCGCCCGGGAATTCCACGCGCAGATCCTCAACGCGCAGCAACGGCTCGGACGCGCTCATCGTCGCTCCCACGCCCCCGGCTCCCGAGCGCTCATCGTCGCTCGCGCGCCTCCGGCGCACGCATCGTCGGTCCTGGCAAGGACGCAGAGAGCGTGGCGTACCGATCGCGGATCGACGGGATCCACGATCGGCCAGCACGCGAGCGACCGAGGACGCCGCCAGGGGCGTCGAGGCGAAGCTGGGTCATGAGTAGCGCACTCGCGGGTCCAGATACGCGTAGCCGATGTCCACGACGATGTTCGCGACGATGATGAACATCGCGGCCAGCAGCACCGTTCCCTGAATCACCGAGAAGTCCGCCTGGATGATCGCGTGGTAGGCGAGCAGCCCGACGCCGGGGATGTTGAACACCGTTTCCACCAGCAGCGCGCCGCCCAGCAACGTACCGATTTCAAGGCCGAGCAGCGTGACGATCGGGTTGATCGACGAGCGCACGCCCTGGCGCACGACCAGGCGCTCCTCCAGTCCCTTCGCGCGCGCGGTGCGGATGTAGTCCTCATCCATCGTCTCGATCAGGCTGCCGCGCATCAGCCGCGCGAACACGGCCGCCGCCCCGGCCGCGAGCACGAACCACGGCATGATCAGCGAGGTGAACCATTTCCAAGGGTCCTCGGTCAGCGGCACGTAGCTGCCGGCGCCAGGGAAGATCTTGAACTTGCCGATGTCGCTCGCGAACAGGTACAGCGCGACCAGGCCGAGCCAGAATTCGGGTGCCGAGATGAACACGAGCGCCGCCCCCATCGCACCGCGATCGAGCACCGAGCGCGGACGCAGCGCCGAGATGATGCCAACGCCCAGCCCGCCGATCAGCCACAGCACCGCTGCACCCACGGCCAGCGAGATCGTCGGCGGCAGGCGTTCGACGATCAGGCTTTTGACCGACTCCTGGCTGTAGTAGCTGTAGCCGAGGTTGAAGTGCAGCAGCACATTCTTGAGGTAGTCCCAGAACTGCGTCGTGAGCGGCTTGTTCAGACCGAGCACGCGTTCGATTTCGTGAATCAGCTTCGGCTGCGGGTCGCGCCCCGCGCGCAGCACCGCCGGGTTGCCCGTGGGGAAGATCCGGAACAGCACGAACGTCAGCGCGCAGACGATCACGAGCAGCGCGATCCCCCACAGGATTCTGCGGATGATGTAGGCGGTCATCGCGCTACTTCAGTGACGTCCAGCTGTAATCCCACTGGCCGACGTTCCACAGCTGCCCGACCCCCGCGACGTTCTTACCCTCGATGTTGCCCTGCTTGTCCCAGTCGAACGGGATCGCCGCGGCGTCTTCGACGAGTTCCGTGTCGATCTTCGCCCAGGCCGTCGCGCGCGCCGAGCGGCCCACGACCGCTTCGGCGGCCTTCATCGCCGCGTTGATTTTCGGATCGTTGGTCTGGCCCCAGTTGACGTTGCCGGTCTGCGTGATCGTGGTGCCGTTGAACGTGACGTTCAGAACCGCCTGCGGATCGGCGAAGTCGGCGACCCAGGCGACGCTCGGGCAGACGGCGATCTCTTCTTTCGGGACGCCACAGTACTTCGCGTACATCGTCGCATCTTCGACGAGCGTGAACTTGGTCGTGAAGCCCAGGTTCTTGAGCGTCTGATTGACGATTTCCGCGTCCTGTTCGGACGGGTTGCCCCGCGAGCCGACGACCGTGATCGTCTCACCGCCGGTGTATTTGCCGCTCTCATAACCCGCCAGCTTGATGTACTTTTCGGCGATTTCCTTGTCGCCTTCGGGGTGCTCGTTGTAGTCGACCTGGGGACCCTTCAGGCCGCCGGCCTGTTCGAAGCCGGGGATCGTCGGATAGATGAAGTGGGTCATCACGTCGGTGACCAGCGAGCCGCCTCGCGCCTTGACCATCGCCGAGCGGTTGAGCGCGGCCCAGAATGCCTTGCGCAGGTTGATGTTGGAGAACGGGCCGACCTTGTTGTTGACAGCTATGTAATGGCTTCCGGCGCCCGGTGAGATCTGCAGCTGACTCTTGTCGTTTTCAGCCGCGAGCCGGATGATCGACTGCGCCACCTGGGAGTCGTTCTCGACGGAGTCCTGGCCTTCCAGTACCTGGCGCCCGATCACCGAGTCGGCGCCGCCGATCTGGATCTGGATTTCGTTGAGGTAGGCGGGGCGGAAGTCGGTCTTCGCGTTCCAGTTGGGGTTGCGCACGAGCGTCGCCGACTTGCCGGGGACGTAGCCGATCCCGAGAACCTTGCCTTCGGCATTGTTCTTGAGCATGTACGGCCCCGTCGCGACCTGGTAGCTGGCGTAGTCCGACGGCTTGTGCTTGTCGAATTTTTCGGTGTATTCCTTGGGCACGGCAGCCGTCAGCGGGAGCACCAGCGCGTCGACCACCAGCTGGCCCTTCGGTTCGGTCAGTTTGAAGACGATCGTGTGCTTGTTCGGCGTCGTGATCCCGGCAATCGGCCCGCCCGTCGCGTTCGGCATGCCTTCGATTGAGGAGAAGTAGGACTGGATATAGGGGTTTGCGACGTTCGGGTTCGCGCCGCGCTCGATCGCGTAGGCGACGTCTTCGGAGGTCACTTCGCGATTGACCGGCGGGCTGAAGTGGATGCCTTCCTTGAGCTTCACCGTGACCGTCTTGTTGTCGGGGGAGATTTCCGGCGGCCCTTCGGCCATGTCCGGCGTCGGTTCGTTCGAGTTGGGCTTGTTCGAGTACAGCGGGCGCTGAACTGCGAAGACGACCGCGTAGTCGACGGAGTAGTAGGCGATCCCCGGGTCGAGATGTTCGAAGTCGCTTTCGTCGAGGACCTGCAGCGTGCCGCCGCGTTTGCCGCCGAGCGACTCCGTCGTCGGGCTCTGGAACCCGGCGGTGCCACCCGCGCTTTCACTCGCGGCTGAGCTGCTCGAACTCGAGCCGCTCGACCCGCAGGCCGCCAGTACGAGCGCAGACAGCGCTGCGGTCGCGATAGCCGCGGCCGTCCTGATCGACTTCATGAAACGCCTCCTGGTTGTGTTTCGAATGGGTCGCCTCTCATCGGGCGCTCCTCGGGTTCAGGGCGTCTCTCAGACCGTCGCCCAGCAGATTGAAGGCCAGCACCGTCGCAAGCAGCGCCGTCCCGGGAAAGACCATGTACCACCAGGCCGTGTTGAAAATCGGCGTGGCGGCCGCGACCATCTGCCCCCAGCTCGCCGTGGGCGGGCGGATACCCACGCCGAGGTAGGAGAGCGCGGCCTCGATCAGGATGTTGAAGGGGATCTGCAGGCTCGCGTAGACGATGATCGGCGCCGCCAGGTTCGGCAGGATCTCCCTGAACATGATGCGCACGTCTGAGGCTCCGAGCGCGATTGAGGCTTCGACGAACTCGCGCTCGCGCAGCGACAGCACGAGGCCGCGCACGATGCGCCCGATGAACGGCCAGGTCGTCAGCGCAATCAGGAAGATGATCACGCCGAGGCCCGGCTCGATCAGGCCTTTGGCACAGCCCTTGACTGCGCAGGCCGAACCGATGCCCAGGCCGAGCAACAGGATCGGGATCGACAGGAACACGTCCATCGCGCGCGAGAGCAGCGTGTCTACCCAGCCGCGGTAGAAGCCGGCGACCGTACCCACGACCACGCCGATGAACGTCGAGATCGCGGTGCCGAGGATGCCGACCTCGAGCGAGACGCGGGTGCCGTAGATGACCCGCGACATCACGTCCTGGCCGAGCGGGTCGACGCCGAACGGGTGGGCGGCGCTCGGGCCGAGCGGCGAGCCGAATGAGTCGGTCAGGTTGAGGTTCTGCACGTTCGGCCCAGGCAGGCCGAGCACGTCCACGATCAGCGGCGCGGCGAACGCGACGAAGATCAGGAACACGATGAAGCCGAGCGACGCCAGCGCAACGCGGTCCTGGCGCAGCCGCCGCCAGAACAGCTGCCAGGGTGTGCGTCCCGCGATGTCGCCGCCGACATCGATCATGTCCAGCCCGCCGCGCGGGCCGGAGAGAGCCTCAGCGCCGCCCAGGCTCATCGCGGCAATCCTCCGGCACGGTTATGTGGAGACTGTGACGTTGCGCACCGGATCTATAGGTTCGACGGGCCCGAGGGTTGAACCTCCCGGAAACACCGGACGATCTTGTTGTAACGAGAGATACTCAACCTATGGATAGCCTGTTTGACGAGGATCCAGCCGACCGTCTGGCCAAGATTTCGAGCGGGAATCTGGCCAACCGAAGCACCATCGGCGGCGGCGAGGGAGAGGGCGCCCGCCCGCTCGCTGTGCGGATGCGCCCGCGCGAGATCGAGGATTTCGTCGGACAGACGCGCCTGCTCGAGCCCGGCTCGGCGTTGCGGACCGCGATCGAGCAGGGGAATCCCCACTCGATGGTGCTCTACGGACCACCGGGATCCGGCAAGACGACGCTCGCGCGGATGGTAGCCGAGCACTCGCAGTCGGCATTCGAGGAGCTGAGCGCCGTGGCGGCCGGGCGCGCGGAGGTCCGCGCCGTGATCGAGCGCGCCGCCCACCGCCGCGAGACGAGCGGTGAGCGCACGGTCTTCTTCCTCGATGAGATCCACCGTTTCAACAAGGCCCAGCAGGACGCGCTGCTCCCGGCCGTCGAGGATGGGCTGATCACGCTGATCGGCGCCACCACCGAGAACCCCGCGTTCGAGGTCAACGGCGCACTGCTCTCACGCGTGCGCGTGTATGCATTGCAGGCGCTCAGCGCGGAGGAGCTCGCCACCGTGTTGCGGCGCGCGGCGTCGCGGGATGATGCGGTCACCGTGCAGGACGACGCGGTCGCGTTTCTCGCCGCGCGCAGCGAGGGCGACGCGCGCACGGCGCTGAATGCGCTCGAGCTGGCATCGGCGACCGCCGCTGAGCTCGGCGAAGATGCCGTCACGCTCGCGCGTGCAGAGGACGCGCTGCAGCGTCGCGCGGTGCTCTACGACAAAGGCGGTGATCGCCACTACGACTACATATCGGCGTGGATCAAGGCCACGCGCGGCTCCGATCCCGACGCCTCGCTGTATTACCTGGCGGTCATGCTCGAGGGCGGCGAGGATCCACGGTTCATCGTCCGTCGCATGGTGATCCTCGCCTCCGAGGACATCGGCAACGCGGACCCCGGCGCGCTCTCGGTGGCCACCGCCGCGGCCCTCGCCGTCGATCGCGTCGGTCTTCCGGAGGCCCGCTACGCGCTCGCGCAGACGGCCATCTATCTGGCGCTGGCGCCCAAGTCGAACGCCGCCGGGCGAGCGCTCGCGGCGGCGGAGGCTCACGTGCGCGAGCACGGCTCTGCTGCGGTGCCTGCCTGGCTGCGCCCGGGAGCGCGGCCGGGCCAGCAGACGGGCGGCTATGACAATCCGCATGACCGACCCGGCCATATCTCCCCGCAGGAGCTCCTGCCCGAGAGCGTGGTGGGCGCCCGCTTCTACCAGCCGCAGGATGCCGAGGCCGAGCTCGAGCTGCGCCTGGCGGAGATTCGCCGGGCTCGCGCCTCCGAGCCGCGATAATCGCTTCACATGAGCACGACCCTGAGCGAGATACCCGCGCAGGAGCGCCTGCACTCACATGATCCGGCGACCGGAGAAGCGATCGGCAGCGTGATCGCGACGCCCGCGGGGCGCATCGAGGAGGTGGCCAAGGACGTGGCCAAGGTGCAGCCGCTGTGGGCGCTGTTGCGGGTGAAGGACCGTGCCCGCTACATGCGCCGCATGGCGCAGGCCGTGATCGACGACTTCGACGAGCTGCAGGAGTGGCTCGCGCGCGAGCAGGGCCGGCCACGCGCGGAGATCGCGGCGCTCGAGCTGCTTGCGGCGATCGACGCGCTGATCTGGATCGCCGGAGACGGGGCGAGCGTGCTGGCCGGGCGCAAGGTGGGGATCCAGCGCTCGATGGCGATCGCCAAGCGCGCTCGCATCGCATATGAGCCGTATGGCGTGGTCGGCGTGATCGGTGCCGGCAGCGCACCGTTTGCGCAGCCGCTCGGCCAGATCGCCGGGGCGCTGCTCGCCGGTAACGGAGTGGTCTTCAAGCCCGCCGCGCGAGCGAGCCTGGCCGGCGAGCGGATCGCGCGGGTGCTCGCGCGCGCGGACCTGCCCGAGGGGCTCGTGCGGCTGGTGCACGGCGGCGCCGATATCGGCGTGGCGCTGGCGCAGGCCCCGGTGGACAAGATCCTGTTCACCGGCTCGCCGGTGAACGGCCGAGAGGTCGCGCGAGCGTGCGTGTCGCGAGAGAAGGAGGTGACCGTCGAGCTGGGCGGCAAGGATGCGATGCTCGTGCTCGCCGACGCCGACGTCCCGCGTGCCGCGGCCGGCGCGCTGTGGGCCGGATGTGCCGGCGCCGGACAGGCGCGCGGATCGGTCGAGCGCATCTACGTCGACCGCGCGGTCGCAGGGCCGTTCATCGAGACGCTCATCAGGGGCGCCACCGCGCTCAGGGTCGGCGATCCAGCCGACCCTCGCATGCAGGTCGGCCCGCTCGCCTCCGCGCGGCGCGCGGCGCACGTCGCAGAGCTGGTGGGAGAGGCCGTTGCTCAGGGGGCAGAGCTCCGCTGCGGTGGCCCGACGCGCCCTGCCGGTTGCGATCGGGGCTCCTTCTACGCCCCCGCGGTGATCACCGGCGCCACGCACGAGATGCGCCTGCTGAGAGAGCCGGTCAACGGACCGGTGCTGGCGGTCGTGGTGGTCGACTCGGTGGCGGAGGCGATCCGACTGGCAAACGACTCCGAGTACGGCCTGGGTGCGTCGGTGTGGACGGCCGACCGCTATCAGGGCGCGCGGATTGCCCGCGAGCTGCACGCGGGCATGGTGTGGCTCAACGACCACCTCCCCGGCCCGACCATCTCACGAGGCCCGTGGGGCGCCGCCGCGGGGAGCGGGCTCGGCCGCACGCTCGGCGAGAGCGGGCTGCGGGCGTGCGCGCAGGAGAAGCTCATCAGCTGGGATCCGCCGGGCACGCGCGGGCTGTGGTGGAGCCCCTACGACGACGTGACGCTGCGCGCGGCGCGCGCGGTGGCGAACATGCGCTCGGTGCGCGATGGCGATCGCGAGCGCGCCTGGCGCCAGGGCGCCGTGGCGCTCGCGCGCCTGGGAGCGCGCGCGCTGGGTCGCGGAGTACCTAAGGGCTGACGGTTACGGCTACGCTTGAGTGATGCCCGCCCAGGCCTACGCAGGCAAGGAGTGCGTCTGTCAGCTGCGCAGGGGAATCTGCGATCAGAGCTGCGTTCAGGGGATGCTCGATACCCCCTTCTATATCGCCTGCCTGAAGCTCACGGGCCGGCGCTGCCTGGTGGTGGGAGGCGGGGAGATCGGACTTGAGAAGGTCGAGGGCCTGCTCGCCTGCGACGGCGAGGTCACGCTGATCGCACCGCATGCGCACGAGACTCTCGTCGCCTACGCCCGCGAGGGCTCGATCCGCTGGGAGCAGCGCGAGTACGGTGGTGCCGCGGATTTGGAGGGCGTGTTCATGGTGATCGCCGCGACCGACGACACCGACGTGAACATCGCGGTGTTCGCAGATGCCGAGCGACGGGCGATGCTCGTGAACGTGGTCGACGTGCCGCCGCTGTGCAACTTCATCCTGCCGGCGATCGTACGCACGGGCCCGCTCGCGATAGCGATCTCGACCGCGGGGGCGTCACCGGCGCTGGCCAAGCGCATGAAGCGCGAGATCGAAGGACAGTTCGGCGCGCCCTATGCACGCTTGGCTGTGCTGCTGAACGAGGTGCGCGGCTGGGCGAAGGGCACGCTTCCCACCTACCAGGAGCGCAAGGAGTTCTTCGAGGGGATCGTCAACGGCGACCCCGACCCGGTGGAGCTGCTGCGCAGCGGCGAGGGCGCGGAGGGCACGGGAGAGCAGGCGGTGCGCGAGCTGATCGCGCAGGCGCAGAGCGCGCACGCGCTGCAGGTGTCGAGAGCCTGAGCCGTGGCTGTGCTCGAGGTCGAAGGGCTCGCTCGGCACTACGGTGAGCGCGAGGCGCTGCGCGGCGTCTCGCTGTCCTTGGGCGCCGGCGAAACGCTCGTCGTGTTCGGCCCCAACGGCGCCGGCAAGAGCACCCTGCTGCGGGTGCTCGCCACACTCCTGCGTCCACACGCCGGAACTGTGCGAGTGCTCGGCTCGAGCCTGCCCGAGGACGCATGGTCGGTGCGTGGGCGGATCGGCCTGCTCGGCCACGAGCCGCTGCTCTACCGCGAGCTGACCGCGCGCGAGAACCTGCGCTTCCACGCGCGCCTGCACGGTGTTCCCGATGCGCGCGTCGAGCTGCTCCTGAGCGCCGTGGCCATGAGCGCACGCGCGGACGAGCCGCTGCGGGCGCTCTCGCGCGGCATGGTCCAGCGCGTGGCCGTCGCCCGCGCCGTGCTGCACGAGCCGGAGCTGTTGCTGCTGGACGAGCCCAACGCCAATCTCGATCCCGTCGCCGTGGAGCTGATGGAGCCGCTGATCGGAGCCGCCAGCGGGTGCACTCGCGTGATCTGCAGCCACGATCCCTCGGGCGGGCTGGCCGAGGCCGACCTCGTGCTGGGCCTTCGCGCGGGACGCACGGCGATGGCCCGCGCCGCCGCCGATGTCGACTCGGCCGCCATCGCGGAGCTGTACCGATGAAGGCCGAGGTTGACGCCCCGCCGCGAGTCAAGGCGCCGGCGGATGTGAGCGCGGTGGATGGGCCCGCACCGGCGGATGCGAGCGCGCGCACGCCAAGGGGCCCGGGGATCGGCGTCACGGTCGGCGCGCTGCTGCGCAAGGAGCTGCTGGTCGAGCTGCGCACGCTCGAGTCCGTGCCGGGCATGGCGCTGTTCGCCGTGACGACGTTCGTGGTCTTCCACTTTGCCCTCAATCGCGACACCATCGACGGCGATGAGGCGGCGGGAATCCTGTGGGTCACGCTTCTGTTCGCCGCGATCCTCGGTGTGAACCGCCTGTTCGTCGCGGACGCCGATCAGGGAGGCTTCGACGGATTCCTGCTGGCGCCCGTCAACCGCACCGCGATGTTCGTCTCAAAGGCGCTTGCGCTGCTCGCCTATCTCGTGGTGCTCGAGCTCGTGGCGGTACCCGCGTTCTCGCTGCTGCTGCTAGGCCCGTCGCTCGCGCAGGCGTTCCCGGGCCTGCTCGCCGTGCTGCTGCTCGGCGACATCGGCGTTGCGGTGATCGGCACGCTGGTGGCTGCCCTGGCGGTGCGCACGCGCGCCCGCGATCTGCTGGGACCGCTGTTGGCGCTGCCACTGCTCGTGCCGGTGGTCATCGGCTGCGCGCGCGCCAGCTCTCCGCTCCTTTCGATCGCCCACGCGACGGGGCCGCCGGCGCGCTGGCTGCTAAGCCTGGGCCTCTATGATCTGGTGTTCGGGCTGATCGCGTTTGCCCTGTTCGACTTCCTCCTGGAGGACTAGACGATGTACGGAAAGGGCCTGCGCGCTCTCAGCATCTCCACAGTCGCCGTGATGGCGATCGCGCTGGGCCTCGTCTTCTTCTACGCGCCGCTTGAAGCCGAAGAAGGGTTCCTGCAGAAGATCTTCTACATACACGTGCCGCTTGCGATCGTCGCGCTCTGCGGCTTCGTGCTCGGGGGCATCTTCGCGATCCAGCATCTGCGCACGCGCGACTCGCGCTGGGACATGCGCTCCTATGTTGCGATCCACATGAGCCTGATCTTCGCGGTGGGCGGACTCATCACGGGATCGATCTGGGCGCGCGGCTCATGGGGGCACTGGTGGGTGTGGAGCGAGCCGACGCTCGTGTCGTTCCTGATCGTGTTCCTGCTGTACGCCACCTACCAGCCGCTGCGCTTCGCGATCGAGGATCCCGAGCGCCAGGCGCGCTACGCATCCGTATTCGCGATCACTGCGGGCGCGTTCGTGCCGCTGAACTTCATCGCCGTGCGCCTGTCGACCGCCTATCTGCACCCGCGGGTGCTCGGAAGCGCATCGAACCTGCCACCGCAGATGGCGCTCACATTCCTGGTCTCGCTGCTTGGCTTCGCGCTGCTGTATGCGACGCTCTGCAAGTTCGAGCTGACCGCCAAGCACACGCGCGCGCAGCTGCGCGCGCTGAGACGGCGGGCCGAGCTTCGATCGGGGGCGCAGGGAGCAGACGGCTGGTCCGGTGAGGCCGCGGCCGGCAGGCGGACGCGCACCGCCGTGCCGGCCCTGCACCCGTCCGCGACGATGGCGGCGCGCCCCGCCGCAAGGCCGGGCGGCTGATGGGCGCGCTCGCGGAGCTTCCGGCCCTGCCGTTGCACGAGGCGGGCAAGTACGTGGCCGGCGCCTACGTGGTGGTATTCGTGCTCGTGCTCATCTACGTGGCGATCATGGGGATCCGCCTGAGTCGCATCGAGCGCCGGCTCGGCGAGCTGCTGGAGGAGGACGGCTCGGCCTCCGCGGAACCGGAGCAGCTCGACGTCGCTGCCAGGGAGTCGACACTGGCATGAACGAACTGCTGGCACTCGGCATCTCGCACAAGACGGCGCCGGTCGCCCTGCGCGAGCGACTGGCGCTGACCGAGCCCGAGGCGAGTGAGTTCGTCAAGGAGGCCGTGGCGAGCGCCGAGGTGCGCGAGGCGGTCGTGATCTCCACCTGCAACCGGACCGAGGTGTATCTCGTGGTGGGAGACCCCGTGCGGGCGGAGTCCGACGTGCTCGGCCTGCTTGCCGGGCGCGCCGCGATACGCCCGACCGAGCTTGCCGAGGCGATCTACTCTCCGCGCAACTGCGATGCCGCGCGTCAGCTCTACCGGGTCACAGCGGGCCTGGACTCGATGATCGTCGGCGAGGCCGAGATCCAGGGCCAGGTCAGGAGGGCGCACGAATCCGCGATGCGCGCCGGCTGCACCGGACCGCTGTCGAACCGGCTCTTCGCCGCCGCCCTCACGGCGGGAAAGCGCGTGCGCTCGGAGACCGCGATCGGCTCGAGCCGCGTGAGCATCCCGTCGGTCGCGGTCGACCTCGCGCTCAGCGTGCTCGGCACGCTCCAGAACCGGCACGTCGTGATCCTGGGCGCCGGCGAGACGAGCGAGCTCACCGCTCGAGCCCTCGCCGACCGCGGCGCGGACACGATCTTCGTCGCCAACCGTCACGCCGACCGCGCGCTGAGCCTGGCCCAGCGCTTCGGCGGCTCGGTGGTCGGGCTCGACGGGCTGCCCGATCAGCTGCTGCTTGCCGACATCGCCCTCTCCTCGACCTCCTCTCCACACACGATCGTGGGCTGCGAGGAGCTTCAGATGGTGATGAACGAGCGCGAGGATCGTCCCCTGCTGTTGATCGACATCGCGGTGCCGCGCGATATCGACCCCGGCTGCGGCTCACTCGAGGGAGTCAGCCTCTACGACATCGACGACCTGCACGAGGTCGTCGAGCGAAACCTGAACACGCGCGCCGAGGAGGTGCCACAGGCCCTGGAGATCATCGAGCAGGAGATCCAGCGCTTCGCCCGCTGGCTCGGGCAGCTCGACGCGCTGCCCACCGTGAGCGCGTTGCGTGAGCATGGCAACGCGCTCGTGGAGCAGGTGCTGGCCGAGAACGCCGGGCGCTGGGAAACGGCCTCCCCTCGCGACCTTGTGCGCGTTGAGGCGATCGCGCGCGCGGTCATGAGCCGCCTGCTGCACGAGCCGACGATTCGCCTGCGTAGTCTCGGCGAGGACCGCGGCCACGCGAGCCTTGAGCTGGTGCGCGAGCTGTTCGGGCTGCGCGAGGACGAGCCGGCGCCGCAGGAACCGGCGGGGGAGTTGGCGGAGGTTCACGACCTGCGTCGCCGTCGCGAGCGCTGATGCGGATTGGAACCCGGCGCAGCGCACTTGCGCTGACACAGGCCCGGCTCGTGGCCGATCGCCTGGACATCGGCCCGCAACCCGACTCTGAGATCGTCCCGATTGTGACGCAGGGCGACCGCGGAGCGGGCCTGCAGGACAAGTCGCGCTGGGTCTCCGAGCTCGAGGATGCGCTGCTTCAGGGAGAGATCGACCTCGCCGTGCACTCCGCCAAGGACGTCCCGGGCGAGCTCGCCGACGGACTCGTGCTGCTGGGAGCACCCACGCGCGCCGGAGCCGCAGACGTTCTCTGCGGAGCCGATGGACTGGACGCGCTGGCGGACGGCGCGCGCGTCGGCACGAGCAGCATCCGCCGCGCGGCGCAGCTTCGATCCGTTCGCGAGGACCTGGAGGTGATCGCGATGCGCGGCAACGTGGACACGCGACTCTCAAGGCTCGAGCAGGGCGACTTCGACGCGATCGTGCTCGCCGGCGCGGGCCTAGAGCGACTGGGCCGCAGCGACGCGATCGGGGCGGTGCTGGATCCGGGGTTGTTCGTTCCGGCGCCGGGGCAGGGCACGCTCGCCCTGCAGGCGCGAGCCGATGACGCCCGCGTGCGGCAGGCCGTGCGGGCGATATCCGACTCGGAGGCGTTCGCCTGCCTGCTGGCGGAGCGCGCGCTGGCACGCGAGCTTTCAGCCAGCTGCAACACGCCGCTCGGCGCGCGCGCCGTGCCCGCCGGCGACGGCCGCCTGCGGCTGCGGGCGTGGGTGGGATTGCCGGATGGATCGGCCTGGATCCGCGATGAGCTGCTGGGGGGTC
>Ga0302184_10000375_pt1 | contig 29448 bp, 22 predicted proteins | sample I_Palsa_N3_3_FD_200233 | JGI IMG/M metagenome (GOLD analysis project Ga0302184, IMG submission 200233) | Peat permafrost microbial communities from Stordalen Mire near Abisko, Sweden - I_Palsa_N3_3 | ecosystem: Environmental > Terrestrial > Soil > Palsa > Peat permafrost | place: Sweden...
GAACCCATTGATGACCCACCGGCTGGATTCGCGACATGGGACGGGTGGCGCGGACACCGCTGGCCGCCGTCGGTATCCTGACGCCTGCTCCCCGCAGCGCTGCCACGACCGCTCATGCAGAATCGGACGCGGCGCGCAGCGGTAACTGCCCGGTTGAACTAGAGTTCCTGGGCGGGCAGACGCTAACGGGTGATGTGCACTGCGTGGCCCCGGGCAGCCGGAAGCCGGGGTGCCTGCGGCGCGGCGGCGCACCCCGGGGTGATGGCCTCATGGTGCGGCATGGCCCGCCCTGGCAGATGACCACCGCCGGCAAGCCGGCCGGGGCAGGGCCCCGCGGAGGAGTTGCGGCCCGGCGCCAGGGCGCGGGGCTTTCCGGGACGGCAGGGCGCTTCTGCGCTCGCCTGCCCGCTGGCCGTGATGGCCGCGGCCGGACCGGCGGCCGATGGTAACCAGTTTGGTAACCAGCCACCGTTGCGCCGCGCTTTCAGGCGGCAATCCGGGTCCGGTGCCGAGCTGCCGGGGGACCAGTAGCACATGCCCCGAGACTACGCCGGTGTACGGTTCGCGGAGCGATCCAGCACGCTGACCGGGCAGCGGGCCAGCCCGGAGTTAACGCTCGTGAGCCGCGTTTTGGGCCGCGGCCGCCCGGCCATCACCCGGCCCGGCCAGCGCCATCCACCGGGCACCCGCCGCGTCTGGCCACGACGGGCCAGGCTCCGCGCGGGGATAGCACCACGGCCTGGATGCGCGAGCCAGTTGCCATCCCACAGCTCTTCCGCCCGGGCAGTGCACGCCGACACGAGCAGGCCGCACACGACCGCACAGCCTTGCTGCCGCGGCGGCGGGCTCCCCCTGGAGTGTGTCCTGGCTGACGTTGTCCCGCCGACCAGGGCCGGCGGGTCAGCGGTAAGATCTCGCGACGGTGCCCGACGCTGATCACCAGCACGACTAGCCGGTCGTCACGGACCTCATACAAGATCCGGTAATCACCCGCCCGGATCCGCAGCACCCCTGACCGGCCAGCAAGGGCAACCGCTCCCGCTGGCCGCGGCTCGGCCGCGAGCCCGCCGATCGCCGCTGCGACCCGGCGGCGGACCGGCGGGTCGAGCAGCGCCAGGCGCTTGCGGGCGCGGGGCTCCAGCTCGACCCGGTAAGCCGGGCCGGTCACAGGCCCAGCTCGGCCTTCACCTGCTCCCACGGCACCGGCCGCGCGCCGGCCCGCCGCTCCGCCATCGCCGCGCCCGCCGCCGCCACGTCACTGGCATCCTCCGCGACATCCATCAGATCGCCGATCACCGCCCGGACCGCCGCCTGCGTCCCCTCATCAGCGCCGCGCACCCCCAGCCACAGCGCCCGGCACGCCGCCGCCGTCGCCTCCTCCCGCGCCCGCGCGTCCTCCTCCGCCAGATGCGCCTCCGAGACCACCACCGCCAGCCGCCGCCCCCGCCGCGTCAGGTGCGTCACCGTCCCCGCATACACCGCCCGGTTCACCACATCCGCCAGATGATCACGGGCGTCCGAAATCGGCATCTCCGCCGCAGGCTCACTCATACCCCAAGTGTACGAGACGTACGACCCGGAACCGCCATCCCCGGCACCCTTAATCTAGAGACCTGCCACGCCAGGACGTGACAAGGGCCACGACTGCCCTGGACTGGCTTCCTTCGCGCACGGGCCAGCCCTCGCCTGGTGAGGGCTGGCCCGTGCGCAAAAACCCCGCTCTCCGCGGCGCGACCTCGCCGCGCACACCGCCCGCAGCTCGTAGGCTAGGCAGCACTGGGCATCATCGTGAGTGACCGGATGCTGGTGTCGGCCGATGGCAGGCTCGCCATGCTGTCGGTCTGTCCTCTACCTCGCCACGCCGCTCAGCACTGCTGCCCTCGCAGGGTAGGCCGAATAGCAGACGTGCATGCTGCCGGCCCTCGCCGAGCAGATGCGCATCGAGACCACCCGACGCCAGCACGACTCCCGGAGCTGATCCCGCCGCACCCGCCGTCGCTGATCGACGGCGAATTGTGGCCAGGGAACATCCTCGCTGACGGCTCCGGTGAGCGCGCTGATCGATCCGGCCGCGTCCTATACGTGGCCCGAGGTCGACCTGGCCGAGCTGTGGTGCCCGCCCCGGCCGCCGGCTTTGGAGCGGTTCTTCGCCGTGTACGAGGAGTTCGCCCACCCGTTTGACGGCTGGCGGGATCAGGCGCAGCTGCTGCGCATCTGGGACCTGTTCAGCGTGGTCGCGCACGGCCTCGACACGTGGGGCGCCGCGGATATCGTCGGCGCACTCATCGCACCATTCCGTCACAACACCGCGAGCCGCGGCACGGCTCGCGCCAGCCTGCGGAGAGGTCGCCCTAGAGGGCGACGCGGAGCGTGCGGCGGCTATTCCCGTTCCTGATCGGCCTGGTCTGGCCAGACGCCGATGTGGTCGGGCTCCTCCTGAAATTCGACCCGCTTCCGCATGCCGAGGCGCCTGGTCATCTCGCGCGGGAGCTGAACCCGGCCCGCCCGGTCCAGGGTCGCGTACTCGCGTGCGTGCAGTGTGGTCGTGCCCCGCTCGTCGGTGGCCGAGTGGCGTATCGTCTCGCTGCTCGTCTTGCCGTCCCTGATCGCGATCGTGCGGCGAACCTGCGACGACACGGCCGGGTCGTGGGTGACCACCAGCACCGTGACTCCTAGCTCGGTGTTGGCGGTCTGTAGGGCGGAGAACACGTCCCGGGCGGTCGAGGAGTCCAGCTCGCCGGTGGGCTCGTCGGCGAGCAGCACCTTCGGCTGGCTGGCAAGCGCCGTGGCGATGGCGGCGCGCTGCTGCTCACCGCCGGACATGCGGTCCGGAGTCCGGTCGGCGCAGTGCGCGATGCCGAGGGTGTCGAGCAGCAAACCGGCGCGCCGCAGTCGTTCCCGTCGACCGCGCAACGTCAGCCGCATCGGCAGCAGCACGTTCTGCCGGGCGGTCATGTAGGGCAGCAGGTTCCGCGACGTCTGCTGCCAGATGAAGCCGGCGACGCTCCGCCGGTAGGCCAGCCGCTCTCGGGAGGTCATCGTGCTCAGGTCGCGGCCAGCCACCCACACCGTCCCCGCCGTCGGCGTGTCCAGCCCGGCGAGGATATTCATCAGCGTGGACTTGCCGCTGCCGGCCGCCCCGACGAGCGCGGTCAGCTCCCCCTCGGCGATCTGCAGATCCAGCCCTTGCAGCGCCTGTACCTCGATGCCCTCACCGGAGTAGATCCGGACCAGCCGGTCACAGACGATCATCCCGTCCGCACCGGTGGGTGGCTGGTCCTGCGGGATACGTGCGGCAGGCTCGGTCATGTGCCTGGGCCCCCTTCAGTCAGCGATCCGCAGCGCCCTGGCGCTGCCGCGGCGGTAGGTGATGACGGCCTGAACGGCCAGCACGAGCAGCGCGGCCAGCACTAGCCCGGCCGCGGAAGCGATCAGCGGCAATGCGGCGGGCGTCACCACGATGGCCGACCCGGTCCCGCTCAACGTCGCCAGGTTCAGCGATGGCCCGACCAGCGGCGCAAGCAGCCAGGCACACGCGACGCCGCCGATGGCGGCGGCCACGACCGGAGGCAGCGCCTCGGCCGCCAGTAGCAGATGGGCCTGCCAGCGCCGCAGCCCCATCGTCGCCAGGCGCGCCAGCGTCATCTCGCGGGTCTGGGCGGTGAGCAGCAGCGACAGCAGCAGGACCAGCACGCCGAAGCCGGCCGCGGCAGCCATTCCCTGCGTCAAGGCCGTCCGCGTCACCTGTAGTACCGGTGCCGAGGTCAGCGCGGTGACGGCCGCCGAGCGCAACGTCACTACTGCGCCCGGCAGGGCGCGGCGGACGACGGCGGTCAGCCGCGCCGCATCCAGCCCTGGCCCGGCGACCAGCATGAGATCTGGCGGGGGCGGGCTGGGTCCGAGCGCCTGCAATGGCATCACCGCGACGGCGTTGTCAGCGACGCCGAGGACGCCGGGGACGCCGCCGATCCGTCCCGCCAGCCGGATCGTGATGGGACTAGTCCCCACGGTGAGGCCGACCGGAGCAATGCCGACAAGGTGGGCGGCGGCGGGAGTGGCGACCGCGGGCACGATCGACGCCGCCTGGCCGTGCCTGGCGTTCCCCGACAGCGCGGCCAGCGGGAATCGCGGGCCGGGCGCCTGGTCGATGACGGCCGCGTACCTGGCCGGGTCGACGAACACCGCGGATAGCTCGAAGCCGGAGGGCAGCGACACGGCGTCGACCAGCGCGGTGGCGGTGGAGACGACGCCTGGCACCGAAGAGATCTGGCGCTGCAGTGCTGGGGTGATGACCTGATTGGGCTGGGCCGAGATGATCGCGTCGGCGCCCACTTGCTGCCAGGATGCGGCCACCTGGCTACGGGCTACCGAGGTGCTGATCATGTCCGGGAACGCCACCATGGCCAGCACCAGAACGAGGGCGAACGACGGCAGGACGGTGCCGGGCGGGGTACGGGTGGCCCGCGTCAGGCCAACGAACGCGACGACCCCGCGCGACAGGCCCGCGATCCGGGCCATCTCGCGGGCGAGGGGAGGGTAGCAGCGCAGCACGACGACGGCCACGGGGATCGCGACGAGCACCGGCGCCGCGCTTGGGTACACGCCGCTGTTCCCGGAGGTCAGGCCCTGGTTGCGGAGCACGACAAGCCCGCCGATGGCCACGGCGACCAGCGCCGTCTCGATGACGATCCGCCGGGCTGCGGGCTTACGGCCGCCTGCCTGGCGCCCTGGCCTGCCGGCGGCCGGCGCCGCCACGCGCTGCGGGATCACGCTGATCAGGACCGGGCCGAATAGCGTCACGGCGACCGTGATGCCAGCCAGCCACCAGCTCACCGCGTCGTCGTCGCCGGGAGTGAGAACGATGGCGAGCACCGCGGCCGCTGCCCCGGCGACCGCGGCGATGACGACGCTGGCGCGGAGCACCAGCCACCCGAGCTGGTATAGCGCCACGCCCCGGGCTCGCATGAGCGTGAACTCCGCGGTGCGGCGCTGCGCCACCAGCCGGGCGCCGAGCAGCACCACCACCGCGCCCATCACGGCCAGGCTCACATACAGCAGCTCGAGCGCGGGAGCGGCGGCGTTTTCCCCGGCGGTGAACGGCGACAGGATCGAGGGAACCTGGGAGGTGATCGTCGCCGTGACCGAGTTCCCGGAAGCGCTCACCGTTAGCCCGGAGGCGGTCAGGCTGCCGAGGCCTGCCTCCAGCCCGCCCACCTGGCCCGCGGTGAGCCGGCCGAGCGCGACCGCATACCACCAGGTCGCACCCATGGGGGGCATAAGACTGATTTCGATCGGCGTGAGCCCTCCTGGGCCGATGAAAAGCACGCCGGTCCAGGACGACGGCCCAGCCGACGTGGCGGGCGTCAGCAGCGGCCTGGCCGCCAGGCGATCCGCGCTCCAGAAGGCCGAAGCCGGGAGCACCGGCTGGATGATCCCCGTGACGACCAGTCGCACCGGCCCCGCGTTCAGCCGGCTGCCGACCCGCAGGCCGAACCTGGCCGCGGTGGCGATGGTCACCGCGGCCTGCACCACCCCGGCCGAGCCGCCGGCCGGAAGCCGTCCGGCCACGACATGGCTGTAGCGGGCCAGCGCCGAGCGGTAGGTCATCTCAAACTGCGACGGGCCGTGTCCGGCGGTCCGGGCCGCCCCGGTGACCTGTATGTAGCCCGTGGTCAGGCTCGACCATGCGGGCGGCTTGCTGGCTACCGGCACGCCGCTCGCGGCCAGTCGCGATCGCAAGGAGGCACTGGCCGCGGCGACATCGGTCGCCTGAACCGGGAGGGCCTCGTTGGTCTCCGGGGATACCATGACCGCCGTCACGGTGACGGCACGGTCGTCGGCCGGCGAAGCCGTGATCACGCGCTGCAGTGCCTCGTTGCGCAACCCCACGCTCTCCCGCGGGATCGCCAGGCTGGCCAGCACGGAGGCGAACACCAGCATGCCGAACGCGATACTGGCGGCGGCCCCGGTACCGGTCAGCGTCACCCAGCCGGTGCGCAGCCGCAGCGTTCTCATCCGGCCTCCGCTCGCAACTGCGCCGCTGGGTCTGGTCGGCGCAGAACCGACAGGGCAGCGGCGGCGACCGGCCCGGCCGCGGTCACCAGGGCCAGCGCAACGGCCGGGCCTAGCGGCAGTACCACCAGGGCCGACGGCACCGGCGCCGCCGCATCCGTGGTCAGGGTGATCGCGGGCACCAATAGCTGGGCCAGGCCGATCCCGGCCAGCAGGCCCGCGGCCGCGGCCGGAACGCTGAGCGCACACTGCTCCAGGCACAGCTGACCGGCCTGCGCGTTTTTCCCCACCCCCAGCGCGGCGAACACCGCGCTCTGCGTCCGCCGCGAGCGCAGGCTGGCCGCGACGCTGACCGAGAAGCCGAGCACGCCGAGCAGCACCGCCGCTAGCCCGATGGCCAGCATGGCCTGCCGGGGGGCCTTCAGCAGTGAGTTGTTGAGCAGAGCCGCCTGATGGCCGGCCCGGCCGGTGACGGACACGCCGAGACCGGCCGGCAGGCGCGGTACCCGGCCGTCAGCGGTGCGCAGCCACCAGCGCGTCACCGGCAATGGCTGCACCTGGTTGGCGACGAGGACGTCGTTGATCTGCGCGAGGTTGGCGATCAGCGCCCGGTTCTGCCCGAAGACGGTGGGGAACCTGGCCACCGACGCCACGATCCGGACCATGACTGGGGACCCGCTGAGCGAAACCGAGGCGGTCGACCCGACGCCGAGCCGGTTGGCCGCGAGGTAACCAGCGGTGGCGATGGCCGGGACAACCTGGTACGGCGACGACGGCACCGTGAGCGCGACCTGCCCGAAGGCGATCCCGGGAGCTAGGTCGACGTCGTCCATAACCGTCAGCGACGGAGCGTGTCCGGTACTGAAGGCCAGCCGCCATGCGCCCCGGGCGACGCCCTGCCAGCCCAGGACCTCGGGCGGGGCCCCGTCCGAGGGCGGCGTCGCCTCGAACGCGCCAGGCGGGCCTGTGGGCACAAAGGGCGAGGATCCGATGCCCTGCCATGCCGCCATGGCGTCACCGTCGCCGAACGGCCTGCCGAACGGGCCGCTGGTCGTCCTGGCCACCGCGAGGGACTCGACGCTGAGGCCGGCGATCGGGGCCGACGTTGGGCGCGCCGGGTGGTACGGCGGCAGGGTATAGGTCAGCGTGAGCCCGATCAGCCGCAGCGGGTAGCTGGCCTGCCGCGGACCTGGCAGCATGAAGACCAGGGCGCGCGGCCGGCCGTCGGCGGGCAGGCTCCCGCCGGGTAGCTTGTCGGTGGCGCCGCTGGCATCCTGGACCCAGGCCGTGACGGTGGCTGAGCCAAGATCCCTCCGTACCGCCGCCGCGCTGCTCTGCGGGCCTGGCCCGAGGGCCGCAAGGATCTCCAGCCGGTCCGGCTGGCCAGGCAGCGCCAGCCCCGGCAGCCGCCGGGTGATGCGCCGCCACAGCGCGCTCACCGGAAGCGGCGACAGGTCCGGGCGGAGCAGGATCGTCTTACCCGCCGTGCTCGCATCGAGCGCGATCAGCTGGCTCCCGTGGCCGATGCCGGCGACGCTGGCCGCCGTCCCGGCGGTGACACCCGGTGCCCCGGTGATCGCCCCGGCCGCGGCCAGCGGCAGCCCGTCCGCGGAGTCCACCCGCACATCCGAGCCCACCGCGAAGGCGGCCTGGTCCGCGGCGGACTGCCGCCAGCTCGCGTACCCAGCCAGCGCCAGCGTGGAGGTAGCCGTCGCAACGACGACGAGCAGAGCCGGGCCTGCCTGGCGGATCGGCCGCCTGGCGATCTGCCAGCTCACCATGGCGGCGGCCAGCCACCGTTCGCGGTCGGTCGCCTTATCGGCCACCCTGGCTAGCAGCGGCAGGCCGCGGAGCGGGATGAGCGCCGCCCCGGCCAGCGCGAGGGCGGGGGCCACGGCTACCACGGGATCGATCCCGAGCGATCCCGTTGCCGGATGCGCGACCGCCGAATAGCCGCGCAGTTCCCACACCGAGACAGCGGCGAGCGCCAGCACGGCCAGATCGCCGCCCGCCCAGGCGATCCCCGCGAGCCGGGCCTGCCGGCTCCGGCGGAGCCTGGCCACACCGGGGGTCGGGGCGTGCAACGCCGGCCAGGTCATCACCGCGGCGCACAGCACCAGCAGGGAGACGGCCGACAGCCAGGCCAGCGGGGTGATGCCGCGGCCCGGATAGTCAGCCAGGTGCAGGTTGCCCAGGCCGGCCAGCACGCCGGCCAGGCGGGTGCCCGACAGCACGCCCGCCAGGCCGGCCGCGGTACCGAGCAGCACCGCCTCGGCCAGCGCCGTCCGCGTCACCTGCCACCTGGTGGTGCCACGCGCCCTCAGCAGCGCGGACTCTTCCTCGCGCAAACTGGCCAGCAGCCGCGCGGCCAGCGCCAGTGCCGCCCCGGCGACCAGCAGCAACTGCAGCGCGGCGATCGTGAACAGCGACCGGGCCAGCACGATGGTGCTGGCTATGCCGGCCAGGATCTGCGGCAGGCCCGAGGTCACCTGCAGTCCTTCCGGGAGGATCACGGTCAGCTGCGAGACCGCCTGGCCGGTGCTCGCGGCGAGCGCGCTGATGTTCCCGCGGGCCATCGCCGGCGCCTGCGGCAGCACCATCCACGAGGCCTGGCTCGCGGCGAGCGCCCCGCCGAACGCGGCCGGGTTCACCACCGCGGGGCCGTAGCTGACGGTGGTAGCCCCCTCGCTCAGCCCTGCGTTGCTGATGGAGTAATGCTGGACGCTGACCCCTGAGCTGGGCAGCAGGTCCACCGCCCAGTACAGCGACGCCGGGTTCCTGGGCCGGAACAGCCCGGTGACCTGCAGCGAGGTCGGCGCCCCGCCCGACTGAGGCGTGCCCGTCAGCACCGAGCCGATTATCAGGTGCAGCTGGCTGGCCGCAGCGGCCGGCAGTGCCACGGGCAGCGGACCGCCGTGGTGCGGCAGACCTGGCCATTCCCCGGCGGTTAGCGTCACCTGGGCGCTGATCCCTTCCAGCGACGCGGGCTGGATCTGCACGGTTTGCGTGCCGGCGGCCGACGACGAAAGCTGGATCGGGTTCGCCCACAGCGCGCTTTCCATCTGGAAGCCGACCCCCGGCCAGGCCTTGCGCAGCGTGGCCCGGATCAGCCGCGAGTCGGCCGCGGCCTGCCCGGCGTCCGCCACGCCGCTGAGTCTCATGATCCGGCCCTGCGGGCCAGCGAGGATGCTCCGCGCACCCGACGGGATCACCGCGACCGCGAAGGTCCAGAGCACGGCGGCGAGCCCGGTGGTTACCAGGACCGTGCCCGCGACGCAGGCCAGGAGCAGCCACGAGGACCTGGCCCGGCGGACGAGGAAGGTCGTCCCCAGCCCGCCCATAGATCGCTCCTATGCGTCCTCGGTGCTGGCGACGGACCCGTCCTCCAGCGAGATGACCTTGTCGGCCAGGTCGATCAGCGCCTCGTCGTGGGTGGCGACCAGAGCGGTGATCCCTTCGGAACGCACCACGCTGAGCAGCAGTTCCATGATCTGCCGGCCGGTCTCCAGGTCGAGCTGGCTGGTCGGCTCGTCCGCGATCAGCACGCCCGGCCGGCCAGCCAGCGCGCGGGCGATGGCCACCCGCTGCTGCTGACCGCCGGAAAGCTCATCCGGGCGGTGCGCGGCATGGCCGGACAGCCCGGTCAGCGCCAGCATGGCCGCGACCCGCTCCCGGCGCTCGCTGGGCCGCACGCCCGCGATACGCAGCGGAATCCCGACATTCTCCGCCGCGGACAGCATCGGCACAAGCCCGAAGGACTGGAAGATGAAGGCGACCCGGTCCCGCCGCAGTGCCAGCCGCTCCCGCTCGGTCATCCGGTTTACCTCGCGGCCGTCCACCCATACCCGGCCCGCCGTCGGGTCGTCCAGACCACCGATGATGTTCAGCAACGTGGTCTTTCCAGACCCGGATCGCCCCCGCAAGGCAACGAGCTGACCACGGTCTACCGTCAACGAGACCCCGCGCAGAGCATGAACGGCCGTGTGCCCGCCGCCGAAGGTCCGGCAGATACCGTCCGCCGCCACCATGACCCGTGTCGGCTGACCGGCGTTAGCTGTGCCGAGCGCCGGCTGTGCGTGGCCGGAGTTCATTCCGATCCTTGCTGGAGTTGGCTACTCGCCGGTCAGCGGCCGGTCGGCGCGGGCTGGCGCCGACCGGGCTGGGACTATGCTCATGCCTTACATAGCGACAATGCTAGAACGGATGCCGGATCGTTACCGCGCGGGGAGCGCCGGCGGCCGCCCGCGTGTCCAGCCCCTACGCTCAGATGCGTGACGACCATCACGTTCCTTTTCTGTAGGGATTCAGTTAGGTTGTCGGTTCTGCGCAGCCTTTCTGTCGTCTCGGTGATTTGAATGCTGGTCCTGCGGTGCAGGAAAATTGTCGTTTCCTTCCAGCGGTGGCTATAGCTTGTGCTGTGCGCGATGACGGGTTTGAGCGCTTGTCTGCCTGTCCGGACGTCTCTATCGCGCTACCGGGGCGCTTTGTATGGCTCCGGGCTGAGTGTTTCGAAGGCGCTGCTGATGACTGCCTGCAATCCGATCGAGGCCGACGGGTACAGCCACGCTGACGGGTTCTCCAGCATCGCGACCACGACGAAGGTCTGGCCCTTACTGTTGGTCGCCAGGTAGCCCCCGGTCAGCACTCCGGGTTCGTCGCCGCCCTTGTACCAGACGACGGGCCAGTGCGGCCTGCCCAGCCCGATGCCGCCGTTGTTCGCAGACATGACCGCGCCGACCGGCGCCAGCCCCGGCTGAGACGCGAGCTGCCGCAGCCCGGCGAAGGCACGGCAGAGGTCATCCGGCGAGGCGAACCACTCGATGGTGGCGATGTCGCGGGGCTGCGTCCATCCTCGCGGCGCCAGGCGGCTCAGCGGCAGCGGGTCCACCCGCGACGCGAGGAACGCCGCCCGGAGGGCCGGGTCAAGGCGCAGGTAGCGGTCCGCCAGCGCCGGGTAGCCGGCGTCTTTCAGCAGGAACATCTCCCGGGTCGTGAGGAACGGGACATCCAGCGCGGCGTGGGCTGACCAGCGCCGGACCTGCGCCTGCACGGCGGCGCGGCCGGCCAGGCGGATCAGCATGTCGGCCGCGGTGTTGTCGCTGATCGAGATCATCTTGGCGGCCGCTTGCCGCACCGAGACCCGCGTCCCGGCCGGATCGTACTGCAGCGACCCGCTTCCAGGGCTCTTGAGCGCGTCGGTGACCGTCAGCTGCTGGCTCCACGACACCCGCCCGGCGCCGATCTGGCGGGCGAGCGCGCCGAGCACGAACAGCTTGAACATCGAGCCCAGCGGCCGCGGCGTCGCGGCAGCCACCTGGTTGACCGGCACGCAGGTCCCGGCGCGTGACACCCGGGCGACCAGCAGGCCAGTGTCGGGGGCGAGCGCGGTGAGTTCCCGGTCGATCTGGGCCCACGGCGACGCCGCTGTGGTGGGCGGATGAGCAGACGGCGGCTGGCCGCCGCTGCCCGGCGAGCCAGCGCATCCCGCCGCGGCGGCCAGCATCACCGCGCCGAGCGATACGCGCACTATCCGCCCGGCTGCCGGGCATAAGGCCGCAGGCACATTTCGGCGGATGGCCAGATACCAGCTCATGGGAGCTTCCTTCTCCGGTGGCGCGGCGGATTCCTCTGCCCGGTCAGGTCAGCCGGCCGGGGTGGCTGCCCGGCGTGGCCGTCCTTCAGGACGGGCAAGCTGGCCACGCTGACACCGGCCCGCCCCGACAACCCGGTCAGGGTAACGCGCCGGTTGGCGAGGAGCGCGCCGGGGCGGACGGCTATGCGTGGCCATCGGGGGCGGCAGGCGGCATTACACCGTCCCCTCAAGCCCGGCGCCGGCCCGCATGACGCGGGCGTCGATGATCAGGCCCAGGCCGGTCCAGGCAACCGGCCGCGACACGGACCAGGCGGCCGCCTGATGGACATCACCTCCTCCGGCCTGCCCGGGCAGGCCCCCGGGGCGGGTGCGCCCTGGCCCCGGCCACGCCAGGGCCGCACATCCCCGCCTGCCCGGCAGAACTCTCCTGGGCATGACGACAGCCTTGTCCGCCACCAGGAAGCAGTCGGCGCAAGGACAACGCTGAGCCACCGCTCGCGTACCACAGTGGGCCAGCAGGATGCCTGCACATGCGCGAAACCTGATCGGCACCTGCCATCAGGCCGTCACCGCAGCTAACGGCCGGGCGCCATGCGTGACCTGCGGTTCACCGCCCATGCGCGCATCCAGCGCGCGGATCCCAACCCGCCCCGGCCGCGGCGGTCCTTGACCGGGGACTTCGCGGTGTACTACCGCTGCGCGGCCGCCCGCGCGCACGGTGGTCACGAGCGGCCGGGGCCGGCCCTGGCTGGGCGCGGCCCCGGCTGCCCGGTGGTTACGGCGTGATCGCGATGGCGAAGGGGCCTTTCCCGACCTTGATGGGCTTGCCCGCGGTGTTAGTGGCGGTCCGGATCGGGGTCACGGTGTCGCCGCTGCCGCCGCCGTTCACGGCGTAAGCGGTCTGACCGCCGGGGGTGATCGCGATCGCGACGGGGCCGTTGCCGACCTTGATCGCCTTCAGCGCCGTGCTGGTCGCGGCCCGGATCGGGGTCACCGTGCCCGCGCCGTGGCTGGCGACGTAGGCGGTGACCGGCTGAACTGCCCACGCCGGGGAGGCGGCGCCGGCCGCGCCAGCGGCCGCCGGCCCGGATAAGCCAGCCCAGACCAGCGCTCCCGCCGCCGCGGCGGCGCCCAGCGCGAGGGTGATTGGTGTGCGCATCTGATGAATCTTCCTGTTATCCGCCCGGGACCGGGGCCAAGCGTGTCCTGGCCAGGGCGTGATCACGCGGCCGGTCCCGGGGCATGACATTCCCGCAGGGTTCCGCTTCTGGCCGATCACGTCCCGTTCCCGGCAGGCCAGGCAGCAGGCCGGCCATCCGACGGCGCCGCCACCCCTTATGACGGCTGGCACGGCGAGAGGTTGCGGCCAGAATCGGCACGCCGGCATCCGGCGGGCCGGCGCGGGAGGCCACCCTGCGACCCGGACCGTGCACGTTGCGGTGCTGGCGGGACAATGAAGGAGCGCAGACCCGCGTGCAAGAGCCAGAACCTGACCACTGACGCCGCGATCTTCGCGATGGCCAGGGCCGCACACAGCAGCGAGGACGACACCCACCGCGACGGATGCAGCACCCCCTAACGCGGGGGCAGCGGGTGTCGCCGTGCCCTAGGCACGCGGAGCCTGCCCTGGCGATCGCGCCGTGCGCCGTGATGCCGGCGGCCGCCCGCCAGCTCAGCGCCGTCACCTCCCCGGGCCGATGGCTGACCATGCCCGTGCCGCTGGCGACACAGCCCCCAGCACGGAGACCAGCCGGTCGTGCTCCGACAAGGCGTCCTCCAGATCACGGTCCGAGGCGGCCGTTCCGCTCCGCTGGACTGCGGCAGCCCAGTTTGCCGGCGAGCCGCTACAGCGGCGGGGACGCGGCCACTGTTACGCCCTCGCTGCCTCCGGCCCGCCAGGACGGCTGGCCAGGCACAGGGAACTGCACGTCCGGGCAAGCTCGGGGATCGCTGGCGCCAGCCGTAGGTGTCAGCCGCCGTCCGCGTTCCTGCCCGGCCGGGGCGCACCGGCAAGGTCGCCTCCGAACGCGGACCCCGGCGTGCACCAGCGGACCCCGGCGTGCACAATCAGCGCGACTATCCGTTTTCCAGGTCTAGCGGACGCCTCCCCGATGTGGTAACGGATGGACCATGAAGCACTGGGCAGCGGTACCGGGATTGCTAGCCATCCTGGCCTTTTTACCAGCCTGCAGCGGCAACGGCGGCGGCAACCCGCCAGCACGCCCAGCACGTCCAGGCCCGTTTGCTTCCCAGGCAGACCAGGTTGTGGCCGACCTGGCGGATGGGAGCTTCGCGGCAGTGGAGGCCAAGTTCGACCCGGCGATGAAAGCCAGTCAGGCACCGCACCGCCTGCAGAACGAATGGACCGCCCTCCAGAAGTGGACGGGCTCGTACCGGAACCGCGTGGCGACGGCGTTTGCCCGGGCCGGGCAAGGCGTCGTCGAACTAGTGCGCGTCAGGATGGCGCATGCGCCCGGCGAGGTCCGTATCACCTTCCGGCCCGACGGGATCATTGCGGGATTGCTAATCCGGGAGGCGCCGATCGTACTGGGTGAGGACTGCAACCCGGATCAAGAAACGTGTCCCGGATGACGGGCCGACAGCACCGTGAATAGCGGCCAAATAGGTGCCAGCCCTCAGCGTCAGCGGAACGTGTTAAACATTACTCTGGCCTCACTCGGCATTGTGCCTAGCGAATTGCTCGGTGTCGCTGCAATCCTAGCAGACTACGCCGCAATGAAACGACACACGGTGGTTATTGCTGCACGTATCGGCGTGGAAGCTCATAAAGGTTAGCGGAGAAACAAAAATGCGCGTTGGAGTTCTAGAGATCTTGGCGCTTCCCTCTCAGAATATCGCGAACTCTGCGTACAACTCGATTTTCGTGAAACAGTACGCGAGCATCATGCCGCAGGTGGTGGCAGTGTGGTGCAGAAGGCGTGGTCATGAGGTTTACTACGCCAGTTACCACGGTACGGGGAGTGTCTTTTCCCGGCTTCCTGCGGACCTGGACATCCTGTTCATCTCATGCCACACGCAGGCCAGTCCCCTCGCCTATGCGATATCGAGGCTCTGCCGGAGACGGGGAATAACATCGGTCATAGGCGGACCCCACGCCCGGGCGATCCCCGTCGATTGCCTTCGCTTTTTTGACGTAGTTGTGAAGTCATGCGACGAAGTCACGATATCGGGCATTCTGGATAACGATTACCCGCCAGGCTCCATTGTCACGGCTGCTTCCGGGCTGAGCGGGCTGCCGTCGCTGGAGGAACGAATCCAGGAGGTCAGGGCGTCATCGTTCTACCGGCTAAGGCGCCGCGGCCTAGTGACAATCATTCCGCTACTGGCCAGCACGGGGTGCCCCTACTCGTGCGACTTCTGCGTCGATTGGTCCACCCGGTATCAGCATGTGAGCCAGGACCAGATTCAGGCTGACCTGGAGTATGTCAGCCGAAATTACCCAGGCTGCCTTGTGGCTTTTCATGACCCCAACTTCGGCGTTCGGTTCGATGAGTCGCTCGCAGCGATGGAGTCTCTCCCGAGCGGGCGCCGGCCCCCTTACATGATGGAGTCGTCGCTGACGGTACTTCGCGGGGACCGGCTGCGTCGCCTGAAGGATACGAATTGTGTCTACGTGGCGCCCGGGGTTGAGTCGTGGTCGGACTACTCGAACAAGGCAGGCGCGGGCCGGTCCTCCGGGGACGCAAAGCTGGCGAGAGTCCTAGAGCAGTTCGACAGGATTAAGGGAAATATCCCGTATATTCAGGCGAACTTCATATTCGGACTGGATTCAGATTCCGGGTACGGTCCCGTGGAACTGACAAAGGAGTTCATGACACGAGCACCCCACGTCTGGCCTGTCGTGAATGTGCCGGTTCCGTTCGGCGAGACGCCTATGCAGCAGCGCTTGATGGAGGACGAGCGTGTCCTATCGAAGATGCCATTCGCCTTCTACTACTCGCCGTTCCTGGTAATGCGCCTGGCCAACTACAGTGCCGTGGAGTTCTACGAGAAGATTATTGACCTCCTGGAGTTCACGTCATCGGCAGAAATGCTGCGCAGGAGAGTCGCGGCCGCACCATCGGGCCGGGTTGCAGGAATTAATACGCTGCGGGCCGCGGCGATACGAGGCACGCTAGTGAAATTCCAAAGGATCCTCAAAGCCCTCAAGGAAGACCGGGCGCTGCGCGACTTCCATGATTACGGGAAGGGGCGCCTGCCGCAAGTATATGAAAAGCTGTACGACCGGATGCTGGGTCCATACGCACGACTGCTGTCACCCGCGGACCGCACGCCCGAAATGTGATGCCGAATGATTTTCCGGATTCATCCCGGGCGTGCCGGAGAGCCTGCGCGGCCGTTGCCGGAGCTGAGATCCCTGGGCGAGCTAGACCGGCTCCTGCCTGAAGCTGGCGCCTGGGTCTTTTTTCTGGTTTGATCTGCTCGCACGATCTGGTGGCCTATGTCCATCACGCTCGCCGGCCGGCCATGACAAAAGCGATAATAAGGGCGGATAATGTCGCAGCTGAGGGTGTCTCTCACGATCTCGGGCGCCGTCTCTTTGGGTGCTTATGAAGGGGGAGCGCTCACCGCGCTGCTCTACGCAGTGCGAGAGCTTACGGCTGGCGAGGACCCGCCGCTGCGCCTTGATGTCATCTCCGGAGCGTCGGCTGGTTCGATTACGGGCCTGCTGACTGCCCGCACGCTGCTACAGGGCCAGGATCCTGAGACTGTAATGGCCGCCGCATGGGTGACCGACGACTCGATCGGTGACTTGCTCGCCCACGGAACGCAGGCTCCGCTGTCCATTGACGCGATGCGCCAGATGGGAATCAGCTTGCTGGACCAGGGTCAGGGAAAAAGCAGCCCGCACCGTCAGACGGCAGGCATCCGGCTGAGTTACACCCTGGCTTGCCTGCGCGGCTTTGAGTATCAGCTGCCACGTCTGGGCCGGAGCCCCGTCCCAGCTGCCGCCTTCATCGACACCTACGACCACGTCCTGAGCCCGGACGCACCCCTCACCTCACTGACCGGCCCTCGCGGCGACTGCCCCCTGGACGCGGTACTCGCCTCCGGCGCGAACGAAATGGGCTTCCCGCCCTACCTCCTGAGCCGGGCCCAGCAGTGGCCCATCTACCAGGAGGAGGGCATTGACAACCTCCCGCCCGGCCCTAATCGCTCATTCTGGTTCAGTGACGGCGGCACGCTCGATAACGAACCGCTGGGCAGGACGCTTGACCTGGCCAACGAGGCAGACGCCGACGGCCTCCCTAGCCGTCGGCTGCACCTCCTCATCCACCCGCACCCTGCAGCGGCCATACACGACCTGTCCTGGGCTAAGCCGGACGTACAGCCGACGTTTGCCCAGACTGCCGTCCGCGGCCTGAACCTGCAGCGTTCACAATCTATTTACGATGACCTGAAGCGCTTGGAAAAGACCAACACCCACATAGCATGGATCGACCGGCTCGGCGACGGACTCGGCCCCGTGCTCGATCAGCTTCCCGCAGAAACGAAAGAAGCCGTCACGTCGGCGCTCAGAGATGCTATTGCGGATATGGCCCGGGAAGCTGATGTACTCCGAGGGCAGCGCAGCGGGGCGGTAAATGAGGGCGCTCCCGGCTCAGGCCCGGAGCCCGCGGGTGACAGCGGTCCCGGCGAGTTGCTGTCGCGGGCACTGCGCATGGCATCCGGCCTGGCCGGTAAGCAGGCCGCCCGCGTCGATGTCATCAGCCCGCTGCTGCTGCTGCCAGAAAGCGGCGCCACCAGCATTGACCAGATCCTGTCCGGAGAGGTCCTCTTCCACTTCGGAGGATTCCTCGACGAGAAAATGCGGCGCAACGACTTCGATCTCGGCTACCGGAGCACCCTCAAATGGCTAGAGGACGGTGGCCTCACCGACGCCGGGCTGGCAGCTGAACTTAACGAGCAGGCGAAAGCAGCCGCTCAGAACAGCTACAGTCCGCAGGAAGGCTGGAAACAGACCGGGAGAACGACCACAGCGTCCCTGCTGGCCATGCACCCCTGGCAGGCGGCCCGGCTAGCAGGAAGAGTCACCCACGTCCTGCTCCACGACATACTGCACCATCCACGACCCTAACCAATCGAGATGCTATCACCACCGCTAAAACTCCGAATGCACATCCGGGGTCTTTGACGTGGTGCCGGCCTTGGACAAGTGACCGGCAGGCATACGTAGCCGGAAAAATGCGCGGAGGCCATATCGGACTCCGCCCGCCAGCGAGTGACCTAATTGCGCCCGCGGATCTGCTGCCGCTCCATAAGAGTTCCGGCAATTGGCGCCGGGGTCCTGCGGCTAGCGCGCTTTCCGGGCACTGACTATCCTGCGTTTGCGCAAAGAGTCGAGCCATTCGTGCCCGCTGAGGATTCGCGTGGTCTTGGCCGACTTGACCTCGCCCGCGGCGGCAACTGCCATAGCTACGCTGGCAGCGGTCATATCATCGGGTGCCTCGTACACGACGAGCAGGTCATACTCGCCAAACGGAAAGCCCGCCACCAGGATCTTTGCTCCCAGGTCCTCCAGTACCGGCCTGATCGCTTCCATGGGGTCTTGCGGCTCCTTGAGCTGAGCCGCCATCGACTTTGAGGTATAGGAGGCTTGGTACATGTAGAGCGCCATCGAGATTCCCCTCGGGCGGGAACAGGCGCAGGGACCTGCCAGTCCGCGTGACGCCCGGCGGCTTCTGCCGACGTGGGCGAGGCAACGGGCTGGAGACCACTGCGGTCTAAAGATCGTAGACCCGTCCCGGACGGGGGCGCCAGCCTCCGCCTCGCAGCGGAAGTCAGTTACTCAGACGTGCCAGAACACCTCGAATCCGGCCAGCTGGCTAGAATCCGGCCGATGCTGCCGGGCGGAGAGCGCATGGACAACGGCAGGAGGGTGCCCCGTGCCGGCCCCTCGACTCGGCGAAGCGAAGCACCCGGGTGCCGGGCGACGTCTCGCGAGGGAGCGAGGACTCAGCGGGCGGGATCTGGCTCGGAAGACGGCTGCCACTCCCGCCTGATCAGCCCGTAGACCCACGAGTCAGAGACCTCGCCGTTCACGACGCAGTCTTCCCGCAACGTCCCTTCACGCACGAAGCCGAGCTTCTCCAGCACGCGGGCAGATGCCACGTTGCGCGTGTCGGTCTCAGCCTGGACGCGATTCAGGTCCAGCGTGTCGAATGCCCACCGCAGCAAGACGCGCGCGGCCTCCGTCGCGTAGCCGTGGCCCCACGCTGCATCGTCGAAGCAGTAGCCCAGCGACGCGCTGCGGTAGTCCGGATTCCACCGGTTCAGGCTGCACCAGCCGATGAACGCCCCGTCGGAGACACGATCCACGGCCAGCCGCGCGCCCGTGCCCTCCCGTGCCATCTGCCGGCAAGCCGTGATGAACCGCTCGGCGCGCACGCGTTCGCTCCAAGGCGGCGCGTCCCAGTAGCGCAGGACGTGGGCGCTGCTGTGCAGCGCGAAGAGGTCGTTCGCATCCGCGGCGTCGAAGGGACGCAGCCGGAGGCGAGCGGTGCGCAGCGTGGGGGTGGGCAGCGACGTGCCCGTCATGTTCCCTCCCGTGATTGGTGGCCGATCAATCAGACATCCGATGCCGGCCACTCGCAACGGGATTCCTCGGCGGGCGGGCAGAACGACGTGCCCGCGTGATGGCCTCATGGCGCGGCGCCATGCCCGTCCCTGGCAGAGGACCACCGCCGGCAAGCCGGCCGGGGCAGGGCCCGCGGCGGAGTTGCGGCCCGGCGCAGGCGCCCGGCGCACCGCAGGCACGTCCTGGTTGCCTGGCCGCGCCTGGAAGCGCGTCCTGGCGCCGCCTGCCCAGGGTGTCACCGGTAGTCGGGGTTGTCGAAGTCGAACCGGCAGCCGGCGTCCCACTCGGAGCGCTGGTTGCCGTGCGCGGGGATGCCGCCCGCGTCCTTGAGCATGCGGGCCATGTGCAGCAGGTTCCAGGTCATGAAGGTGGTATTGCGGTTGGTGAAGTCGTTGTCCGGCCCGCCGGACCCGGGGTCGAGGTAGGAGGGCCCGGGCCCGGCCTCGCCGATCCAGCCGGCATCGGCCTGCGGCGGGATGGTGTAGCCGAGGTGCTGCAGGCTGTAGAGGATGTTCATCGCGCAGTGCTTGACGCCGTCCTCATTGCCGGTGATCAGGCAGCCGCCGACCCGGCCGTAGTAGGCGTACTGGCCGGCCTCGTTCAGCAGGTGCGAGCACGCGTAGAGCCGCTCGATCACCTGCTTCATGACCGAGCTGTTGTCGCCGAGCCAGATCGGCCCGGCCAGCACCAGGATGTCGGCGGCCAGTACCTGCTGGTAGATGCCGGGCCAGTCGTCGGCGGCCCAGCCGTGCTCGGTCATGTCCGGCCAGACGCCGGTGGCGATCTCGTGGTCGACGGCCCGGATCTGGTCGACCCGGACGCCCTGCCTGGCCAGGATCCGGGCGCTGACGTCGATCAGCCCCTGGGTATTGCTGGGCTGTGGCGACCGTTTCAAAGTGCAGTTGATCACGAGCGCACGCAGGTCGTCGTAATTCCGGCTGGGGTCACTCATCGGCCGGGACTCCTTTCTGAGATGGGCGGCGGGAGCGGTCAAGCGCGGAAGGAAGCCCGCAGCCGTAATCGGACGGTGCTATAGCAGTTCGGGATCCTGCTCGATGTGCAGCATGGCCGGCCCATCGGCGCCGAGCAGGCGGGCCATCGACGTGTCGAGTTCCTCCCGCCGGACGATCGAGCTTGGCGTCATACAGGCCGGTGAGCAAGTTAGTCGAGCCCGGGCCGGCGATCGCGAAGCATGCAGCGGGACATCCGCAGAGCTTGCCGTGCGCGCTGGCCGCGAAGGCCGCCGCGCCCTCATGCCGGATCCCGATATAGGTCAGCTCCCGCGTTCCTCGGCACGCCGCAACATGCAGTCCACGGCAGAGGCCCGGGCGTTACGCCACACTGGAGCTTTCTTGCTGACGCCAGCGAGGCGGGCACACTGTTCCGCGTGTGTCAGCGCCTGCCGGTGGATGTTTCGTGGGACTTGACGAGCTGCGTCCGCTTGCCGTCGTGGCGACCACGCGCGAGCCGGCCCGGGCGGTCCCGGGTGGCGGGATCGCCCGGGCCGGCCGGGTGCTGGCGGTGGGGTCAGCTGCTGCTGGTGTTGATGGAGCCGTTCACGCCGTGCGGGAAGAAGCCGCCGGAGGTGGCCTTCTTCGGGGTGAGGTAGACGATGTTCAGGACGTGGCCCGTGCTGCGGCCGTAGACCAGGCCGTTGCTGTCGGTGGGCACGATGTTGGCGCGCCCGTGCCGGATGACTCCCTGGTCGTCGTTGCCGGGCCCGTCGAGGCTGTCGCGGGCCTTGGAGATCGCGTCGGATGCCGCGCCCAGGCCGCGGTCCAGCAGCTCGGTGCGGACGGTCGCCGCGTGGTAGGCCTCGACCGCCAGGATGCCGGCCGCCGCGCTCAGGTAGGTCTTGTTGCTGATCAGCGGCGCGGCGCCCTTGTAGGCGGTGACGCCGACGTCCTCGAAGATGAACGCGCCGAGCAGGAAGTTGTCCTCATTGGCGTAGACGTCGAAGGTCTGCCCCGACTTGATCAGCCCGGCGGCGTGCGCGGCGGCGGTGAAGCTCTCCTTGATGTTGATGTTCGGCCGGGACACCGCCGCGCTGCCGAGCGCGCCGCGCAGGAACTTCACGTGGTCGAGCTCGTCCTTGGCGATCTCGTAGGCGATCTGGTGTACCCGCTTGCTGGTGAACGGCACCCGCGCGCCGCCCTTCACCCGCCCGCGCCGCCCGCTGCCGTGCGTCAGGTGCTCGGCCAGCCCGTGCCCGTGCACGGCGTTGGAGTAGAACTCCGCCTCCAGGTACTCCAGGTTCAGCGCGAAATTCAGGATCGCCGCGTCGGAGGGGGGCTTCGCCGCTTCCTCCTCATCCGCCATCGCGGCCGGCCCGGTCAGCGCGGCGACTGCGCTCGCGCCGACGACGCCAAGCCCGGCCGCGCTCGCGGCCCTGAGGAACCGGCGCCGGTCCTGCGGGTTCTCCGCACTGCGCTCGATCAGCTGGCCGACGTAATTCTTGCCGAACATGAACCTTCCCCCGATCTGAGATTGGATGATGGCTCCAATTCGGGGCTGGGAGCGGCACTAATGGGCCGCCGAGTGGAAATTCCCTTGCGCCCTGATAAGCCACGATATGTGTGCCGAGAGTCACATCCCGGTCTAGCGAAACAATAGCCCGCCATTACCCGGGCGCGCTTATCTGTCCCGTTTCCCGGTTCCGGCGAGCCGGCTCCGGGCCGCGGCCAGGGACCCGGCGGGCTGCCCGTCAGGCGGCGGCCCGGGCCGGCGGGCCGGAATCAATGTGACGAGAGGTGCCCGCGTCGGGGAGCATGGGCACATGCCGATGCAGTTCGACCCGCCGTCAGGGACCCGTGATTTCCTCGCCGCCGAGATCGAGGCCAGGGAGCGGGCCTTCGCCGTCATCCACGCCGTCTACTCCGGCTACGGATTCGAGCCGCTGCAGACCCCGGCGTTCGAGCGCCTGGACGTGCTGCTCGGCAAGTACGGGGACGAGGGCGACAAGCTGGTCTTCAAGATCCTCCGGCGCGGGGAGCACGAGGCGTCCGGCGAGGCCGACCTGGCCCTGCGGTACGACCTGACCGTCCCGCTGGCGCGGGTCGCCGCGGCGTACGGGAGCAGGCTGCCCTCGCCTTACAAGCGGTACGCCATCGGCTCGGTGTGGCGGGCGGACCGGCCGGGCAAGGGACGTTATCGCGAGTTTGTGCAGTGCGACCTGGACACACTGGGGTCCCGTTCGCCGCTGGCCGACGCGGAGGTGCTGTGCGCGCAGAACGACGTGCTCGGCGAGCTCGGCATCGGCTCCTTCACCATCGGCCTGAACTCGCGGCTGGTGCTCTCCGGCCTGCTCGAGGTATTCGGCGTCCCCGCGGCGCTGGGGCCCGGCGTGCTCGCCGCGCTGGACAAGCTCGACAAGCTGCCACCGGCCGGCGTGCGGGCCGAGCTCGCGGCCCGCGGCCTCGCGGCGGACCGGGCCGGGGAGCTCGTGGAGGTGCTGGCCGCGCCGGATTCCGCCGAGCGGGTGGCAGCCGCGCTCAAGCCCAGCGAGCAGGGCGCGGCCGGCCTTGACCAGGTCGGGCAGCTGATCGCGCTGGTCAGCCGGGAGGTGCCGGCCGGCCGGATCGCGTTCGCCCCGAGCATGGTCAGGGGCCTGAGCTACTACACCGGGCCGATCTGGGAGGCGACCGCCCCCGGGGTACCCGGCTCGATCGCCGGCGGCGGCCGCTATGACCACCTGATCGCCGACCTGGGCGGTCCCGACCTGCCGGGCACCGGCGGGTCGCTCGGCATCGAGCGGATCCTGGGCCTGATGCCGGACGGCGGCGCCGGGCGGCGCCGGCGGCTCGACGTGGCGGTCACGGTGCTGGGCGATGAGCTCGCCGCGCGCAGCTTCGCCCTGGCCGCCTCGGCACGGGCCGCCGGGCTGCGCTGCGGGGTGTATCTCGGCTCGTCGGGGAAGCTGGCCAGGCAGCTCAAATGGGCCAGTGACCAGGGCGCCCGCTGGTGCCTGATCTACGGCGCCGAAGACGACGCGGCTGGCACGGTGACGGTGCGCGACATGGACAGCGGCGACCAGACCAGGGCGGCGGTCGCGGAGCTGACCAGCCATCTCGCCGCCCTCGCATCGGCATGACGGGGGGGCGGCTCAGCTGACCGCGGCGGGTTCCGCCGGCGCCAGCACGGGCCGGGGCGGGACCAGGCCGCCGGTTCCATTGACCCGCCGCCAGCCGGTGGCGCCGAGCGCGGCGGCGAGATGGCCCTCGACGACGTCCGCCGCGGCCAGCACGGACACGGCGCGGCCCGCCTCCGCCGACAGCGTCGACACCGCCGCGTCGCTGATCCCGCACGGCACGATCCGGTCGAACCAGGCCAGGTCGCAATCGCAGTTAAGGGCGAAGCCGTGCATCGTCACGCCCCGGGACACCCGGATGCCGATCGCGCCGACCTTACGGTCCGGCCGGCCGTCCTGGCCGCCGGTCACCCACACGCCGCTGCGCCCGTCCACTCGCGTCGCCGCGACCCCGAACTCGGCGCAGGTCCTGATCAGCGCCTCCTCCAGGGACCGGACGTAGGCGATGACGTCGATCGGCTCGCCGAGCGCGACGATGGGGTATCCGACCAGCTGGCCGGGGCCGTGCCAGGTGATCTTCCCGCCCCTGTCGACCTCGATCACCGGCGCGCCGGGATCGCCGGCCGGGCGGTCAAGCGGACCGGTTCGCTTGCCCGCCGTATAGACCGGCATGTGCTCGAGCAGTACGCAGCTGTCGGGGATCTCGCCGCGGCAGCGCCGCTCGTGCAGGCGCCGCTGCAGGTCCCAGCCGTCCAGGTAGTCGATCGCCTGGGCACCGAACCCGGCGCGGGCCAGAATCAGCTCTTCCACGCCGACAGCCTACGCGGCGACGCCGGATTTGCTGCCGGGGCCGGTGGTAGCCCGGCGGGCAGCGCGGGCATATACCACCCATTCGTGGTGCTGCCACTGGTAGTGGCCGAGGTTAGCGGGGCTGGAGGTTCCTGAGTGTTCGACGAGGAAGAGCTGCGGACCATGAGCCCGCACGAGCGGATCCGGCTGCTGCACACACTCGCCGAGCTCGACGGCGCCGCCCCGCAGGGCCGTCAGGCGGCCGGGATAGCCAGCGTCTTCCGGCCGAGCGAGCGGCGCCGCCAGATAGTCCTCATGGTCATCATCGTCGGCTGCATAGGCCTGGCGATCTGGACCGGCGTGCTGGCCGTGACGCTGCCGCGCTACTACCGATCGGGTGGCTGGCGCGGTGCCTGGGTCGGATTCGACATAGCGCTGCTGATGGCACTTGCGGCGACCGGCTGGGCGGCCTGGCGGCGCCGTCAGGTCCTGATCATCTGCCTGATCGTGCTGGCGACGCTGCTGCTCTGCGATGCCTGGTTCGACGTGGTGCTGGATCTGCGGACTCCCGGGTTCGAGCTGAGCCTGCTGTCTGCCGCGGCCCTCGAGGTGCCGATCGCCGCGCTCGCGATCATCGGCGCCAGGCGGCTGCTCCGGCTGACGATCGGGATGGTCGATGTCGCCCAGGGACGGCAGGCGCGCGTGCCGCCGCTCTGGCGCGTGCCGCTCTACAGCGCCAGCGCCGCGGAGACCTTCCGCGACCTGTTCCCCCATCTTGCCGGTGACGCGCCGCACGCTGATCCGCCCCGCGGCGACGTGCCCCGTGCTGATGCGGAGCGAGAGGCAAGCTGACCGGCGGGCGCCCTGGCCGGTGACCGGGCTCGATCGGCGACCGGGCGCGATCAGCCGGTTCCCGCGGCGGCCGGGCGCGATCAGCCGGTCCCCGCGGCGGCCGGGCCGAGCTCGGCGGCGAGCGCCGCTTCGATGGGCCCGCCGCCGTGCCACAGCGCGTCCCCGCCGGCCTCCAGCAGGCGGCGGGGCATCACCCGCGCGCTGGCGAGCAGCTCCCCGGCGACCTCGCCGAGGCCGAGCTGCAGCACGGCCGCCGGGATTCCCAGCCGCGCCCGGTGGCCGGCGGCGGCCGCCAGCGCGGACGTGAACTCGGCGTTGGTGGCCGGCTGCGGCGCGGTGAGATTGACCGGCCCGTCGATGTCGCCGTGCTCCAGCAGGAAGCGGATGATCCGCACCACGTCGGTCAGCATGATCCAGCTCATCACCTGGGTGCCAGGTCCGATCCGCGCGCCGAGCCCCAGCCTGAACAGCGGCAGGAGCCGGCCGAGCACCCCGCCGCGCCGCGACAGCACGACGCCGGTGCGCAGGTTCACCAGGCGGATCCCGGCATCCTGGGCCGGTGCCGCGGCGGCCTCCCAGTCCCTGACCACGCCCGCCAGGAAGCCGGTGCCGGCCGGGGCGGACTCGTCCACCTCCCGGCCGCCGGTATCCCCGTAGTACCCGATGGCTGACCCGGATAGCAGAACGGAGGGCGGATGGCTCATCGCCGTCAGCGCCGACACGAGCCCCCGGGTGCCCGCGACCCTGCTGTCCCTGATCTCGTGCTTACGCGCGGCAGTCCAGCGGCCCGCCGCGATCGGGGCGCCCGCCAGGTGCACGACCGCGTCGGCGCCGTTCAGCGCCGCGGGGCCGATCCCGCCGTCCGGGGCATGCGGATCCCACTGGATCTCCGCGGGCGACGTGGGCGGACGGCGGACCAGGCCAATCATCTCGTCCCCGGTGCTGGCCAGGCTGGCGCCGAGCGCAGTGCCGATCAGCCCCGATGATCCGCTGACGATGACCCTCATGGCGTTCCTCCCCGTCGCCTTGCCGCTGGCCGGAGCCGGCCAGCGGTGATGCGGGCCTTCCGGGCCAGCCAGCCCGGCCGCGGGGCCAGCCCGGCCCCGTGCCAGCCGCTAGAGCCCCAGCTCGGTCTCGAAGGCCCCCTCCTCGAGCCGGGACTTCACCGTGACAAGGAAGCGCGCGGCATCCGCGCCGTCGACGAGGCGGTGGTCGTAGGTGAGCGCGAGGTAGACCATCGACCGCACCGCGATCACCTCGCCGAGTGCGGGATCCTCCACCACGACGGGGCGCTTGACGACGGTGCCGGTACCCAGGATCGCGACCTGCGGCTGGTTGATGATCGGGGTGTCGAAGAGCGCGCCGCGGCTGCCGGTGTTCGTCAGCGTGAACGTGCCGCCGGATAGGTCGTCCGGGCTCACCCGGCCGGCCCGGGTGCGCTGAGCCAGGTCAGCGATCTTGCGCGCCAGCCCGGCGATGTTGAGGTCGCCCGCCTTCTTGATCACGGGCACCATCAGGCCGCGGTCGGTGTCCACGGCGATGCCGAGATGCTCCGCATCGTGATAGGTCACCGTAGCGCTGGCGGTGTCGATCACCGCGTTGAGCCGCGGGTGAACCTTGAGCGCCTCCACGGCGGCCAGCGCGAAGAACGGCAGGAACGACAGCCTGACGCCCTCCCGGGCCTCGAAGTCCGCCTTGGCGAGGTCCCGCAGGCGGGCGATCGCCGTCACGTCCGCCTCGACCACGGTGGTCAGCTGGGCCGAGGTCTGCAGCGACTCGACCATCCGCTTGGCGATCAGCTGGCGGGCCCGGGACATCTGCTCGGTCGTGCCGCGCAGGGTGGACGGCACGATGGCGGGCCGGGCTGGCCCGGCCGGCGGCTCGCCCGCATCCCGGCCAGGCTCGCGGCCGGCCTGCCCGGCCGGTACCTGCCGCTGGTCAGCCGCCGCGGCGGCGGAGCCGCGAAGCACCTGGGCCGCGTCGATGACGTCCTGCTTGCGGATGCGCCCGCCGACGCCCGTGCCGGCCACCGAGCCGAGGTCGATGCCGTGCTCCGCGGCGAGCTTGCGCACCAGCGGAGTGACGTAGGGGCCGTCCGTTCCCGGTGCCAGCGGCGAGGCGCCGGCATCGAGCGCCGGGCCGCCGGCACTGGCCGGCGGCTGCGGTGCTCCGGCGGCCGGCGCGCTCTGCGCTGGCGCGGCCTGCTGGGGTGGCGCCTGCGGCGGTGGCGGCGCCTGCGGCGGCACGGCCTGCTGGGGTGGCGCCTGCTGGGGTGGCGCCTGCGGCGGCACTGCCTGGGGCGGCAAGGCCTGTGGCGGCACCGACGGGAAGGGCGGCGCGGCGGGCGCCGGCTCGGGCGCCGGCTCCCGGTACGCCGGAGGCGGGTACGCGGGCGGCTGGTAAGCGGGCGGCTGGTACGCCGGGGCGTCCGGGACGCGGGTGTCCGCGGCCGGCGCCGCGCCTGGCTGAGCGCCATTCCCTGGCACGCTGCCGGCCGCGCTGTCCGGCCCGCCAGCGGTGGCCGCCGGAGCGGCGGCCGGGGCCGCAGCGCCAGCGCCGCCCGCGGCTGCCCCGGTGGCGGCCCCTTCCTCGTCAATCACCGCTAGCTCCGCGCCGACCGCCACCGTCTCGTCCTCCGCGACGGTGATGCCGCGAAGGATCCCGGAGACGGGGGACGGGATCTCGGTGTCGACCTTGTCGGTCGAGACCTCGAGAAGCGGCTCGTCCGCGTCGACGTGCTCGCCCTCTCTCTTCAGCCAGCGGGTGACTGTGCCTTCGGTGACGCTCTCGCCGAGCTGTGGCATGGATACGGAGACCGACATGGCGTTCCGCGACTCCTTCGCTGTTCAGCGCGCACACCGCCGGGTGGCGGCGCGCGCTGCCCGCCCCCGGGGGGCGGGCTCTCGGTTTATGAGTGCACGTGGAGGGGCTTGCCGGCAAGCGCGAGGTGCGCTTCGCCGAGCGCCTCCGACTGGGTCGGATGCGGATGGATGAGCTGGGCGACCTCAGACGGCAGCGCCTCCCAGTTGTAGATGAGCTGCGCCTCGGCGATCAGCTCGCCGACGCGCGCGCCCACCAGGTGAACGCCGAGCACCGGGCCACCGCCGGCCGTCGCGATGACCTTCGCCGCGCCCTGCGTCCGCAGGATCTGGCTCTTGCCGTTGCCGGCGAGGTCGTAGGTGAACTCGGTGGTCTCGATTCCCCGCTGCGCCGCGATCGCGGACGTCAGGCCCACCGACGCCACCTCAGGGTCGCTGTAGGTGACCCTCGGTACCCCGTCGTAGTCGATCGGGGTGACCGCCAGGCCGCCAAGCCGCTCGGCGACCATGATTCCCTCGGCGAACCCGACGTGCGCCAGTTGCAGGCCCGGGGTGAGGTCACCGACCGCCGAGATCGTCGGGACGCTGGTCTGGCAGTAGCTGTCGACGATGACGTAGCCGCGTTCCGTCGCCACGCCCGCCTCCTCGTAGCCGAGCCCGGCGGACACCGGGCCGCGGCCAACCGCGACGAGCAGCAACTCGGCGTCAATCGTGGCGCCGCCCTCGAGGGTGACCGTCACCCCGGATCCGGTGTCCTTGACCCCCTCGAACCTGGCGCCGAGCCGCTGCGCGATGCCGCGCCGCCGGAACGCGCGCTCCAGCAGCCGGGAACTCGACTCCTCCTCGGGCGGCAGCAGGTGCGGCAGCATCTCCACGATCGTGACCTCGGCCCCGAACGACCGCCAGACGCTGGCGAACTCTACCCCGATCACGCCGCCGCCCAGGATCACCACCGATGACGGCACCCGGTCGAGGGTGAGCGCCTGATCACTGGTGATCACCCGCTCGCCGTCGATGGCGAGGCCGGGCAGGCTGCGTGCCTCCGACCCGGTCGCGAGCACGACGTGCGCGCCCTCGATCAGGGTGCCGCCGACCGTGACCTGGGTCGGTGACACCAGCCGGCCGTCGCCCGCGATGACGTCGATGTGCCGCGAGTCGATCAGGCCCTGCAGGCCCTTCCAGAGCCGGGTGACCACCTTGTCCTTGTAGTCGTTGACGCCGGGCATGTCGATGCCGTCGAGCGTTGCCCGGACGCCGAATGACGCGCTCTCCCTCGCCAGGTCGGCGATCTCGGCCGCGTGCAGCAGCGCTTTCGTCGGAATGCATCCCCGGTGCAGGCAGGTGCCGCCGACCTTGTCCTTCTCGATCAGCGCGACGCGCTTGCCAAGCTCGGCGGCGCGCAGCGCGCAGGCGTAGCCGCCGCTTCCGCCGCCGAGTATGACGATGTCGTAGCCGCTGCCGTCCGCCACCATGTGCTCCTTGTCCGCTCGGTCAGCCCGGGCGAGCGCGTGCCGCTCACCAGGCGTGCCAGTTCATGCCTACAGCCGTCCGTCCGCGACGTCCAGCGCTATCTGGACCAGTGCCCTGGTCGCGGCACCGGTTCCGCCCGCCGGCGTGTACCCGTAGGCCGCGCCCTCGTGGAACGAGGGCCCCGCGATGTCCAGATGTGCCCAACGAACCCCGGGCGGCACGAATTCCTGCAGGAACAGGCCGGCCACCAGCATCCCGCCAGACCGCTCGCCCGACACGTTCGCCA